>VMHT01130475.1_pt1 | contig 53789 bp, 58 predicted proteins | sample 4693611 | NCBI WGS metagenome assembly VMHT01 (sample SAMN12280063, study PRJNA550983) | marine metagenome | isolation source: seawater sampled from same location over 5 years 0.02-0.2 micron viral filtrate | place: USA: collected off the coast of southern California halfway between the port... ... | reverse complement strand
ATCGGCCAAGGACACCCGGCACCAAAGCTGGCCAATCTCGGTCACGCAATCGCGGCGGTTCAAGATGGTGCCATCGGGCAGCCCCATGATGACCCCGAAATCAAGCCCCGGCCCAGACCGCAGCTTCAAAAGCTCGTTTGGCCCGGTGCGGTGAACCATTACTTGGTCGGCGGCGATGCCTGCGCAACCTGCGACGAAGATAAGGGTGGAAACTGCTGCGAATGTAATCCTGCGCATGATCTGCCTCTCATTTGTTTTCTCACGTCATAGATCGAAAACCGGGCTGATCCTAGCCGCCTTATCCTGCCGGCTCTTTGCACTGGTCCAAGGCGCGCTTCAAAGAATGCTCGTCATAGGGTTTCATCAAGCTGACATAGCGCGCGGGCTCGGCCTCGCCTTCGGCATATTCTCGCGGATCGGCCCCCGAGGCGATGATGACCGCGATCTCGGGGCGCAGTTGCGTGACGTGCTGCACCAGATCCATGCCAGAGCCGTCGGGCAGGCCGAGATCGGTGAGCATGATGTCGAACCGCTCGGCCTCAAGGCTGCGTTCGGCGGCGGCGACGCTGTCGGCTTCGGTCACGGCATAGCCCAGATCGGCAAGCATATCCGCGGTCGCCATGCTGATCAGCGCATCGTCTTCGACCAGCAAAATTTTAGGTGCGTCATCGGGGGCGCTGTGCGCGTCTTCCTGCGCCCCGTGGGCGGCATCGCTGCCGGATTGGCGAGAGAGAATCTCATGAATTTTCAGGGCCAGCCGCTCGCGGGTGTAGGGCTTGCTCAGCAGATCGACCCCTTCGTCGAGCCGCCCGGCGTGGACAATCGCGTTCTGGGTATAGCCCGAAGTAAAGAGCACGCCGACATTCGGCAGATGCGCCTTGGTCTCGCGGGCAAGCTCGGGGCTGCGGATTTTGCCAGGCATGACCACATCGGTAAAGAGCAGATTGATCTGCACACCGCTTTTGACAATCGCCAGCGCGCTATCGGCGTTCTCGGCGGTGAGCACGCCATAGCCAAGATCGCGCAGCTGATCGACGGCGGTCTCGCGCACGGCGGCGTCGTCTTCGACCACAAGGATCACCTCACCGCTGCCCGTGGGCGTTTCGGTGGTGGCAGGCAACGGGGCGCTTTCTTCCTGGCGCTGCGTGCGCGGCAGATAGACCCGCACGGTCGTGCCTTGGTTCTCTTCGCTGTAGAGTTTGATATGCCCGCCGGACTGTTTGATGAAGCCGTAAACCATGCTGAGGCCAAGCCCCGTGCCTTCGCCCGTGTCTTTGGTGGTGAAGAAGGGATCAAAGACCTTTTCCATGATCTCCGGTGCAATGCCTGCGCCGGTATCGGTGATCGCCAGCATGACATATTGGCCGGGGGCCACATTCGGGTGACTTTGGGCATAGGCGTCGTCAAGGGCGGCGTTGCCCACTTCGATTGTCAGCTTGCCATGGTGGGCCATCGCGTCGCGCGCGTTGATCGCAAGGTTCAGGATCACGTTTTCCAACTGCGCCGGATCGACAAGACAGTTCCACAGCCCGCCCGAGATCACCGTCTCGACCTCGATCCCTTCGCCAAGGGTGCGGCGCAACATGTCGTCCATGCCCCGCACCAATCGGCCAAGGTTTTGCGGCTTCGGCTCCAAGGGTTGCTGCCGCCCAAAGGCGAGCAGTTGCGCGGTCAGCTTTGCGCCGCGCGACACCCCCGCCATGGCGTTGTCGACAAACCGCCGCTTGGCGTCGACCTCGGCCAGTTCCTTTGACAGAAGCTGAAGGTTGCTGCCCACCACCTGAAGCAGGTTGTTGAAATCATGCGCAATGCCGCCAGTGAGTTGGCCCACGGCTTCCATCTTTTGCGCCTGTACCAACTGCGCCTCAAGCCGGTCCCGTTCGGCCATGGCCTCTTCGACCTTGGTTTTCAGCGCGTTGTTGAACTCAATCTCGGCATTGCGTGCGCGCAGTTCCTCGCGCAGGTCGCGGACCTCGATCACGGTGCCCACGGTTTTGCCCGTCTCATCCTTCATCGGCGAGGCGGTGAAGCCCACGGGATAGAAACTGCCGTCCTTATGGACAAAGGTTTCCTCACCCTGCGTCTGGTGGTTTTCCGGAAAAGCGCGGTCGATGGCGCAGTCTTCGATTGGGAAATGCCGCCCGTCGGGGTGGGTGTGGTGGATCACATCATGCAGCGGTCTTTTGACGGTTTCCTCGAATTTATAGCCGGTCAACTCTTCGGCTGCGCGGTTCATAAAGACGCATTGCTGTTTGTCGTCCATCATGAAGATGGCCATCGTAGTGTTGCTCAGGATCGCGTCCAGCCGGGCCGAGACTTTAGTCAGCGCCGCGTTGGTCTCTTTCTGTTTGGTGATGTCCTGAATGGCCGCATAAAGGACCTTTTCGCCTTCGGTTGAGATCAGCTGCAAATGGGTCAGAACGCAATACCGCGAGCCGTCCCTGCGCTGGTGGACCGTCTCATATTCAAGCGTTGTCGTCTTGCCGTTGATCAGCGGCTCAACGAGGTCCAGAAACGCCTCGCGCGACAGTTCGGGCTTGATGTCCCACGCCGCCATGCCGCGCAGCTCTTCCATCGAATAGCCAAGGTTCTCCCGCGCGCCGCGATTGGCGAGGGTGAAGGTAAAGTCTTCGACTGAAAACAGGTAAACTTCGCTTGCCGCGTCTTCTACGATCTGCCCAAGGCGATCGCTCGCCAATCTCAATGCTTCTTGCACTATTTTCCTCAAGCTTGTCGGTCGCTGGACCCGGCTAAATTCGACCTGCAAGTTGCAGGGTATATGTAACCTAGTCTTATGAAGCGGCAAGACGAGCGCAAAAAGCACATTCTTTCAAGGGGCGGGTTTTCGGGCAGAAAAACGCGGGCCAGCACCCGCCAAGCTGGCGGATGCCGTAGAGGATGAGAGGCTACGCGACGCGATGGCCCATGGCGTAGACCGACCGCAGGATCGGCGCGTCTTTCATCACCTCGAACAGGATCAGATCAGCCCGCGCGCCCAAGGCGATCTCGCCCCGGTCGGTCAGGGCTACGTGATGCGCGGGCGTGCGAGTGACGGTCGCCAGCCCCCGCGCCATATCGCCCCATAGATTGCCCAGTTGCACCGCCCCCAGCAGCAGGGCCGCGGGGACATAATCCGACGACAGGATGTCCAGCAAGTCCAGTTCCGCCAATTCCTTTGCCGCCACATTGCCAGAATGCGACCCGCCGCGGACGAGGTTCGGCGCGCCCATGATCGTTGCGATGTCTTGGGCGTGACAGGCCTCTGCCGCCGCGCGGGTGGTGGGGAATTCGGCCAAGCGCACGCCATGAGCGTGGCTGGTCGCGACCTGCTCGGCCGTGGTGTCATCATGGCTGGCCAGCGCCGCGCCATAGCGCGCCGCCGCCGCCACCGCTGCCGCCTCATGTTTCGCGCCCAGCCGTTCTTGCAGCCCATGCAGGAAGGTGACGTAATCGCCGAAATCCTCACGGGGCAGACCGTTCTTGCCGCAGACGTAATCCTCGAACTTTTGCACATCGCGGAATTGCCGCTGGCCCGGCGTGTGATCCATCAGGCTAACGATGCCGACTTTGTCGTCGGGGCCAAACTCGGCCAGTTCTTCCACCAGCGTTTCCGAACAGATCTCGGCGCGCAGGTGGATATGGTGGCTGATCGCCAGCGCCCCGCTGTCGCGCATCATCAGAATTTCATCGGCCATGTCGCGGGCGTATTTCCCGTAGCGTTTGCGCCCTTCGTCCGACAGGATCGACCCGACCCGGATCGCGTCGAAAACCGTGGTGATCCCGGTGCCTGCCAGCTCGCGGTCATGGGCGATGATCGCCGCGCGGTGCGGCCAGTCGACCTTGGGGCGCGGCTTCATGTGGCGCTCAAGGTTGTCGGTGTGCAGCTCGACCAGCCCGGGGGCGAGGTAGCGGCCTTCGCAATCGACCGCCCCCTGTGGCACGGCGGTGCCTTCGGCGATATCGGCGATCACCCCATCGCGCAGCACCACGCTGCCGGGGATCACCGCATCGGGCAGGATGATTTTGGCATTGGCGAGAATGGTTTCTTTTGTCATGTGAACGTCACGCTTGTTGCGCATCCATGGATGCAGGGAGAAGATGAATGAAGTTCGACCGCTACGCGATCTATTACACGCCGCAGGGCAGTTTGGCCGAGGCTGGGGCCGCTTGGCTGGGCTGGGATGTGGCACGCGGGCGCGCCGTTGCGCACCCAGAGGTCGCCGGGCTGGACGTGGCCGCCCTGACGCAGACGCCGCGCAAATACGGGCTGCATGCGACGATCAAGCCGCCCTTTGTGTTGGCCGAAGGCACCACGGCTGACGGGTTGCTGGCCGAGTTCGAGGCGCTTTGCACGCGGCTTTCGCCGGTCACGCTCGACGGGCTTGCGCTCACCCCGCTGGGCCGCTTTCTGGCGCTGACGCCCGAGGGGGACACCGCCGCGCTCAACGCCATGGCCGCCGAGGTGGTGCGCGGCCTCGACACGTTCCGCGCGCCCCCTTCCGAAGCCGATCTGGCCCGCCGCCGCCAAGCCAATCTGACCCCGGCGCAAGAGGCGAACCTCAGCCAATGGGGCTACCCCTACGTGATGGAGGCGTTTCGCTTCCACGTCACCCTGACCGGCAAACTGCCGAAAAGCGATCTGCCACGGGTCACAGCGGCGCTGGCCCCTTATATCGCGCCGCACCTGCCGCAGCCCTTTATTCTGGACAGCCTGACGCTGGTGGGGCAGGCCGAAGACGGTATGTTCCACGAGGTTCACCGCGCCGCCCTCTCGGGATAGAGCGCCGCCAGCGCCTGCGCCACGGTCTGCTTGAGCGGGCCGGAGTTGTCGATCTCTATCGCCGCGATATGGTCGGGCAGGGCGCGGTCGGCCCGGGCTAGCCGTGCGGTGATTTCTGCTTCGGTTTCGCGCCCACGGCCCCGCAGCCGGTCCGCCAATACATCGGGCGAAGCGGTCAGCGACAGCACTTCGAACCGCGCAAACCGCATTTTGGCCTCGGTCAGCATGCTGCGAGAGAGGTTCGCCAGCACGTCGCGCCCCTCGGCCAGCGCCATTTCAACCGCGATGGGAATGCCATAACGTAGCCCATGCGCGGCCCAACTCAAGGCAAAGGCGCCCTCCGCTTCGAGCCGCAGAAACGCCGCCTCGCTGATCCCGTCGAAATCCTCGCCCCCGGCCTCACCGGGCCGGGTGATGGCGCGGCGGGCGAGGAAGAGGTCGGGCAGGGTTTCGGCCAGTCCTTCCATCACGCTGTCCTTGCCCACACCCGACGGGCCGACCACCGCGATAAAACGCCCGCTCATGCGGCCAGTCCGGGGGTGAAACGGGTCACGTCCACTTCGCGGTCACAGATCTGGTCGCGGGCGGCCTCATCATGGAAGATGCCCAAGATCGCCGTGCCGCGGGCTTTGGCTTCTTCGATCAATGCCAGCACAGTGGCGCGGTTGGTGGCGTCAAGGCTCGCCGTCGGCTCATCCAGCAGCAAGACCGGGTAGGGATGCGCAAAGCCGCGCGCGATGTTCACCCGCTGCTGCTCCCCGCCGGAAAAGGTCGTGGGACTGAGCTGCCAAAGCCGTTCGGGGATGTTGAGCTGCGCCAGCAATTCTCCGGCCCGCGCCCGTGCGTCGGCCTCGCTGCTGCCCACCGCCCGGAGCGGCTCGGCCACCACATCAAGCGTCGCCACCCGTGGCACGACGCGCAGGAACTGGCTGACATAGCCCAGCACATGGCGGCGTAACTCCAGTATCTCGCGCGGGGCGGCTTGGGCGACATCCAGATCGCCCACCATGACCCGGCCCGAGGCGGTCAGGTAGTTGCCATAGATCATCCGCATCAGCGTCGATTTCCCGGCCCCCGACGCTCCGGTCAGCGCCACGCATTCGCCCCGTGCCACGGTCAATTCACCGCCGCGCATCACCGGGATCACCGCAGCGCCCTGATTGTGCAGGGTGAAGGATTTGCTTACATTTTCCACGCTTATCATGGGTTCAACCTTGTTTAACCTATTGTTAACGTTTGTCATTTGTTTCGCGTGCGAAACAATTCCCTGCACCGTCAAACCTGTAGCACGCTAGAGACCAAAAGCTGGGTATAGCCATGCTGCGGGTCGTCCAAGACTTGATCGGTCAGTCCGGTTTCCACCACATGGCCGTCTTTCATCACCATCAGCCGATCCGCCAGCAGCCGCACCACCGCCAGATCATGGGTCACGATGATCGCGCTCAGCCCCATCTCGCGCACAAGCCCGCGCAGCAGGTCGAGCAGCCGCGCTTGAACGCTCACGTCCAGCCCGCCGGTGGGTTCGTCCATGAAGACCAGCCGCGGCCCGGTCACGAGGTTGCGGGCGATCTGCAAGCGCTGCTGCATCCCGCCAGAGAAGGCCGAAGGCCGGTCGTCGATCCGGTCCTCGTTGATCTCCACCCGGCCCAGCCAGTCGGTGGCGCTGGCGCGGATGTCGCCGTAGTGTCGCGCGCCCACGGCCATCAGCCGCTCGCCCACATTGCCGCCTGCGCTGACGTTCATGCGCAGCCCGTCGCGGGCGTGTTGGTGGACAAAGGCCCAATCGGTGCGCGACAGCATCCGGCGCTCCGGCTCGCTCATCGTCACCGTGTCGCGCAGCCCATCGGCGCGGGTGTCGAAACGCACCGCCCCGCGATCCGGTGTCAGATGCCCCGCCAGTGTGTTCAGCAGCGTGGATTTGCCCGAGCCGCTTTCGCCGACGATGCCCATCACCTCACCGGGGTAGAGGTCAAAGCTGACATCGGTGCAGCCGATCCGCGCACCATAGAATTTCGCGATGTTTTCAACTTGCAACAAGGGGGTCATGCCACGCTCTCCAACACAGGGGCCACTTCCGCGCCGCGATGCCCAGCCGCCTGACGCGCCGCGCAATAATCGGTGTCGGAGCACATGAACAGACGCCCACCTTCGTCATCGACGATCAACTCATCCAGATAGCTGTCCTCCGCCCCGCAAAGGCCGCAAGGATGATCGGCCTTGCTCGCCTCGAAAGGGTGGTCCTCGAAATCCAGCGATACGACCTGCGTATAGGGCGGCAGCGCATAGATACGCTGTTCGCGCCCCGCGCCGAAGAGCTGGATCGCGGCCATTTCCAGTTTCGGATTGTCGAATTTCGGGATCGGCGAGGGGTCCATGACATAGCGCCCCTCGACCTTGACCGGATAGGCATAGGCCGTGGCAATCGCACCATGCTGGGCGATATCTTCGTAGAGTTTCACATGCATCAGCCCGTATTCCTCCAGCTCGTGCATTTTGCGGGTCTCGACCTCTGAAGGCTCAAGAAAACGCAGCGGTTCGGGGATCGGCACCTGATAGACCAGCACCTGATCTTCGCGCAGCGCGGCTTCGGGAATGCGGTGGCGGGTTTGGATGACGCTGGCCTCGGTCGTGGCTTCGGTCACCGCGACACCGGCGGTCTTTTGAAAAAAGCGGCGGATCGAGACGGCGTTGGTCGTGTCATCCGCGCCTTGGTCGATCACCTTGAAAGTATCCTCGGGCGTCAGCACGGCGGCAGACACCTGCACCCCGCCCGTGCCCCAGCCGTAGGGCATCGGCATTTCGCGGCTGGCAAAGGGCACCTGATAGCCCGGGATCGCCAGCCCTTTCAGGATCGCGCGGCGGATCATCCGTTTGGTCTGCTCGTCCAGATAGGCAAAATTGTAGTCGTTCATGCCCCGGTCCTCATGCCTGTCTTGGTCACTCTGTGTCATGGCAGGGCTCATTCTGCGGCCTCCCGGGGCGCGTCTTGGGCCGCGGCTGTCGCCTCGCGGCGCAGTTTGCGGATCAGTTCGAGTTCGGATTGGAAATCGACGTAATGGGGCAGCTTGATATGCTCCAAGAACCCCGTCGCTTGGATGTTGTCGGCGTGATAGAGCACGAATTCCGCATCCTGCGCAGGCGCGCCGAGGTTGTCTTCGCCCAACTCCTCCCAACGCAATGCCCGGTCCACCAGCGCCATGGAAATCGCCTTGCGCTCGGACATGCCGAAGACCAGCCCATAGCCACGAGTGAACTGCGGCGGCTCGGTCTTGGAGCCCGCAAATTGGTTCACCGTCTCGCATTCGGTGAGCTCGACCTCGCCGATCTCAATGGCAAAACCCAGTTCGGGAATGTCCATTTCCACCGCCACTTTGCCAATGCGCAGTTCCGCGACGAAGGCGTGGTTGCGCGCATAGCCGCGCTGCGTGGAATAGGCCATGCCGAGGACAAAGCCCTCGTCGCCGCGGGTCAGCGCTTGCAGGCGTAAGTCGCGGGTGGCGGGCAGTTCCAGCGGCTCGCGGGTTAGATCGCGCGGCGGAGTCTGACTGTCCGTGTCGCGCTGCATCAGCCCTTCGCGGTCGAGGAATTCCATGATGTGCGGCGTGTCTTTAGGCAGCTCGGCATCGGCCACCTCGGGCGCGGACGGCACCTCACCATCGGCGGCCAGCTTGAAATCCAGCAGCCGGTGCGTGTAGTCGAAGGTCGGCCCCAAGACCTGCCCGCCCGGCGCATCCTTGAAGGTGGCCGAGACGCGGCGGTCGCAGGCCATGGTGCCGGTGTCCATCGGGCGCGAGGCCCCGAAACGCGGCAGGGTGGTGCGATAGGCGCGGATCAGAAACACCGCTTCGATCAGATCGCCCCGCGCCTGTTTGATCGCCAGCGCGGCGAGGTCGGGATCATAGAGCGAGCCTTCGGCCATCACCCGGTTCACCGCCAGCATCATCTGTTCGCGAATTTGCGCAACGCTCAGTTCCGGCACGCTTGCGTCGCCGCGCCGCTCTTCGGCAAGCCATGCGTGGGCGTTGTCAATCGCCCGCTCGCCGCCTTTTACCGCTACATACATCAGGACACCTTTGTGCTTCGGGGCAGCGCCGCCAGACGGTCGCCGCAGGTGAAAATGAAATCCAATCCACGCGGGAAGAGCGCCGCGTTTTGTTGGAAGGCCATGCGGTCGGGCAGCGACAGCGCAGCACTATCCTTGATGCCGGGGCCGGAGAGGGTCGCGCCATCGCTGCGCAGATCATCCACCTCGACGATCAGCGTGGCAGAGCGGTCGGGGTAGGCGGCGGTCCCGAGGGGGAAGTCGCCGCGCGGCAGGTCGTCCCAAGCGCCTAAGGCGAAGTGCGCCGCATTGGCCGGGGCGAAGGGCGCGCCGGTGTGGAAGGTGATCCAGTCGCGCACTTCGGGCCGGTCAAAGCCGGGGGCGAGGTAGAGCGGCGTTTCGGGGTCGCAGAGTGTCAGCAGGACGACCCCGGCGGCGATGGAGAGGCCCGCAGGCGGTTCGGCCCCGGTCACGCGATTGATCTCACCCGGTTTGGCCATGGCGTTCATCACCGCGCGAAAGGCGAAAGCGGCGTCTTTGGGCGCGTCGCGAAACCCGCCAGTCAGCGATAGGGTCTGCATCAGTCTTCTCCTCTGACCATGGTGAAAAAATCGACCTTTGTGGCGGCGGCCTTGGCAGCGCGGCTGGCGCGGCGTTGGCTCTCGACCTCGGCCAGTGGGTCGAGCAGTTTGCTGCGGACCTCATCGGCGGCATCACTTTGCATCAGGGCATCAACGAGGGCGGCTTGCAGCGCCTTGTCGCGGCTGCGGCCTTGGATATAGGCGTGGCCGTCAGGCCCATCCGCAAGCCGCACCGAACAGCGCGTGACCGACATTTCGCCCATGTTAAAGGCATCGCCCAGAGCGCCCATCCGGCCCCGCAGCATGACGCCGCCGATCTCTGGCGCGCGGAGGAGGTCATGGGCTGGAACCGCGCCGTAGCGCGCCCAGAGCCGGGCCAGATCAGCGGCCTCGGCCCGCGCGAGCAGGCCCATCCGAGCCTGCCGATCGCGGGTCTTTTCTTTGATTTCAACCGTCATCTAGACACCTTGTGCATTTGTCTAATTTACTATACAACTAGACAAGTATTAGCCGCTGGCCTCCCGCTGGCGCAAGCTTGGATATGTGAAACTTCTGCGACATGGCCCGAACTGCGATCTGGAAAACCATCACCGCCACGCTGACCCATGACATCGCCACGGGGAAATACGCCCCCGGCGATCGGCTCCCGACCGAGGCGCAATTGGCGGCGCGGTTTGGGGTCAACCGTCACACGGTGCGCCGGGCGATCAGCGACATGAACGAGAGCGGGCTGACCTATAGCCGTCGCGGAGCGGGGGTCTTCGTGGCGCAGCGGCCCACGGATTACCCCATCGGCAAGAGGGTGCGGTTTCACCAGAACCTCGCGGCGGCGGGGCGGGTGCCGGCCAAGCAGATTTTGATGCTGGAGACCCGCGCGGCTTCGGCCCATGAGGCCGAGCAGCTTGGGCTGGAGGGTGAGGCGCTCGTGCATGTCTATGAGGGGCTGTCGCTGGCCGATGACCAGCCCATCGCGATTTTCCGCAGCCTGTTTCCTGCCGCGCGGTTCCCTGATCTGTTAAAAGCGCTTGAGACCAGCCGCTCGGTCACCTCGGCCTTGGCGCAGGGCGGGGTGGCAGATTACACCCGCGCCTCGACCCGGCTGACGGCGAAACTGGCCAATGCCACGCAGGCGCTGCATTTGCGGCTGACCGAAGGCGCGCCGATCTTGCGGTCTGCCGGGATCAACGTGGACCCGGAGGGTGTGCCGGTGGAATATGGGGTGACATGGTTCGCCGGGGACCGCGTGACGCTGACGCTGAACCCCGGCGATTGATCCGCGGCCTTAGTGGCCCGCCTCATTGCCCGCGATCAGCTTGCGGCGCAGCCAGCCCGAGAAGCTGTCCATCGCCACGACCATCAGGATGATCAGTACGATGTAATAGCTCACTTCCTCCCAATCCTTTTGGGTGATGATCGCTTGGGTCAACAAAAGGCCGATGCCGCCGCCGGTGATCGCGCCGATGATGGTGGCAGAGCGGGTGTTGGACTCCAGATAGTAGAGCACTTGGCTGAGCAGGACCGGGGTGATCTGGGGGATGACGCCAAAGCGGTAGCGTTGCACAGGTGCTGCCCCGGTGGAGGCGATGCCCTCGATCTGCTTGTCGTCCACATTCTCCAGCGCTTCTGAGAAGATTTTGCCGAAGGTGCCGGTGTCTGTCAGCAGGATCGCCAGCGACCCGGTCAGCGGGCCGGGGCCAAAGGCACGGGAGAGAACGATGGTCCAGATCAGCCCGTCGACCCCGCGCAGGAAGTCGAAGAGCCGCCGTGCCGCGAAGCGCAGACCGCCCAGGGGCGAGAAGTTCTTGGCGGCCAGAAAGCCCAACGGCAGGGCGATCATCGCCGCGCCAAAGGTGCCGAGAAAGGCCATCAGGACCGTCTCGACCAGCGCCCATGCCACATCGCCATGACGCCACATTTTGTTGGTCCAAAAATCCTGCCAGATCGCGCCGTATTCACCACTGCGCAGCAGCTCTAGCGGGGACATGCCGTGATAGGAGCTGTCGAGCGTGAAGAAGAACAGCTCCCACCCATTGAAATAGCGGAAAACCTCGGCCCGGTTGCGGGTGATCGTCAGGCGGCCTGCCTCCGTGGTTATGGCAAGGCGGTTTTTCGAGGCGTTGATCCAGTCAGGCAGGGGGCCGTCGGGCAGGGTTGCGTTGACGCCGCTGCGGCCCGGTGTGGCGGTGATCAGCCCGTAGCCCGGCACGTCATAGCGCACTTCCGGCCCCAGTTCGACGGTATGGCCGTTGCCCAGCTCGACGATAGAAGTCTCGCCTAAGGTGACCCAATAGGGGGCGGTGCCGGGGGCGTAGCGGCCCTTGCGTTCGCCTTCGATGGCGATCTCCATCTCGCCATTGCGGTTGTCGCGGGCGACATGGGTCTTGTAGCTGTAACTGTCGGCGACCAGTGTCTTCATGTTCGACACGTTGATGCGATCGCCCAGCCCCGCCACGTCAAAGGCGAAGAAGACGTAAGCGAGGTAGGCAAGGATCAGCACCGGCGCGGCGAGGCTTGCCATCCGCTTGCGGCGGAAGCTGCGGCTGGCGGTCTGCTGAGCGGGGAGGGTGGAAGCGGTAAGGTCAGTCAAAGGATGGCTCCCTTGTCCTTATAGGCGCGGCCATGGGTCAGCCGGTCGCGGAAATGGCTTGAGACTTGGTCAACGATGATGATGGTGCCGAAGAGCAGCAGAAAGATCGCGGCTGCCTCGTCGAATTTGCCTTGGCCCCAAGACATCGTGTTGCGCAGGTCATAGCCGATGCCGCCTGCGCCGACGAAGCCGAGGATGGCCGAGGCGCGGATGTTCACCTCGAACCGCAGCAGCGTGTAGGAGAGGTAGTTGGGCGCGACCTGTGGCACGACGCCCAGCACCATGCGTTGCAGCCAGCCCGCCCCGACAGAGGCAAGGCCGTCGACGGGTTTGAGGGAGGCGTTCTCGTTCACCTCGGAAAAAAGTTTGCCAAGCGCGCCCACGGTATGCAGCGCGATGGCGATCATCGCAGGCACCGGGCCACCGCCGAGCAGGAAGATCAGCACAAGGGCGACGACAATTTCAGGCACAGCGCGCAGCACGTCCAACAAACGGCGCAGGGGGCCGACGAGCCATGGGGCGGGGGCAAGGCCACGGGTGGCCAGCAGGGCGGCGAAGAAGGCAAAGAGCGCACCGATTAGCGTGGCAGCCCCGGCGATGTTCACGGTCTCAATCAGAGAGGGGAGGTATTTGACGAAATAGCCGGGCAGCAGATGAATGCGCTCCCATGCCTCGCTCAGCACATCGGCGGGGAAGTCAAAGACATTGGGCAGCCCGTTCCAGAACCCGCCAGCGTTGCGGGCATTGGCGGTGCCGAAACCGCCGATCAGCAGGGCCACGAAAACGACCAGCAAGATCATATTCATCACCCGCTTTTGTCGGGTATGGGCAAGGTAATCCGCCGTGATATCAGGCGCGGTAGTGGTCTGGTGCATCTGTCGTCCCCCTATGACGACAGGCCCCGACAATCGTTGCCGGGACCTGCCAGATGTCTTTTGTCCCTTAGGATCAGTTGGATTTCGCCTTGCGCGCTTCGACGATCGAGACATAGGCGTCATGGGCAATCGGATCGAAGCCGAGGCTTTCGCCCGCGGCCACGCCATAGGCGCAGTCGGCGTCCATCTCGTGCAGCTCATCCACCAGTTGGGTCATGGTCGTTTTGACCTCTTCGGGCAGGTCTTTGCGCAGCACGACCGGGCCTTCGGGGATCGGCTTGGAGCGCCAGATTTCCACCAGATCGTTCATGTCGATCAGGCCCGCATCCACGGCTTTGCGCAGCGCGCCGGAGTTGTAGCCGTCTTCCCAATTGCCCTGACCGTCGGCCCATGTCACGCCGCCCGCCACGTCACCGTTGTTGACCGCGACGATGGTCTGCTCATGCCCGCCGGTAAATTTCACTTCGCCGAAGTAGTCACCAGATTCCATGGTGGCACCGGTCGTCTGGGGGATTTCGATGGAAGGGATCAGGTAGCCAGAGGTGGAGTTCGGATCGCCAAAGCCAAAGACCTTGCCCTGCATGTCTTCTAGCGTGTTGATGCCCGCATCTTTGCGCGCGAAGCCGATGGAGTGGTAGCCGTAGGAGCCATCGAGGTTGATCTTGACCAGCACCGGCTCAACCGCTTCGGGGTCTTGCAGGTGAACGGCGGCATAGGCCGAGGCACCCAGCCACGCCATGTCGAGCGTGCCGCCCAGCAGACCTTGGATCACGCCGTTATAGTCGGCAGGGGCAAAGAGCTTGGCCGGAACGCCAAGGCGCTCTTCGGTGTAGCCGCGCAGACATTCGTAGGAGTTCATCCGGTCCTGCGCGTTTTCCCCGCCGAGGATGCCGATGCGAAATTCGGTAACATCTGCGGATTGAGCCAGTGCAGCGCCGGTCAGGGCCGTGGTTGCCAGTGCGGCGGCGATGAGCTTCTTCATTTTGTCGTCTCCAGTTTGAAAATATGCCCCTTGGGGCGGGTCGTGTCAGGCGGGCACCTTGTCCAGCGTTTCGATCTCGGTTGAGGTGGCGGCTTCGGAAAAGCTGCTGTCTGCGCCGTAGATTTCGCGGGCCATGCTGGTGGTCAGCTGCTCGGGCGTGCCGTCAAAGACGATCTTGCCGTCGCGCATCCCCACCACGCGGTCGCAGTAGCGGCGCGCGGTATCCAGCGTGTGAAGGTTGGCGATGACCATGCGGCCATCTTCCTCGTGGATGCGGCGCAGCGATTGCATCACCACCTGCGCGTTCATCGGGTCGAGGCTGGCGATGGGTTCATCGGCCAAGATGATCTGCGGGTCCTGCATCAGGGCGCGGGCAATGGCGACGCGCTGCTGCTGGCCACCCGACAGCGCCTCGGCCCGTTTCGGCGCATGCTGCGCGATGCCCAGACGGTCGAGGATCTCAATCGCGCGGGTGATGTCGGCATCGGGGTAGAGGTTGAAGATGCTGCTCAGCGTCGAGCGGCGGTTGAGCGTGCCGTGCAGCACGTTCGACACCACATCCATCCGTGGGACGAGGTTGAACTGCTGAAAGATCATTGCGCATTCCGCCTGCCAGCCGCGCCGGGCGGCGCCGCGCAGAGCAGTCACATCGCGCCCTTGGAACAGGATCTGCCCCGAAGAGGAATCGGTCAGCCGGTTTAACATCCGCAGCAGCGTGGATTTCCCCGCGCCGGAGCGGCCGATGATCCCGATCATCTGCGGTTTGTCGACCTGCAGGTTGGCGCGGGCTACCGCTGTGTTCGCGCCGAATGTTTTGGTCAGTTCAGAAATGACGAGCATAGGTCCCCCGGGGTTTGCGGGGCGAGCTATCGCAGCGGTGAATGTCACGAATGTTTAAGTTTGACGAAGCTTTTGTAACGCGCGGCTTTTTCGGGAACGGCTGCCCAGGTGTGGGCGTTTGTGCTTGCTTTATAGGCGGTTGGGTGGCGCGGCTGCCCCCGCGCGGGGCAGTGCGCAGGCTGGGGAATGTGCGGCGCGAGGGCCAGCCAACCTCAATAAAACAAGGGCCAGCCGAATAGAGCTTGCGGAACAAAGCCCCCGGATTAATGCTTTCTCTTACAGGGCGGTTCGGATAGGGCCGCATTGGGTCAGACCGCGCAGCCTCGCGCGGCGGACCGTACTATCTTTGGCCGGATCACCGGTCGCGCAGTGCCACTTAGCCGCGCCCCCTTCGGTGATACAGGCCCCCGACAAGCATCTAAAGGAGCGCGTTTATGGACGCCCAGATTATCGCATTTTTGATTCTGTTGCCGATCACATTGGTTTTTGTCTACGCAGGCATCCACGAATTCCGGCGCTACAAAAGCGAGGGCAAGGCGAACTATGGGCTGGTTTTCGATGAAGAAAGCGGCACCACCCATGTCAGCGGCATCGCCGAAGACGAAGACCCCTTCGACCCCGACGATTTTGACCCCAACGACTATAACGATCCCGAAGTGAAAACCGACACGGATGAGCGCAAATCGTGAGCGGTAAGATCCGCAGCGCCGCCTTGCTGCTCTGGCTCGCGCTGCCCGCGGGTGCCGACATCCCCGCCGAGATCGTGATTTTGGGGGAGGTGCATGACAACCCCCATGCCCATCTCGAACAGGCCGCCGCGCTGGCGACGCTGCGCCCCACTGCTGTGGTGTTCGAGATGCTCACCGCCGCGCAGGGGGCGAAAGCCGATGCCGATCGCAGCCAGATCGCGCAGGCTTGGGCGGCAAGCGGTTGGCAGGATTTCGACATCTACGCGCCGATCTTCGATGCTTTGGGCGAGGCGCGGATCATCGGTGCCGCCGCCCCCCGCGAGGCGGTGCGCAGTGTGTATCTTGAGGGCGCAGCCGCGCTTTTCGGGCCGGAAGCGGCGCGCTTTGGCCTTGATCAACCGCTGCCCGACGATCAGCAGGCGGCCCGCATCGAGGTGCAGTTCGCCGCTCATTGCCGGGCCATGCCGCGCGACATGATGGGGGGCATGGTCGCCGTGCAACGCTACCGCGACGCCACATTCGCGCGCGCGGCGCTCAAGGCGCTTGAGACCTACGGCCCGCCCGTGGCCGTGATCACCGGCAACGGCCATGCGCGCACCGATTGGGGCATTCCCGCGCTGATCGCGCAAGCGGCCCCCGAGGTCACGACCCATGCCATCGGCTTTGTCGAAAAACAGACAGAGATGCCTTTTGACGAGACACACCTGATCCCGCCCATCAAGCGCGAAGACCCCTGTAACGCCCTGACCAAGAATTAAAGGACCCGCCCATGTACCTTGCCATGAACCGTTTCACTGTACTGCCCGAGAATGCCGCCGCATTCGAAGAGCTATGGCTGAACCGCGAAAGCCATCTGAAAGAGACGGAGGGGTTTGTGTCCTTCCACATGCTCAAGGGGCCGGAAGCGGCAGGGACGATCCTCTATGCCTCGCACACGATTTGGGAAAGCGAAGCGCATTTTCGGGCATGGACCACCAGCGACGCCTTTCGCGCGGCGCATGCGCGGGCGGGGCAAACCCGCAAGCTGCACGAAGGCGCGCCACGGTTCGAGGGCTTTCAGACCATTCAGCAAATCGAAGCGGTCTGACGCGGGGCAGGCTGGGCCTTTCTATACTTGACTAAAATAATCGGATTAAGTAGCCGTTATAAGAGCCCGGTATTTTGGCCGGGGTATGAACGACTTTACGCCGAAACTGTCCAAGCCACCGCGCGTCGGAAGCCCGGATGTCAATGGAAAGGAGCCCGCCCCCGTGAGGACACCCGTGACCACGCCCGAGCCAATGGCCCATGCCCGGCTACAGACTCAATCCAACAACAGCTGGCGCGATATCGCGCTTGGCAGCAACGATACCGCGCCCTGCGATGGCTTTGGCCTTGAGCACCTCATTGATCTGCAACGCGCCCGCCAGATGGGGGACGCAGGATGAGCCTGATGCAAAAGCTGCCCGTTCCCTCGCCCGCAGGCCAACCGGTCGAAGACGCCGTGCATGATGCGCGTGCCTTGGTGCCCAACGGCTCGACGGCGAATATCGTGCTGGACGGCCAAACCTATACGCTGCGCATCACGCGGGCAGGGAAATTGATCCTGACGAAGTAGGCCGCGCAGTTGCCCAAGTGCGGCGCGGAACGCCTAAGGCGCGGCTGCGGCTTGCCCTCGCGCCACGGCGTCTTTACTGACGCGATATGCCCGGCCTTTTTGCCTTTTCCGTCCTTCGCCGCTGACATGCTGGCCCTGCTGAGCCTGTTCTTCGCGGCGCTGCTGGCGGCGACGCTGATCCCCGCGCAATCCGAAGCGGTGCTTTTGGGGCTGATGTGGTCGGGTGCCCATGCCGCGGCGCTGTTGTGGCTTGTGGCGACGCTGGGGAATGTGCTGGGCTCGCTGCTGAACTGGCTGCTCGGGCGCTACCTCAGCCATTTTGCCGATCACCGCTGGTTTCCTTTCTCGGCGCGGCAAATGGCGCGAGCCTCGGGCTGGTATCAACGCTGGGGCTATTGGAGCCTGCTGGCCAGTTGGGTGCCGATCATCGGCGATCCGCTGACCTTAGCTGCGGGCATGATGCGCGAACCGCTTTGGCGCTTTTTGCTGATTGTCACCCTTGCCAAAGGCGGGCGCTATTTGGTGCTGATCCTGCTCGCGCGTGGGGTTCTGTGAGGCTCAGAGGGGGGTGATCCCTTCGAGCGGCGGCAGCGGGCTGGGCGTGGTCACAAGGGCCGGACGGCGCTTTTCGTAAAAGGCATTGCCGCCTGCGGTCACCACGTAATGCATGTTGTTGTAATTGGCATTGTACCACGCGGCGTGGAAGAATTTCGCGCGGGTGACCTTGGGGTGCCGCTCACCTTGAAGCACCGCCAGCGCCGTGGCGCGGGCCAATGGGGCCCCGCGGTCGCTCATCGGTTTCGTCATCACGCCCGGTGCGAACTGATTGCGCTGGCCGACCACCCCGCAGACCGTATCGGGGAAGGCTTCGGAATGGACTCGGTTCAACACCACCGTGCCCACGGCGACCATCCCGTCGCGGCTGGAGCGGTTGGATTCGAAATACATCGCCCGCGCCATACACTCCACCTCACCCACCGGGACCGCGACCACTTCGGTCTGCTTACCGCCACAAGCGGCGAGCAGGCCAAGGCCCAGCATCAAAGCGGCGGTGCGGATTTTCGGGGGCTGAACGCGCATGGGCGGCCTTTCTGGGTGAGGGGGCAGGTGGCGCGTAATTTTCCAGCAAACGCGGGGCGAGGCAAGACCCGCGCCCCGGCTCAGGCGGTTTCTCTCCGGGTGGGGCGCGCGGGGGCGCTTGGGCTGACGATTGATCTAGTGTAATGCTTGATAAAACAGTCATGAACCCAGCAGGGCCGTTCTTATGAAAGTCACCTACCGGGATGTGAAAACCGACATCCTGTCAAAGATCACCAAGGGGGAATGGCCTCTGGGTAGTCTTGTGCCCAATGAGGTCGATCTGGCCGAGACCTATGGCTGCGCCCGCGCGACGGTCAACCGCGCCATGCGCGAATTGGCCGACGAAGGGTTTATCGAGCGCCGCCGCAAAGCCGGGACGCGGGTGCGCATGGCCCCGGTGCGGCAGGCGCGCTTCGACATTCCGCTGGTCCGGGCCGAGATCGAAGAGAAGGGCGCTGATTATCGCTATTCGCTGGTGAGCCACGCGGTTGAGCCTGCGCCGGACTGGTTGCGCGCGCGGCTGAAACTGACCGCAGGCAGCGAGGCGCTGCATCTGGTCTGTATGCATTACGCCGATGGCGATCCCTATCAATATGAATACCGCTGGATCAACCTTGCGACCCTGCCGCAGGCGCGGGAGGAGGATTTTGCAGAGGTGGGGCCGAACGAATGGCTGATCTCGGCAATACCTTTTTCGGATGTTGAGATCAGCCTCTCCGCCGGACTGGCCGATCAGCGGCTGAGTGAGTATCTCGCCTGCGCCTTGGGTGATCCGGTTTTCACGGTCGAGCGTTCGACATGGTGGGAGGGGCAGGCGGTGACCTATGTGCGCCTGTCGCATCGCCCCGGTCACCGGCTGACGACCCGCTATTGATGCACCGCCACGCTAAGGCGGCGGCGCGTGAGGTTCAAAGGATGCCCGGCAGGTTCAGCCCGTGTTCGCGGGCGCAATCAAGCGCTTCGTCATAGCCCGCATCCGCATGGCGCATCACGCCCGTCGCCGGATCGTTCCACAGAACCCGTTCGATGCGACGGTCAGCGTCTTCGGACCCGTCACAGCAGATCACCATGCCGGAGTGCTGCGAGAAGCCCATGCCAACCCCGCCACCGTGGTGCAGAGATACCCAAGTGGCCCCCGAGGCAGTGTTCAAAAGCGCGTTTAGCAGCGGCCAATCCGACACGGCATCAGAGCCGTCTTTCATCGCCTCTGTCTCGCGGTTGGGCGAGGCGACGGAACCACTGTCGAGGTGGTCGCGCCCGATCACGATGGGCGCGCTTAGCTCGCCAGTGCGGACCATCTCGTTGAAGGCGAGACCGAGCTTGTGGCGCACACCCAGACCCACCCAGCAGATCCGTGCGGGCAGACCTTGGAAGGAAATACGCTCGCGGGCCATATCGAGCCAGTTGTGCAGGTGCGTATCTTCGGAGAGGATTTCTTTCACCTTGGCATCGGTCTTGTAAATATCCTCCGGATCGCCTGACAGCGCCGCCCAGCGGAACGGCCCCACGCCCCGGCAAAACAGCGGGCGAATGTAGGCGGGGACAAAGCCGGGGAAATCAAAGGCGTTGTCTAACCCTTCCTCCAGCGCCATCTGGCGGATGTTGTTGCCATAGTCGACCGTGGGGATGCCCGCCGCGTGAAAATCGACCATCGCTTTGACTTGTACCTTCATTGAGGCGCGGGCGGCGCGTTCGACCGCCTTGGGGGCACTCTCGCGCTTCTCGCGCCAGTCGGCCATGCTCCAACCCTGCGGCAGATAGCCGTTCACCGGGTCATGGGCGCTGGTCTGATCGGTCACGATATCGGGGCGCATGCCGCGTTTCACCAGTTCGGGAAAGACATCGGCGGCATTGCCCAAGAGGGCCACGGATTTCGCTTCTCCGGCAGCGGTCCAACGCTCGATCATCTCCAGCGCTTCGTCGAGTGTTTCGGCTTTTTCATCGACGTATTTTGTGCGCAGACGGAAATCGATGCTGTCGGGATTGCACTCGACCGCGAGGCAACAAGCCCCGGCCATCACCGCCGCCAAAGGCTGCGCGCCGCCCATGCCGCCAAGCCCGCCGGTGAGGATCCATTTGCCGGTCAGATCGCCGCCATAATGCTGGCGGCCCGCCTCGACAAATGTCTCATAGGTGCCCTGCACGATGCCTTGGGAGCCGATGTAGATCCACGAGCCTGCGGTCATCTGGCCGTACATCGCCAGACCCTTTTTATCGAGTTCGTTGAAGTGATCCCAATTCGCCCAATGCGGCACGAGGTTGGAGTTGGCGATCAACACGCGGGGCGCGTCTTTATGGGTTTGGAAGACACCCACGGGTTTGCCCGATTGCACCAGCAGCGTTTGGTCGTCTTCGAGCGCGCGGAGCGAGGCGACGATCTGGTCGTAATCTTTCCACGTCCGCGCCGCACGGCCGATGCCACCATAGACGACCATCTCATGCGGGTTCTCGGCCACGTCTGGGTGCAGGTTGTTCATCAGCATCCGCAGGGGCGCTTCGGTGAGCCAGCTTTTCGCCGAAAGCTCGGTGCCGGTGGCGGGATAGACGTCACGGGTGTTCTTGCGCGGATCGCTCATGATGTGCCTTTCAGGGTAGGGGCCAGGACGGCCAGAGTTGTCAGGATGTCCGTCAGGTGCCCGCGCAGCCGCGCGGCTTTGTCGGGGTCATAGGGCCAAGGTGGGGCTTCTGTGTCGAGGTAGGTGCTTTGCGCCAACTCCATCTGGATCGCGTGGATCCCTTCGGCGGGGCGGCCATAGTGCCGGGTGGTCCAGCCGCCTTTAAAACGTCCGTTGGTGACAGAGGTATAGCCGGGGGCGGCGGCGCAGATGTCCGCGACGGCGGCTTCGATCTCAGGCGCGCAGGTGGTGCCGAGGTTCGTGCCGATGTTGAAATCGGGCAAGGGGCCGTCAAAGAGGAAGGGGATCAGCGAGCGGATGGAGTGACAGTCATAGAGGGTCGCGACCCCGTGCAGGTCGCGCACGCGGGCCAGTTCCGCCTCGAGCGCCGCGTGATAGGGGGCGTGGAATGTCTTGCGGCGGGCCTCGATCTCGGCTTCGCTGGGCGGGGTGGTCCAGATGTCCTGCCCGTCGAAATCGGTCAACGGCACCAGCCCGGTGGTGTTCTGACCGGGATAGAGCGATGCACCCGAAGGGTCGCGGTTGGCGTCGATCACATAGCGGTGGAAGGTCGCGCGCACGGTGGTCGCGCCGGGCAGCAACCCTTGGTAAAGTCGATGAATATGCCAATCGGTATCTGCCAGTTCGCGCCCGCGCGGGTTCAGATCGCGGCGCACAATATCGGGCAGATCGGTGCCGGTATGCGGCAGGCCAAGCACGATGGGGCTGTCGCTTCGGGTGATCTCGACAGGTGTGATCTCAGCAGAGGTCATGTGGAAAGCTCCGGCATGTCGAGGGCGGCGGCGCGGGTGATCTCGCCCTCGGCCACCATCCGCGCGGCCCGTTCCAGATCGGGGGCGAGGTAACGGTCCTCATCCAGCGTCGCGACATCCTTGCGGACCCGTTTCACCACACGCTGCAATGTCTCGCTGGTCGCCAACGGCGCGCGAAAGTCGATGCCTTGTGCCGCGCAGAGCAACTCGACCCCCAAGATGCGGTTTAGGTTGTCGATCATCTGCCCCAGCCGCCGCGCGCCATGGGCGGCCATGCTGACGTGATCCTCTTGGTTGGCCGAGGTCGGCGTGCTGTCGGTGACGCACGGATTGGCGAGGTGCTTGTTCTCGCTCATAAGGGCGGCGGTGGTGACTTCGGCGATCATATAGCCGCTGTTGAGGCCGGGGTTTGGCGTGAGGAAGGGCGGCAGGTTGAAGCTGAGCACCGGGTCCACGATCAACGCCACGCGGCGCTGCGCGATGGCTCCGATTTCGGCCACGGCCAGTGCGATCATATCGGCGGCAAAACCCACCGGTTCGGCATGGAAATTCCCGCCAGAGACGATCAGGTCAGCGCCGACCAGCACCAGCGGGTTGTCGGTGGCGGCGTTGGCTTCAACCTCAAGCGTGCGGGCGGCCATGCGCAGCACGTCCATCGCGGCCCCGGTCACCTGCGGCTGGCAACGGATGCAATAGGGGTCTTGGACGCGGACATCATTCGCCACATGGCTTTCGCGGATTTCCGAGCCGTTGAGCAGGGTACGCATCGTCTCGCCCGCTTCGATCTGGCCTCGATGGCCGCGTAGGGCATGGATCTCCGGTTGTAGGGGCGCGGTGGAGCCCATGATCGCATCGGTCGACAGGGCCGAGATCACCAACGCCGAGTTTGCCGCCCGCCATGCGTCAAACAGCCCCGCCAGCGCGAAGGCGGTCGAAAACTGCGTGCCGTTGATCAGCGCCAGCCCTTCTTTCGGGCCGAACTCCAGCGGGGTGAGACCCGCGGCGGTCAGCGCCGCGCCGCCGGGCATGACGCGGCCCTCAATTTCCGCCTCGCCGTGGCCCATCATCGCGGCGGCCATATGGGCCAAGGGGGCCAGATCGCCTGAGGCACCGACCGATCCTTGCGCCGGGATCACCGGGGTCACGCCACGCTCCAGCATGGCTTCGATCAGGTCAACGACCGCCAGCCGCACGCCTGAGGCGCCGCGCCCAAGGCTCAGCAGTTTGAGCGCCATCAAGAGCCGCGCATGGCCGCGCGGGATCGCCGGGCCGACGCCGCAGCAATGCGACAGGATCAGGTTGCGTTGCAGGGTGGCCGTGTCATCTGAGGCGATCTTGACCGAGGCGAGCTTGCCGAAACCGGTGTTCACGCCGTAGACGGCATCCGCGCCCGCCACCGCTTTGGCAATGCGCGCATGGGCCAGTTCAATCGCTGGGCGGCAGGCGGGGTCGAGCCTCACCGATGCCTCTTCGCGGTAGATGCGGGCCAGATCGTCCAAGGTGGCCGCGCCGGGGGTGAGGGTCAGGGTGGTCACGATTGGCCTCCGAAAATGCGAGAATGAAGCGGGTTGAAGCCGATGCGATAGGCAAGCTCGGCAGGGTGTTTGATATCCCAAACGGCGAGGTCGGCGCGCAGGCCGGGGCGGATCATGCCGCAGCCGCCCAGCCCAAGCGCGCGGGCGGCGTGCTGCGTGGCACCGCGCAGCGCCTCTTCGGGGGTCATGCGGAACAGGGTGCAGCCCATGTTGAGCGTCAGCAGCAGGGAGTTCAGCGGCGACGACCCGGGGTTGATATCCGTCGCCAGCGCCATCGGCACGCCGTGTTTGCGCAGCAGATCAATCGGGGGCGCTTGGGTTTCGCGCAGGGTATAAAACGCACCGGGGAGGATGACGGCGACGGTGCCCGCCTTGGCCATCGCTTTCACGCCGTCCGCGTCGAGGTATTCGATATGATCCGCCGACAGCGCGCCATAGGAGGCCGCGAGTTTCGCGCCGCCTAAGTTCGACAGTTGCTCGGCATGGAGTTTCACCGGCAGCCCCAATTCCCGCGCTACGTCAAAGACCCGCGCGATCTGGGCAGGCTGAAAGGCGATGCCCTCGCAGAATCCATCGACCGCATCGACCAGCCCCTCGGCATGGGCGGCGCGTAGGGCGGGGATGCAGACTTCGTCGATATAGGCGTCAGCGCGGCCTGCGTATTCGGCTGGCACGGCGTGCGCGCCGAGGAAGGTCGTCCGCACCCGGATCGGGCGCTGCCCGCCAACGGCGCGGGCGGTGCGGAGCATGCGCAGCTCGGTCTCGATGTCCAAACCATAGCCGGATTTGATCTCGATCCCCGTGACGCCTTCGGCGATCAACACATCGACGCGGCGCAGGGCATCCGCCAGCAGATCGGCATCACTGGCGGCGCGGGTGGCGGTGACGGTTGAGACGATGCCGCCCCCGGCGCGGGCGACTTCTTCGTAGCTGGCTCCTTCAAGGCGCATTTCGAACTCGCGCGCGCGGTCGCCGCCGTGGACGATATGTGTGTGGCAGTCGATCAGACCGGGGGTGACGAGGCGGTGGCCCAGTGATTCTGTCGGCTGGTGGCGGTAGGCCCGTGGCAGGTCAAGGCGCGGGCCGACCCATGCGATCTGGCTCCCGGCAATCGCAATCGCTGCATTCTCAATCATTCCATAGGGTTCTGCGCCGTCCAAGGTCGCGGCGGTGAGGTCGATCAAGACCCGGTCATGCTCTGCCATCTCTGTCGCCCCCTCCTGAGGTTTTACTTTTCTAACGCGGTTTTAATTGTTATATGTCTATACATAAAAAACCGAAAGGCCGTCAAATGATTTTCGCAAAACACGCAAGACTGCCGCAGGGCTGGGCGCGGGACGTTCGGATTACGGTTGCCGAGGGCCGCATCACGGCGGTGCAGACCGGACAAACGCCCCATCCTGACGACAGCCGCGTCGATACCCTGCTGCCTGCGCTGGCCAACCTGCACAGCCACAGCTTTCAACGCGCCATGGCCGGGATGACCGAGGTGCGGATGGCGGGGAAAGACAGTTTCTGGACGTGGCGGGACCTGATGTACCGCTTTACCGCCCATCTCACGCCCGCGCATATTGAGGCCATCGCCGCCTTTGTTTTCCTTGAGATGCAAGAGGCGGGTTTTGCCAGCGTGGGCGAGTTTCATTACCTGCATCACCAGCCCGACGGCACGCCCTATGATGATCTGGGTGAGCTTTCGGCCCGGATCGCGGCGGCGGCGGCGGAGACGGGGATCGGGCTAACCCATCTGCCGGTGCTCTATACCTACGGTGGCGCGGGGCAGGTGCCCTTGCAGCCGGGTCAGGCGCGTTTTGGCAATGGGGTGGCGCAGTTCAATGCGCTGGTGGAGCGGGCGAAACGGGCGGTAGTTGATCTCCCCCCAGACTGCCGCGTCGGCATCGCGCCGCATTCGCTGCGCGCCACAGCCCCGGCGGAACTGGCCGAGGTGCTGGCCGCGCATCCCGAGGTGTCGACTCATATCCACATCGCCGAACAGCCCAAGGAAGTCGCAGACGTCTCTGACTGGCTCGGCGCGCGGCCGGTGGACTGGTTGCTGGCGAACGCTGAGGTGACCGGGAACTGGTGCCTGATCCATGCGACCCACATGACCGAAGCAGAGACGGCGGCCTTGGCCCGGACCGGCGCGGTGGCGGGGCTCTGCCCGGTAACAGAGGCGAATTTGGGCGATGGGCCGTTCAACGGGCCGGGGTACCTTGCTGCCGGGGGGCGGTTTGGCATTGGGTCGGATTCCAACGTGCTGATCTCATTGACCGAAGAGTTGCGCACTTTGGAGTATTCCCAACGCCTGCGCGATCTGGCGCGCAACGTGATGGTGCCGGGCGAAGGCTCGGTCGGGGAGACGCTTTATACCGGGGCCGCGCGCGGTGGTGCGCAGGCGCTTGGCCGGGGCCGGGGCGAGATTGCAGTGGGCGCATGGGCCGACCTGACGGCGATCGACAGCCAAGACCCGGCACTTTGTGCGCTGCGGCCCGCGCAACTGCTCGACGGTCTGGTCTTTGCCGCGAAGGATCAGGTTGTGACGGATCTGTGGTCAGCGGGCCGGCATGCGGTGACGGGCGGGCGGCACCGGCAGCGTGACCGGATCGTGGCGGGCTACCGGCGCGCCATGGCAGAGTTGACGGCGCTTTTGTGAAACCTTCCAGCTTCCGGGAACTTTGCCGCAGCCTGCCGGGTTTGCCTCCTAACGAGGGCCGCGCGCGGCGTGGTGTTGCGCGGCATAGCCCGAAGCCAGCGAAAGGGAGCGGATCATGAGTCCACCAGACACAAATCTGAAAAAGCAGGAAGGCCGTCACAAGTGGCCGTTGATCGGCATGGCGATTGTCGTGATCTTTGGCATCGGCATCATTGTCTTCTGGACGGGCGAGGAAGTCGCCACCGCCCCCGGTACCGAAGACGAGGTCATCGTCGACGAGGGCACCGCGATTGAGGGCGATGATACGGCGACCGTGCCTGTCGCACCCGATTGACCCCCAGCCAACTGCGTTGACCGCCAAGACCCGGAAGCCTTTGCTTCCGGGTTTTTTGTTGTTTGCCTTGGTCGCGCGGGCGGGCCATCTTGCACCGGTAACAAGGGAATTGGGGCAGACATATGTGGTATCTTGTAGGGGACATTGGCGGCACCAACCTGCGGCTTGCGGCGGTGGACCCGGCAGGCGCGGTGGTGCGGCGCTGCACGCATCGCACCGATGGGCTGACCACATTGCCAGACGCCTGTGCGGCGCTTTGTAGCGAGATGCGCGGCGCGCCCGAGGGGGTCGCGATGGCGGTGGCCGGGGTGGTTGTCGACGGGCAGGTGCGCATGACCAACGCCGCGCGCAGCATCTCGCGCGATGATCTGGCGCGGGCCTGCGATGTGGCGCCCGGTAAGGTACTGCTGCTCAATGATTTTGAAGCGGCGGCCTGGTCCTTGGCCACGCTGGATGCGGCAAAGGTGAGCTTTCTTCAGGGCGGCCCTGCGCCGCAACCGGGCGCGCGGGTGATTGTCGGGCCGGGAACGGGCTTGGGCGTGGGGTCTTTGGTCTGGCAAGGGGCGCGGCCCACGGCGGTGCCGGGCGAAGGCGGGCATCTGCGGCTCACCCCTCATAGCGCCGAGGAAGTGGCCTATTTCGAAGCCCTGATCGCGCTTTGGCCCGAGGTCCAGATGGGCGACGCGCTTGCGGTAGAGGCCGAGGCGATCCTGTCGGGCACCGGCATCCCCTATTGGTACCGCGCCATCGCAGCAGCCCGCGGCGAGGCAGCGCATCTGGAGGGGGCGGCGGCGATCTTTGCGGCGGCCAAGGTTGGGGAGGACACGAGTGCCTGCCGGGCGGTGGCCTTGATGGCGCGATATCTTGGCGGGGTCGCGGGGGACTTGGGTTTGGTCTTGGGCGCGCGCGGTGGGGTTTTCATCACAGGGGGCGTGGCGCAGCAGAACCCTTGGATGTTGGATGAGGCCTTCCTCGCTGCCTTCAACGCGGGCGGGCGGCACAGCAAATGGCGCGCGGCGCTGCCGTTGGGCCTGTGCAATGACCCCGATTTTGGCCTCATGGGTGCGCGCAACTGTCTGTTTGTGCAACACGATCGCCCCCTGCCGGATTGACAGCAGGCAGCGGGCCGCCATGATCGCCACAGCAGCCGGAGTGCCCTATGCCCAACCTCAATGATCCGAAACGCCAGTTCTTGGCCAACCTGTTCGACACCGCCGTCGCCGCCGCCGATCCGCGGCTGATCTTGAAAGACAGGCTGCCGCCGCCCCCCAAGGGCCGAACGGTGGTGATCGGCGCGGGCAAAGGGGCGGCGCAATTGGCGCAGGCGTTCGAGGCGCTTTGGCCGCATCCCTATGACGGTGTCGTGGTCACCCGCTATGGCTATGGCGCGCCCTGCCAGCGCATCAAGGTGTTGGAGGCCGCCCATCCGGTGCCAGATCAGGCCGGGATCGAGGCCGCCCGCGCCTTGCAGGATGCGCTGCGCGGGCTGGGGCCGGAGGATCAAGTGATCGCGCTAATCTGCGGCGGCGGGTCATCGCTTTTGCCCGCCCCACCCGAGGGGCTAACGCTGGAGGATTTGCAGGCGTTGAATTCCGCGCTTCTGGCCTCAGGCGCGCCGATCTCGGTGATGAATGACATCCGCAAACAGTTCAGCACGGTGAACGGCGGGCGTCTGGCGGAACTGGCCTATCCCGCGCAGGTGGTGAGCCTTGTCGTCTCGGATGTGCCGGGGGATGATCCGGGGGCCGTGGCCTCTGGCCCTACGGTGCCGGGGCGGCGGGCCGCGGCGGAGGTTTTGGAGGAGGTGGCCGCGCGGGGGCTGGAACTGCCGCCCCGTTGCATGGCTTTTCTGCAAAAGGCCGCGCAGCAGCCTGCGCAAGACGCGCACAGCAAAACGGCCACGCATGTTATTGCCTCTGCGGGTCTGTCCCTCACCGCGGCGGCCAAGGCGGCACAGGCGCGGGGGGTGACCGCATGGATACTGTCGGACGCGATCGAAGGCGAGGCGCGCGAGGTGGCGCTGGTGCATGCCGCGCTCGCCCGGCAGGCGCAAGAGAGTGGTTTCCCGCATCCCGCGCCGCTGGTGCTGCTCTCAGGCGGAGAGACGACGGTCACCCTGCGCCACAAGGGGCGCGGCGGGCGCAACAGTGAATTCGCGCTGTCCTTGGCACTGGCGCTCGACGGGCAAGAAGGCATCACCGCCTTGGCGGCGGACACCGACGGCATCGACGGGTCAGAGGATAACGCGGGCGCATTCGTCGCGCCGGGCACGGCGGGCGCGATGCGCGCGGCAGGGGTGGACCCACGCCGCGCCTTGCAACACAACGATGCCTACGGTGCGTTTGCGGCGGTAGACGCCCTGTTTCACACCGGCCCCACCGGGACCAATGTGAATGATTTCCGCGCCCTGCTGATCGGCGATCTACCCGAAAGCTGAGCCGGTTCTGGGTCCGCCTAGGTGCGGTCGAAGATAATCACGTTGCGCTTCGCAGCGCCGGTCTTGGTGTCGGCAATCGCCTCGTTGATCTGATCCAGCCGCCAGCGCCCGGAGATCAGGTTGTCGAGTTGCAAGCGGCCCTGAAGGTAAAGGTCGACCATCCACGGGATATCGCGCTGGATCACCACGTCGCCCATTTTGGAGCCGACCATGCCTTGCCCCAAGGCGGCAAGGACCACCGGCTCATAGCTGGCCTCGGCCCCGCTGTGGGGCATGCCAACCATGATCACCCGGCCCCCGGCCGCAAGGTAGCGCGGCGCGGTTTCATAGGCGGGGATCGCGCCGACGGTGACGATCACGGCATCCGCCCCGCGCCCCATGGCCTTGAAGGCCGCGCGCCACGGTTTCGCCTCGGTCGCGAGCACGGTGTCGGTCGCGCCGAATTCGCGGGCGATGGCGAGTTTTTCTTCGGTCATGTCCACCGCCACGATCCGCCGTGCGCCCGCGATGCGCGCCCCTTGGATGGCATTAAGGCCGACCCCGCCCGCGCCGATCACCACCACATCTTGGCCTGCGCGCAGGCCCGCTGCATTGACCACGGCACCCACGCCGGTGATCACGCCGCAGGCGATCAGACAGGCGGCGTCTTTGGGGATGTCATGCGAGATTTTCACGGCCTGGGAGCGGTCGACCACCACTTTTTCGGCGAAACCGCCGGTGTTCATGGCCTGAACAAGCGGTGCGCCATCTGCTGTTTGCAGCGGCCCATCGGGCGCCTGCGGTGTTTCGCAGATCGTCGGCTGACCCGAGGCGCAGTTGGGGCAGCTGCCGCAGGCGCGGATCAGGGTGACCACCACGCTGTCGCCTTCGACCAGCCCCTGTACATTCGGCCCCACGGCGCTGACCCGGCCTGCGGCCTCATGGCCATAGACGGCAGGCAGGGTGCCGCCCCAGCCGCCTTCGGCAAACAGGATGTCGGAATGGCAGATCGCCACCGCATCCAAGGTCACCTCGACCTCGCCCGATTGCGGAGCCCTGATGCGGATGTCTTCGACGCTCAGCGGGCTGTCAAAGGCATGGCAGACGGCGGCTTTGATGGTTTGCAATGGCCTGTCCCTTTCACTTGGTTTTCGCCAGCCTGACGCGGAAGGGCCGGTGGTGCAAGGCGGGGAATGTACTAATGGGGCGAAGTGCCGGTTTGTGACGTGAGGGGAGGGCGGCTGGCAAAGATCACCAGCCCGCCGAGGGTCAGAAACAGCGCCAGCAGGAAGGGTGCGCCGGGCAGGTAGAGCGCAGCCTCCGGCGCGGTGAAATAGGCGAAAACCGCCGTCATCGTCAGCGGTGAGAGGATCATCGTCAGCGCGGTGGAGGAACTGAGCGCGCCGTGCAGCTCGCCTTGGGCATCGGCGTTGACGCGGGCCGACATGATGCCTTGAAGCGCAGGCGGGATCACCCCGGCGAGCGCGGCGAGCGGGGTCATGATCAGCGCCCAAGTGCCTGAGGTCAGTACGGTCAGCGCGGCAAAGGCGGCAAGGGCAAAGACATGGCCCAAGATCACCGTGGTGCGCGCGCCCAAGCGGCGGATCACGGGGCCGATCAGCATGCCTTGGACAAGAGCCATCTGCACGCCAAAAAGACCCAGTGACAGGCCGATCATCGTAGGGGACCAGCCAAACCGCTCAACCCCGAAATAGGCCCAGACCGCCGGATAGGCGGCAAAGCCCACATGATAGATGAAATAGACCGCCAGAAGCCTGCCAACCTCGGGCAGGCGGCCAAGGGCACGCAGCGCGCCTAGCGGATTGGCCCGCCGCCAGTCAAAGGCGCGGCGTTGCGTCTGGGGCAGGGTTTCGCGCAGCACAGCCCAGCCGAGGGCCGCATTGCCCGCCGCCAGCACCGCCGCCGCCCAAAACGGCGCGCGGGTGCCATATTCGCCCAAGATGCCGCCCATCAGCGGGCCCAGAACAAAGCCCGCGCCAAAGGCCGCGCCGATGAGCCCGAAACGCGCCGCGCGGTCCTGCGCCGGAGAGATGTCGGCCATATAGGCCGAGGCCGTGGCATGGGTTGCCGCCGTCACACCGCCCACCAGCCGCCCGATCAGCAGCAGCCAGACACTGCCCGCCAGGGCCATGACGCCGTAATCAACCGTCATCACGACCAGCGCCAGCAGCAAGACCGGACGGCGGCCAAAACGGTCGGACAGCCCGCCCAGAACCGGGCCGAAGAGGAATTGCATCGCGGCAAATCCCGTGGCCAGCACGCCGCCCCAAAGGGCCGCATCACTCAGCCCCCCGCCGCGCACTTCGCGGATCAGGTCGGGCATCACGGGCAGGATCAGACCGACGCCCATGGCATCGATCATCACCGTCACAAGGATAAAGATCAGTGGCAGCGGCATTCGGTCAGATCTGGTCCGCGCAGGGGGCGAAGGCAAGGGTGGACGTCGCGATAGGGCGCGAATGCGGCAGGCGTTGCGGGCGCATGGCCCGCTTGCCGCCAGAGACACCTGCCGCCACGCTCAGCCCTGTGCCTTCGGGATATGCCCGACACTGGCAAGAAAATCGTTTAGCGTATCAGCGTATTCCTGCGGCTGCTCCACACAGGGCAGGTGCCCCGCGCGGCGGATCAGTTTGAATTTCGAGGCCGGGATCAGGTCCATCAACTCGCGCACCAGATCGGGCGGGGTGGAGCCGTCTTCCGACCCTGCGATGCCGAGCGCGGGCAGGCGCAGGCCGGAGGTGGGGGTCATGAAATCGCTGTGCGAGATCGCCGCCGAACAGCCCGCATAGCCCGCGTCCGGCTGGCGGGTGAGCATGTTGCGCCAGAGCGCCATTTCCGGCGTGGCGCGGAATTGTGGGGAGAACCAGCGCTCCATCACTGCATCGGCAAGGCTTTCGATGCCGCCCTGTTCCACGGCCGCGATCCGCTCAGCCCAGATGTCGCGGTTGCCGATCTTGGTGGCGGTGTTGCTCAGCACCAGCGCGCGGATCATGTCGAGCCGTTTGACAGCCAGCCCCTGCGCGATCATGCCGCCGATCGAGAGCCCGACAAAGACGCAGTTGCGCACCTGCAGGTGATCGAGCAGCCGTTCGGTATCGGTAATGAGCGACCCCATCGAATAGGGCGCGGGCGGGCAGGATGAGAGGCCATGGCCGCGTTTATCAAAACGGATGATGCGCAGACCGGGGGCGAGGAGCGGTAGGATCAGATCCCACAGGCGCATATCGGTGCCGAGCGAATTGGCAAAGACCACAGGCGCGCCGTCTTCGGGGCCATCGACGCGGTAGTGAAGTTGGACGTCACCGGTATCGAATATCTGCATGGGTGGTCTCCTGTGAGCGGCGGTGGTGGCCAGCATATAGCGCGCGCGGCGCAGGTCAAAGGCGGGACAGATCAAAAATGCCCCCTAGGCCGGCGCTGCCCTTGTCTTTACCCCAACGTCTGCAGCGCCCGCGCGAACATATCCGCATCCACGTTCCCGCCAGAAATAGTGACGATCACATCGTCGCCCTCAATCTCAGCCCCACGGAACAGTGCCGCCGCCAGCGCCACGGCACCGCCCGGCTCGGCCACGACCTTCAGCCGGTTGAAGGCATGGCCCATCGCCTGCAGCGCCTCGTCGTCGCTCACCACCAGCCCCGGCCCGACAAGCCGTTGCATGATCGGAAAGGTCAGCTCGCCCGGCGCGGGTGTGACGATGGCGTCGCAGATTGATCCCAAGGCGCTTGGGTTCTGCTCGATCTTGCCAGAGGCCAGTGACCGGGCCGCATCGTCAAAGCCTTCCGGCTCTGCCGGGCGCACGCGAAAGCCGGGGGCCTCGGCCTCCAACGCCAAGGCGATGCCCGAGGTCAGGCCACCGCCGCCGCAGCAGACGATGACTTCGGCGGAGTTGATCCCCGCCTCGGCTGCCTGCTGCGCAATCTCCAGCCCCGTGGTGCCTTGGCCCGCGATTACCTGCGGATTGTCGTAAGGTTTGATCAGCGTCAGGCCGCGTTCTTCGGCCAGTTGCGCGCCGATCTCTTCGCGGCTCTCATTCGCGCGGTCATAAAGCACCACCTCGGCCCCATAGGCGCGGGTGTTGGCTATTTTCAGGCGCGGGCTGTCTTTGGGCATGATGATCACGGCGGGGGCACCGTGCATTTTCGACGCCAGCGCCACGCCCTGCGCGTGGTTGCCGCTGGAATAGGCGATGACACCCTTCGCCCGCGCGTCAGGATCCAGCGATGACAGCGCCGACCACGCACCGCGAAACTTGAAACTGCCGGTATGTTGCAAGCACTCTGGCTTGACCCAAATGCGACGGCCCGCGATCTCATCCAGAAAGGGCGAGTTCAACAGGGGCGTGCGCCGCACATGGCCCTCTGCGCGGGCGGCGGCGGCGCGGATCATGTCGATATTCATTGCAGTTGTCCTATCCATTCGTGGAGCGCGGCCCGCGCCTCGGGTTCGTCGAGAAACGGCACATGGCCGCGATCCGGCACTTCGGCCACGATCATATCCGGCCGCCGCGCCTGCATCTGCATCAGCGTTTCGCGGCTGAGCAGGGTCGAATTGGCCCCCCGGATCGCCGCGAGCGGCATGCCCTGAAGCGCGTCGAAAAACGGCCAGAGGTCGGGCGTCGGCTGCCCTGCTGTGGCGATGGCATCGCGCAGATGCGGGTCATAGGTGATTTTCAGCCCGTCGTCGGTGGCTGTGTAATGGCGCTGCACCTCTTCCAGCCAACGGCCTTCCGGCACGCCGCGAAATTCGGGGAAGGCACGGGCCATGGCGGCGGCGGCCTCTTCATAGGTCTTGGCGGCGGGGTTGCGGCCCAGATAGCCCATGATGAACTCGACGCCCTTGGCGTCAAGCTCGGGCCCGACATCATTCAGCGCCACGCCCAGAAGGTGGTCATGGGCGATCATCGCCAGTCCCATCGCATTAAGCCCGCCGCGCGAGGTGCCGATGATGGCGACCTGCTCCAACTCCAGATGCGCCAGCAGTTCCAGCACGTCGCGGCATTCAACTGGAAGTGTGTAATTCTTCCAATTCTTGTCGAAATCCGAACGCCCTCGGCCCCGGTAATCCATGCGGATCAGGCGGTGATCGGCCAAATGTGGGGCGAGGTACTCGAAATCCGCCCCGGTTCGGGTGAGGCCAGCAAGGCAGAGGATCGGCAGGCCGGAGCCTTCGTCCGTGTAGTGAAGCGACAGCCCGTCGGAGGTGGTGAACCGTGCCATCAGAGGCCCGCCAATGCAGGGATGCCGCTGAGGTCTCGCAACTGATGCGCCGGTTTCCATGGCAGCCGGTCCACCGGATCGCCGCCCCGGTTCACCCATGCGGTCGTGAAACCATAGCCCGTCGCCGCCGCCGCGTCCCAGCCGTTGGAGGAGACGAACAGCACCTCGTCTTTGGCGCAGCCGTAGTGCTGCCCGACAAGATCATAGACCGAAGCGTGCGGTTTGAAGACACCGACACTTTCGACCGAGAGCGACACATCCAAAAGGTCACTGATTCCCGCAGATTGCACCGCCCCGTCCAGCATCGCGGGCGAGCCGTTGGATAAGATTGCGGTGTTCAGGCCGCCGTCTTTCAGCGCACGCAGCATCGCAGGAACTTCGGCAAAGGCCTGAAGCTCCCAATAAAGCGCCAACAGGCGCTCGCGCAGGGCAGGGTCGTCAGCGACGCCCATCTTCTCCAACGACCAGTCCAGACCCTCTTGGGTGACCTGCCAGAAATCGTCATGCGCCCCGGTCACGGCGCGCAGCCATGAATACTGCAACTGCTTGAGGCGCCAGTGTTCTGCCAGCTGCGGCCAAGTCTCGGCGATGGCGGCAAAGGCGGGCTCCCGCGCGGCCTCGCGGGCGGCGGCGGCCACGTCGAACAGGGTTCCGTAAGCGTCGAAAACGCAGGTTGTGATGGGCATCTGACAGGCTCTCCCTTTCCGTGTCGCGGCAGAGTGGCACGGGGGCGCAGCGGCGGAAAGGGGCGAATTCCCCAATCGGCCGGGACTGGGGGTTTACTCTCGGGATCACAATCTTCATGCTGTCGCGGAATTTGGAGCACCCGTGCAGATACGCGGCCTCCTTCCCTTTTCCCCCGACAAATTGGAGACAACAATGGCTGAGGTCAAATCCGGCGACACAGTACAGATTCACTATACCGGCACGCTGCAGGACGGCACCACATTTGATAGCTCTGAGGGTCGTGACCCGCTGGAGTTCGTTGTGGGTTCGGGTCAGATCATTCCCGGCCTCGACAGCGCGCTGCCCGGCATGACCGAAGGCGACAAGAAGGTCGTTCAGGTGCCCAGCGAAGAAGCCTACGGCCCGGTGAACCCTGAGATGCGCCAGTCTGTGCCGCGCGAAGGCATTCCGGCGGACATCCCGCTTGATCCCGGCACGCAGTTGCAGATGCAGACGCCCGAAGGTCAGGCGCTGCCCGTGACCGTGGTGGAAGTAGACGAGACCACCGTGACCCTCGACGCCAACCACCCGCTGGCAGGCAAAGACCTGCAGTTCGACATCGAACTGGTCAAAATCGCCTAAGCGATCTGACACTGCCTGCCGGGGGGATGTCTCTCCGGCGGGCCTACAAGGCGCGATGTGCGTCTTTTTCCCCTCGCACCGCAGCGCGCAGGCGCTTATGCAGGGGCCATGGATACCCCAGATACATTCGAGATTTTCCTTGTCTGCCCGCCCGGGCTTGAGGATTTGCTCTGCGCCGAGGCGCAGGAAAAAGGTTTTGTCGAAGCGCAGGCGCAGCCCGGCGGCGTGACGGTTCAGGGCGGCTGGCCCGAGGTCTGGCGCGCGAACCTAGAGCTGCGCGGCGCGGGCCGGGTGCTGGCGCGGATTGGCGGGTTTATGGCCTTCCATCTGGCGCAGTTGGACAAACGCTGCCGCAAGTTTCCCTTTGGTGACGTGCTGCGCGCCGATGTGCCGGTGAAGGTGCAGGTGACGTGCAAGGCGTCGAAGATTTACCATGCCGGGGCGGCGCAGCAGCGGGTCGAGACGGCGCTGCGCGAAAGCCATGGGATCACGGTGGATTCCGAGGCAGCACTGGTGCTCAAGGTGCGCATCCATGACAACGCGGTGCAATTCAGCCTCGATACCTCTGGCGAGGCGCTGCACAAACGCGGGCATAAAGAGGCCGTAGGCAAGGCGCCGATGCGCGAGAATATGGCGGCGCTGATGCTGCGGTCTTGCGGCTATGTGCCGGGCGAACCGGTGGTTGATCCGATGTGCGGCTCAGGGACGTTTCTGATCGAAGCGGCGGAGATCGCGGCGGGGGTGAAGCCGGGACGCAGCCGGAGCTTTGCCTTTGAGGACTTGGCGAGTTTTGATGCTGGAGCTTGGGAAGAGATGCTTAGCGGTGGGGCAGTGGCCGAACCTGCGGCGCGGTTCTACGGCTCGGATCGGGACGCAGGCGCGATCCGGATGAGCACGGCCAACGCCGAGCGTGCGGGTGTTGGTGCGTGGTGTCATTTCGCCTGCCACGGGGCAGGGGAGTTGCAGCCGCCCGAAGGCCCGCCCGGTCTGGTGATCGCGAACCCGCCTTATGGGGGGCGCATCGGGAATAAGAAGCTGCTTTATCCACTCTATGGGACGCTGGGCGAGACGCTGAAGACGCGTTTCCGCGGCTGGCGCGTGGGGTTGGTAACGTCAGAGCCGCCCTTGGCGCGGGCGACAGGGCTGCCGTGGAAGCCGCAGGGGCCGGCGATTGCGCATGGTGGGATGAAGATCTGGCTCTGGCAGACGGATGTGCTGCGGTAGAACCTACCACCTGAGCCCGGAATCAAGCCGCAGGCGCCGGGCCATCGCCTGCCCGCCCCCCGGGTAGGCGATTTGGTGAGGCTAGGCGCGACTTGGCGAAGTCACGTCACGGCTGAACCATAAAGTGGCAAGGTCCAGCCGTTGCATCGCCGACCCGCGGGCAGGCGATGGCCCTCAGTGCGTGTTTAAAGATGATCAGCCTGCGGCATCCCCAACACGTGGAACCCGCCATCGACGCGGATGACCTCGCCCGTTGTGCAAGCCCCCGCATCAGACACCAGATAGACCGCCGTGCCACCCACAGCTTCCAGCGTCGCATTGGACCGCAACGGCGCGTTCTGATCCGTGTGCTTATAGGTCTTGCGCGCGCCACCGATGGCAGCCCCCGCCAGCGTCTTCATCGGCCCCGGCGAAATCGCGTTCACACGGATGCCTTCCGGCCCCAGATCATTCGCCAGATAGCGCGTGGCACTTTCCAACGCCGCCTTGGCCACACCCATCACATTGTAATTCGGCGTCACCCGGTTCGACCCCATATAGGTCAGCGTCAACAGCGTGCCGCCGTTCTCCACCATCAGCGGATGGGCCCGGCGCGCCACGTCGATGAAGGAATAGGCCGAGATGTCCATCGAGTTCTTGAAGTTCGCCCGGCTGGTGTTCAGGAACCGCCCCGTCAACTCGGATTTGTCCGAGAAAGCAATGGCATGCACGACGAAGTCAATCGTCGGCCAGCGCGCGCCCAATTCTTCAAAGGCGCGGTCGAGCGAGGCGTCATCGGTCACATCGACATCGACCATGAAGTCCGACCCGACACTCTGCGCCAGCGGCTCAAGGCGTTTGCCAAAGGCTTCGCCCTGATAGGTGAAGGCCAGTTCGGCCCCGGCTTCGGCCATCGCCTTGGCGATGCCCCAAGCGATGGAGCGTTCGTTGGCCACACCCATGATGAGGCCGCGTTTTCCTGCAAGCAATCCTGACATAACGCGCCCTCAGCCTTTGTATTTCGACAGGATCATCGACCCATTGGTGCCACCAAAGCCGAAGGAGTTGGTCATCACGGAATCGAGCCCCGCATTGTCCACCCGCGCCAGCGCGATTTCCGACGGATCAAGCGCCGGATCGAGGTTTTGCACGTTGATCGAGCGGGCAATGAAGTCATTGTCGAGCATCAGAAGCGAGAAGATCGCCTCCAAGGCGCCCGCCGCGCCCTGCGCGTGACCGGTCATTGACTTGGTGGAACTCACCGGCGGCGTGCTGCCTTTGCCGAAGACCCGGCGCACCGCTTCGATCTCACCCACGTCGCCGACGGGGGTCGAGGTGCCGTGCGCGTTGATATAGCCGACCTTGCGGCCTTCGGGCAGGGTGTCGAGCGCCAGACGCATCGCGCGCTCGCCACCTTCACCGGAGGGTGCCACCATGTCGTGGCCGTCGCTGGTGGCGGCATAGCCGGTCACTTCGGCATAGATTTTCGCACCGCGCGCCAGCGCGTGGTCGAGGTCTTCAAGCACGAGCATACCGCCACCGCCGGAGATCACAAAACCGTCGCGGTCCGCGTCAAAAGCGCGGCTCGCTGTTTCGGGCGCGTCGTTGTACTTGGAGGACATCGCGCCCATCGCGTCAAAGAGGCACGACAGCGTCCAGTCCAACTCTTCGCCGCCGCCCGCAAACATCACGTCTTGCTTGCCCAGCATGATCTGCTCGGCCGCGTTGCCGATGCAATGCAGCGAGGTGGAGCAGGCGGAGGTGATGGAATAGTTAATGCCTTTGATCTTGAAAGCGGTCGAAAGGTTCGCGCTGACTGTCGAGGACATGCACTTCGGCACGGCAAACGGCCCGATGCGCTTGGTGGCCCCAGTATCTTTCACGATGTTATGCGCGGCGAACATGGCGGAGGTCGATGGCCCGCCTGAGCCTGCCACCAGACCCGTGCGCGGGTTGCTGATTTGATCTTCACTCAGCCCGGCATCCTTGATCGCCTGATCCATCGCCACATAGGCATAACCTGCGCCCGGACCCATGAAGCGCAGGGTGCGCTTGTCGATGTGATCGGCCAGATTGATCTTGAGCGTCCCGGCCACGCGGCTGCGGAACCCGTGTTCGGCCATCTCCGGGCTTGCTTCGATCCCGGAGGTGCCGTCCTTCAGCGCGGCAAGCACTTCTTCGGCGTTGTTTCCGATGGATGAGACAATTCCCAACCCTGTGACGACGACGCGGCGCATGGGCAGCACTCCTTTGTTTTATCAGCCCCGGTGTATGACAGCACGGCGGGACGGCGCAAGCGGTTTGCCAAAACCACCTGCGCAGAAGTTGCCGGTCAAGGTTCTGTGATGGAACGCGCAAGGGATGGGCGGTGTTTGCCCAGCGAGACATAGAGGAGAACAGAATGCCCGAGATCAAGACGGTAAACCCCGCCACCGAAGAGGTACTGAAAACCTACAACGTCATGTCAGAAGCCGAGGCGATCCGCGCGGTCGAAGCCACGCATGAGGCCTTTAAGGATTGGCGCAAGCTCTCCCATACTGAACGCGCCCCCTATCTGAAAAAGATTGCGGAAAAGCTGCGCGAGAATAAAGAGGAACTGGCCGAGTTGATGACCCGCGAGGTGGGTAAGCTTTATCAAGACAGCCTTGACGAAGTTGACCTCTGCGCCGCGATCTTCGACTGGACCGCCGATGCGGGCCCGGAAAAGCTCAAGGACGAGACCCGCGAGTTGATGGATGGCAAGAAAAACGGCGTGGTGACCTATCAGCCGATTGGCGTGATCTATTCGGTCCAGCCTTGGAACTTCCCCTTTTACCAGCCGGTTCGCGTTCTGGCGGCAAACCTGATGGCAGGCAATGGTAACGTCCTGAAACATGCCCAGATTTGTACCGGCAGCGCGCTGCGTCTCAAAGAAATTTGCGAAGAGGCGGGCCTGCCGAAAGACCTGTTTAACGTCGTCATCATCGACCATGACACCAGCGACAAGCTGATTGCGCATGATGTGGTGCGCGGCGTGACCATGACAGGCTCTGACAAAGCGGGCAGCCACATTGGGTCGCTGGCGGCAAAGCATCTCAAGAAATCGGTGCTGGAGCTGGGCTCGAATGATGCCTTTATTGTGTTGGATGACGCGGATATCGACACGGCGGTGAAATTCTCTGCTGCTGGCCGGATTTACAACAATGGCCAGACCTGCATCTCGGCGAAACGCTTTATCGTGACTGACAAAAATTACGATGCCTTCGTGAAAGCCTTTGTCGAGCAGATGAAATCGATCGAGATGGGCGACCCGATGGACAAAAGCACCGGCCTTGGCCCGTTGTCGAGCCAAGAGCAGTTTGAGACGGTGCGCGATCAGGTCAAAGAAAGCGTCGAGAAGGGCTGCGAACTGCTTTGCGGGGGCGAAGTGCCTGACCGTACTGGTGCCTATTATCCTTCGACCGTTTTGGGCAATGTGAAGCCCGGCTCGCCTGCCTATGACGATGAAATCTTTGGCCCCGTTGCCTCGGTGATCCGTGCCAAGGATGACGAAGATGCGATGCGCATTGCCAATGACAGCCGCTATGGTCTTGGCGGCGGTATCTTCTCGAAAGACGAAGACCGCGCGTTGGAGTTGGCCCGAGCCGAGTTTGACACCGGGATGATCCGGATCAACGGTTTTGGTTTGGCGGATCCGAATATGCCCTTCGGCGGGGTCAAGAACTCCGGTTATGGACGGGAACATGGCGGTTTTGGCATGAGCGAATTTGTCAACGCCAAGGCGATTTTTCTGCCGTCCTAAGCAGCACAGACCACCAAACAACTGAGGGGCGGCCTTGGCTCGCCCCTTCATTTTTTTTCACAGCGAACAAAGAGGTTTAACATGTCACATACTGTTCTCGTCGCCGGTGCCACCGGCAAGACCGGGCGGCTCTTGGTCGCTGAATTGCAAGACCGCGGCGCCACTCCGATTGCGCTGGTCCGCGATGGCTCTGACACATCGGTGCTGCCTGAAGGCACTCAGACCCGCAAAGGCGATCTGACCAACCTGCAGGACGGCGTCTGTGCGGGTGTGGATGTGGTTATCTTTGCGGCCGGCTCAGGCGGCAGTACTGGGCCGGAAATGACCGAGAAGGTCGACCGTGAAGGCGCGAAGCGCTTGGTTGATCTGGCCAAGGAAGCTGGCGTCGATCGTTTTGTGATGCTGAGTTCAATCGGCGCGGATAATCCGCCAGAAGACAATGAGATTGCGCATTATCTCAAGGCCAAACAGGCGGCGGACCAACATCTAGAGGCTTCCGGGTTAACTTATGTGATCCTGCGTCCCGTGGCCTTGACCGATGACCGCAAGACGGATGCGGTGAAGCTGGGCGATGATGTCGACCAAAGCGCCAAGGCGCACCGCGCCGACGTCGCCGCCGTGCTGGCCGAGGCTGCTGTTTCGGGCCGCCATGACGGCAAGGCGATGGACATGCAAACCGCCTGATATTTTGGCGTCATTCAATCAAAAAGGGGGCCGCGTGCCCCCTTTTTTCGTCTCAATGTCAGCAAGCTCAGCTTTCGCTCAGCGCGACCTTCATGTCTTTCACCTGATAGATCACCTCGCCATCGGCTTCGACGATGCCATCGGCCACGCCCATGGTCAGGCGGCGGGTCTGGATCGCCTTGGTGAAATCAATCTTGTAGGTCAGCATCTTGCGGTCGGGGCGTACCATGCCGGTGAGCTTCACTTCGCCCACGCCAAGCGCATAGCCGCGGCCCTGCCAGCCACGCCAGCCGAGGTTGAAACCGGTCAACTGCCAAAGACCGTCAAGGCCCAGACAGCCGGGCATGATCGGGTTGCCGGGGAAGTGACATTCGAAAAACCACAGGTCGGGCGTGATGTCGAATTCGGCGGTGATATGGCCCTTGCCATGGGCACCACCGTCGGCCGAGACATCGGTGATCCGGTCCATCATGAGCATCGGCGGGGCGGGAAGCTGTGCGTTGCCGGGGCCGAAAAGCTCACCGCGGGCGCATTTCAGCAGATCTTCCTTGTCGAAACTCGTGGGGTAGTCGGCCATCCTGCGGCTCTCCTGCTGCTCTGTTATAACACCGGCCCCGTTTAGCACCGCGTCACCGCGTGCTGCAAGGGCCGCGCAAGGGCGGCTGTGACGATTGGCGCGAGGTTTTCAATTGAAAACCGGGGATTTCATCCTTTATATGGCTCTGAAAGGCAGGGAACTGATGTCCGAACAGGAACAAGAGGTCGGAACGCGCTGGCTGGCTCAGGCCGGGCTGCGCCCTACGCGCCAACGTGTCACGCTGGCGAGCCTTCTGGTGGGCGATGGCCAAGATCGCCACGTTACCGCTGAAAGCCTGTTTGAGGCCGCAAAGGGGCAGGGCGAGGCTGTGTCGCTGGCCACGGTCTACAACACGCTGCGCGCCTTTTGTGATGCGGGGCTGTTACAGGAAGTGACCGTTGATGGCTCCAAAAGCTATTTCGACACCAACACCCACGACCACCCGCATTTTTTCTGGGAAGACGACAGCAAGCTGACCGACGCGCCGTCAGAGCAATTGGTGATCGCCCAGCTTCCCGATGCGCCCGATGGGGCCGAGATTGCCTCGGTCGATGTGGTGATCCGCCTGCGCCGGAAATCCTGAACGGGCGGGGCACGCCCCGCCGCGTGAAAGATCAGCCGCGTTTGCGCAGCACCAGAAATGTCATCATGCCCATGGGCGGCAAGGCACGTTCGTCTTCGACCTGCAGCGCGTCTTGTTGCAACACGGTTTCCATCTCGAAATCCGAATGCCAGCCAAGCGTATTGGCGAAAGGGGCGGAGACCTTCTCTAGGAAACCGAGTACGCCTGTCGTGCGCATGAAGTGGTTTGCGATCACCACCTGACCGCCTGGCTTTAACACGCGGGCAATCTCTTCCATGACACGTTCCGGCTCGGGCACGACCGAAAGGACATGCATGGCGGCGATGGTGTCAAAGCTGGCGTCGGGGAAATCGAGGTCGCGGGCATCCATTTGGCGCAGGTCGGCTACGTGCTTTAGCCCCTCGCGAGTGACCCGCTGACGGGCTTTGGCGAGCATCTCGTCACTAAAATCAATGCCGGTGATCGATAGATGCGGCGCGTAGTGGGGCAGGGAGAGGCCCGTGCCAACGCCGACTTCCAGCACCGAGCCCGCGCCCTTGTTGATATGGGCGACCACATGACGGCGACCACCGCTGGTCAGCGCGCCAAAGGTTTTGTCATAGATCGGCGCCCAGCGGGCATACGAAGTCTCGACCGCCTTGATATCCATCTTAAATCCTTTTGGTTTTATTCGTTTTCTTCGCCCGCAATAGGCCCCAGATCACCATGCCGATATAGGCCACACAGAGCACGACGAGCGTGGTCCATGCGTAGGTCGCGAGGGCGGCGGCGAAAATTGCCACGCCTACCAGCAGGTATTTCACATGCCGCCGCGAGATTTTGGTGGTCTTGAATGACCATGTCGGAATGCGGCTGATCATTAGAAAGCCGATCAGCACCATATGCGCGGCAATCATCCAATCCGGTACGATGGGCCGGTTGTGAAAGGCAAAAGAGGCGGTCATCGGCAGCAGCACCAACAAGGCACCGGCAGGTGAGGGGATGCCCGTAAAGAACGAGCCGCTTTCGCCCACCGCGTCGCCGTTCTTGGCCTTTTCGGCTTCGGCTTTGTCGTTCACGTTAAACCGCGCCAGTCGCACCACGCAGCAGACCGCATAGACCAGCACGGAAATCCACGCCGCGCTGCGCATGTCTTGCAACGCCCAGAAATAGAGGATCAGCGGCGGGGCCACCCCGAAGTTCAGAAAATCGGCCAGTGAATCCAGTTCCGCGCCCATCGGGCTGGAAGAACGCAAAAGCCGCGCGAGCCGTCCGTCCAACCCATCGAGCACACAGGCCAGCAGGATCAATTGCACCGCCAGCACATAGTTGCCCTGCACCCCAAATCGGATCGCCGAAAGCCCTGCGCAAATCGCGGTGATCGTCAGCGCATTGGGCAGGAGTTGGATCAGCGCAAGGTCTGCGCCGGTCTTTTCAGAAGGGGGGCGCATGGAGGCTTTCCTAAAGTGGGGCGGTGTCGATCACCGGTTGTTTCAACTCGGCCAGCACGGTTTCCCCGGCGACCATGGTCTGCCCAATGCGCACCATCGGGTCGACGCCTTCGGGCAAATAGACATCTAGCCGGGAGCCGAAGCGGATCAAGCCAAAGCGTTCACCGGTTTCCAGCCCGTCGCCGGATTTGACGAAGCAAACGATACGCCGCGCCACAAGGCCCGCAATCTGCACCACGGCCAGATCGCGCCCGTCGTCCATACGGATACACAGGCTGTTACGCTCATTATCGGCGCTGGCCTTGTCGAGCGAGGCGTTGAAGAACTTGCCCGGGCGGTAGGCCACGGCCTGCACCTTGCCTGCAACGGGGGCGCGGTTGATGTGGCAGTTGAACACGCTCATGAAGACGCTGACGCGGGTCAGCGGCACATCCGGCATGCCCAGTTCGGCGGGTGGCACGGCAGGTTCAATGAGCGAGACGATGCCGTCGGCGGGGCTGACGATCAGATCGGGCCTATCCGGCGTGACGCGCTCTGGGTCGCGGAAAAAGTAGTAGCACCAGATGGTGAGACCGACGCCGATCCAGCCCAGCACCTCTTCGATGGCGAAGAGTACCAGTGTGACGGCGGCGAAGATCGCCACGAATTTGATGCCCTCGCGGTGCATCGGCTTGATGAATGTATCGAGCATGTTGACGGACATCGGACCCTCCCGTTCAGGCTGTCTTCCGTCATAGGTGCATGGCGGGTGAGTGCAAGGAGGTTTTGATCTTGGGGGCGGCATCGGCGGGTCGGTGCAGGGATCATGCTGAGGGTGTCGCCCTCCGGGGGAGGGAGAGCGATGCCCGGTGTGCCACCGGGCGGGACAGTTCGAATAGGTCGCGGCTCCAATCGGCGCCTTTAGAACCGGCGGGTCCCGCTCAAAACCACTGCCCCGGCTCCATCAGCCCTAAATCCATTAGCTGCCGGGAATGCCACTCGAACGGCTCGGAATTCTGCCACTGGAATGTCGGAATACCATAGCGGCTGCCCGGATTGCTCTTCAGTGCCTTCGCCGTGCGGAAAGAGCAGACCGCCGCGGTGACATTGTGATGCCACGCGCAGGCGTAGGTATTGTATTCCTCGTTGTTGAACGTGTGATCGTCGCGCAGCAGCAGCCCCGGTTTGGCGCGAAACAGGGGGATGCGGTCGATCTTGCGGCTCTGCGGTGGCACATGTTCCTCAAACCGCCAACGCAGCCCGCCAAAGAAATCAAGCTGCCGTTCCTTGGGATGCCCCTGCCGCGATGGATCCTTGCGCGCCAGCGCGTAATAGCCCGACCGGTCCAGATGCGCCTGATCGAGTGAGACGGCATCGGGATGCCTTTGGAGGTCCAGCGCATAGAGGTCGACCACATAGGCCAGCATGGCATCGCGCCGCTCCTCTCCGTGAAAGGCCAGCAATTCCTTGACGTTGCGCGTCTCGCTGAAGGGGTGGAACAGATATTCGGCGTTGTAGCAGTAATAAAGCCATTGCCCCGGCACTGCGGCAATCATGCGGTTCACCGCCGCCTCCAGCGCGGCTTCGGCGGTGGTGTCATAGTCCACCCGCAGCACGCTGTCCTGTAAGTCGCGGGGCAGGTCAAAAGCGGGGGGCATCAGCGCCACCACACTGTCAAAGCCCGCTTGCTGGTGGTGGCGCAGGGTGGTGTCGACCTCGACCTCATCCTCGACCAAGATCATGGCGATGGGGCCTGCCTCCAGCGCCGGGCGGGCCTCTTTGATAAGATGATCTAGATCGCGATACCGCATAGGCCCCCGCTGGTATTTCCGTGCCGCAAGGTCGGTCAATTCCGGGTCCATTGCAAGACGCGGCCACCGCTGTTAGACGACGCCATCTGCCCGAAATCCGTCAAAACCCTTGGATGCCCGCCATGACACAACCGAAAAAGCTGTTCATCAAGACCTATGGTTGCCAGATGAACGTCTATGACAGCGAACGCATGGCCGAAAGCCTTGGCGGTCAGGGCTATGTCACGACCGACCGGGCCGATGATGCGGATATGATCCTGCTCAACACCTGCCACATCCGCGAAAAGGCCGCAGAGAAGGTCTATTCCGAACTGGGCCGCCTGAAGCCGTTGAAAGACGCGCGCCCCGATCTGAAGATCGGCGTGGCGGGCTGCGTGGCACAGGCCGAGGGCGAAGAGATCATGCGCCGCCAGCCGGCTGTCGATCTGGTGGTCGGCCCGCAAAGCTACCACCGTTTGCCAGAGATGGAGGCGAAGGTGCAGAGCGGGCAGAGCGCGCTCGACACCGATTTCCCGGCAGAAGACAAATTCGACCACCTCAAGGGCCGCCCCAAGATGAAGCGCGCGCCTGCGGCCTTCCTCACCGTGCAAGAGGGCTGCGACAAGTTCTGCGCCTTCTGCGTGGTACCCTATACGCGGGGGGCCGAAGTCTCTCGCCCCGCCGAGAAGGTGCTGGAAGAAGCCCGCGATCTGGTCGAGCGCGGCGTGCGCGAAGTCACCCTGCTGGGCCAGAACGTAAACGCTTACCACGGCGGCATGACGCTGGCCGGTCTGATCCGCGCACTCGCCAAGGTCGATGGGCTGGAGCGTATCCGCTACACTACCAGCCACCCCAACGACATGGGCGACGATCTGATTGCGGCGCACGGTGAGGTGCCTGAGTTGATGCCTTACCTGCACCTGCCAGTGCAGTCGGGCAGTGATCACATCCTGAAACGGATGAACCGCAGCCACACCGCCGAGAGCTATCTGAAGCTGCTCGAACGCATCCGCGAGGCGCGGCCTGATATTGTGCTGTCAGGCGATTTCATCGTCGGCTTCCCCGAGGAAAGCGATGCCGACTTTGAGGCCACGATGGAGCTCGTCCGGCAGGTGCGCTACGGCTATGCCTATTCGTTCAAATATTCCACCCGCCCCGGCACCCCGGCGGCCGAACGCCCGCTGGTCGATGCATCCGTGGCCGACGATCGCTTGCAGCGCCTGCAAGGGTTAATCACCCAGCACCAACAAGAGATCCAGCAGTCGATGGTGGGCCGCGAGGTGTCGGTTCTGGTTGAGAAGAAGGGCCGTTTGCCCGGTCAGATGCTTGGCAAGTCAGAGTATCTGCACGCGGTTCATATCGAGAACTGCACGGCGCAGATCGGTGACATTCAGCGCGTAAGGGTGACCGAAGCCAAGACAAACTCTTTGGCGGCTGTCTTGGTCTAACGGGCCGCGACTAGGGCCGTTGCGGGTGCGCGTTGCCGCGCACCCTAAGCTTGTCAGTAGTTGTGCTTGCGATGCGAAGCGGCATCCGCAAAGATCCGTTTCATCGTCGCTTTCAGCCCCTCAGGGTTGCCCACCAGCGTGTGATCCCGGCAGACACGCTCGGCCACAGCATGGGCGGTGGAGAAGTCATAGCCGACGGCCACGAGGCTATCCACGAAGACCGAGTTTGGCCGGTCCCAGATCACATCATTCCACGGGCCACGGTAGCAGCTGACGTGGATCACATTGCCCGTTGGGTGCGCCTTGCCTTGGTTGTGGTAGGCGTATTTCACACCCCCGGCAAAAGCGGGCATGGCAAGCAGGCCAGTGACGGCGGTGGCGAGTAGCATTTTCATCATGAGTTGGTCCCCCAGTTATCATTGCAGCAATCAAGATCGGCAAAGCCGCGCGAAGTCCCACCCTCGCGATCCGATGGATAGAGGTTTAGGTCTAAAGGTGCGTATTTCAAGAAGATTCGAAGGCACTGTCAGGGGGTTGAGAACAATCTCAAGGGCTTGCGGGGGATTGTCGCCAGGGCATAGGCAATAGGGTAATTTCAGCCGTTCCGGCGAACAAAGAATGGCTGCCGCCGTCACTGGTTTCACCGTTATTGCGCGAAGGATTCGTTGTAATCGGTCAAGGCTCGGCCACAAAATGTTGATTTCACAGCTTCACAGCAGGGCAGTTTTTACCTAACCTAACCCTATACTAACAAGGCGCGGGTCCGGGGAGGGGTCGCATTTGCCAAAAATAAGAACCAATATTTAGAATAGGACAAAAGCTGTGGGACCCACTATTTCCAAAGCACTGCGCGCCATGGCCAGCCTGACGATGGCGGCGGCGCTGACTGTGGCCAGCACGTCGGCCGATGCGCAGACACCCTCGCAACAGGGCCGTGACAAGGGCGTCTACACGCCGACCATCTGGGTCGATCCCGATGGCTGTGAACATTGGGTCATGGATGACGGGGCCGAGGGTTATATGACCCCGCATACGACCCGTCAGGGCATCCCGGTATGCCGCCGTGGCGATGTCTGCGGTGTGATGGAGGCGGACCAGTTCTTTGCCACCGACAAATACAACATCTCGGCCCAGGGTCGCGCGCGTCTGGCGAATTTCTTCCAGTCGACCGGCGCGGTGTCCTACATCATCACCGGCCATACCGACAGCCGTGCCTCGGATGCCTATAACATGCGTCTGTCCTACAACCGCGCAAACTCGGTGGCGCGTGTCGCCAACCAAGTCGGGGCCAAGATCGCTGATGTGCGTGGCTATGGTGAACGGATGCCTGCCGTGCCGAACAATTCCGCTGCGAACATGGCCAAAAACCGCCGTGTCGAAATTATCTGCATTCGCTGAAGGGACTGTAAAAGTGATTAAGACGAAACTTCTCATGGTCACCGCCTGTGCCGTCGGCCTGTCGGCCTGTACCGATTACGAAGGCGGTCTGGGCCGGGGGTATCCTTCGGACAAGACCGTTGACCGCGGCATCGACACAAAGCACCTCAGCACCCTTCAAGCGGGCATCTGGGTTGATCCAAACGGCTGCGACCACTGGATCATCGATGACGGGGTCGAGGGCTATCTCTCGGCGCGGCTTGATAAATTCGGCAAGCCGGTCTGCTCGGGCGTGGCGCCGCCGACACATACCGCGGGCCACTTCAAGGGTGGCTCCAAGATCAAAGACCCGAACTGACCTTGGCGGGCCATATCAAACACACCGGGCCGGAGCGCGTTGCGCTTCGGCCCTTTTTGTCGCTACGGGTTGGTAAATCCTGCTCGCCTGACTATCTCACCAATTAGTGCTTCACAAAGGATACGCGCATTGCCTTCAACTGATCTGATGACACCGGAAACCGCGGCCGAACGGGTGGTGGAGTTTCCCGATAACCGCCTTTTGATCGACCTCTGCGGCGCCTATGACGCGCATCTGGCTGCCATCGAGAAATCGCTCGAGGTGCAGATCATCCGGCGCGGCAATCACCTGCAGATCTTGGGTGAGGGCGAGGCCGTCGAGAAAGCAGAAAGCCTGCTCAACGCGCTTTATGTGCGGCTGGAAAGCGGGCGCTCGGTTGAGCCTGCGGATGTGGACGGAATGTTGCGCATGGGCAATTCCAGCGCGGGCACTGGCGTGCGTCAGGGCGATCAGTTGGAAATGCCGATGGGCGACGCGATTGAAATCCAGACCCGCAAGAAACGGGTAGAGCCGCGCACCGATGCGCAGAAGGCTTACGTGCAATCGCTGTTCGACAATGAACTGGCCTTTGGCATCGGTCCTGCGGGTACCGGCAAGACCTATCTGGCCGTAGCCGTGGGCGTGTCGATGTTCATCGGTGGCCATGTGGATCGGATCATCCTGTCCCGTCCTGCGGTCGAAGCGGGAGAGAAGCTGGGCTATCTGCCGGGTGATATGAAGGACAAGGTCGATCCTTACATGCAGCCGCTCTATGATGCGCTGAACGACTTCCTGCCGGGTAAACAATTGGCCAAGCTGCTGGAAGAAAAGCGCATCGAGATCGCGCCGCTGGCCTTTATGCGGGGGCGGACGCTGTCGAACGCCTTCGTCGTGCTGGATGAGGCGCAAAACGCCACGTCGATGCAGATGAAGATGTTCCTGACACGTCTTGGGCAAAACTCCCGCATGGTGATCACCGGCGACCGCACCCAGATCGACCTGCCGCGTGGCGTGCAGTCTGGGCTTCAGGATGCCGAACGGCTGCTCAAGACGATCCCGAGTATTAGCTTCAACTACTTCACCTCCAAGGACGTTGTGCGCCACCCGCTGGTTGCGGCGATTATCGAGGCTTATGAGGCGGATAGCGGTGCCGCTTGACGTAATGCTTGAAGATTTCGATATCGTGATTGAGGACGACCGCTGGGAGGCGGTCGACCTTGAGCCGCTGGCGCATGCTGCCGCGCAAGCCACGCTTGGGCATCTGGGGCTGGACGCGGAAACCGCTGAGATGACCCTGCTGGCCTGTGATGACACACGTATCGCCGCGCTGAACGAAGACTTTCGTGGCAAGGCGCGTGCCACTAATGTGCTGAGCTGGCCCGCAGAAGAGCGGGGTGCCGCCGCACCGGGCGGCGATCCGCTGCCCGCCATCCCCGGCATTGACGGAATGCTCGAACTGGGCGACATCGCTTTGGCCTATGAGACTTGCGCCGCCGAAGCCGAAGCGGCGGGCAAGCCTTTGGCCGCACATGTAACCCATCTTACCGTGCATGGGCTATTGCATCTTCTGGGCTATGACCATGAAAATGACCCCGACGCGACGTTGATGGAAGGGTTAGAGCGCGAAATACTTGGCAAAATGGGTTATGATGACCCATATAAGGAAAATGGGCCTTAAGGGGCTTTGCAACACAGACGGGACCCAATGGGCGATACAGACGGATCATCTGACGCGGCGCAGAGCGCGCTTGCGGATGAAGATAGACATGAGCTGCCGGACGATAGCGCAATGCGCACCGGCAATTTCTTTTCTCGGGTGTTCGAGGCGCTAAGCCCATCGGACAGCGAAGATGACACCCCAGAGGCATCGGCAGAGGCCGAGCGGCCCACGGGTCACGGCATGATCAATCTGCGCCGGATGCGGGTCGATGATGTGGCGGTGCCCAAGGCGGATATCACCGCCGTGCCGGTCAGCGCCACGCTGGATGAGCTGGTGGCGGTGTTTAAGGAAAGCGGGATGACCCGCTTGCCGGTTTACGACGGCACGCTGGACACGCCCGTCGGCATGGTCCACCTGAAAGACCTTGCGCTGAACCACGGTTTTAACGGCAAAAACACCAAGTTCGATTTGCGCGCCATGCTACGCCCCTTAGTCTATGTGCCGCCGTCCATGACCATCGGCGTGCTGCTGACCAAGATGCAGGCCGAGCGGCGGCATATGGCCTTGGTGATCGATGAATATGGCGGTGTTGATGGGCTGGTCACCATTGAAGACCTGATCGAACAGGTCATAGGCGAGATCGAAGACGAACATGACGTTGATGAGGGCACCTACTGGACGGTCGAAAAGCCTGGCACCTATCTGGCGCTCGCCAAGACCCCGCTGGGCGATTTTGAGGCTGAGATTGGCCATTCGTTGACCGACCATGAGACGGTGGATGAAGAAGAGATCGACACCCTCGGTGGGCTGGTCTTCATGCTGTCGGGTCGTGTTCCCGCGCGGGGCGAGGTTGTCTTGCACCCTGACGGCCCTGAGTTTGAGGTGATCGACGCCGACCCGCGCCGCATCAAAAGGTTACGGGTCCGCACCCAAGGGGCCGGGGGATGATGCAACGGCTGGCGATGCGGGGCCGGATGTTGCTGGCTCCGATCGCCGGCGCCATCGCAGCCTTCGGGCAAGCGCCCTATGAACTGCCGCTTTTGCTTTTTGCCGGGCTGGTGGCGGCGTTTTGGCTGTACCGTGCGCGATCTGGCGGCCCGTTTCGCGCGGCGCTGTTGGGTTGGGGCTTTGGCTTTGGCTATTTCCTGCACGCGCTGCAATGGATCGTGTCGCCCTTCTTGGTCGATGTGGCCCGCCACGGCTGGATGGCGCCCTTTGCGCTGATCCTGCTGGCGGCGGGCATGGCGCTGTTTTGGGGGCTGGCATTCGGTCTGGCCCGCTGGATTGCACCACGGCGCGGGCTGGCCTTGGCGCTGGCTTGGGCGGCGGTGGAACTGCTGCGCGCCTATATTTTCACCGGTTTCCCATGGGCCATGCCCGCGCAGGCGCTGGTCGGCGTGATGGCCGGGCAGGGGTTGGCTTGGGTCGGCCCCTATGCGCTGAACCTCTGGCTCTTTGCCATCGCCGCGATCATGCTGCTGCGCGGCCCTTTGGCGCTGCGATTGGGGCAGGGGACGCTGGCGCTGTCGACCGTTCTGCTCTTGCTGCTGCCACCACAAGCGCCGCCAGCGGTATTGACCGATCAGGTGGTGCGCCTGGTCCAGCCCAATGCGACCCAGCGGGAAAAGTGGAACGCGGACAAATTCGAATTCTTTTTCACACGGCAACTCGACTACACCGCCGCCGCGCCAAAAGACGAGAGCCTAGCGCCTGATCTGGTAATCTGGCCCGAAACTGCGATCCCTTGGGCGCTGGATATGGCGGGCAGTGCGCTGGCCGAGATTGGAGCCGCCTCTGACGTGCCGGTGGCTCTGGGCGTGCAGCGCCGGTCGAACATGCGCTATTACAATTCGCTGGTGGTGCTGGATGCCGATGGAGCGGTCGGACAGGTCTATGACAAACACCATCTCGTGCCCTTTGGCGAATATATGCCGCTGGGCGATCTGATGGCGCGTTTCGGGATCCACGGGCTCGCCGCGCAGGAGGGCAACGGCTTTTCCAGCGGGCCGGGCGCGCAGCTTTTGGATATGGGGCCGCTCGGCGCGGCATTGCCGCTGATCTGCTATGAGGCCGTCTTTGCCCATGACGTGAACGCCGCCCCGGCGCGGCCCGCGTTTTTGATGCAGGTCACCAACGATGCGTGGTTCGGCAAGGCCGCAGGCCCGCGCCAGCACCTTGCCCAAGCGCGGATGCGGGCAATTGAGCAGGGGCTGCCGATGGCCCGTGCGGCCAACACTGGGATCTCGGCGATGATCGACCCGCAGGGGCGTGTAACCGCATCGCTGGCGCTGAACACCGAAGGGTTCATCGACGCGCCACTGCCCGCGCCCTTGCCGCCCACACTCTATAGCCGGAGCGGAGATTTGCCGCTTTCTGTGCTCTTGGCGCTGTGCCTTGCGGGGCTTGCCGTGGCCCGCCGCCGCAGCCCCGGGAATGCCGATTGACCATCCACCAGCGGTTGTCTAAGCCATTGGCAGAGCACCACAACGGCTTCCTGACGTGGTGCGTAATTTTTATTGGAGCACTACATGTCCCGTCAGAACTACACTTTCACTTCGGAATCCGTTTCCGAGGGGCACCCGGATAAGGTCTGCGACCGGATTTCCGATGCGATCCTCGACGCTTTCATCAGCGAGGAACCCGAAGCACGGGTCGCCGCCGAGACCTTTGCCACCACCAACCGCGTCGTGATTGGCGGTGAGGTCGGTCTGGCCAATAAGGCCAAGCTTGACGAATATCTGGCCGGTGTCGAAGACATCGCCCGCGCCTGCATCAAAGACATCGGCTATGAGCAGGATGAGTTCCACCACGCGACATGTGAGATCACCAACCTGCTGCACCCTCAATCCGCCCATATCGCCCAAGGCGTTGATGCGTCGGGTGAAAAGGAAGAGGGCGCAGGCGATCAAGGCATCATGTTCGGTTTCGCCACCGACGAGACGCCCGAGCTGATGCCCGCGCCGATCCATTACGCCCATGCGGTGCTGCGGCGTCTGGCCGAAGTGCGCAAGGACGGCACCGAGCCCACCCTGCGGCCCGACGCCAAAAGCCAGCTTTCGGTGCGCTATGAAAACGGCAAACCAGTGGGGGTCAGCTCCATCGTGCTCTCGACCCAGCATGAGAGCGAACGCCAGACCAGCGCCGATATCCGCGATATCGTTGAGCCTTACATCCGCGAAGTGCTGCCCGAGGGCTGGATCGACGATGACACCGTCTGGCACGTGAACCCCACGGGCGTTTTCGTCATCGGCGGGCCGGATGGCGACGCGGGCCTGACGGGCCGCAAGATCATCGTGGACACCTATGGCGGGGCCGCTCCGCATGGCGGCGGTGCGTTCTCGGGCAAGGATCCGACCAAGGTTGACCGCTCAGCCGCTTATGTCGCGCGCTATTTGGCCAAGAACGTTGTAGCAGCGGGGATGGCCAAGAAATGCACCATCCAGCTTAGCTATGCGATTGGCGTCAGCGAGCCGCTGTCGATCTATTGCGACACCCATGGCACCGGCGATGTGCATGACGCGGCGATTGAAAAGGCGATCCGCCAGATCATCGACCTGACCCCGCGCGGCATTCGCGAGCATCTGCAGTTGAACAAGCCGATCTACCAGCGCACGGCGGCCTATGGTCACTTTGGCCGCGCGCCGGATGCGGATGGCGGTTTCAGCTGGGAGCGTCGCGATCTGGTCGAGCAGCTTAAGGCGGCAGTATAGCGATATAGGGGTGGGGGCGGTCGCGCCCACCCTCTCGGCTTCGCGGCACTTAGCCCCGCCGGGCCTGTTTGGCCTCAATGAGAGCCACCGCGGCGGCGACCGCATCTTCAATCGCCATCTCAGTCGTGTCGATCTGCTTGGCATCGTCGGCCGGTTTCAGCGGCGCTTGGTCGCGGCTCATGTCGCGAAGGTCGCGCTGTTTGACGTCTTCCAACACGGTTTCATAGGTGATCTCAATCCCCTTGCCCGCAAGCTCTGCAAAGCGGCGCTGCGCGCGCACTTCGGGGCTGGCGGTGATGAAGAGTT
>VMHT01157077.1_pt1 | contig 53828 bp, 58 predicted proteins | sample 4693611 | NCBI WGS metagenome assembly VMHT01 (sample SAMN12280063, study PRJNA550983) | marine metagenome | isolation source: seawater sampled from same location over 5 years 0.02-0.2 micron viral filtrate | place: USA: collected off the coast of southern California halfway between the port... ... | reverse complement strand
CGCACGCACTCACTCACGCACGCACTCACGCACGCACTCACGCACGCACTCACGCACGCACTCACGCACGCACTCACGCACGCACGAACCCCGATCCCCAACCCTGATCCCTGATCCCCGAACATTTTATTTCGAGCCATAACACCCTGGCCTGGAAGGGGTTATGATAGTTTAAAAAATAGAGTTTACATTTTTAAGTTGACCATTTGTATAAAATAAATAATTGTTTCGCCCTATGATTAAAAAGACATCACAAGAAACAAACGAAGCCCACACAGATTTTTCTGCTCCGTTAAAATCGGAGCTATTAGAGATACTTGGGTATGATTGGCGGGACAGTAGCTACCGCCACGACGAGCTACCTTCAATAAGTAAAGTCCAATCTGTAGATGGCTTCTCAGATTTCATCCAAATATGGATTCCTAACTCGGAAAAGACAGATGAGGACAAAGGACTGATCAGTTCGTTCTCTGTGTCACTCGGAGAGACACAAGATATTAAAGCATTTTCAACGATGGCGGAAGCTGTCGCGGAGGTAAAGGCATTTGAAAGGAATTAGAACTATGGAAAAAATTAACATTGAAACAGAAGTGAGGATCAAGTCATTCAAAGTGGCTCATCACTTGTCGGAAGAAACGCTCGCCTTCACGGGGAAACTATACATCGGCAAAGTTTATGTTGCCGAGTTATGTAGTCGCGGACATGGCGGCGGCGTTGATTATTATGAAGTTGAGACTGACAGCAAAAATGATGCGATTAGTGAGCTAAGTGCATTGGTCAAACAGTTTTCGTCTAGCAGTGAAATTGGAGGTAGGACAATCACGCTTGATGTTTCGCTCAATTGGTTTTTAGCGGAACTTGCCGGACAATTAGATGACTTAGCTTATCAGAAGTCTCAGATGCGAGGCCGCACTTTTGTGCGATTAAAGGGTAAAGATTATGCAGACGGTTGTTGGAATGTTTTCAAAATTCCATACAACAACGGTGCTGCGATTGATCGCCTTGAGCAGCAAAACAAAGTGGTTACGGAGTGCTTGAATGAGCAGCTTGCAAAAAAGACCTTTACAATTAGCGACATCTTAAAGGCTATGGGCGTAGAAGATCAAAGTCTCGCGTTGTCATAAGAATTAAAAAATAATATATCACCCAACCCTTTATCTAAAAACATATTCTCAATTAAGAAAACTTATTGGTCTATTGTGACTAAACTGAATACTGTAAAATGAAAACTAACTACACTCACCTGCTGTCAGATCAAACACCCTGCTATGAACTCAGCGACTCCGATATTGAAGGTCACCACGACCTTTGCGATCTCGCTAAAGCAGACGGTCATGCTAGTCTACGCTCATGTTTAAACGATTGGAACGTGTGGGGGGACTCCGTTGCAGAAGTGGCTGCGATGCTATACCGCCCTATAACCCCCCAACCCCGAACCCTGTAAAATGAAACTGGTAAATAAAACCAAAAATAAATTGTTCTTTGAAACCGAATCGGGTTGCCGATTCACGCGCCCCATCTACGCTTCTACCGGAATGGCAGTAGACCTCGACGGTTGGGAATCCACCAGACTCCTCTTGGAACCTGATGAGTTCGACAACGAGGAGTTTCCAGAGGTGCAGTGGCGACTTGAGATCACACCGGCTCTCGACAGTGAACACCCATTCTTTTCAAGCACCCCCTGCTGGATGAAGAAAGGATGTAAACACCAATTGATCTACCTCGGCAATGACGGGGACGAACACCAAGCCACTGTAACTCAGTGGTGGAACGGAACCCAAAAAGGAGAATCACCCGCATGACTTATTTAGAAAAACGAAGAGAAGCTAGATCCAAAGCTGAAGTTTTGGCGGGAGAATTGGATGAATTCGTCCGGACGAATTTAAACACCCGTAAAGTCGCCGGTAAAACGTGGGCCGATTTCCCATTATATTGGGGCGGACATTGCGTAGAATTTTACTTCGGGGACGCTTGCGTTGAATCAAAACCCACCGTAAAAGCCACGATGCATATCGGAGGTGGGACTCAAAACCTAGTCGATTACACTGACATTGATTGCCCAGAATTGGTTAAAAAAGTTGATCAGTGGATTACTGATTACTCCGAAGTTTGGATTGTGAACAGTGAGATTGATTGTCGTATAACTGATCAGATTGAATACGAGAGGATGTTTAAGAAATGAAAAACACGCCAGAAAACAATATCGCATCAGCGAAGAATAACCTTAAATACCTAACAAAATGAACCATTATGATAATACTACCGAAACAATTACACACCTTAGCCTCTGCTCTGGATACGAAGGCGTTGGACTTGGACTCCGAAGAGTTCTCCCAAATCTGCGAGAGATCGCTTACGTGGAGAGGGAAGGATTCGCAGTCGCGAATCTGGTTGCAAAGATGGAAGCGGGAGAACTGGATGCAGCACCTGTGTTCACGGACGTTAAAACCTTCCCATACCGAAAGTTTCGTGGAAAAGTATGTATACTCAGCGGCGGCTTCCCTTGCCAACCATTTTCAAATGCGGGGGTGCGTCGAGGAACTGAAGACCCAAGACATCTGTTCCCTTTCATCAGAGACGGAATCAGAGAGTGTAAACCTAGAATTGTTTTCCTCGAAAATGTTGAAGGAATTATCTCAAGTAAAACCTCAGACGGAGAGTCAGTTCTCCAATATGTCCTCGGAGAGTTGGAAGGATTGGGTTACAGAGCAACGGCAGGAATATTCTCAGCGCGTGAAGTCGGCGCACCTCACCAGAGAAAGCGAGTCTTTATCTTGGGCTACTCCGATAGACAGCAATGCGAAGGGTTGGCCGACTCCAGCAGCGAGAGATTACAAGGGAAGCTATTCTCCAGCGGCGTTAATTCGCAAAGACGGAAAGAGTCGGATGGATGGTCTTCCTCAAGTTGTCGAATACGACAAAACGAGTTGGCCGACTCCGACAGCAGGGGAGGGATCGAAGATCGGGAATCAACCCAACTACGGGCAGAAGGGTCTGTCGAACCACCCCTCAATCGTTGGCCTTCCAGACCGGGCGAAGCTCAACAAGAGTGGGAAGAGCCAAGAGTCGTGGCCGACACCAAGAGCCAACAAGGTTCACCCCGAGATACCGGAGGAGAACCGAGAGCATCTAGCCAATCGGAACAAAGCCAATCTGGAGGAGGACATAGCGGGTCATTGCGGGAAAGCAACGGGCAAACTGAATCCAAATTGGGTCGAACACCTAATGGGTCTTCCAGCAGGGTGGACAGACTTAGGCTCTTGGGAAACGGAGTAGTTCCAGCTACAGCAGCAAAAGCCTTTGTAACCCTATTAAAAAGACTCAACTCATAAATAACCTGTAACCTGTAACCTGTAACCTGTAACCTGTAACCCAAAAATAAAATGAGTAAATACATAGACGAGCGATACGAAGACGCGCTCAAAAAATTGAAGGCCAACTACGAGATAATCGGGGTTGAAATTAAACCTGTTGAACTTGCAGCATTCCGTTTAGGATTCGTGAACGGCTGCACTGCGATGGCAGATAAAGTCCAACCAACTCTAGCAGATGTTGAGATCCGTTTGAGTAATGCTTTAAAAAGCCACTGATATGAAGAGAGTAATTTTACCACTACCACAAATCATCGCTCGCTATCAGCGAGGAGAACGACTTCAAGATATGGCAGAAGATTATGGTTGCTGCTACGCGACCCTCAGAAAACGACTTGTCAAAGCGGGGGCGATCCGAAAACCTGGTCGCCGCAAGGGTCAGAAGAGCGGCCCAAGACAACCGAATAAGCTGGATGAAATCCGGCTACTACGAAGAAGGAAGATGTCCTACCAAGAGATAGCAAATCTTCTGGGGATGTCTAAGCAAGGAGTCCATCAATATGTTAAGAACCACTTGGGGCATTCAAAGAAATGAAAAAGTTCATATACATTGTTATTCTCTTATCTGGTCTAGCTGTTTTCATGGCTAGTGCCAGAGGACAAGAGAAGAGAAAGTTTCGACCGCTCATCGCGGGTCAGTTTACCTCGTCCTCCATTGTCGAAACGGCAAAGGACTGGGAGGGGCGACACTACCGCTACGGTGACTCCTGCCAATGTGCCAACTGGGTAGGGCAAGTCATTAACGAATCGGGAGGTAGCACACCCGCTCACCATGCGATGGCTAGGAACTGGTTAGCGTGGGGTAGACCCGTTCCGGTTGCGGCAATCCGCCCAGGCGACATTGTCGTGACATGGCGTGGGAGTAGATCAGGAAGTGCAGGTCATGCCCTGATTTACATCGGGAAAGGTGAGTGTATTCACCGCCCTACCCAGAGTCGTGCAGTATGTAAAACGCAGCTATCGTTTTACAAATCTAAAATCTTAGGGGTGAGGAGGAAGTAAAAATGTATCTGATTATTAACTTGATAGTGTTGGTTGCAATACTCCGCCTGATATACGAGTGTGACCGATGAATCAGAAAGAATTTTTGGATCTCGGCGGAAACACCGTCGAGATCCTAGCTCGCCCAGAAAACGGTAACTGGGCTGCACTTGCATTTGTTCACGGCACGAAGACAAGTGTGCGTGGAGCAGTAATCGACCTACCCTCTTGCCGTGAGTCGTTTACACGATCCCTCGCAGCGGCGGTAACTGACCCCGCTAGTGATGAGTACGAGGAAGTATTCTCCTCGATTGAGAAGACCCTTCTAAGGATGACTAAGACTCCAGTCTAGTAACCGGACTTGTTTTCGGACTTCTTTTGAATCAGCTTATTCACGCGCTTTGCAGTCTTGGCTTTACTGCTGGGCTTTGAGTGACCATATCCTTTTTTCTTCATCGATAAGTGCTGCTCATAAGTATTGGCCTCGAAGCCTTTACCGGACTTATCATACATCATGTGGGGCTTGAACTTCTTCATCTTCATCTTCATTGGTTGAGTTATTCTTTGTCAGGGTAATAGGTTCCTACTTCAAATCCTTCAGTGGTAAATCTTCTCCTAGCTTCTTTCAAGATTCTAATACGGCGATTCGCGTCTCTTGGGTCAATAACACCAATAGCTTGGAGATTTTTTCTATCCGTATCCGTTATCAAAGGTAAATTACGCGGCCCAAGAATCAACTGACCACGGGTGCTTCCTTTAAGGTAATTATCAATATCTGTCTGGGTCATCAGTCCGGTAGAGTTGAGTGCATCCTCTATTTCCTTTGTAGGCATCCCCAGTGTAAAGAAACTCTCAGTTACTTTATGGGTTCGATCATAAAGATAAGTGAGTTCCTCGTAGTAGTCGTTAGCGAACTCCCTTAACTCTTCATCTGTTGGTTTTCGCTTTTGTCGCCCAGTGTATATATACTCCGCAATGACAGATTTTTGGAGAGTAGTAGCGAATTCTTTATCATTCTTATACTTGTAAAGGATGGAGCGATATCTTGCGTCTATGGGCGCAGTGTAAGGCTTAGTAGGCCACAACGCTTTATCAAAAAGAACTTTCATAGCCGCCTCCATCTTTTCTAATTTAGTTCCTTCAGTAGAATCGTAAGCCGCTTTGCCATCTATAGAGCCTCTTATAAAGGCAGGGGTAAGCCTTCTTAGTGCATATTCTATTGGCTTTTCAATGCGAGCAGCACCTGTATCCCTATCTCTGACAATCTTATCTCCATTGGGGTCTCTGTTAATTTTTATTTCAGCCACAACTTCGGCAAATACTTGCTGATCTAAAAACTCCCCAAACGCCAGAGCCTGCAAGACCTCAGTGACCGCCTCCATAGGTGTTTCTTCACCTTTGCGGACTTGTTTGATGGCATAACTGACAGCATTTCCAATGAGAGCCTGGTCATCCATGTAGGTGAAGTTGATGTCGGTTACTTCCCCAGTTTCTCGGTTGAGCTTTCTGATCATCTGGGCGCGTTTGTAGTAGCTAGGATTACCCTCGTCCAGAGCATCCTGCTCTTCTTGGTCAATACCAAATAATTTACTCAAAAGGGTAGTAGCAGGCCCGTAAGAAACACCATACAAAGCCAACAACCCTGCTAATCTTTTGATCCCCTCAAACTTTATCACTGGATTACTCGACTTCACAAGTTCCCCGAATTCTGTGTGGTGGTTCACATTTGAACGAACAGTTTCAAATTTGAATCTAGAGAACGAACCAAGAACAATCTTAAGATCAGTTTGTGAGAAAGTTTTACCTAGTTGGACAAGGTAATCATCTCCTGGAGTGATCTTATTCATCATCATCGCAGCCTCTTTATCAATGTAGCTGTCTGACATCTCCGCACACGGAACTCCTCGGAACGACCCTCTCCCGTTGCGTCTAGCCTTTTTAAGTAGGTCTACGTTATTGTGGAACATTGCGATTCGGAAAGCATTGTCGGATGCGTTTGTAACTTTTAATAAGTAATCTAATACCTTCTTTCTGATTTTGGCAAACGCCCTAGAAACGGGGTTTAAGGACTCTAGCTTTTCTATATCAGCCATAAAACTAGCACCTGATTTTCTTAGATCGAAGAGGTCTTTATACGTTGCGGCCCTGACGTTTTGATTAACAACGCTTAGTGCTTCTAACTTAGCGTGTTCTGTCCTAAGCGAATCTAATGTAACCCGCTCACCTTTTCTATAACGGTTAATCAAATCAGGAACGTATCTGAATTTCTCGTCCACCCCAGGAAAAGCGACCGCTGCTTCTGCAATACTCCTATAAATTAGCCTCCATGCCAATATGGGTTTTACCAAAACTCCCGCTCTAAGTCCTTTGAATACAGTGCCTAAAGAGTTTCTTAAGTGGAAAGCGGTGCCAGATACCGTGGTTACTCCCATAAGGGTTAAGCCATTTAGAACACTAAAGAAGGTTACAATACCAGCATAGCTCTTCGCAGTTGCGTCCGCCCGATTCATATCCATCGGATCTTTAGACTTCTCAAGTGCGGCCTTAATATCCTCTCTGATAAACTTCCCTTTTAATGGATTGGAGTCAGGAAGACTGCCCTCCAATTGCATATACTTCTTTTTGTCTAGGGCGTTTAAGTTACGATGCTCTTTATTCGACAATATGATTGGGTCATATTTCTCACCAGCAGCTATGGCTGCTTCTCGCAAACGATTGTCCAAGTCTACGAGATTCTTGAGCTTCATGATGCTGGCTAGCATATGAGTCTGAGTCTGAATGGTTTGAAGCATAACCCTGATTCCAGTGATAGCGTCCGCATCAGACTCATATTGACCAAGAAGACTCCTGACACCTGGGGTCAAGTCTTTCTTTTTCTTGAGCGCGTTATGAATTACCTTGGCTCCCTCGGAAGCACTCTCGTAATTCCTAGCGTCCCCAAACGAATTTAGGTATTCAAGCATTGCTTCTTTGGCTACTGACTCCTCATCGCCTAATTCTTCTTCAACCTCTCGTTGGAACTCTTTAGTTTTTTTAATTTCTTGACCTCTTTCACGAGTCAATTCTCCACTAATTTGAGCTTGTTCTAATTTTTTTGTTAAGAGTTTTCCCTCGACCTCACGCCTCTTAATCAATTTAAAATCATCGACTGCATTGTTAATTCGCTCCTCAAGTTCGGCGGTCTTCCGCTTGTCACCTCTTACTTCTTTCCCTTGTTCTAGCAATTCAATAAGGTTTGACCTATAAGTGGGGTCATTGAAGAACCGATAACTGCGTGACAAGTAGAAACCTTGCGTTATGTCGAAAGCTATTTTGAGTTCTTTACTCAACGCGTTCGCCCCATCTTTTCCACCAAGAAACTCAGATATTTCGGTGATTACTTGACGCAAGTTAACAACCATTTGGACAAGTTTAATGTGTCCTCCGTCTTCAAGCTTTTTGAGTGCTTTAACAACCTTTATCTTGTTCTTCCTACCTGCTTCTTTAAGTAGTTTGTTTGTCGCATCCTCTTGCAGCTTGTTCGCTTCTTTGATTAGTATTCCACGATACAAGTTACCAGCTATAACTTTAATCTCTCGATCAGTCGCCGTTGGGTTTTTTTCTCTAGCTTGCTGTATTAGCGATTCAGCTTCTTCCGGGGTGATCTGTCGAAACGTGTTTGGGTTGTCGCTATTAATAGCTTCAGTGTCTAATCTATGTTGTTCGTCTACAATTTCTTTTGCTTCACGATCAATCTCAATATCTTCCGTTCCTATGGCGGTATTGAAGTCTTTCCTAATTTCCTCCGGCAAATTACCTTTGTATTTTTTACTTTTGAGGATACCCATCATTTCAGTGTGGAATCCATCTAAACGAGTTTGTACCGTAGTAAGAGAACGAAAGATACTGATCATCATGTTCCTGATCCGCTCATCAGCAAAGTCTCCCTCAATAAAATATTTCGCAAGAAACGCTCTGGCTCCCTTCTCGCCGCCCTTGATATTTATCTTGTTAGGTAACTCAACTCCAAGGAGCTTTGAAATCATTCTACGCATCAACCCGAACTCTTTGCTGGTGTGAGCTATTGGGATAGGAAGTGTCTGAAGCAGGGGGTTAATACTAAAAGTCGGTGTGGTTTTGATCTTATCCCCTCCAGGAATATCGTCCAAGAAACTAGCCATATAAAGAATCGAATCCTGATCCCTGTCAAACCGTTCATCAATCGGGACTCCGGTGAAGGGTTCGGCGGATTTGATTTGGTTTCGGTTAGGGACAACAAACTCAGATGCCATCTCGCCCGAAGATGCTCTGCCACCAATGCCCCTTACTGCATCATATTGAATAAGCCCATCACGCATCAGTATGTATAGGGCTTTTTTAAAGGCGGGGCTTCCTTCTTCGTATGCCGATTCTGGAATGCGGCCTTTATTTTTCTTCAATGCTGCCTCACTAAAATGTATTGAGGCATCGACTAACTCTGAGCCTCTAGCCTTAGCTATTTCTTGGACTCTATCTGTAAAATAGTCGTAATTCTTAGGTCTAGCCTTTCTGTATAGTTTTGTCTTTATGTATTTATCGTTGATTGCGTGTTGTGCATCAATCTCTGATCTTACCAGTTTAGTTTCTTCTGGGGTTAGACGTTGTCCGCCGCGACCCCCTAGTTGCAATATGTTGTCCGCTTTTGCGACTACCAATTCTGACCTCTGCTCTATGTCCTCTATCTTTACATCATTCTGCCTAGCAGATGCTTGGTTTATGTCTGTGGTTACTGACCAAGTTGCCTTTGTTGGCGCACCAGCACCTTCAGCCATGAAATAACCAGATACGAAATTCAAGTCACCGTTAGAGGGTGGTAATGCTTTACCATCGACATAGAAACCAATTCTGGCTCCTTTAATAGTATACCCTGTCGCCTTTGCAGCTTCTTCTACGATACGTTCTGCCTCGGCAGTCTCTTCCGGCGTGATGGTTCCTGCATCGTGTTTCGCTTCAAGTTCTTTATGGCGAGCGATCTTCTGTGGCGAGATCACCGCTGGAGGAATCATGAATCGTTGTGCAGGAGTCAGGATGTCACCATCTTTGTCACGAACAACTAGCTCAGGGTTCTCTACCCCATACCGGGCGGCGACTCGTTCCAAGATTTCTTCAGCCATTTCATAGTCATTCCGGTCAACGGAGTCCATGTAGAGGGCATCGTCGAGGGCATCCTCATCAGAGATTCGGGGTGCGTATAGGATAGAATCTTCACGCTCGTCGAACCGCTCACTTAACGGGATCACGTTGCCGTTAGCGTCACGGGTGATGGGGTCTGCGGATTTGATTTGATTAGAATCAAAGACAATTATCTCAACAGGAAGACCTTTACTATCTACTATTACTCTCCCATCATATCCTTGAGCTTGAGCTTCCGCTATTTGCTCATCACTCATTACGTTTGGCGCATTCTCAGTAATGTCAGTCCCGCCTTCAGTTTCAAGGAGAGGATTTTTAAGGCGTAGGAAAGCCTCGACAACCCTTTCTGGTCCCGTGCTTAACCCGCGGATTTCTCGTGCGTAAATTTCAGCAAGTCTTCGGTCTGTAGCGAAGAAAATTCCTGGCCCCCTAACCGCCCTTCTTCTTTCAAATATATCCCCTTGATAACGCGTTCCGTGAAACGCCTTGGTATCATACCCCGCCTTCTTAGCAGCCTCATCAACCATACGCTGCTGTGTCTCAACGTCACCGGACTCGACTGCTTCCATGTAGGCTGCGTCTTGTTCTGGTGTAATAGCTGGTGCGTATTGGGCGGGAGATTCACCTGCGACGATGTTAACATACCTACCTAATGCGGTTTTTACTTGAGGAGACAAATCAAAATTATCTGGCTCTTCAAGGATCGCGTCTATTGCCTGTGCTGGATAATCAAACCCCAGCCAGTCTTCCCGGCTCAATGCTCGGTAGAAGTTCCTCTCTGCCGCTGGCAGGTCTTCCATCTCTGCCGCGACTTCTTCTATGCTTGCGTCTTCTGGGAAGAACTCCTCAAAACGATCAGCGATCTGGTTGTATCGAAAAGCCCCATCTCGGAAAGCTGGTGCGCCTAATACGTCAGGTTCCTGTGGAGGGAACATTTGACTGAGGGCTTCGATGTCGGCGGCTGCGCCCTTGGGGGAATCGCTGAATGTGTAACCGTAGGGGAGCGAGGGCTTGAAGTCCATCCGCAACGTATTGATCTCATCTGTTATCTTGGCGATTGCCGCCCTCTCCGGGCCTGACAGGAAGCGACCGCTCTTAGTCTTCTTGATGATACGGCGATACATACCCTTTAAGTATGCGATAACGAGGTCACGAACAGGCTTTCTCTTATCCCCTTTGAGCAAGATATAGGAGTCCTCTGTTGTGAATCCTCCTTCTTTATCTTGGTATTGTTGGCGCAAGAACTCTTCAACCAAGTATTCTTTCTCATCCTTAACCACCTTCTGATTGTTACTATTTAATTTAGCTCTAGATTTTTCCCTCCTTTTTTTGCTGGCTGAGAAATAAGTGCTAATTATATATTCATAGTCCGCGTCCGTCATCCCGTTAACAACCTCATCGAACACGTTCTGAGGGATGGAACTAAAAGACGCTATGTGAGCGAACTCTTCGTTGATTATCCTTTGCAAAGAGGCAGAAACGTATTTTTGATGACTACTATTAGAGAAGTCTATGTCTCTCAAACCCCTAAATTCTTGGAATAAAGCAACTGGGTCGATATATACTTCTCCAGTTTGTCGAAGTGCTGCTGCGCTGCCATATTTATTGGATATAACCAAGGGGACTGTCGAAGGAAGTTGCTCCAGAGCCTTCTCTAAGACTCTCATAAAGACTTTAAAGGCTTCCACATCTTCGCCTTGGAATTGCTTCGCAGTCTCCTCAACAGAGGCTTTATTGAAGACCCGCTTAGTGCGACCTGCCTCCAGCTTCTGTTCAGCATTCAAGGCAGGGGACTCGGATGCAGGGGGCATGATCGGGCTTCCCACCTTTGAAGATATAACACTAGACACGGAATTAGCCGCAACAGGAGTGGCACTAACTTTAGCTTTGCCGGATAGTTTCCGAAGGTAAGTGATAAACTCTTTGTCCGATTGTGGGTCTAAATTGTTTTGGGGGTCTGAATCAAGCCAATCCAAAACTGCTGATACTTTCTCAGAATCAGCCAGACTATCGAAGCCCTTGATTTTCAGTTTATTGATTGTCTGATTACTAGGTAGAACAACAGAGTCTCGGCCTACTAACTTACTAACCTGAGCATCGCGGGATGCTTTTTTAAGAATCTTGCGAAGGGCGGAAGTGGTTTTGTTCTTTATCTTTGACTCGAAAACAAAAGTAACTGGAGATCCGTCTACGTTAGCCTGGAAAGAACTCTCTTTACTAAGTTTAGCTTTCTGGTCTTGGCGGATTCCCTTGCCTCCCCTAGCTTTCCTCAAAACTCTATCGGCTTCTTCTGCATCTTTAACGAAGACAACCTTCCCCCCTGCTTGCTTTATTCTGTTAGCCTCATCGCTCACTGCTTCGGCTTGCTGCCTAATTTTAGGGTCTTTTGGAGTTTCAGTCTCTTTTGGAAACGCCGTCTCGTCTACTTGGGCGACAACTCGGTCTACTTCTTGATCAGCGGAGAGGGGTTCAAGCCTTGGATCTGGCGTGATTTCGGGTGAACTCAGTGTGCTTGGGTCATCAGATGCTTTTTGATCCGAATTTTGATCCGAATCAAGAACTTGATTAACTATTTGTTCAATCGGGTCTACTTCTAAAGGCTCAAAAATAAGTTCTGGAGGAGCATCTGTCTCTCCTTCCGGCGTTGCTTCCGGTGTAGTCCCTGCTTCCGGTGTAGTCCCTGCTTCCGGTGTAGTCCCTGTTTCCGGTGTTGGCTCTGGCGTTGCTTCCGGTGTTGGCTCTGGCGTTGCTTCCGGTGTTGTCTCTGGCGTTGCTTCCGGTGTTGGCTCTGGCGTTGCTTCCGGTGTTGTCGGTTGGGACGCTGCTTCTGGGGTAGGTTGTGCTAACCCCATGCGGACCGCGTCTTCCATAGTGAGTTCGCCCTTCATGAGCATATCCTCTACTTCAGCGCGAGTTTTACCGTCAAAATCTCTTCCCCTGGCAGGAGAGGTCAAAAGATTAGCTACTACCTCTGCCGTAAGCGGCGACCCACTATCCGACAACTTATTGGAAAGACTTTCATAAAGGAGTTGAGATCCTTGCATTGCCGCCTCCCTGCTATCCTTTGAAGGAGCAACGGCTTCTCCCAAACCAGAAGACGCGCCCCTCACAGCAGAAACTCCACCACCAAGAAAAGCCCCTATAATAAAATCATACTTGCCTGTCTCGTATGCTTCTTTTAAAAGCTCCGAATCTACTTGTCCACTTGCTAGGTATTTACCAAACTCAAGGTATTTGTCAAAAATCCTAAGAATCGGAACGTCTTCATTGAGTTCGCTATAATCCAAATATGACGTTGCGAAGTCTTCAAAGATTACAGAAGCCCCCGAAGGAAGTCCTTCTTCAATTCCTTCACTAGCGGCTCCAAGTAACAGTGTGGGGATTTTACCCCTGGCGATACCCAGTTCTTTCTCTAGTTCCTTAATTGATGTCCCAACAATAGCCGAGAATTCCTTGTTATTAATTTTACCATAATCTTTGCGTAAATATTTTTTAAGTCCTTTGGGGGATATGCCTCTAAGAATAGAGGACTCCACCACATCTAAGTTAAATTTAGAGAACACTCCTGTTAAACCTGCTTCAAAAGCAGTTTGGAAATGTGCTGCGTCAGCAGCAATCTCTCTCTGTTCGTCTAGGGTCTTGTCTTGACCTTCGGGAGAATTTTGAACTGCAACTAAGCTGGCTGCGTAGTTGCGAGAATACCCCGCCAAGTAAGTTCTAGCAACCACACCTCGCATAGCTCCGGGTGCAGTTCCTGGCTTTACTTTACTACCAATCTTAGAGATAGCTTCTTTATACGCTTTTGCTTTTGCTGCTCCTTTAGCGGCGTTAATTTTTTTCAAAGCCGCATTATCTGCAAACTTAGATAGAATTTTCTTTTGGGCTATCTCCTTGGCTCCTTTTAGTGCGGGTAATCCTACTTTTGATCCTACTTTGTTATATATTTTTCTCCCTATTACTCCTGCCCCCCTAGTTAAAACGTAATCCATGACAAGCTGACCCACAAGGCCCGATAACCCAACAGATAGGTCGTAACCCATTCCCGGCTTATACCCAAAAGTCTCCATAGCCTCTCTACGAGCCATATCATATTTGGCTAAGTCAACAGATTGGCTCTCAGCCCCCTTAAAAATAGCCCCACCCCTAATCTTTTCTGCCATCTTGGGGGACACTAAGCCAACAGCTTGTTCCGCTAACAAAGGGACGCTGTAAGCGTAATATTCGGTTGCTGACAAAGTTGATTCTGACAACATACCTTCTCCATAAATAACTCTTTTATCTACTTTTGCTTCTTGCAGAAACTCATCAAAAAGATCCCCAAAAGATTTTGCCTCTGTGTCTGGAAAATAAGACCTAGCTTCCTCCCTAGACATCTCGCCCGACTTTATCTTCTCGGATCTTTTCTCCCAAAGTTCTTCTTGGTATTTATCAAAAAGATCTAAGTCCACACTCTCGCCGCGAGCCTCTAGATACTCTTCAAAGCTCTGGCCCTCCTCATTACGCAGAAATCTTAAACCGTGTTGAACTTCGTCAGAAAACTGAAATGACGGGTCATTAAATATCACTTTTCGTCTTGACCGAAGAGTATTTTTGTCCTCTTCGGACAATCCTGCATCTTCCAAAGACTTTTCAAAAATATCGGGCCTAAAGATTGTGGCTTTGTGGATGGTAAACTTCCCAGTAACCGGGTCTTTCCTGACGTTACTTGATAAGTCTCCCTCATCTTTGAAGGACTCTGGGAGGTCTTGGTCCGCTCTTTCGTATATATAGTTGTCCGCTATTAGAGCAAAAAGCTCATCTGTTGGATCTACAGTAAAACCCAAACCCGCCGCGTCAGAGGTATTAACAAATCCTGCTAGTGCCGAACGGAAATTCTGTTTATCTTCTGGACTATCTGGGTTATTTGCCGCCCTTCGTAAACTGTTTATCAGCGGCTCTTTATTTTTTTCTGTCAGAACAGAACTCTTAACATAAGAATCTAATTCTTGAAGACGAGTCCGTTCAGCCAGGGTAAGGCCCAACCCCCCTTCTTCTTTTTCTGTAGCAAGTGTGTAAGCTTGCAGTGCTTGGTCGGGTCTAATATGTCCGTTCTCTATGGAAAACTTTACTGCTTTTGAAGGATTATCAAACTCTTTCAATGCGACAGGAGAAACGGATACGATTTCTCCAACTTCTTTACCTCCCTCGAAATATGGCTCAGATGCAAACGGAATTAAGTCAGACCTAACAGCAGCTAGATTGATATCTTTTTCTGATGCTCCAGACAATAAAGCATCCACCCCTTTCTGTAGGACTTGTTCTTGGTCTTCATTAACGGGAGTGTATTTATTTAAAGCATTAGCAGTGGCCCTAGTAATTTGTGGGTCGTCCTGATTAAAGCTCGCGGCCCCCCGTTGGGCAATGGATTTAATAGTCCTATCATCTAAATTCCCAATAATACTCAGCCTGTTGCTGGTAGCCTCTGATTTTGGTTCAAGCGTAGCGGCTTGAATTGCGGCTTGGACTTTTTCTTCAGAAAACTCTACTCCTTCTGGGACTTCAAACCGAAAGTTATTGGCAAACTGATTATATGCGTCTCGATACTCGTTCTCAGTAGTTGCTCCTTGGTATTCCCCGCGTTCCAGCTTTTCAAGTCTATCAAAGATTGTATATCTTAGTCTGTCCGAATGTTCTTCAACGACTTTCCTCTCAGTGTCGTTAAGTCCCTCTGTTATGATAGGACCAAGCGCGGACTTAATATTTACCTGCCACGCTAAAAAACTAGGGATAGGCTCAACAGCAGTAGGAGCAGGGAACTTCTCAGGCTTTTTCTCCTCTTCCTCTTGAAGATCGGTCTTCTCCGTGGGTTCTAGTTCGGAGTCTTCTGGTAAAGAGCCAGTAAGACCTTCATTTTCTAGCTCGTCATTAGACGGCTCAGGCGTGGGGGAGGGGAAATTGGTGTCTGCCATGACAACGTATGTAAGTAGTATCCGTTAATACTACACTACGCTGCCTCTTTCCGCAATGGCAGTTAACTGAAAAATTGTTTATTGCCCAACAAATCCTGGACCACCAAAAGTTTCAGCTTCGGTATCACTTTCGGGGTCTTTGGTATTGCTTTTAGAGTCTTTGGATTTTGGCTTTTTAGGCTTCTTTGGGAGAGGTAATACGCCCTCCCCAGGAACAAACTGTTTAAAGAATTTTTTGTTTAATACAGACTGTGATTTAATTCTTGCTAGGTCTTTAGTAACAGTAACAAGCAAGTCTCTGATTTGGTCTGAGGTCATGTTGTCTGGGTTATCATTAAACAACTTATTCGTTTCTTCGTCCCCAAACAATAATCGGTAAGAGTTCTCGGCTTCTAGATATATTTGTTTGTTCGAGCTGCCTGTGGATTTTTCTACACCAGCTATATCTGGGTCCATTTTAGTATAATCCGCTTTCACTTTTTCGACTTCTTCCTTTATTTTTTCTGGTGATAGATTTTTCTCCTTTGCCTCTTTTTCGGCGGCTTCCATTGCTTCTTTTAATTCACGACTTACAGTAGTGGAACCTGGTGTATCAACGGGTTCTGGAGCGACTGATCTAGGCGTAATTTTAGAAAGTGCCGACAAAGTAGTGTCCGCCTTGCTTGTAATATCGTTAAAGTTTTTTTCAAGACCCGGCACTGGGCTTGGTTTCTTTCCTGCTGCGGTCGATAACACCGCGTCTCTAGTCACTGAGTTTGAAATTTTATTAGCCAACTCTCTGGCTTGTTTTAACCTACCCTGACTAATTGCTAGTTTAGCACTCGCCTCAAATTCAGAATCTTGAGCTTCTTGCTGCGCCTTAGTTTGTTTTTTAACTTCATCAATATCTTTTTTAAGCAAAGTGATAGGTGCTTGGAATTTTGGATCTAAGCGATCTGGAAGAGACAAACTAGACTCCAACTCATTTATAGAAGATTGTCTTTCTACTGGGTCTTCTATCTGTTGGGCTATTGTCAGCTTATTAATAAACTCATCCGTTCTTTTTTGATATTCTTCTTCTGTCCTTGCATCCGCTGCCGCCTTCCGCAGCCGCTCATTTTCTGCTTCGATAATTTGCCTCTGCCTCTCGGCTTCCCTTTTCCTTTCCTCAGTCTTCTTAATTGATTCTCTTACCGGATCTATAGACTTAGAAAAATAGTCAGAAGACCTCTGTCGGCTTTCAAAGGAGCCGACTCCAGGGCCGAAGTAACTGCCTTTCAAGGGGCCAATATTCTGATTATAAAAATCGTCTGCCATAATAAATTAATTTTTTTAATAGAAATCTCCGCCATACCCAGCATAAGAATAAATATTGCGCCCACTGCCGCCCTTTTTATTTGGGATTTGTTTTGCTAAGGCTTCAAAGTCAATGTCTGCACCAGGCATATAACGCTCTGGGATAGGCGATCCTGTCCTCTTTGCTTCAGCGACCGCTGCTTGATATTCTGCTTCATTCCTAGCAAATAGTCTAGGATCATCGTAACGCAGCTTATCGAGCATATCTTGTCCAAACTCCCTTCTCGCTGATTCTGCTGTCATACGACCATCGGCTACCTTTTGAGCATACCTGTCTATAATTCTTGAGTCGGGCGCGATTTTCTTGGAACTACCAAGTGCAGAAAAGGCTCCTACATCTAAACCCGAATACTTATCCGCTTGCAACTGGTAGTTTTCAGCTAGACCTCCAGTTCCGTCCATACCTCCAAAACTTTGCTCTCGTAAATTTGCCGCTTCCGTGGCATACCAATCGGCTTTTTCTTTATCGGAAGGTTCTCTTCCATAGTTTTCTTTTATGTATCCTTCTACAAATTGCGCGAATCTATCCTTTGGCTTTCCGGCTTCTGCTGCCCTACGTCCTGCTTCTCTGACCTGTTTCAACTGTTGAGCTTTTCTAAACTCAGGGGTGTCTCGACTATTAATATAAGCGTCAATACGTTCTTCTGAAACTCCGTCATCACTAGCTAATTCCCGAGCCTCTTTGAAAGCCGCTTGTCTTTCTGGACCCTTGGGCATTGCTAGGGCTTTGTCCATTTTAGCGGCAGCTTCTACCCTTGGTTCGCTGGGTCCGGGCTTTTTAGAAGGCGCAAGGTTGTTTCTATTAATAACAGCATCTACTCTTTCCTCTGGGACTCCCGCATCTATTGATCGTTGTCTTGCCTCTTGAATTCTATCTTGCCTTGATCTGAGATCATACTCGTCTACTTCATAGGAAGTTGCGTCCATAAGGTTATTAAAAGCCCCTTGTCTAGCCTTTAACTCATCCTCATCTTTGGGCGGTGTATATGGCGTGGGTGTAGGAGGAGGAGTCTTGTCAGCGGGGGTCTTATCAGCGGGAGCCTTGTCAGCGGCCCCTAGTATTCCATCAACTCGGCTTTTTACTTCGCTGAGTGCTTGGGCTGTTGGCATACCATTAATGGAACCTCGGCCACTTGAGTCCGCCGACGGGATAGGAGTAGATTTATTAAACCCCATTTCTTGCATCATTCCTTGAGCGGTTCCCTCTTTTGCCAGCCCACCACTAGGGGAAGCAGGTTTAGCCGCAGGTGTAGCAGTAGGCGAAGGCGCAGGGGTAGCAGTAGGTTTAGCGTCAGGCGTAGCCGCAGGGGTCTTAGAGGCTTCTGATTTTCTTCCGTCTAGCGCATCCTTTACAGACTGTATTACACCCTTTCGATCTCCAGAAGAATCCTTCTCTTTAGGTCTTGGGTTATTTTGGTAAATATTTTTACCCTTTTTATTACCAAATGGAGATTTTTTTCTGCGCTTACTCATAACAAATTTGTAATAAAAACTAGCGTTGCTTTGGTTTTTTCTTTTTAACACTATTCAAAACATCCTTTTTTGTGCCTAGGATACTAGGGCGTTCTGTTCCAACTTTTCGCCCGTAACCAGCACCCGCAGAAGCCCTGGGGTTGGTAGTTGGGGAATTCATAGTTGAGGGAACAGACACTACTTCAACAATCTTGGGCTTCCCTCTATCTGGACGAACCCCCGCAGGGCTAGGGCTAGGGCTAGGAGTGGGCTTACTCCCCAGCATACTAGGACGCTCAGACCCGACTGCACGACCATAGCCAGCACCTGCTGAAGCATTGGGGTTCGCTGTATTCCCCCTATTTTCGCCAAGAGGCTTGCCGTAACCAGCCCCCGCCTTAGAGTTAGGATTCGTAGTTGGGGACTTCATAGTTGCAGGGCGGGGGGGTGTGTCCGTGTTCATTCCCCCTTGGTTACGCCTACCTTTTTTGCCTTTTTTCATATCATCTACCAGAGGTGTTTACAAGCCCAGTACCGGGCCGTAGTCTTGTCTTTTGCGGTTTTGCAGTTGTGTCGAGCGCGAAAGTTTTTTCTACGCTTTGGATCTTTATGTTGTCGAAAATCTTGATAGTCTCTGTGTCCGTAGCTAATTTTTTTTATCGTGTCTCCCTGCTTGGCGAGGACTACAAACTTCTTTTTTGAGTCTTTCGGGGCGCGTTTCGGCTTGTTGAAGCCTGGGAAGGATTCACCTTTATATTGGATACGCCCAGAGGGGAGTCTTTTAAATTTCTGCGACACCACTAAAAATAATCTATTTCCTAATAAACGCAAGGGGTAGTCGCCCCCACTATATTACCTAACACGACAACATAGCGTGTGTTTTAATGCGCTTCTTATTATACTATATAAAAGTCTTTAAGATTTCATTTGTGTTTTTCTGACTCAGATAAACACAACCTCTCTCACGGGAGACTTTTTTTAAAGATATGAAACAACAGATCACACGTTTTTAGGGCAAGTAATTACTTCCTGTTATGGTTTGTATAGGAACCCGTATCCTCCACCCTGATTCCTGTGGTCGGAACCCCGCTCGACACTGCTCAGGAATCGGGATTCCAGGTGTTAACAATTTTGCCGATTGGTTGTGAACACCTGATTCTCTACTAATTTAGTATACTTTAGTCCTTCAACAACATTGAGTCGTTGTTAACCAGTGACTGAGACATAGCCTTTATCGTTCTCTGAGGTCGCATGGTGAACGGAGAACCCTCCTTCGGTGGGTCCATAGCTACCAACCCGTGCCTCTGCCTAGCGCAGTCGAGGGCGAGGAAGGCGGCATCAGCAATATCCGGTGACCTCCCGAACCTAGTTTTGAAGTCGGGCTTAGACTCAATCTTGATCTTGAGCGACCCTGACTTCACCATCTCGTAGTTTCGAGCTACGATCTCTGCGGCCAACTCATTCCCGATTCCTGAGATCTGACCCGTCCGCATCAGTTCCTTGCCCACGAACCAGAGTTCCGATACCCGATTGGTGTAGAGGTCAATGCCAGTGAGCCTACTGTTTGAGGACACCCGTTTGTCCGAAGGCTTTCCCCCAAAGGAGACACGCAGGATTTGGGGGGACCACTCGCCAGAGAGGACATCACAGAACGGCGCACCCGCTCCTGTGGAGTCCACTGCCAAGTTATCTGGGGACACCCCCTCTTTCTTACAGATGTTCATGACCTGAGTGACAATCTGGTAGGTTCGCGGCACTGCCTTGTTTGATGAGTCATCCGTTAATTGAAACAGTTTACCGAACTCGAAAACAAACTGACCCGTGGTAGAGTATCCAACCAGACCCGTAAACAAAATCGTTCGGTCGCCTCCGTTGGTGAAGGCGGGGTCTAGCCCTGCGACCTTAACCGGAGTCCCCACCCACGATGCAGGATTCATGGCTCCGCTCTGAGATATTTCCGACTCCAGGTATATGCCCTCGTTCTCGTCGCTATCGAAGAACACGGCGCGGACCATTCGCATATATGCCCTCGACTCTTCACCAAGCAGTTTTCTGTCCTCATCAAGTTTCTCTTCTGTCGGGAGATAGATATACTTTGTCTCTCCCGCAAGGATGTTGGGGCTTCTCTCTCCGTCTAGGCGGATATACTTGCCGCCCCATTTTGTTTTCCACTCGTCTGCGTGGAGTATGTCCATAGACTCCCACCCTAATAATGGCTCAGACCAGACTCCGAACGCATCAAACCTCGATGACGGGTTACTCATGCCGATGATCTGAAGTTCTGGGTTCTTCGACAGGTTAGAAAGACCAGCGTTGAGGATGGCTTCACTTAATTCGGATAATTCGTCGCCAATAAGGATAATTTTTTTTGACTTGATCCCGATGAATTTGCCAACAGCTTCCCTTGTCTTGGACTTCTCTGCGGCGATCAGTGAAAGACCAGCCTTTTCGATCAAAGTGCCTTTTTCATTTATGTAAGCGATGTTACCGATGGAGTCCCTGATCTTACCTGGCATTCCCTCGATCACTGACAGTAACGAGATGACTGAACCCCAAATCCTTTTTCGCGCCTCCCTAAGCGTGGTCGATGTCATCAGGACTAAGGTTTCACTGGGGCGTGATAGCCAGTTCACAATCCCCCAAGCGGCCATAGTATGTGATTTACCGGAACTTGCCGAACCTCCCACTGCGAGATACTTGTTGGCTATTGCCTCTTTAATCATGAGGTCTGCCCACGGGTGACGTTCCAAGAGAGGCTCAGGCAGGTCTTCGTTATTCCATAGAACATCTGCGATTCGCCAAAAGTAATACTCCTTTGCTTCCGGTTTTTTATGGTTCGCAAAGCCGTAAAGAAGTGCGGTAAGGGTGCTGGTCACGGGGATCTTCAAACCCCCCACCATCATTTTATCGCCAGCGTTGGTGACTCTAGGCTCTAGTTTATTAACAGGCATGGTTACACAGTAGCACGTAGCCTTTCTACTTGCACTCAAAGATAGTTGAGGCAGAATGTTTCAATGGCTACGAGAAAAGAAAGAGATCGCCAAAAGAAAGCAAAGATAGCCCGTGCGATTGAATTAGATTCGGCTGGGTGGGGGAGGGCTTCAATTGCCAAAGAGCTAGGCATATCAAGCTCGACTCTGTATGCGTGGTTCAAAGAGATGAACGTCCCCTCGAAAGAAGAGGTGAACAACAACCCCATCGACCTAGTTGAAGACGATGACCCCGTCAGTTCAGAGCTTCAAGAGCAGACTAAAAAAATTCTCGACCCAGAGTTCATCAACAGTGCCGACAAATTAGAGGCGCACAAGGAGGAGGCGGAGGTCATACTCCGCAATATGGATGACTCTAAAAGTCTAACCGAACAGGAAAAGATTAGGTCGTTCTTGGGGAATGCCTACCTCCAACACTTGAGAGACGTAGTAGGTAAACTCCCACCTATCCGAAACGTAAAAGACTTGGAGACGTATCATAAACTCCTCTTTGAGTCGTTCGGAATTAACGCGAAAGAGAATAATAAAGGGACGAAGCACATTGAAATCTCAATCCTTAACAACTCCAAGGCCAGTAAAGGTGAAGCTGTAAAAATCAAGAATCGTAAAATCATAGACGTAGAAGTGGAAGACTAATATGGAACGCCCCACACACTATAAAGAACACCCTTCTGGGATCGAAGTCATAGAGATCACCGAACACATGAACTTCTGTTTGGGGAACGCCGTTAAATACATTCTAAGAGCGGAACATAAAGAGGCGACCATTCAAGACTTGGAGAAAGCCCAGTGGTATCTGAACAGAGAAATTGAGCGGAGAAAAAAAGAACTACAGGAGGGCGGAGAAGTTACGGCTAATGATTTCTTTAGACCTAGTAAAACACACTCTTCTGATTTTTTAGAGTGTTGCACATGATTGTTGGCATTGACAACGGCATCGACGGAGGAATATGCGCCATATCGCCTCACGGCAAGATTATTGATAAATGTCCCATGCCTATTCTAAAGAGGAAAGGGAAGCGGGAAGTTGATGTGTTCGCGTTCAAGGAGTGGATACTAGACCTTAATACTGAACCCTTTATCCTGATTGAAGAGCCGCTGAGACACGCTAGGTCGAGCCAAGCCATGAGATCAATGTCTATCAACTTTGGTAAAATGCTTGGAGCTTGCGAAATCAAAAGTTGGCGCGTCCTACCAGTGGAGCCGAGGGAGTGGCAGTTAGAGATTCTAGGTAGGATTCCGGCAGGATGCACTAAAACGGCGGCTCTATCTTTAGTTTCAGAGGTCACCCCAGATGAGGACTGGACGAAGAAAGGCAGGTCAACGAAACCACATGACGGAATGATTGATGCCTATTTGATTGCAGAGTTTGGACGAAAAAAATATTCCGATGCGTGTGAGTAAAAACAAAGACGTAAATCAAGCAGTTAAGGAACTCTGTCAGTGTTTGGTGGGAGCGGACAAAAAGAAGTTCCTGTCCGTGGTAAGAGAACTGGAAGAGCGGACACAGGAGTGCGAGCGGCTCCGAAGACCTACCTTGACTCGTTACGCAAAAGACTTGGTCTGGAAAAAATACCTTGACCAAATGAAAGGTAGAGAGCAGACTCCCTACCCAGAATTAGAAATTTATACAGATCCAAACAGAGAAAATTGTAATCAAGATTTATGAACCTAGAAATTGAAAAAGAAAAACTACTGCGCTTGTTCAGCGTTGTAAACAAAGCTACCGCGCCCAAGAGTAACCTACCTGCCTTGGGGAATGTCCTCGTTAAAGCGGAGGGAGACAGGTTGTTCATCAGCGGAACCAACCTCGACCAAGAAGTCGTATCTTCGGCTACGGCTGAAGTGAAAGAGGAAGGCAGCGTCCTGATTCCTGCATCACGAATGAGGAGCTTGGTTGGGTCAATGTCTGGCCCCGTAAAGATCAAAAAAGTCCGAAACGATATTGAGGTATCTTCGGAAGGGTTCTCAGCAAAGCTCAAAGGACTCGCAGTGGATGAATATTGTGCGCCTTCTTTGGATGAGCAATCAACGGTTTTCAATTTCAGTGGGGAGAGATTTTCAGAGGCACTAAACTCAGTGGTCTTCGCTGCCAGCGCAGATGCAACTCGCCATATGCTGAACGGGGTCTACTTTGAGTCTGATGAAAACGGATGTCGCGTAATCGCCACAGATGGTAGGAGACTTTCCGTCTGCTCGATTGAAGATGGAAAACACCCCAAGGCGGGGGTAATTCTACCTACCTTGGCAGCGGATCTAATTTCTGAAGCGGCGAGTTCGCAAGAGGAGGTTGAGTTTCTCGTCACAGATTCTTCTGTTCTGCTGGCTACAAAAACTACCCAGGTATTCAGTAAGACGATTGCCGCTGAGTTTCCCGACTACAGAAAAGTGATTCCTTCGCCAGAGGACACAAACCGGATTGCTACCTTTGATAAAGTTGAACTAAGTTCGGCATTCAGAAGGACTGCCCTGTTTTCAAACCCCAAGGCTCCAGTGACTCGCTTGGAATGTCTTTCGGGTTCTCTCACCATAACCTCAAAATCTCCCGAAGAAGGAGAGGCGAACGAGGTCGTTGAGGGAGAAGGGCAAAGTTTCTCAACTGCCGTGCAGCCTCAGTTCATGCAGCAGTTTTTGAAAACTACTAAGGGAGAGTCCATTACCGTTTGTGTCGGTGAGCCGACTTCACCGATCAGGGTGTTATCCGAAGACACCGAATACGTGGTAATGCCAATGAGGAAGTAGGGGGTAATGAAAACTCTCTACTTGAAACAGGAAGAGTCCAAGGGATTCTTTGTAGAGGCATACACCAGAGGTCAGAACACCTTGGATACGTCAAGCGTCGGCACTGGCAAAACAGTGGTCGCTGCCCACCTCGCCATAGATTGGGACGGACCTGTGGCGGTGATCTGCCCAAAGGCAGTCATCCCGTCTTGGGAGCGCGAGTTGAAGGAGCATGGTGTGGAGCCTTGCTTTGTATTGAACTATGAGAAGATCCGCAACGGTAGAACTCAGTGGATGAGTAAAAAGGGTAAAAAGATAATGACTTGGAACCTGCCTCCCAAGACCTTGGTCCTTATTGATGAGATCCACGCCTGTAAGTCACCGTTTACGCAGAACGCGCAGATGCTAATTTCTTTAGTCCAGCAGGGGTATAGGGTTCACGGTATGTCAGCTACGGCTGCGGAAGATCCAACAGAGATGAGGGCATTGGGTTTCATGTTGGGGCTTCATAAGCTCAATAAAGATGAGTCGTGGTTCTCCTGGATGAAGCGGAACGGGTGTGTGAAAAACGATTGGAACCAGTGGATTTGCGTCAGGAAGAACACCCTACCTGCTATCAAAGAGAAGATGTATTCTTCTAATGTCAAAAAATTGACAGTGAAAGACTTCCCAGATTCATTCAAGCATAACCGAGTATTCGTAAAGCCGATAAATTTTACTAGCTACAAAGAAATCATCAAAGCCTATGACGCTCTGGGCATCACCCCTGAGATCATAGATAAGCTGCTCGAAGACCACACAGTAGAGGATAGCGAACACGTTTTAGTTAACCTGTTGAGGGCGAGACAGTTAGCAGAAGCTATGAAGGTTCCAGACCTGGCGGACATGGCAGAGGAGTTGAGGCTTGAAGGGAACAGTGTTGTAATCTTCGTAAACTTCTCAGACACGGTAGACGCGCTCTGCACTAGGCTTAACTGCCTCAAGATTGATGGGAGGCAAACAGCTTCTGAACGCCAAGCTGCGATTGATTCTTTTCAAGAAGATAAAGTCGAGGTTCTCGTCGTTAATATTGCTGCTGGCGGCACGGGGATCTCTCTCCACGATGTCAATGGAGCGCGACCCAGAGTCTCTCTGATTAGCCCGACTTTCTCAGCGAAACATTACCTACAGTGCTTGGGTAGAATTCACCGAAACGGTGCTAAGTCAGATGCCGTTCAGCAGATTATTGTGGCCGCTGACTCGATTGAAGAACACGTTGTGAAGTCGATAAATAAGAAAATACAGAACATGGAGATGTTACATGGAGATTGAAGATATATTCAAAGTGGATTTAACTAAGGCTCAAGCGATAGCCTTCTTAGAGATCGAGCGGTATAAGCTGGACATAAAAAGAGGAGAGACTTGTTTGAACGAAGAAGCCGCAATCCTTTTCGGAATCATTGCTGGCATGGCATACTCAGAGGTAGAACGTAAAGTCTGCTATGAGCAGGAGTCAAAATATTCAGAAGATTATGTTGATTTCCTTGAGCAGATAGTCAAAATGGAAATAGCGAATCAAAAAAACACTAACATACCACTAAATTAATATGGACACCCCAGACCATTCTAATCGAGGACACGCAGAGTTCGGACCCAGCGGACTGAAATACGTTGCCGCTTGCCCTGGGTTTCACGGAACAGAAGGAACTTCAGAGGCAGCGGAAAGAGGAACTAGGATTCATGAGGCTCTAGAAGTTCATGACCCTAGTGCGCTCCACGACGAGGAGGAGGTCGAGATCTACGATAAGATCGTTGAGATGGAGACTGAGTTCATGGCGAACTTTGAGTCGAACGGCCAAGAACAGGCGCAGCCGTAGGATGTCGCCCTGCTTCTATCTGTTCGTAAATTTCTATGGAATTTGAAACTCAACAAGGACTGCCAAGAACTGCGGCTTCCTTTTTAAGGGGGCTAGAGACTGATGTGGTAGTGGCATTACTAAAGGAATTGAAAAGTCCACCAAGTAAGACTATATCCCCAAACTTACTTGTAGTTGCTTTCGATCCGAGATTTAAGAGTGTAGAGACTAAGACACTGGTAGAGTGTCTTGAAAGTATTTTAAGAGAAAGGGACGATATGAGATACAGAGAATATAAAGAAATTAGCGGAAAGGAATGGCTTTACATTCCAGATGGACCCCACAACGGAGAAGCAGTCGAATTTGAATTCAAACGATTCTCAAACGGCGATATAGAAGTTGATAACTTGCGGCTGTCGGAAACTAAAGAACCCTATCCCATGAGTGAAGAGTTAAATGAAAAAATAGAAGAGCTTATTTTAGAGATTTGATATGGAGTTTAAATACGGACCACTAAGGGATAAATTACTCAAAGAACTGAGTGACGGGGAGGTTAGAACTTCCAAAGAAATAGAACAAAGGATTTCGTGGGATAAGAAAACCAACATAGTTAAAACGCTTTCAGATTTGAAAATTGACATGGCCGTCAAGAGAGACACAAGGAAACTATTAAAAATTTTCCCAGAGAAACCTAGAGGCGAATTAAAATGGAAATTAGAAGGATGAAAGAGGACTACAACGAAATAGTTTTAGACATCGAATTAGACTACGGACTAGCTACGTTTGGAACGTGTGATCGCTTGACCATCTACGATGGTAAAAAAGCACTGCTCGCAGACTATAAAACGGGCATCAGTCAGATTGATCACCCGTCGAAAAATTATCAAGCAAAAGCCTACACTCTGGGGGTGTTTCAAAAATACTCCGAAGTAGAAGAGGTCACTTTTGTTTTCTACATTCCCCTTTATGATGACTCCCCACACCACACGTTTAACAGAGAAGATGTCCCTGCTTTACGAAAGGAATTATCTACGGTGGTCGCCTTAGCCACTGGGACTAGGCACTACTGGCAAGACGGGACACCCCCGACTCAAAACCTAAACCCAACTCAAAATTGTAGGTTCTGCCGACATGAAGAGTCTTGTCCTGCTCTGGTGGGTCTGGTTTCGGAAGTAGCTAAAAAAGTAGGTCACCATTTTGAGGGGGTTGAGTTTGATGATACGGATGATCCCGAACAAGTTGAAACTCTTTATGAACTAGCCAAGGTGGTAGAGAAATGGGCTATGTCATACAAAAGAAATGCTGTCCAACTGGCGAAGGAGGGTATGGTATTCCCAGAACTTAAATTAAAATCAATGGGTGCAACATCTAAAATAGAAAATGTGACAGGTCTTGTAAGAACCGCGAAAGACTTCGGAATTACCGAAGAGAACCTTTTGAATCTAGCTTCGTTCCCAATTGGTAAACTTACTAAAGCCGTTACCGACACGGCAAAAACAAAAGAAAAAGCACAAATAAAAACGGAATTTCTTGACGCGCTTGAAGAAAAGAGCATTATGTCAAAGTCTGAAGAGCGATTCACGCTCTCTAAATAACAAAAAAAACCAAACCATTAAAATGGCAAAATCGGAAATAGTAGTAGAAGATAAGAAAGAACTGTCATCCGCGACTCCTGGATTCATCATCGACCCAGAGGACATCGACATCCCCAAAGTAAACTTGGTTCAGAAGATGAGCCAGATCGACGGACCCCTTGGGTCAATCATGCTGGACCAAAAGCACTGCATCGCAGAAGCTGATGTCCCAGTGGGCGTTTCAATCGTGTCCGCCCGTAAGGGTTGGCGGGAAGACATCCCGTTCGACGAGGATGAGATGCCTCGCATCGCATGGAACCATGATGATCGTGACGCACTGGAAGCTGACTCAGGATATAAAATCCTAGAGTTTGCAGACATTCGCATCCTCTTCCACGGAGGTGAGGATGCTGACCAAACGGTATATAACGTGCCGATTGGAGATAATCAGTTTGCTCTGGGCCGAATCAACGTGCAGAAGGATGCTTACCGTAATACCTACAAGCGGCTCGCCACGTTCGCTGCGGTTAACAACGGAGCAGACCTTTCGTCTAAGGTGTGGAACATGAAGTCTATCTTGCTCACAAAGGGCAAGTATAGCTGGTATTGCCCTAGCTTAGAAAACTCTCCAGAGGTCGCTTCTGAGGGAGTGATTCAGTTCTTAAAAATGTTTCAGTAATGAGTAACGAAAACACTGAACTCGTCAAGGAACACGTAGCAAACATCGAGGCCGTGCGTTCCGAACTAGAACAAAAACTCGATGAATTACAAGCCGCAACAGAACACTTGGAATCTGAAATAAAGAGATTAGGCGCGGCCCATAAAGTGCTTTCCGATTCGTTGCCGGAAGCATAAAAATAAAAATAATAGAGGCTCCGCTCATTATGGGCGGAGCCTTTTTTTTACTCATGACAAATATCGAAGACGTTGAGGCTGGAGAAATGATTGAATTCTTTCACTCTCTGGTAGAAGCCCTAGACCTTAGCCGCGAGCAAACAGAAAGGATGATTGAGTTTCTAGAGGGAGAAAGCATTCCCTTGGAATACTGGCAGGATCAGAACGGAGTCCTTTGTTGCGGAGAGAAAAAATGAAAACATACGCACTTGATTACGAGTCCTACTATGACAAAGAATGCTCCATATCTGTTCTGGGGCCGCTGGGGTATTTCTCTCATCCAGACTTCGATGCTTACATGGTGAGTGTTGTAGGAGACGATGGATATGTTTATGTGGGACACCCCAAAGATTTTGATTGGAGTATTCTAGAAGGGAATAGAGTAATCTCACATAACGCTGCTTTCGATGAAACCCTTTACCTCTTCGGCATAGGGATGAACTGGTGGGGTGAAGTTAACTATGCCGAGTGGCACTGCACTGCTGACATGGCGGCGTATTGCGGGTATCCACGTAACTTGAAGGGAGCTTCAAAAGCGGTCTTGGGCATAGAGCTTAGTAAAGAAACCCGCGACACCATGAAAGGCCAGAAGTGGGAAGGCATGGACTCTTTATTCAAGGATGAGGTTCTTGAATATGCAACTAAGGACTCTGAATACTGCTTGGCCCTTTGGCAGAAACTTGAACATTTATGGCCGGATCGAGAAAAAGAGATCAGCGTAATGAATCGGAAAGCAGTACAAGGGGGAATACCAGTAGACCCCGACTACATTGAAGAGTGTATATCCACACTCAATAAAGAACTTTTTTTGGCGGAACAAAACATCCCTTGGATTGGCGAGAAGAAACTCCTGTCTAGGGAAGCCTTTAATGATGAGTGCAGGAAGAATGGTCTTGTCCCACCTGCGTCACTGGCGAAAGATAACGAGGAAACCGAACAATGGTTCCGCGCCAACAGTAAAAAGTTTCTCTGGATTGAAGCGACCAGAAACTGGAGGCGAATAAATTCGCTAAAGAAAAAGATGCTTTCCTTCCGAAACGCGACCATGCAGAATGGTAGATACTATGGTGGACTGATGTATTGGGGGGCGCACACAGGACGGTTCAGCGGCAGCGGAGGCAACCTCAACCTTCAGAATATGCCAAGGGGAGAAATGTTTGGAGTAGACATGAGAAAAGTAATCTGCGCTCCAGAAGGTAAGAAACTGGTAGTGGTGGACTTGTCTCAGATAGAGGTCAGGACATTATCTTGGTTGTCCGATGACTCAGGAATGCTTGAACGAATAGAGAAATCAGATGACATATATGAGGCGTTTGCTATTCAGTTCGGTCTGTGGGATGAGGCTAAAGGTTCTTTAAAAAAAGAAGACCCTAATCTTAGGCATATGGTAAAGACTATGGCCCTTGGGTGTGGATACGGGGTTGGCGCAAAAAGGTTCAGTGAGTTTAGCGGCACGACAGAAAAAGAAGCTGCTAAGTCTGTGGCCCTATACAGAAGTAGTCTCCCTAAAGTCACTAGGTATTGGAGGGAATTGAATGACTCTTTGAATGCTGCGTATGACGCGGAATGTCCTTTTGAAATATCTCTGCCTTCTGGTAGAAAACTTAGTTATGGTAATTTGTTTTCCAATAAAACATCCAGAGGACTAGAGTTAGTAGCTAAAATTGTAAAAGGATCAAACAAAGTCCCCATGAAACTTTGGGGAGGTATTTTAGCGGAGAACGCTGCGTCCGCTCTGGCTAGAGATATTTTCACTGATGCCATGCTGCGGATCAGAAAAGAAGGGTATTGGATACTTTTCCATGTCCACGATGAAGTGGTCGTAGAGGTAGACGAAGACAAAGCTGATAAGGCTCTAGAGGATGTTACTAGAATTTTATCTACCTCACCTGAGTGGATTTCAAAGATTCCACTTGAAGCCGAAGGCAAAATACTGCAAAGATACGAAAAATGAGATATATAAAAAACCTGAGAGATAAGGAAGCCCGAAACATTGAACCAAGCAAACTCCCAAAGAATAAACCTAACTTTTCAAATAAAGCAGAGTTTAGAGATTGGAGTTCCTCCTCTGATACTGACCATGCTTTTATCAGTATGTGCGAGGGCGATGCTCCTGGGGAGAGAGTTTCAAACAGCAATCACGTTAATAGAGTATTAGGTTTCATAGCGGACTATGATGCCCCCGTTGATTGGGATGTTGTTGAGATTCAAATCAACGATGCTACCCCCTACGCACCTAAGTGGATTTGCAAAACTTTCAGCGGATATGCTAGAGCGATTTGGGAGTTTGAAGAACCTCTGCCTATTGATAAAAGCCTTTACGACACCTTTGTAAGAGAGATAGGAAAAGCTACTAAAGCACAACGAATACTTGCTGGCTTCGACGATTGCGCTTTCAAGCCTAATCAGTATTTTGAGGCTGGAGAAGATTGGAAAGAAATAGGCAAGCCCCTGCCCTCTTCCGTAATTCATGCGGCTCTAAACAGAGCGATCCAGAAGAAGCCTATCATAGCGTCAGACATCACAGTCCCGCTCGATGTTATTGCTGAAAAAGTAGAAGAGATTTTCCCAGGACGTTGGCTGGGCGATTTTGAAATCGGGGCTAGAGGTCCGCTATTCTGGATAGGGGACGGGATTAACCGCGAGGGTTGCCAAGTGGGAGAAGATGGAATGGTATGCTACAGCGACCGAGCAGGGAAAGGGTTCGTATCGTGGCGAGAGATCTTCGGCTCTTCATTTATTGAGAAATACGAGGAAAAGAAAATAGCTGTGGTTCTCGATGACTACTGGTTTAATGGCAGGTCTTTTTATAAGCTACTTCACGGGTGCGCCGTTACGATCCCGAAAGACCAGTTAATCCTTGAGCTTAGACAAAAAGGCTTCTCCACAAAAACCAAAAAAGGTCAGTCCATCTCTGAAGTGGATTCGGCTGTCTTGATGGTAAGTAATCAAAATCGTGTAGACGAAATTGCTCCTGTTGTGTTCTCAAACGAAAGGTTAGTTACCTACAACGGTCACCGAATCCTAAACAACGCATCCAACAAACCAACCCAGCCAGCGGAATCTGGCGACCCGAAAGATTGGCCCTTCCTACATGGGTGGCTGTCTCAACTGTTTAGCCCAGCGGGGGATAGACCTGCTACGGATTACTTTTATTCTTGGATGAAGCGTTTCTATGATGCTGCCTTAAATTACAAGTTTCAGCAGGGCCAAGCCCTACTCTTAGTTGGCATGACTAACAAAGGAAAGTCCTTGCTCTCTAACAGAGTTATCGGTGATTTAGTTGGAGGGTTTGCAGACGCAAGCGACTATTTGAGCGGACACACAAAATTCAATAAAGATCTGGGTAGGTCAGCAGCTTGGGTAATTGATGACACGGTTAGTGCCGCTTCCTTTGAAGATCAACGTAAAGCCACTGAGCTTATCAAGAGGGCGGTAGCTAACCCAAGAATTGAGTATCAGGCTAAGTATGCTGACACGTTGTCTGTACCGTGGACGGGTAGGGTAATTATGTCTCTTAACATGGATGCGAATAGTCTCACGGTTATCCCAGCACTCGACTCATCGAACAGGGATAAGATCATGGCTATTCGTATTTCTGATTTTGCTACGAGTGATTTCCCTCCCAGCCATGACCTTGAGCAAACTATAGAAATGGAACTCCCACACTTTGCAAAGTTCCTGCTTGATTGGCAGATACCCCAAGACCTAAATGATTTCAGCAGGTTCGGAGTTGACTCCTTCATTGACGAATCAATCGTCTCCGCCGCTTATGACAACTCAAGCAGGAGTGCTATCGCGGAGCTTGTAGAGTTCTTTGTCGAGAAATACCGGGGCGCAGAAAACTTAGACAACGAATCCTGGAGAGGGACGTTGACCAACTTCCAGGTGCTAGTCCATGAATTTAATAATGGACGATCAGTCGGTATGTCTCAGAACTTGGAGTTTGTCCGAAGAGGTTTTTGCGCTATGGAGGAAGCTCATAAGGCAAACCCCAGGTTACGACCGATACAATCTTCGGGACATGGAGGCGGAAAGAAATGGACAATAGACCTCAGTCCAAAATATGACATCGACAATTACTTGTCCTTCGATGACTCTGAAATAAAATTAGGTGATCCCTTCTAAGATTCGGGAGAATCAAATTGGATTTCCGAAGCGATTTCCGCAATGATCCAAGACAGGCATAGAAGTATGTCTGTCTTTTTGTATCCTTCATCAATTAAGTATCGAATTGATTTACAGATCATGTCATCTATTGCTTTTTGATCTTTTCCAAAAAGGGAATCTCCAAATTCGTCTCGTTCCATTCCTCTAAATATTCTCTAAACTCTTGGGTTCTTTTCTTACCGAAGGGGCGTTTCTTTCTAACTTTTCTCGCGCTTCCTGAGTAGCTACGCTCTTTTAAGTATTTTAAAGCCTCCGCTATTATTGAAGGGCTATCTTTCAGAAGACCCAAAGAGGTATTACAATTCCTACAAAGGATTCCTCTTACCTTATTTGTTTTATGATTGTGATCAACAGAATAATTTTTTTGGCTTAGAGGCTCTCCACATATGTCGCATTTTCCAGCGGACTTTGATACTAGAGCTATAAAATCCCCAAACTTTATTTTATATTTTCTAGCTTTAACCTCCAAGGTTCTATTCCACTCCCGCATATATTTTGCGTGTTGTTTTTTTCTTTCCTCCTCTTTTTTTTCTTCCCAACTTTTTTTAGACATAGAACGGGGCATTATTGAGGGTTATTCATGTTACATTAGTTAACGATAGAACACTAGACCTATACTCAGGCATAGTCATTGATAGGGAGCCACCTGGGTCTACCTTCCTGCCAGGGGAAACTTCATCGTGACCGAGGACATAAGGAACTTGGAAGCAGTCATACTGATCCCATAGCCAGAGCAGCAACTTTGTTAAACTGTTCTCCTGCTCTTCGGTGAACTTGTAATAGTAGCCTGGGGCAATGTTCTTATTCTTCCGCTTCTCTAAGCGGCAATTATCTTCGGGATAGGGTTCAGTTCGATCAAACCAAGCAGTCCTTCGATTGTCTAAATGGCCTGGACATATAACCTCTATACCAACCACTCTATTGGAAACGTAAGACCCTAACCCATCATAATAGCTTTTCCCTGCATGATACCCCCACTTATTGAGCGGGAAGTTTTGGCCTACGTTACCATTCTCATCAATGACGAAATAGGTGAAGCCCTGCCTAGCTTGATAGGACAGAGCGGATCTCAGGGTTTGGTTCTCCCTTCCTGCCGTCCAATGAACTATTGCTCCCTCCGGCCCACCGCTAGGGTAGCTCCCCCTTGTCTTAGAAGGTGCGAAATTTGTCTCCGCTTGAGGATACCACAAAGACCGCTGGTTAGATCTTTTACCAGAATTATTATTTGAGGAGGAAGAGTGTTCCCGATCAACTGCTGATGCTTCCCCCAGCAAACGATCAACCACTCTCAGTGCCTTGGCGTGACTATCACTTGTCCAGTTTTTAAGGTGCCACCGGAGCGTGTATAGATCATTTTTGTTCATCACCTAACTAAAGGTTGCGGAGCTTTGCGCTTGGGAAATACTTTTGCTGGTAAGCTCTTAGCTTATCTCGATCTCCCGCCTTCTCCTTTTCTGTATTTAGTCTGGAGAGGATCTCATTAGAAATTCTTGAGTCTGCCGCCTCTTCATACGATCTTTGAAAACCTTTTCTAAGAGGTGAGTTAGACAAACCTTTTAAAATTGGTTCGCCTACGTTTTTTTGAATAGCCGCATCCACTCCCTTAAAAAATCTGGATGCCGGAGCTAGGGTTCTATCTTTTCCTACAGCATCAATCTGAGATTCCGCTATATTTCTTTCAATCATATCAATAAGTCGCGGCTCCTCTCTTTGCCCTACGTCATTAAATGTCAACCCCGCCCTAGAACCTGAACCCCCTAACCGCTTTGTGGTATCAACTACGTTTTCTAAAACGGTCGGTTCAAGCCAGCCATCCTCAACTTCCACAAAATTCTGGTCACCCTCGTCGAATTTTTTCTGTAACTCTTTTTTGGTGCGTTTCTGCTTCACCATTCTTCCGCCTTTTAAAGCCAAGGCAAGAAGAGCTTGAGATGTTATATCTGCTGCTGTTTCTGGGTCTTCTTTAGCTTCACTAACAAAATCAGACCCTGATTTAGCCACCCTTTGCGCGTAGCCTTTTGCTCCTAAGTCTGAAAGACTTTTTAATTCATTTTTTGAAAAAGAAGCTACATCTCTAACTACCCCCTCCGGGTCAGATAATATATTTAAAATGTCTCCTGCGTCTTCTGGGATTGATCTACCTAGCTCATCATAATATTGAGCCCACCCTTCTTTGGTTTTGAACCAAGGTTTGTCTTCTGGGGTGTCCTTAATCGCACCTTCAACCGCAGATATAAAAGAATCACTCATGTAAATCCGATCTTTTTATTTTTGTTCATAAGGCTTTCCAGTTAGTAAAGCCATTACGTAGCTGTAGTGAGAGTGAAACTTCTGACCCCTGCCCTTGATAACGCCTTCTTTAAACTTATAAGTTTCACCTTTAATCAGCGTCACCGTAGGAGGATCGTAGAGTGCGGAGTTGTTCTGCTGCGTCTCGCTTTCTTTTAGAGATGACTTCGATGCGCAGCTTGTCAGCAGGATTCCCGCGATCACCAAGGCGATGTATCTCATCTTCATAGTCGTAGATTTCCTTCTGTATTGAGCGCATCTCCTTTATCGGAAATACAGTCTGATAATATGAGGCTAGTGCCGATAGTGCTGAAGCGAGCGCAGCTAGAACTGCCCTCATTATTTTGAGGAGGACTTCTGGCGAATACCCCAAACGATACCAATGAGCGTGATAATACTACCAACCGCTTCAAGCATCATCTGTTCATCAAGGCCAATGCCTTTACTCACCAACAAACCTCCTCCAAAAGTGAGGATGTGGCGTACAACTGAAAGAATGGATTCTTTATTCATGGTGTTTTTTTTGTGTTCTTGGGTTTGGTGTTTTGAATTTACTCAAAACATAAAATAAATCACATGACATTTACTACCCTAGAAGCAGACCCTCCAAAGGGGTCTATATTCATTTCTGGCTTTGCCATGCCTCGATAAGCACTTTTCTCTTGATCAAGCAATGCGTTGCAGACATTCCAGTGGTAGTCAGCGCGTTGTATGTCAGCGTTATCTTCCGCAACTGTAGCTAAAATTCCATGCTTAATAGCATTTACGTTAGAAAGATATACGATATCATCGTCGTTAAAAAGAGTTTCAAATCTTCTCTTCAAGAGAACAAACGCCGTTCTATCTGCCTCAGAGGGGTTTGAAAGCCTAAATCTACGGTATCGAGCTACCTCGTTTCCGCGACCTCTTGCTAGTGTGAGAGTTGCCATATTAATATGATTATAATTTTACTACGGAGATGAACTTGAAGAGCTTGATGAACTAGGCTGGCTAGATGAGCTTGATGGGCTTGATGAGCTTGATGGGCTAGATGAGCTTGATGGGCTTGATGAGCTTGATGAGCTTGATGAGCTTGATGAGCTTGATGAGCTTGATGAGCTTGAACTTGAGGAACTCGACTCAGCGTCTTCCACTGCTTGGACTTCTACTTTTTCATAAAACCCTTTGAAACGTATTTCCAATACAGAAACTGCTTTCGTAGCGTGAGGTTCTGTGGTTATCATGCTCGCGCTTCCGTCTAGCCCAAACTCATGAACCTTCTTAGATCCGTCCGCCCTCCCATAAGTCACAAAAACAGACCCAACCGAAGGCAGTAAAGTCCGAGGCGTGATAGGGACAACCTTTATCTGATAAAGAGAAGCCTCGTTTAAGTCAATAATAGTGGGATGTAGCCCGTCATCTACGATCCCGTAAACTGGACCTGGACCTCCTGTATAAATACCAGAAGTCTTGTAATCTTGCCACCTAGATCTCATTTCACTAGGAAGTCCGTCAACTACGGCAGAAAGAACGGACTCTGCGTTTTCCGGCAAGGAGAAGTATTCGTGGTCTGTCACGATGGTCCTTTCAAACACCAAATCCCTCCAGTATCCCAAACCATATAGCCTAGGGAGGACTTGATTCAAATAAGGTAAAAACTGCGAATCAGACTCAAGATAACTTGAGAGGGTGTTTTTTAAGGTAGCTACGGTCACTGCCATAAGGTATTCTAATGTCAAAACCCTCTTTATTCAAGTCAGAAGCCGAACCCGAACGGGGGTTAAATCTAATTTATGTAAGGTAACTGAGTAGTTTTAGACTAAATTTTGATTTTTCTTGATATAATCTAATCTTTAAATAGATATCAGTTGGGCTTTAATTAAAATGAGAAACATAATATTCCAAAACAAACTTAGTTTAGGAGATGTCGTGGTATGCACCGCAGCGATCCGAGATCTTAATCGAGCCTACCCGAAAGAGTTTAAAACGGGGTATGCGGGGACCGCATCAGCGTTATTTGATAATAATCCTTACATAAATAATTTTAAAGACAACGCGGGAGTTGAAACAATAGTATTGAAATATCCCGCCATAAACAAAAGCAATCAACGTCCCTTGCACTTCATAGGAGCTTACCATGAGTTCTTGGAGGAAAAACTACACCTCAAAATCCCAGTAACCGAGTTCAAGGGAGATATCTATTTGTCCGATGAAGAGAAGGGGTGGACAAATCAAGTGCAGAATATCACTAAATATGAGGTTCCTTTTTGGATTATAGTTTCGGGGGGTAAGTATGATTTTACTTGTAAGTGGTGGGACCACAAAAAGTATCAACAAGTGGTTGATTCTCTAAAGGGAGAGATCCTATTCGTGCAAGTAGGTTCTGATAATCACCACCACCCCCCGATCAAAGGGGCAATTGATTTAAGAGGAAAAACTGATGTTAGGCAGCTAGTCAGGCTCGTCTATCATAGTTCGGGGGTCGTGTGTCCGGTTACAGGTATAATGCACATGGCAGCGGCGGTTCCCACAAAGCAACAGGGTTCTTCAAGACCCTGCGTAGTAATCGCAGGAGGAAGGGAGCCAGTATCTTGGGAACATTACCCTACCCACCAGTTCCATCATACACAGGGAATGCTGGACTGTTGTAAAAAAGGAGGGTGTTGGAAGTCTAGGGTAGAGCCTAGAAATGATGGTTCTAAGCAAGACTCAAGCCTATGTAGCCTACCCGTTATCCCCGAAGGAGGGGAATCCCCTATACCCAAATGTATGGATATGATAACCGCTGATGACGTAGTAAGATCAATCAGGAAATATATCGAAGGAGGAGCTTCCCCAACGGTTAACAATATAGTGTGGTCTGAGGTAGAGCAACACTTGTCTTAAACAGACCCAGAGGTTTTAGGTGATCCGTGACTGCTGCTGCTGCTGCTGCTGCTGCTGCTGCTGCTGCTGCTGCTGCTGCTGCTGCTGCTGCTGCTGCTGCTGCTATCCTCTCCTTCTTCACTACTACTGCTGTCAGCATCACTCATATTATCTATTCGTCTGGGTAAGCTGAGTTAATGAACTTCTCGTTATGTATAAACTGATTCTCAGTTCTATCAGGGAATCTAAGGTTTCGGAACCCTTTGCGAATTCCACTCAAACGAACACAAACTCTTTTTGGCCTCATGAACAAGGGTAGCGACAAGATTATTTCTTGTCCCTCAATCCTGGCATATTTAACGCCCCCAGAGTCCCCGATAGCAGAAATTACTCTAACCGTATCTGGCTCACAAACTTCCAAGAATTTCGTGTCTAACTGAGTTCTGCTGAACCTCTTAGTAGGAAAAATTTCTACGTGGTCATCAAAGCGAACCTCCGGCATCTCAGCAATAAATAAAGCCGCATACCCAGTTTCATTCCAAGAACAAGGAACGATAGCGGTGGACTTAGAACTACTACTACTACTACTACTACTACTAGGGGGGCTACTGGAACTACTACTGCTGCTACTACTTTCTTCATCAAATAAAAAAGCTGGCTTATTTAAAAATAATCCTAAAGGGGAGAAATCAACAATAGGATTATCGGGCCAAGGCCCAACTTCTATTGGGCCATATAAAAGATCAGGATTAGGAATCTGAGTTTCTACTCCAGTTAAGTTCCCAAAGGATTCTTCTGGAGTAGGTGAGTTGACTTGAGAATACTGAAAGTCTTCAGCCATTGAGTTACGGATAAACTCCGTTAAGTTGAAGTTCTGTAGACTCCACGACAAATAAATCGAGGCTAGTCTGCCTTACGGACACGTTTATCAAATAATCACCAGATAGATCAGTTCCGTTAAATCCTGGAGTTGCAGGTAATGAGGTGGGCTGAATGTTTCGTTCAAGATTTATACCAGTAGGTGAAGTAGAAGAGCCGTTAGTAGTTCCGTTTATACCAACAGTAATCGCTCCGTGTATGGCAGCAGGAAGAGTGAATTGCCTAGCTGAAGCTTGTGCAACCGGAGGGTTCGTGCTGTATGCGGCATACTTGTAAGAAATATCTTGTCGTTTGGGTCTGGGAAGAAGTGTAGCAGAAGATAATATGGAATCTACTCTTGTCTCTGGGTTTGTGGTTAGAGTCCTTTGTATCTTTGTTTTAAACGGTCCAGAAGAGGGAGCAGTAACTGGGAATTCTGCGGTACTATCCTCAGTATATTGTCCTATACTGTCCCCGTTAGAATTTATTCCTGAGACAAAAGCAGAAATAAAATCAAAATCAACAGAGTCCAGCCTTTGTGGTATTCCTTCGTATTTTTGTGATCCATAAATAGTTTCAAGATCCCTGTCTGCAATACTCCCCCCACTATCTTTAATGGTCTGATTAATAAGGACATCGTGGAAATTATTTCCATGTCTTACTTCATTAGTGTCTCCAGGCGAGTTAGTTATACCTTCCGTCACAAGATCATAGCCAGATGGAACAATAGTCTTAGTAACTTTGACGTTGCCCTCCAAATTTGCATCATACACATGATCAACAGTTTGAGGAACTACAAACCTTCTTTGAACTGCTATGTATATCCCTGACAAGGGATCTCCCACACTTTTAATAGTGTCCCCAACAAACCCATAGTCTGTAAAAGCACTATCTAATGTCCCACCAGCAGGAGGAGTTAAAGATGAAGGGTAATCACTTCTTTTTATTATGTAAGTTCTAGTAAGTTCAGATCCGTCCCTTATCTCGTAATTGTATGTGTCTTGAGAAGCTCTAGTAGCTGCGTAATAATATCTATAAAGCTGACCCTCAGAGCTATCTTGCTGAACAAAAACAAGTTCATGATCGGGCCATTTAGTAGAGTCAGGGTGGCTAGTCCCATATGCGGGGATGCTCTTCCCCACTCTCTGAGTATCTACCGTCTCGTAAAAAAGAATATCCGCCACATTTGGGCTAACAAAAGTAAGAACTCTTTGTCTCTTTGGAGCGGGTTGATTTCCAGTATTGATAGGCATATCGAATCGATCTTACTGTTATGAAGAACTCGATGAGCTTGAAGAACTCGATGAGCTTGAAGAACTCGATGAGCTTGAAGAACTCGAGGGACTAGAAGAGCTTGAAGAACTCGAGGGACTAGAAGAGCTTGAAGAACTAGAAGAGCTTGAAGAACTAGAAGAGCTTGAAGAGCTTGAAGAGCTTGAAGAGCTTGAAGAGCTTGAAGAGCTTGAAGAGCTTGAAGAGCTTGAAGAACTCGATGAACTAGAGGATGACCCACCCCCTGCGTTTCCAATTAAAGCGGGTTCGTCAATGCTGTATAGGGTATTTGCTTTAGTTAACTTCATTGATCGTCCTTTATAGTTTCCTTCTATTCTCTAAGAAGTGCAAGTTCAAATGTAATAGGGCAGCGGGTTTCCCTCTTCCATTTGCCGCATAAATTCCTTCATCATAGGGTGTTCCCGATACTTCTCCCACCTCGTCTGTCCTGGAGCGGGGGGCTTACCGAAAGAAGATCCTCCTCCGTGCTTAGACTCTTTGTCCATTCCTAAGTTGTGGAACTCAATCCCTAATTTAGTAGCCTTGGGTTTTCTATATTCTTCACTACTAATCCAACTCTCAAATTGGACTGCGGTGGTGTTTGGGGGGAGGGGGGTATATTTCCGGTAGTGTTTTAGCATCTTGTAATTACCTTCTGGGTCAGTCCCCGTCATCCATTCTCCCCAAACTTTCAGTGTGTCTTCAGATATTGAAAACTTAGAATTGGGCTGTTCAAGCCTAGCCAGCCTTGACGCAAACACATCTTTTAAATCCCTAGTTACAAATACGTTGACTGATTCTACTCCGGTATCTAGCTCACGAACCCATTTGGCCGCATCCCACTCTTCAAAACCCAAAACTAATGTCCCAGTTAATTTATCCAAGGGAGTCCTACATGAGTCCGGCAAGTCGGGCATTTCATTCCCCTTGTTGAACCGATTCCCTTTTATATCTGGGCAGGAATTCACAAAATTTAAGTAAGTGAGTTGGTCTTCTCCTTCTTCTATTAAAGATGCGATTATCCAATTTGTAACCGCATGAAGCCCAGACCTTTGGAGGCCAAACACTCGATACTCTCTTCGATGACCTAACTTGATGTCTCTTATGTTCATGATACAGTTTTCTCTATGATAGTTAACATTCTAGAAGATAATTACACTATTTCAAAAACCTTTGAAGACATATTGGGTGTTCGTGAGCTTAAATCTAAAATAATTGAAAAAAATGTCTCAATGGCTCTTAATTCTGCAAGACTGTCAGAAGTTGCTTGTCTCCTAGCTAAGAAATACAACATAGACTACATCATTGAGACGGGAACTTTTCTGGGAAACGGGACTACCACTTCTTTTGCATTAACCGGACTAGAAGTTCACTCTTGTGAGACTAACAGGCAGTCTTACAAAAAGGCTCTAGAAAATATCGGATATCTACCCCATGTGTTTCTTAGCCACGCTAATTCCCTAGAACGAAAAGATTTACCCGTAGACTGGGTTAAGAAAATACAAATCCAAAACGTAGCAGATGAACAAAACTGGCTACCTAAAATTCTAGACGAAAAAAAAGATCAACGAGTTTTACTTAGCTTGGATTCGGGCGGACCTAATGGACAAAAAGAAATGAGAGTAGCTTTGGATGCTATTAAGGAACACAATAATATAAAGTGCATGATTCTTGATGATCTTAACAGTATTAAGCACAAAGACTCCCCGAAAAAGATACATGAGGAGCTTAATGTAGACGTATATCAAGTCGAGACGAGATGGGGCTTCGTAGTAATTGACTAGATTAGATCAGCTAAACGGCCCTTTAATGTGAGGGAAAATCTCTTTTGATAACTCAAGTAATTCATCATCGAAATACTTGTGATAAGTTGGGTCATCTGCAAACTCTTCCCACCTGTTTAACACGTTCATTTTAGATGCTTCGCCATCTTTTGACTTACGATCAAAAGAACTCCCGAAACCAAACCCAGAAACTCTTTCAAAAGGTTCTGCCGAAGGCTTTAACCCTAAGACGTTAGCTAGTTCACAACGGTAATCTGAGTCTGTGAACCAAGAGTTATATTTAACTCCCACGAATCTCCCACCTAACTTTTTTGTGATTCCTAGATATTCCTTGGCATATTCCTTCCATAAAGTAGAAACAGGGGGCGGGGAACAAAGGTCAGGATCTTCCGGCAAAAAACGACGTTGGGTCGATTTGAGATTTCGGATACCCTTTAGGCGACTCGCAAAAGTATTAAAAGGATCTCGTAAAAGGAGAACGGAAGTTTCTGGACCCTTTAACAATCCAGGTAATACGGAGTGCGCTTGAAACGCTAGTAGCGGCAACTCTTCGTAACCACACAACAACAATGAGGCTTTCCCTAGGTCTTTACAGATGTTTTTTGAAGGAAGTGTGTTGAGTCTTTCGTTACGTTTTTGATACCTCCTTACCGCAACTGAATTAAGAAAACAAACTCTACCTCTATTCCTGTCAGCTATCCACCCTAGCACCGCATGGTTACCGCTTCGTCGGATACCTACAAGTTTTATTCTCCTCATTTAAAAACAACAGAGGTGAGCTTAATATAACTATATTAGTTAGACCTACTGATATTATCTAAGTGCTTCTCAATAGCGGAGAACAATTCAGCGCGTTGCTTCTGATCTTCCGCTTCAATAGTCCTGCGGTGGAGCGCGTCCTCCTCCAAGAAACCTACTCGATCTTTGTAGCTACTAAGTTCCCGCTCAATGGAAGCGAACCTAGCATCTATCTGATCTTGATACTCGCCCCATAGTAGCCAAGAGCAAACTCCTAAGACAATGGCGAGTCCGAAGTAATTTACGGCCCATCGAAGTAGTTCGGGCTTTACCTCAGAAACGGCTTGCGCCCAACTCATAGCAGTCTTTCCTCGTTTCCTTAGTTAACTGCTTTGTAAGCGATCACTGATCCAGTGTGCAGGGTAAAGGATTTGATGCTTCCTAGAATAGTAAAACCAGCAGGAAAATTGTCGCTGCTACTAATCGTATCCCCGTCTAGGGCATCCATCGTGATAGAACTAAACTTAGTGTTATTAGTGACACATTGAATAGCGCAGTATTGTCCAGTAGTCGGGCTTCCTGTAGTATTAACGAAAGTTGCCCCTCCCCTACCTGCTGATTGTTTTTCGATATCGTTTGTCATGTTATCTAAACTTAATACTTAGATGCACCTTTTTCAACAGCTATAAGGAAGCCCACAGGACCATCTTCACTGTCATAGACTCCATCGTCGTTCATAGGCTCTAGTTCTTTCTTGCTGTTTACTACATAATCCCGAACCGAATCAACGTAAGCGTTAGACAACGTAACTTTAGATTGAACCCACGCCTGAGATAAAAGAGGGCAGTTGGGTTGTTTCTCTAAGTGTCTTAGCAGATCTACTACGTTAGCGTGGATATTGCGAAGCTGCTGCTCCGCCATCTCTAAGTCCTTAACTTCTCCATGCTCTTTCTTATCTGCGTAGTTCATTACATATAATCCTTGTAGATTTTAAGTGCCAGTTGGCTGTCGGAAAGATCAGGATTTTCAGCCTTTGCCTTCTTCAAGATCTCCATCTTACCTTGGTCCATAGAAGAATTTGGATCAAAAGGATTACCCGTGACCATTTCAAATAAACGCACAGCTTCTTTTTCATCCATCTCTGGGGCAGGGTCTTCCATTATTTCGGAGTCGCTGCGGGGAGTCTGTGTTTTTTCTGATTCGGCAGGTTCAATATCAGCACTTGGTTCGTTCTCAACATCATCAGATCCTAGATCTTCTTGTTGGTCCGCGAGCCTATTTTCAACTACTTCGGCCATGCTAGTTTCAGATTGCTCTGCAAAAAAGTCAGCAATATCCTCCGCAGACAGATCGCCAAGTAATTCTTCAATCTTTTTCTTTTTGGATTGAGTTAAAGCCATAATAGATAGTGGTTTTACAGGTAGCCCCATATCAGAGGCTACCCATAAAGATTTAGCTGAATGTTACGCCAAGGGCTTCTCCAAGCTCCTGGACTGAGATAGTTTTAACCTTCTGCTCAGAGACATCAAAAACTTGAACGAGATCGGCTCGCGCAACTTTTTCGGCATCTGAAACGTCAGAAGATGTGAGATCGTCACCCGCAAGGGTTTCGATGGTTGGTGCGTCATCTAGAGTAGGCATAGCAAACTTAGGGTTAGCTATAGAAAGAGAGGGGTGGGGTTACCACCCCCCTCAAACTAAGCGGGGTATTACGCAGCGGGAGTTGTGGAGGTCCGCTTGAACAGGATAACAAAACCGAGATCGGTCTTGATTGGCTTGGTCGCGCTGGCGAGAACGCCACGGAAGAAACCAATAGTTCCGTCTGGGTTGTTGACCTCATGGGCGATGTTCGTCCACTTGAAGTCACCACGGTAGCTAACGGGGTCAAAGGATACACCTTGCGCTCCGCTGAACGGGTTAGGGATCTGAGACTCGCAAACGTGTGGGTGGATCACGAAAGCTGCTTCGTATTCAGCAGACTCGTAAGCACTGTTTGGAGTAGTCACACCACTGGAAACCGTGTAAGGAAGAACGCGGGTAATCTGATCCGTATTCGCCAGAGTGAAGCGAGGAGCGAGATCATCAACTAGGTGATAGAAACCACGGAAGGATTTCTCAACACCGAGAGGAGCGATGAGGTCACTTACCTTGCTGTTGTTGTAACGAACGTCATCGCGGAAACCTGCTTCGGTCTGAAGCTGGTAAGAAGCCTCAGAACTCAGCACAAGGCCAAACACGGGGCGACCATTTTCACGACCATAAGCCTCATTACCAGCACCCTTGCGGACGAGGTTGAAGTAAGACTTATCGAGGAGCGCATTAGACAGGTTACTTGTTGGAACAGTGAAGGAACCAGCAGTTCCGAGATCAACAGTGCCAGCAAGCTCAGTGCCTTCAAAACCAGACTGAATAGCAGTTCCAGAAGCAACAGCACCGATGTAGCTATCGGAGACTTTCGAGAACTCATCACGGTAGCGATTCTCCCATGTGTATCGGGTAGATTCAGCCATGTTGTCCATGATGGCGCGAAGTTGTTCCTGACGATGAGCAGCAAAACGGAGGTCTTCCAGCGAGATGCGGGGAGACTCGATTACTGCGCGGTCGATGCTATACTTCTTGAGTTGCTTGGAGAACTGAACATAAGAACGCTTATCAGCAGCACCTGTTCCACGACCGCCCTGCACATCATCAGCAGCGTCCTTGAGGGGCTGTCCGAGGTCAGAGGTGTCAAACGAGTTAGCAGAGGCATTCAAAGATCCGAGTGCGGACCAGTTAACTCCAGCAGTATCACCAGCAGAGTCGGTAGTCGGGATAGCCCGGTCATACACGAGGGTGCTGAGTTGATAACCCATCCCATCTGGGAAGGCAGTCTGCTTCATAAGATCCATCCACGCCGAGGTGTGAACAGTCCGAGAGTATACATCTTGGTTGATTCGGTTGGCTTCTTCAGCCAGAATCGTGTTAATTGCAGTGGTTCCTGCGGAACCTAAGTCAAAGGTTGACATGATAAGAAAAAATAATTTGGGGTTAGTCCAAGCATCTATTTTTTAGATGCCTGTATTGTCCAATCAAGGTTTCTTAGGACTGATTTTACGGCCAGAACAACCACCTAGTTTGGTAAAGAGTTATATTATAAATTTAAGTAATAGGACTAATTAAAGGCTAGAACAACCAACTTAAATTAAAGTAACTTCTAAAAGTTTCCCATAAATTCTTATTTTTGTCAAATAAGACAGACTTATATTTTATTTTGTTTTTTCCGAATCTAAATACAAAACAAAAAGCCCCTAACCCATTACGGGAAAGGGGCTTTTGTTTATTAGGAGTTAAATCGCCCTATACAACTCCTGACAGTCTTTGGCTAATAGCGTCCTCAAAGGAAACATTAGCTCCATTAGACTTAGCAATCCTACCTGCTTCTGGAACTGTCCCGCTGGTTCCAGGCTCCGCTTCTTCATACTCCGCGAGCCGGTCAGTGAGGCTTTCTAGTTCCGCCTGTAATGTGCTGTATTCTTTTACTAGGGAAGGCAGCATCTGAGCAGCAACCGCATTATAGGCGGCATCTACTGGGTGGAGAACTGCGGGATCAGAATCTGACGCTTTTTGAGCTATAGCATCAAAATTAATTCCTTCAAACCCAGATAAGAACGGAACTTTTTCTTTGACTCGCCCCACTACATTCTGAGTTATTACTTGCCTTTCATGCGCTTTCTGAGCCGCTTGCTGATTCTGCCGCTGCTCTTCCAAGCTCTGCGCTTCGTAGTAGGCTTCCTCCAAGTTATTGATCATGTTTGTCCTGTGTTCCAAGATAGGATTAATATCTTCCAGAACACGGTAGATCTTAGCCTTATCTCGATCAGAAACATCCTCTAAGATATTAGACAACGCTTCGTCTTGGTCTTCCCCTTCATCCATAGAGATAACATCAATAAGGGCATCTGAGTCGATGTCGTAATGATCCGCGACCTGCTCCGCTTTGTTTATTAGCTCAAGAAGAGGCTCAGTAACAACTTGCTGATAGCTGGTGGTATTCTCCAAGTCAGTGAACATCTTCTGCTGTTCGTATTCAGCAAGCTGTTCCCGCATCGTTTCGATGTCCTCATTTTCCACCGCGCCATTCAGTTCTTGGATTTTACTCTCGTATTCTGTATTCTTGTAGCGGAGATCATCTAATTCTGATCTAAGAACCTTTCTTTCCTCTTTGAGTTGCTTGAAACGCCTTGCCGCTTTTGGAGTCCAATCAGCGGTTTCCTGAGTTTCCAACTCGTCAGTAGGGTCAAACCCGTCTTTCTCTTCCTCTAAGCTCTGAGATTCTTCAGTCTCTTCCACGGACTCAGGAGCCTCCTCTACTTCTGCGGGTTTCTCTTCTACCTGCTCAGATTGCGGAGCTTCGGGTTCCGGTTGTGCTTCTTCTACTGGGTTCTCTAGACGATCTAACGCCTCCTCAAACGCTTGCGAGAAAGAAGTTTCCTCCCCTCCAACAGCAAGTTCTGCTTCGTTGAATTGTGGCTCTGACTGTTCGGCAAAGTCCATTACGGCTTGTTCACTCATTACTTAGGCTTATGTGCGCCCACTCTTGGGGCGTTTTATTTTGTGTTGTTTTTGGCTGGGTTAGTTTTTCCAGATCCTGGAAAGCGTCTCTATATCCAGCATACCACGCTTGTTTCATGGCGTTGGCTTCTGGGTCTGAAGATAAAGTTGAAAAAGTCGGACCTGCCGCTTCTTTCAATGTAGCAGCGGCTAATTTGAAAACCTCACTATCTAACATTTCGCGCAATTCTGCGGGAGCCGCCATATCCCTAAACCACTGTTCAATCGGGATTGGTGGTTTTGTTTTTTTATTTAATTTACTCATTACTTTTAACTTCGTGCCTTTTTACTGGCTTTCCTAGCGGCAGCAGTATTTTTCACAAACTGCTTACCTTTTTTCATTCCCTCTCTTTTCTTCTTGCTGGTAGCAGCATACTGAGAAGCTGAGAGTGATTTTATTGCCTTCTCAGGTAAATATCTTTCGCCCGTAGCCTTTGAGCCTTGGGTAGATGGTTTACCACTCTTAGTCCGCCATTTCTGCTTTGTCCACTTACTAAGGGACTTTTGTGATTTTTTCTTCCCCCCTTTGTAACCGCCCCCAGCGGCCTTATACTTCTGGGCGACTATCTGCGCCTTACGAGCAGACCACTGACCTGGCTTGCCTCCCTTTCCAGAAGCCTTGACCCTTTGGATTATTCTCTTACGCAGTCCTGGTTTCGTGTATGCCATCTTATTTGTCAGTTCCCCCTACTGGAGTCACTTACGTTAAGTCCATCTGATCGCGTAGGTCAGCAGCCGCCTTAGCGTCTCTGAGTGCTTGCTCTTGTTCAAATTTCCTTTGGCGAAGCTCCATCTCAAGTTCTGCTTTCTGGCGGCGGATCTGCATATCCACTTGCGCTTGCTGTATCTTCAAGTCAGCGGCGTTTGGCTGGGGCGGCGCAGCCATTCCCTCTTGTCCTTCGGGTGACATCTCCGCTCCACTTGCTTGTGCCTCCGCTGCCTCGCGCTGCATCTTCTGCATCTTCTTGGCGGTGTTATTAATCGCCTCTTCAGCATACTGAAGGACTTGCTTCGTATTGCTGATAAGCGGCTGCAAGTCTGCGTCTCCTGCTGCAAGTTGCAGGGTTTCGCTGATGTGTTGGTAAAACGCCACAAGGCTCTGGTAAATTTGAACGGGGTCTACTGTCCCCTCGTCCATGCCTGTGATAATCTCTTGCAGGGCTGGGACGTGGATTTGCAGGTGCTTGCCGTGAAGTTCGTTCGACAGTGCCGGAACCTGCTTGCCTTCTGACAGGTCGCTGTTCTCAAAGTAGGCGATCTTGTCATCTACGGTTGGGCGGCTACCTGGCTCCTTCGGCAAGTATCTGTCCGCTAGGTCATGTCCTACGCTAGTGGCTACCACATCGCGGTCAAGGTTGCGCTGACCCACTTCGTCAAAACGACCGGACAACGCTTGCATCTCGCGGAGTGCAACCAATCGACCTGCCTTTGATCCGTTACCAATAGCGCGTAAGGCTATTGTTTTGGTAAGGTCGAGCTTCTTGATAAAGTCTCTGGGGACTCCGCGAACCTCGCAGCGACGGTAGAACTCCTTAACCATTGGGTCTTGTCGTTTGCTCTCGACAACGCGACGAACAATCTCGCGCATCAGTCGAGTCCACGACACATAAAACAGGTTTAAGGACGCACCTGACAGGCGGGTGCTGATCTCTAAGTCCGCCGAAACCTGTAACGAGTTCCTGTATGGTGAACCCTGTGTCGGGCTATACGTAGAGAACGTGTCGGTGTTCTGAGCCAACTGGTTGCTAAGGTCATCCAAGGCAGGTTTTACTGCTGTCCCCAAGTTCGGGATAGCTCGCTCAACGACCCGCAAATCAGGACTCAGGACTGCGTATCCACCGTAGTAGGTGAACTGCAACTCGTCCAAGGCGCGTTGATTCTCTGCCTGTAGCATGGGTGCGGACCCCAGCATGGCTCCGTCTACCATCTGGCAGCGGAGTCGGTTACTTGTCTGAATGTGTGAAAAGATCCGCTGACCCAGACCACGGATGCTGTGGTAGGTTCCGTTGCTTCCCACACCATAGGCAAACATAATGTAAGCCTGTTCGGGAGACGAGAAGCGGCTCTCTTTTTTATACAGGAAGTCCTTGGGGTTGTCTTCGGCACTGATGTAGTGGCTTACTGTCCCGTCCATTTCCCGAACCCAGAAGTGCAGGACCGCTACGGTCGGGTTCTGGATTCCGGTGTAGAGGTCGTTGTTCTTGAGTTCCGCTTGTAGTGCCTCGTAGTCACTAAACGTAGAACCACTGTCCCCGTAACGGCGACCCGTGGTCTTGGCGTTCTTCATGATGACGCGCTTCACTTCGTCACAGTTCCAACCAATCTTCTTAGCGGCCTTCTCGTTCTTGATAAAGTGAAACAACTCATGCAGCAAGTAGTCTCTGCGGCCCACTGCTATGTCGATGCAGTTCTCTGATGCGGGGGTCTGTCGTGGTATGAGGATGTCAGTGAAACCCCCCACCCGAAACTTCCAGTCCTCTGGGGTGTCGAAGTAGGCTACCCCCACACCGTGCTTAATGAAGGTGGTGCAGAGTCGCAGGTAGCTGCTATGGAACTCCGGCCAGGATCGCATCATGTGGGTAAGTTCCTCGCCGATGATGTCCTCAAAAACTCCTCGCTCAGTAGCCTCCCCGATTGTCCCCTTGACCTCAACAAGTTTCTCAAGCGAGGTATATAGGTCAACGTAGGCGGACACGGATATGTCAAGCAAACGAGTCGCCTCACCGAAGTTGAGGTTCGTCTTCATCGCCTGACCACTGGCAAGCAACTTGTCGTTGTTGTAGGGGGCCGCTCCGTCAAACATCCCGTCGATCCTAGCGCGGTTGACTGCGGACTTCTCGTCTGCTCTGCGTAGGGTCTGGAAAATAGATATAGCGGCCTTAACGTCCTTTAGCCTAGACTCAACGGGCTTGCCTTTTTCATCAAGTGATCCCAAGTCTAGGGCATCAATTTCGAGGTGTCGGGATTGACTACTCATGTGTGATCTAAATACTTAACATAACTCATAGTCAACCTCAGTCAACCAGTTGAGCGGTTTCAACGGGGGAAGATGTTTTTAAATACATCGCAAACAAACGCTACTGATAGCAAAATAGCAATACCTAAAACAAACGCGAAGAACATAGCAAAGGATACGACAACACTCCCGAACCCTGTGTCCTGTATCGCGTCCCTGTCCCGCGCTATCATTCTTCCTTATCCTCTTCCTCTATCAAGAGCTTGATCTTGTCTACTGACATATGGACCCGCTTGCCAGTGTTCTTTTCCTGTAGCACAAGATACTCTTTGCTGAAACGGGATGCAGGGTGCAGGACAAAGGGAACCCTGCGACCGCGCCCCTTTCGGTAGGGCAGCACACGGTAGACTACTCCCGCCTCGTCAATGGCGTAGTCCTCAAAGCCTGGGACGGTTCGACCGCCCCAATCCTGAAATATCTTCTCATGGGTCAGGGTCTGGTCGAGGATTGGAACGCCTCCTACGAAGTCTTCGTGGTAGACCTTGCGCCTGATCCCGTCCGCACACTTGATGATGCAATACGCCATGTTGGAGTCCCGCACCACTTCGTAGCGCGTCTTTAACTTCTTCCGTAGCGGAACGTAGACCATGACCCCACTTTCGGTCATCACATGGTCGGGGAAGTCGGGGTGTTTATGTAGATTCATTTGTTGTTTATCCAAGTATATTCTCCGTGGTAATTTAGTGGGCAAAAGACTTCTTCAATGGCAGCGTCGTCGTAACCTTCGTCGCCTGGGTGCAGGGCGATCTGATGGATTTCTTCAACGTCAGTCGCAAGTCGTAGGTTTTTTCTAAGAACCTTAATCTCAGCCCTGAGTTCCTTGATCTTGTTTTTCGCACGGTCGATCTCGCGCTTGGTGCGTTCTCTTACACGTTCTTTCGATATTGTTGTAGTGATGCCTCTGTAGCGGACCCCTGTAGGCTGCCAATTCTTACTCATACTGGGTTCAGGATTCAGGATCTGCTTTGGCTCTGGTCGTCTTGGACTGGATATGCTCCCCATCAAGGTAAGCCTGCATCACTTCGATTTTTTCTTTTGTCGTCATAGTTTTGGTTTTAAGGGTTGTTTTAGGTGTTTGGCTCCTCTGACCCTTCTTAGGGCTAAAAACGCCTTAGAAGCGATTCTGGGGGCATTACGGGGTATCTCTACCAAGTAGTCGTAACCAGGTTCGTTGAGAGTGCGCGGAGACATCGTTCGCCGCCAGAGTAGCGGACACAGGGTTCGGGGTCAAGCAGAAGTTGTGTTTTAATGCGCTTTCGCATACAGGAGCGTGTGTTCCAATGCACAGCATCTTCCTATATAAAAGTCTTTAAGATTTCATTTGTGTTTGTCTGGCTCAGATAAACACAACCTGCCTCATACGAGACTTTTTTTGAGGGGTTATAACATTAGATCACACGCTTTTTTTATTCGCACAGAGGTTTTATATATCCCCCGTTTCCTCCCTTCGATTTTCCCTGTTTCCTCTTTCCAGAACCGTGATTCGGGGTTCGGGAATCGGAGACTCGAAAACCCGTTAATTTTTTTACAGACACGTATATGTACAGCAGCCACGCGCGGGAAAAGTTGCCAGGGGAGGGGTGGCGTAGGCGCACTGGGGCGGGAACGATGCTTCCCCTCCCCTCTTCCCCGCTTCCCGCTTCCATCGTCCAAACTGCCGGAATCATGATGCCGGAATCATGATGCCGGATTCGGGAATCGTTTTTAAAATCAGTTTTTTAAATCGGGATTGGTATACACGCTAAACGATTCTCTTAATTAAAAATTGACTCATCGTGTATTTATGATTTAGAATTACTATTGACGTGGGGACATTGAATCCCGTTCCCTTAATAATAAAGAGCAAAACAATGATAGTAGAAGAAGAAACAGAAGAAAATGTGGACACGCTAGATGTTGGGGAGTTACCCAAATCCAAAGCCATCTTAATTACCCTTGGCTGTTCGGAGGGAGAGTGGGTTTCCTCGGATTTTTGGGATTTGCAATGTTACGATGGCGAATGGTTTCTGGGGGAGGAAATCGTGCAAATTAACGGGATACTCTATGATCGAGATGATGTTACATTTTGTGAGCAATGCGAATCTTTATATGTAACGGAAGTAGGATGTTGTAACTCGTCTAATGAAAACCCTTACGCTATAAACGAGTATCACTGCTCCCCCACTCCCGCGTTTTATAGAAAAGGGCATCTGGATTTTTGTCTCGGATTTGAGGTGGAAAAGACTTCGATAGGGGGCAACGATTGCGAAGGTGAGCCCGTCGAATATCAACCACTCTTTGCGGGGTGGGAAACGGATTCCTCTTGTGGCGTAGAGGGTATCACGAATGTATACGCTATATGTGAATACAAGCGATTTTCGGAACACGTTGATAAAAGCAATTATTGCAATGAGCCGTCAAATGCATCCTGCGGAGGCCATGTGAACATGAGCGGAGACGGATTAACTTTGGAAAGAGTTAGGCCATATGCGGGTTTATTTTATGCACTATATCGGTACCGCCTTAACAATTCGTATTCTAACAAAGATAAAGCAATGAATAAAACTGGCGAACGCTACGCTGCGATCCGTGAGAAGAATCACAACATCGTAGAATTTCGTTTGGTTTCAAGAGTTAGAAACGGAGAACAATTAAAATGGCGTTTCCGTCTATTTTCGGAATTAGCTAAGGCAATTAAAATCGGAATGCCACATACGGAATTTATCGTAAATTGTATGCCCCTTTTGCGGGAGGTCTACCCCAATGGGGAACACATGAGAATTGCAAAAATGGCCACGGCGTTTCAAAATTATTTAAACAGAGGTGTAATCTGCGAAACAATAAACGAATTCATTTAATTAAAACGAAAGGAAAAACCAATGTGTTTAATAATTCATAAGCCAAAATCAAAAACAGAGATTCCCTCTCATATTATTGATAATGCTGAAACGCTAAATCCAGACGGATTTGGTATTCTATTTACTGATACAAACGAATTGGTAAAGACAATGTGTTACGAGGAAGCTCGTTATTTGATCAGTCAAAAACGTCCCTTTGTGGCGCACTATCGATATGCTACTGTAGGGACGGTAAACCTAGAAAACGTCCACCCGTTTGAATTTACGGGAGGGCATCTGTTTTCTAATGGAACAGTGGGGAATTTAGGTGACAGACACAAATCCGACACAAGGGTAGTTTCGGAATATCTAGAACAAATCCCCACAGAATTGAGATCTGTCTTCTTCTCCATGACGGAAACTCGTTTTGCCATTGTCTCTAAAGATGGGACGGTTTCCAGATTCGGGGAATGGCATAAGAAAGGCGGGGTATATTATTCTAAGTCTAATTGCTTCCCCAAAAAGGTTTCCACGTTCGCCTATGGGAAAACGTCTGGAACAAAATCTAATTCCTTTGGGACATCCTACGATTATTCTTCGTATGGCTATTCGTGGGATGATGGCTACGTAGATCCGTGGGACGTAGTAGGGGAGGATTCGTGGGACGATTGTAACGTATTGGCCGTCTATGGGACATTGAAACAAGGTGGGGGGAATAATTCCAGATATCTTTTCGATGCATCCTATTTAGGGCATGGTGTAACCGCTCAAAAACTACGAATGCAAGCGGAGGGGATTCCGTTTCTATACGAGGGAGAACATCCAGACGGAAATCACGTAGAGGTGGAATTTTACGAGGTGACAGATGATTCATCCAGAACCGCTCTAGACGCTCTAGAGGGGCACCCTACGATGTACGAACGCAAACAAGCGGAGTTTATAGACTCCACTGGAGAAAGAGTTATTGCGTGGGTATATTATTACAATGGGGAACCGTCCCCACATAAACAATGTCTATCCGAATTCTAATAAAAGAAACGACATAGAAACGAATAGAGGGGAACGGGAAACCGTTCCCCTTTTTCGTTTAAAGGACAGAGGACAGAGGACAGAGGACAGAGGACAGAGGACAGAGGACAGAGGACAGAGGACAGAGGACAGAGGACAGAGGACAGAGGACAGAGGACAGAGGACAGAGG
>VMHT01112708.1_pt1 | contig 53965 bp, 61 predicted proteins | sample 4693611 | NCBI WGS metagenome assembly VMHT01 (sample SAMN12280063, study PRJNA550983) | marine metagenome | isolation source: seawater sampled from same location over 5 years 0.02-0.2 micron viral filtrate | place: USA: collected off the coast of southern California halfway between the port... ... | reverse complement strand
CACGCAACATTTTGTGCTAACACATCTGCCAACGATGAATCATAAATGATTTCACAACCACGATCTACATCTGGTGGGGGGGTGCTTGGGTTTGGTGATGCTGTGGTTGAATCCGGGTCGGGAGTAGTGTCGGGATTCGGAGTAGTGCCGGGACCGGGATCGGGAGTAGTGGGTGGAGGTTGAATTGTGCCCGTCGGGGACGGGGTCGGGCCGACGGTAGTAGTTATTGGCTCGTCCGTCGTCGTTGTTGTTGTGGTCGTTGACGATGGTGGTGGTGTTGTCACTGGACCACCGATACATGGATCTGTTATACAAGAAACTCCACCGGTCCATTGTGCATTTGGAAGACCAAAGCAATCACACCAAGATTGAGTGGAATCTTGACAAATTGTTCCATTGCAACACGATCCAAATGGCTCTACTGGAGCAACAACGAAGTTGGGATTAAATACAAAATAAATCTCTGGAATCCATCTACTGTAAAAAAGTTCACTTCCAGTAGATTTCAATCCATAACTATTTGAACCGGATGCGTATGTTTGATCCGGTCCGGAAGCACTCGTTCTCGTTGGAGTGGCTATGTACTCCCCATCAGAGTTCATAATTAAGTAATTTTCAATAATTCCTATGCTGAGGGAACTAAATTGCTCAAAACCCGGACTCACGTCCATAAGTTTAGAATACAGACTAATATTTTGTGGATCTGACGGAACTGGTGGTGCATCAAACAGTGTTGCGTTGCCATATTCGATGTTCATGCGAAATGCAATACTGGCAAAATCTATCGGAAGCCCACCGACTTCATATTGTTTCCTTCTCAGATTAATTCCGTTACCACCATAACCCAGATTAAATGCCCCGGGTCCACCTCCGGCTTCCCCACCGACACCTAAAATTGCTCCTCTTGCTCTACCATCATTTGGAGTTGTGGTATTGGATGTACCTCTAAATCCAAAAGGATCTGACGAGCAAGTCACATCAGCAATGAATTCATTACACTCCTCACACTCTGATGGATCATTTACTTCAACGCATTCATCGAGATATGTGTATCTAATTCCCGCAACTTGATCTTGTTTAAGAATCCCACAAACACCAGCCACACCAAAGCAACAATTTGTGTCTTCGCAGTTTGTTCCATGTCCTTGGAAAATTCCACCAGCGGCTTTGCAATCTTGATACGATTTTTCACTACATTCACCCTCTGATAAATCGTCAGGTGAGATAGGCTCACAACATGCACCAAATCGTTCGATGGAGTCACAACAACTTTGTTCACCAACGATGTCACCATTTTCACATGTTACTCCGGGGACAGATTGTCCTCCATAGAGAAACTCACATTGAATTCGTGTAATATCATCACCAATACATGTTCCATTTACACAACATGCAACTGGCTCTTGACAACGATCATAACAGAACCTTCCTGTTTCGATTGGGTCTGCATAATTTTGTCCTTCGGAATCGTATGTTATGCTATCACCATACTCATTAACAATTGTGCTTGTTTCACAAATAACATTTGGGAAGAATGAACCACCGATGGATGCACAAAGAATGGCACTGATACCGTTTGAGCAATTACCCTCAGAACAACAAACACCACCACCAACACCACAAGTATCACTACAAGACTGAAGAACGTTAAATGTTCCGTTTCTTTCAAGACATTGTTCTTGTGTTAAGTAATCATCACAGAAGAAAACACCAGTTTCGGGATCAGTTGAACAGCAAGAGCCGGGAGTTGTTCCAGATCCTTGACAACCAAAGACATCATAACCTCTTGCGGTAAATACTGCTGTCCAGTTTACACCACCATCAATCGTGGTAATAGAGAGAACATCCGTCCCGCAACTAAAGTAGTTTTCATCATCTTCAAATTTAACATTTGATGGAAATGCCCACATGTCACCGTTTTCAATAACGAGTGTTTTTGTGATCGAATATCCTGTTGGATAATCACCAGAAATTCCAAGAATACCAGCAGGGGTAACAATTTTTGCAATGTCAGTATTTGATAAGTCAATGCTAATGCCATTTGTAACTCCGGCAATAACTTGACCTTTTTCAAACGGACCAACAACAAAAGCACCATCTTTGTTAAACACACCAGTGATACCGTCACCATTAAGGAAACTATATCCTGTAGTTCGTAAGAAACCTGCGGTTCCTGTTCTTGAACCACCACCTCTAAAATCTAGAACATTCGCTGAGGCAGAGTCTGTTTCAATTTCAATATCTGTACTTGAAATTACTGATGGATTTTTAACATATGCAAGTCTATTTGCAACAAGAGAAGCGGTTGTCCCTGCGATATCAGTTAATATTGATGAAAAAACAATTTTGTCATTATTAAATGTGGATTGAATACTTCCGCTACTTTTAATACTTCTAAAATCAATTGTAATTCCGGAAACACCGGCAGCGAAAGAAACACCTGCACCTAGATTTACGACACCGGCAGTTCCGGCAAAGCCAGTTGGTCCAACAAAGTTTAATCCTGTAGCACCTTCAATTAGTGTATTTACCCCATCAACTTCACCGAAGAAGTCGAGTAAGACACTACCATCAGATTGAATATCTCTTTTAACGAGTGTTATAAAACCACCACTAATACCAGCAGGACCGGTGGGACCGGTTGCTCCTACAGGACCAGTTGCACCCGTCGCTCCGGTGGCTCCGGTTGTTCCTGTTATCCCTCTGGTTGGGTTGGGTATTGCACTACTACCATAAATGAAAGACATTAATTCAACTCCGGACAATTGCAGGTTCGACAGTTATAACAATCACCATTATTACTCTCTATGTATCTTGATAAATGGTTTTCAAATTCACAATCATACGTTGTTTCAAATAATGGTATTCTTCTGATTGGTCTAGCCGAAGCAAAATCATCACTTCTAAACTCTGTTTCAATTAGTCCGTTTTGGAAGTTTTGTAAAAATGCTCTGTGTGCGTGTGGTGCAATATTCGATGTTGTCCTGTCAAGACTTTGATCTCTTCTATCAAGAGGAATAAAGTTTTCTGCTTCACATGAAGAAGTATCAGTTGTTCTGTATTTTGCACCACTTGTTGACGACCAATATTTTGGTTCCGACAACGGTGAAAGTCCAGCACGAAGAAGTCCGAGATTAATTACGTCAAGATTACCATAGATATACATCAATTCAATAATACTTGGGACGTACCAATCGTTGTAACCAAACTTGGTGGTATCATTCCATTCCGAGACAAGTCTCATTATTGAGTTTTCTTTGTTTTCGTTTTCCCAAAGTTCTGTAAACTTCTCTTCAAAATATGAAATGTCCGTTTCAACTCTAGTTTGATCAGTGTCGGAAGGCCAAGCAGTAAACTCAGAATGCACCCATCGTAAGTACGAGTCCTCGTCTTTACCTTGATAATTTTCATCATACCAAGGCTTCCATGTGATCGAAGATTTATCAAACATTCTCGTTCCGATAAGTCCGTCAAAGAATGGTGATCCCATGTACTTACCCGACTCGACTGGATCGGATTCGGTTTGTCCGTATGTTGTTTGACGAATACCCCAAGAAAGAGATCGTGAATTGTTGTAGTTCAAATCTTCGGGTGCAATAACGATTGCCCATTTTCTTGGAATCTTTGTGCTGTTGTAATACTTCTCAGCGACTCTGTAATATCTTTCGATTTGAATGTAATTTTCATACGATGCCAAATGTCTCTTAATCGGCATCTCATAAAGATTATAAAGATAAGGTGAATGTGGAACATCGTAACATGCGTCAACTTTATTTGTGTTGTTACTTAAATCGTTTCTGTTCGTATCATTAAAACATGTGCTTGGGAAAACTTTAAATGGCATCACGCTGTCACAGAAACATGGACCTTCGTTTTCGTAACTGAAGTTATTTCCTGCATTGATAACATAACGAATTGGATTTGATTGTGCCTCTGGTGGACAAGCAGCACACTGGTTTTCTGTGTAACCAAAGGTGAGACAATATGGTGATTCACCCTTCGCAAAGATTGTTCCATAATCGTTTGGTTCACCAATAACACCCAGAAGAATGCCACCACCAAACTCATCACCCGGCTGAAGATTTATCGTTGGGTTAACATTTACAGAACAATTTGCTTGCTCAGATTGTCGAGTCAAAGTTTCAGGTGGAGCAAATCCTCCTGCGTCTGGTGAGTCTGTTACACTTGAACAGCAATCTGTTGTTTCGCACGAAGTGCCATCACCTTGGAAAATACCACCAACACGATTACACTCAACAGGACTTAGATTATCTGCACATACTTTTGGTTCACCATTTTCATCTGGTGTGCAACAAGCACCACGATATAATTCTTCAAGACAACAGTTTCTTGCCTTACATGGAACATCCTGTTGGAACACTCCACCTGCAAGATCGCACTCATATTGATTAAATTCGTAACACACACCACCGACACAACACGATCCAATAAGGCATCGGTCGGGACATTCAACTTCCGTTGCCGTGACACTTGGAATAAAAATACCATTAAACTGATCACAAATTGCACTTGTCGAATTAAATGCTTCACCATTAACACAACAAGCACCACCGAATGCACAGTTCACACCCTCTTTTCGATTAATACATGTTGTGTTTGATGAAAAATTTCCACCAATATTATCACAGTAACCTTTGGTTACATAATCGACGCAATTGTTTAGATATGATCCATCGTCATCATCTTCGCAATAACAGCACGATCCATACTCTCCAGAAAGTATTGATTCATCATATGATGATGTAAAGAGTTCTGGGGTTGGAATTGTTCTAAAACTTGTTCTATCGGCTGTTGTATCTCCTGTACGAACACCCATATTTAAGAGCGGACGAATCACACCAATATCTGGATTTACTGTGATGAAACCAAAGAAACTTTTACTTGCAGTGAGTCCTGCGCCTGCTGATGGATAAAAATATGTTGTGTCTGAATTAACGATTGTCTCATTTAAAAGTCCGAACTGATCGTTATCTACATCGAGACTTTCGAGTAGAGTTGGAACATTCAACACTATATCTTGTCTGTCATCATATTCAGAAAAATTAAGTCCTTCGGCAGAAGAGCCAGCCTCACCCACAATATGAAGAAGTTGTCCAGTTACTCCAATAACACCAAATTCTTGACCATAAACATTAATAACATCATTATTAGAACCAGTTAACGATGCAGCCCCTGATGTGGAAAACGTAAAAAATGCCGCAGTAAAACCAAAAGAATCCCAGACAATATCTGTTTTTGGTTCGACTCCAATTGTATTTACATTTAAACTTGGATTTTCAGTTCCCGCTGCACCTGTAACGTTAATTACAGCAAAACTAAATCCAGTCCCACCTGCACTTAATTCTTCTTCATTTGAAAATCGGAATGTGACAGATTTACTATCTTGAGTAACACCTACAATTCTATCTCCAGTACAACCCTGTGGTCCAGTTGATCCGAGAGGTCCGGTCGAACCAGTAGGTCCAGTTGGTCCGATAGGACCAGTTGAACCAGCAGGTCCTCTGAATTCGTCGCTCACTATGCTACTGCTACCGTAAATGTAACCGGCCATACTCTACCTCAATAACCGTATGAAGATGATGATTGGGATTCCCCAGACGACTGAGATCCACTTGATTGTTGTGATATACCAGAAGTATTCGTAATATTTAGGTTAGTCTCCGTCGTTTGTTGAATTTCATATGAACCACTTCTTCTTCTTCCTCGGTAATATGCCTCCAAGTAATTTACTCCACTTGGTTCGGTTGGACGATATGCCGATTTTTCAATACTATCTGGGCACCGAGAACCCTCACCACCAAAGATTCCACCATAATAATTGACACATTCATAACGCTCTCTCAACGAACAGTAACCATTTGGTAAAGTACAAGATCCATAAAGATCACCCAAGAAAGAACTTCCACCCTGTGGATCTCCTGCCTCTAAAGTGAGGTATCCTCTATGTCTTATGATTTCACCAAAAATATTTTGTAAAACAGACGGAATTGATGGTGATGCTTCAAATCTACCATGATAGAAATTAATCGCTGAAGTGCTTAACGATTGAACAGCAGGCATATACCAAAGTCTAGCATTTGCATCAACCCACGAACCGTTTAGAGTAGTTTGTGCTTTGTCATAGAATAGTTTTGGATATCGTGCATCAACACGAACCAATCGAATCGCTCTGACTTTTGCAAGGTGATTAAACTTATCTCTCTTGTAATTTTTAAATCCAAAACTACTCTTTGTTGGATCGGGATTTGGTGGGAACTCTTGAGTCCATGCTTTTGTCATATGTCCCTTGATTTGAACTGCGTTTGTTGTTGACTTGACTCTATTGTCCGCACGATCAAAAGTAATTCCCACATATGGTGCCGCTGCCGTTCCACCTTCGCTTCCCGCTCCGGGAATTGTAGTAAACAAAAGACCTTCTGGGTTATCAACGTGATCGTTTTTGTTGGTTATAAAGTCGAACGCACCAGATGATGTCCAATATTCACCCTGAAGTGCCTCTCCTCCGGCAGACAAAATATGATTGTTCAAAGAATTTGTTGCGACATGTTTTGCAATAAAAGCAAGTTCGTCTGGACTTGGAATGTACCACGGTGACATAAACGGTGGGTTGGGGTAGTAAATATTTTTATTTACTCCAGACGAGTCGTTGTCAACGCAGTATTTATCGGGACATGCTTGTCCAGTGGTTGATGCTTGATCGTCATAGAAAACTCTTGCACCATAAACTGCGGTTCCCTCTTTGCCTGCGTCTTGTCCTGTATTTCCACTTGCAGCGGCTTTTCCAAACCAATACTCACCGATATACATTTGTCGATTATACTTACTGTCTTTTTCAAAAGCATATGCTAAATTATTAATCGGTGTTGGGTCTTGTGGCCATGATGAATAATAAAATTCATTTGCAGTTGTGTTATTGTTATCACAACCAATCGTGAGGCTAGAACTAAACAAACAACCACATTGAAGTGACGAACCTGTTAAAGTTTTAAGTTGATCACATGTAATAGTTTGAGATCCGTCTGGTGAGATATAATCGTAAGTTCCATTACAATTAGTTCCGGCAGTTCCACACTCGTAATAAGCATGATTCAGTCCATGTGCCATTCTTACCGTATTGTGAAGTCCCCAGTTTCTGTGCCAAAGACCATTGTAGTCAGCACCAAGTTCTTCTCTCAATTGATAATTGCCACCGGCAGATGCTTTGGAATATAATTTTTCAAGCGAGGTTGTTCCAGCACCTCTAGCAGATTGCCAAGATGTGACAGAGTGACGAGTAAGATTTTCATTTACGGTGGGTTGTCCTTGATTTGCACCAACACCTGATGTCTTCCTCCAATGTCCTTCTTTTGTAGAGAAAATTGGTCGGAAGTAACCACCATATTCTCCACCCTCAAGAACACCTGATGCAGAATAGTCTTCACCATTGAACCCTTCAACAATATCAATGTCGAGATATTTTTGTTGTCTTTCTGTTCCAACGTCGGAGTCTGGTTGTCCAATGTTACTAATCGGTCCATAATTACTACCCGTAACACCCCAACGGAACTCTTTATTATTTGAGAACGGATTTGATTCTAACTCTGCATCGTTGAGTGAAAGAATAATAAACCAAGCATCCTCTCTAAACTCACCCGATTCCTCGTCTGGATATGAAAGGCCTTGGTAGTAACTTTGAGACTTTCTATCATCATAACCGTATCCGTGGAAATCATATTGTGACCGATAAATTCCAGAGTCTGATTCGTCTGCTAGAATTGATGGTGGAATATATGCAGATGAAGTTGTTCCGTCTGGAAGAGTATCAATTACATTTCCAGTAAGACCAGAAACTGAATTACGATCCAAACCATGTCCTGTGTTACCTAAGCAGGTTGCACCATATGGATTAAAGATACCAACCACAATACCACCACCATAAGATTGACCTAATTTAAAATAAGGTTCAACATCTGAATGTGTAAAGAACGGATGAATTCCATCTGGAAGGGAACGTCTTTCTGGATTAAAAAGATTTGGTGGACTTGTTGTTGCACAATTACTGTCATCTCCAGCATAAAGGGATCCAACACCAATGCAAGCCGCACCATCTATATTATCAACACAAGTTTGTCCTGTATAACACGCACCACTTCCACCCGAACATAATGTGTCTGTGCAAGCCACTCCCGGTCCTCTAAAGAATCCACTAATTTGCTCACATGAAAATCTATCCACTTCTGTGCAATTTCCATTACCGTCGCAACATGCCCCGATACCAAGAACTGAATTATCGCAATCAACACATTCACAACCCGATTCAACTTTGGTAATGTCACATCCCGGCAGATAATCATTAAAGTTTGAAAAAGATGCGTACAAGTCTGCGTTATTTGAAAGGGATAAACATTGATCGGGACTTTGATCGTTGAGACAGTCAATTTGATCGGTGTCGATTTGATACACACAACACGGTCCAACCGCATCACCATTGATTCCGGTTGCGGGAGTTCCGCAAGCGTTTTCAATATTTTGTGGTGTGAAACCAAAAGCGGCAGCCGTTGCTTGAGAAACAAAGAAGCCCGGACACTCTGCAAACGTTGTGATTGTTGTATTACCATCACCAAGACAACATGCACCCGTGGCACCATCGGTGGAACCAAAGAATGGTTCTAATTCATTACAATAGTGTGTTTCACTATATGGTTCTAATTCGTTGATGTCAGGATTATTGCCTGTAAGATCCCAACCAACAAGATTTCCATACCATGTATCCTGAAAAGAGATAAAAGTAAAGATGTCTCTGTTACCACTAAAACAAGGTTTCTGTATGTACGGGAATTTGACATTACTCTGACTTGTGAACCGATCAACTGATGGTGTAGTTCCGGTTGCACCATCAACAATTAAAAAGAACGAAGCACTATAATTTTCTGGTGCTTTGTTAATGTTTACAGTCAGTGGTGTCTGTCCATCAGTTACCTCTGCATATTGAGTCATATCAACAACAAAGTTTTTTGCTCGTGCCCAATCAACGGTTGCTTCAACCCCCTGAACACCTTCAATATCTTTTATTTCTACACCGTTTCCTTTTTCTAATAAAACGGTTGGTTCTCTATATGATTTAACTCGAAGACCACGAACTTCATTTCGATTTAAAAACTCTTTGGCAGTCGCACCCTGAAGTCCAACTAAGTTGCTAGAACCATCTGTTTTGATAAGTTGTCCGGTTAACCCAGAAACATCAGCAAAACCCGATCCACTCAAATCATAGTCGAGAGTTATCAATCCATCAGAATCAGTTGATAACGTCAGATAATTACCTGTAACTCCAAGACTTCTTATTGATAACGTGTTTTTTTCTGTGCTTACAGCAAGAGTAAATCCGTCACCTAAGTTATTGAATCCTACTCTGGTTAAAGTTGAACCAGTGTTTCCAAGAATTTGAGATCCATCGACGGTGCTATACTCGGCAGAAATACCTCTTTCAAAAGTATTACCGCTAAAAAGTGTAACAAAAGTAAGACCAGAGGAGGAAGAAAGAATCTCAAGAAAACTTTCTCCAGTCGGTCCAGTTGCACCTCTAATTGTTGGACCAGTTGCCCCGGTCGGTCCTGTTGGACCAGTGGGGCCAGTGGGGCCGGTGGGACCAGTCGCAGATCGTATAAAGGGGCTACTTCCATAAATTGGTGTCATGATATAAGTCCGAGTTTCCTCTGAACAGTTTGAAGATCAGTCTGAACTGTATTTACTGTGCTATTAATATCAGCGAGAGTGCTTGTTGCATTTGTTGATGTTGTAAGTTTATCGGTAACTTCAAGTTCTTTAACAGACACTTTTCTTGGGATTGAAATGCCTCGGATATTTTTTACAACCATCGCAACAGCGATGCTGCCGGTTTGAATCGAACTACCAACAGAAAGTCTAGCAGAACCAGACGTAACGATTTGCGGCACAACAAATCTTGTTACTGTTGTACTATCGACCGTGTATAACACATCATCAATATTTATTTTGATACCTGTGTTTACTTGGGGAACTCCAGAACCTCTTTCAATGGTGATTGTATTGTTAACGGTATCTATCGAAGTAATCCTTCCAGTGTAAGTTGTTTTACCTCCACTAACTTGTTTTGCAACCCTGCCAATTAAACTTGCCTTGGCAAGGCTTGTTGAAGCAAATGTAATTACTTCGGTATAACCATAAGTTTTACCGATTACCCCGTACAGTTCGTTAAAATCAGAAACATTAAAGTTTTGAGAACCTTGATCCACCCTCACGAGAGAAGGTGGTAATTGTTGTCCAATGTCCAAATATTCTCGAAGTTCACCGATCAAATCATCGGTGCTTTCTGCCGCAATTGCTCCACCGACAGTATATCCAATATAGTTCAAAACAATAGCGTTGTTTACACCATCATCTGCCACTTGCAAAATTGGTTTAATTACTTGAGTTTGCTCAAACGGAGCCAAGTTTTGAACACCACCAGTTGCGGTCGGACTAAGGAAATAAATGTCATTACCGCCAGTTGCTCCTGTGGTATCCTCTGATAAATTTGTAAATCTACCTGATGGGTAATTAATTTGACCAAAAACAACAACGTTTAAATTTACAGCATCAACAGATTCAACAACACCGATAACTTCTGCATTCTCTACAGTATTTGCTTTTGATTTTCTGTAAATTTTATTTGATGGATCTGACACATCGTACCGAATAACATCACCAGCCACAATTCCAGCCTCCACGGTATAATCTGAACTTGTTACTGGAATGGTGGCAAGAATTCGTGAACCGATGTTATTTAAATTAACATTGGTAGTCGATGAATTAATATTTGAACTACTTGAACAACTTGGCATATTTTACCTCAACTTACGTCGTTATTTAGGTCAGCATCAGCAACATAGTGGACAGAAATGTTATCAAAATTAACAAAACCAGTTAACGGTTCAACAAGAACCCCGTCTTTCGTTTTTTGTCCCACACGAATGGTTGTTTCTCCCGCAGGTGCAACACGGGTGTTTCCACCAGAACCTCTGGATCCAGAAGTTTTTGCGAGGTTTGCATTCGCTGTTCTATTGAAAGCGTCTGCTGTGATCCCGTCTATTGGGGAGAATAAAGTAACAGTTGGTTCTTCACGCATTCGGACTGGGAATCTATGATAGAAATCGGAGTCGGGTGAAATTACGGTAAAGTTAAGAGAAGTTGAATCGGGAACACCATTTATTGTCGTGTTCGACGACGATGTGATATCCGGTCCGTAACTTCGTTGATAATATCTTGCACAATCATCATACTCCGCTTCAATAGTTTTTGGTCTAACTGGAGTTGAAGCAAGTCCTCTTTCAAGTTTTACTTGAGCAAGATCCAGTTGTCCGGGGACTCGAAGAATGTCAATACCGACACCAACATAATCGTCACCATTAAAATTCGGAACTTGAGTCATTGCAGGCATAGAGAATGTTGTAATATATTTTGTAAAGTCTGTTCCGAGTGAGAACGTACCAAGGCTGGTTAGAGTTTCATCGGATTCGTTATAAACTTGTTTCACAAACGCTGTACATGTCGCTCCTGAAGTCCCCGCTCTCGCATAGAAGGAAAGTGTCATGTTCTCCCCTCGGAAAGCATCAGAACCCTCCACACGGTTCTCTACCTGTAGGAAATCGTCTCCAGTGTAACCAGAGATACTGTGATTCAAACGAGTATAGTAAAGCGGATTACCTTCAACCTCTACTTGCGTTGGAGAGAAGTCTTTTCTTAAAATACTAAAGGATCCTGATCCGTGTGTCAAACCGTTAAGTCTTACCCACTTATCTGCAAAATAAGTGCTTCCTGTTCCAGTGTGTGCAGAACCAACACCAATACCTCTCTGCCAAACCGTGTACGAACCATTAATCAGTTCGTTATCGTTGACATAGGATACACCACCAGTGTTAGATGTTGCACCAAAAAGAGTTGGAGGAGCCAATGTCGAAAACTGGATTGGATTGCCGGTTGATTCTCCCGTCAAGGGATTGAACGATCCTGCATCGTGATATGGATGGACAACCAAAGCAAAGTCACTGCCGATAAGAACGTTGATTCCAACTATTTTTGAACCAGATCCCGGATTTGTAAATTGCAAAGTACCATCGGTATTAACAAAGAGAGGTCCAGATCCATTTGTTACTGGTGAGTTTACTACAAAGCCATTTGTTACAACTTTAATTACACCAGATGCAAGTCCCGTTGTTGAATCTTCGGTGATAACACCGGCAACGCTGTTCATTGAATTGCTGTTATTTCCATTTGTGGGTTCAAATTGGCCGTTATTAAATGAGATGGCTTTTCCACGAGTAAATTCAGATGACATTCCTGTCAAGAAGAATGCGTTGTTGTCAGCCTGACTAGAACCTGTACCACCAGTTCCTTGAAGAAGTTGACCTCTAAAATTATAAACAACACCTTGTGTTTCTGATGTTGCGACTAAAACTGGTTTGGAAACTTGACCCAAAACATTTGGTTCATTTGCTGTCAAACCACCCGCCGTCGAAGAATCTAAGAAGTGAACACAACCGGGCTCAAGACCACCTGTTGGAATGTTAACAACACCGTGGGTTGCAACAGAAATTGAATTTTCACCTGTTTCCCCGTTTACAATACCAAAAACTTCTGCTCCTGATGGAGAGTCTGCTTTTGCTAGAGTAAGACCTCTGTAACTTCCGTCAACGACAAAACGAACAACTTGACCAGCAACATAATCGGCAGTTGCACCAGTAACAGACGCAGAGACTGTATTAACACCAGTGAAGGATTTTGCAAAATCATAACTGAGTAATCCATTAATTGTGACATCGTTGAATGTCATTCCTTTGTTAACATTGCCACTAAGTTCGACAAAAATGTCACCAGAGGAGATACCAGTATTATCACTGCCAACACCATCCGAAGTAACACCAACGATTACGTTGATACCGTCACCGGAAATGCCGTCATATACACGGAGAAGATTATGCTTTGCGATAATTTCTGAGTTGGTTTTTGTTGCCCACTCAAAGAAACTCGTGTTATCGTTCAGGTCTTCTATTTGAAATGTATTGTCTTCAACGCCCATTTGTACCCCATTAGAATGTGTCTATTAGTAAGTTATTCATATATTTTACTTTTTTATTTAGGTGATCTACATACAGGACCGGAGCAAAGTCTGAAATAATAGTATCTACTCCCCCATATAATTCTGTTGCTTCACTAAATTCATATTGAATTCTTTTTGCGACCGTTACTTGATCGTCAACAGATTTTAATTTATCATTCATCAAAGTAGAGTCAGTGTCAGTTCCAGTTACTGTTCTAGTTTGTGGAAGAATTTCTTTACTATTAAATTTTAATCCAACATAAGTTATACCAGACGTAAATTCTTTACTCACAGTAACTTTAAATTTATCCACTCCATCATTTTGATTTAAATAAACGTGATATAAAAATCCGTGATCTTTTGCCGTTCCATTCAATGTCGAAAGACGATAAAATCCTTCGTTAAATTTTATTGAAAGATTGTCGCTAGTTTTTGTAATAGTAACGGGTGAATATTCACCTTGTTTTCTTGACATTGTTGGCACTACATTTGTTGATATTGGTATGCCCGGAATAATTGGACTGGCACCATTCCAGCCCGGAGAGCCGACTCTGTTTCGTCCATTATCTCCATTTGCAGGTGGTCCTTGAAAAAATCCCCACGATCTAAGTGATTCTATTGCAAGATTTCTCTCTATGTAATGTGTTTCTTGTTGTTCATTTAAATCTGATGACTGAAGGGTATCACCCGATGCGAATGCAACGTAAGTGTAATTTTTATCCACACTTTCTTCATTTAAAGAATGTTCTGCTTTTTTCGATCCATATGGTGAAAGTGGACCATACACAGTGGATGACCCTTGTTGCTTTTTAAATGGATAGAGATTTCTTGTCATATTACACCGTTGTTATAATTAGATTGCTCATGTATCGAACTTTGCCGGTTGAGTGGTCGATATACAAAACAGGAGAGATAGTATCAAATCCGGTCGAACCGTTAACACCCGCAACACCTATGCCAGAGAAATTAAAGGAAACTCTTGCCGCACCAAGACCGTTTATATTATAGAATCCAGCAGAATTATCTTGTAATGTTCTGTCCGTTGCTCCATCACCACCACCCTCGGGTAAAACGTATGTTTGTGTTAAAAATAATCCAACATAAGAAATACCTGATGTTGCTTTTGAAATTGTAGTTGTGTAAAGAGATTCACCCAAAGCACCCTCATAGTTAAGGTACACAAAATATTTAAATCCATTATCAACATCGGTCCCTGTTCTTACCTCTGTTAGATAGTATCCTTGATTTAATTGAATTGTAATTGAGGTTCCGTTATCAATTACAGACACAAGGTTTGGAATTTCGGATGATGCTGGTTGAGACGCTGGGGGGATCACATCAAATCCGGGTTGATTTCCTGCACCGTATGGTGCAAGCGGTGTTGCACCATCCCAGCCTGGTCCACCGTATCGAAGGCTTGTTCCCTCGTCTCCAGATCCAGCGTAAGGAGTTCCAACATAATAACCCCAGTAATTAATCATTGTTGCCATCAGAGTATTTTCTTTGTAAAAATACTCTTGAACTTCGTTTAACTCTGCCGCTTGAACGGCATATCCGGGACGGAACGCAACGTATTTGTAGTTTTCCTCGAACGAGTTTGGATCAAATGAATGCAAAACCGTTCTGCTGTTATATGGTGCAACAGAGAGTGGAGTTTGGGGTTCTGTTGAAGAAATTTTAAATGGTAATATTGATCTTGCCATTAATATTTTCCTAATGAATAAATGTATTGGAAGAAAACTTCTCTTGGTGGTGCTTCTACAGCAGCGGTACTAGAAGTAGCGGTAATATTTGTATCATTTGATGAAACAAGTTTACCTGTAAATGGTGTAACGGTTGGGGAGGAGGTGACTTGAGACACAGTGAAAACATCGGTCAAATCAGTATTCAAAACCAATTCATCTCCTACTTTTATAGTATCAGATGCTTCAATTAATTCCAATGTCGCTGCCTTTGCCCCCACTTGTTTGGTTGCAACAATTTTTGCGGACTGCGGAACTTTTGTCTTTGAATCCTGCGTTAAATTGTTGAAAACAGTTAAACCTTTTTCATTAACAATTTTGGTTTTATCGTGACTAATGCTGGATATTTCAAAAGTTGGAGTCGCACCAAAACTAATAGAGGATGGAGAAGTAACGTTTACCTTTTTCACGTTAGAGAAACGTTGAATTTGTCCTGATCCCGTATCTGATCCTGCCTGAAAATTAGTCGTCTGTCCTTGTGTTTGAACATCTCTTATGATTCCGTAACGTCTAAATGTTACTTGATTTGTCCCGAAATCATCGGCAAGTCTATCAGTTCGTATTCCGACCCTAACCATCACTCTGGTGGCATTTAACAATCTTCTGGGATCAGCAAAAAGACCGTCTTGGTAGTCTAAATTAATTCTAATTCTATTTTCAAGACTGTTTGTAACTGATAAAATTGAGGCATCCCTATATCCAGATCCCCCATTAACTAGACTAATGCCATCAATTACAAAACTACTACCACTTTTATAAGTTGTTAATTGAACAACGGCATTTTCTCCGGAACTTGATGATATCTCCACAACTGGATCTTTTGTTGTTGTCGTTAAATCACTAACCGAAAGTCCAGACAAATCAATTGAAACTGAATGAATTTGTCCTACTTTTGCTTTTGCCTCTTTGTAAACATTCGCTTGTAAATAAAGGTTCCTATTTGGACTTATTTTTCTTTGTTGATCCAAAGCAAGTTCATACCCACTTTTAATTGTTGTTGTTGAAGCACATGGATTATCGGTGCAGTTACCAAGCAGATTAAAAATGTATGATCTATTAAGTGCATTTGCTATAGCAAAACAATTTGTACATTTTATGTTTTCTGTGCAAAAATCAAGATCACCTTTAGAGAAAGCGTCTGATGTTACAGGATCAATCGCATCTTCCTTGTAATAAAAACAACAAGATCCGGATGCTCCTGCATTGTTACCACATCCACGACGAAAAGCCTCTTCTTTTTTGGATGCAGTTGAAGGTACAATATCATACTCATTTATGTCTGGAACAGGCATGTATGTGTTTGAAAGAAAGGTTTTGTCTGCGAGGTCAATTTTGTATAAAAATCTCCAAGAATAACCATCAGCCAAAACTGTGTTTTGATTTGCCCTTGTGGGTTTAATTGTTGATGTACTCAATCCAAATTGGTCGTAACGATTTTTTTCGTTCGCTCCCATACAAACAAAAACTTCTTTGTCTTCTGTCATCGCATAGTAGTTTCTTTCCGGTCCACTTGCCCCAGTTTCTGGAATACCATTTGAATCATATGGGTAGTAAACATTCCCCGACGACCAATTAACTCGTCTTGCAATAATAGCAACTTCGTTGTCACGAATTTTTTGGAGGAATGTAATATCTTGCCAAACTGAATTGTCATCGGTGATTGTATTTTTATTTTCTTCTGGAGCCGCACTTGCTCCACCTAAAAAGAAGAGCCAATTACTGGTATCTCCCCGAATAAGATCATACAGGGTTTTTGCCGTATCTATTCCAATTGACCTCAAAGTTGTTGACATTTTAAATTCCTATTTAAGAGCAAGGTGTGTACGATGTGTTGGGACTATTTTCTGCGGGTGCAAGGAAAAAGAAACTCCCAATATTTATATTACCAAATGCCGACGCTGCCGACCCTTCAATGGGGATATCATCTGACCAGCCGGGGTGAGCATGTGTTGTGAGTGAAGTTCCATCGCCATCTAAGTCATAGGTACATCCGGAGGTGTAAGTAAGACCAGTTTGATCAGACACCCTGTAGGGGAGATAATGACCTAAAATTGTCGTTTCTCTAGCACCAAATTCACCCTCAAAATCCGGTGGTGGAACATAATCATCATTTGTAGTATTAAAGAAAACTTTAATTCCAGCGGGATGTGCGAGTTCGGAGTATATTTCCTGCTCAACCTCATCTAAATCATATGTTAAGTCCAATCCTACTGTTTCACCCAAAGAGGTAGAAACACTTAAGAGATAAGAGTAGTCTTGATACCAATAACTATCTTGAAAAACTGCTTGTCCCAAGGGTTGATCAGATATTAAAAGATTACCTGAGGCACTTGGTGCAAACTCAGGAATGCCACCATCCGTTCTCAAAATGTATTTTTTTGGTTCGTCAATTATAACGCTCGCACCGGCAACTTCAAACAAAGTTTTAAAGTAATAATCAAGTGCTGCTTTATTTGTTTTCTTTTGATAAAAATTTTCACGAATACCACTAATGAATTGAATTAGTTGTTCTTCACCAATTGGGTTTGATTGATCATTCCAATAGGTTTCTAATCCTTCTGCATATTGCTTCGCAATAAGGGATAGAATGTTTTTACGAGTTTCTTTATCACGGATAAAATCTTCATCATCATCTGACGTTTTTGCAATAGAGTCAATATCTAATAAACGATATACGTCTTCGGACGTTAAGAAATACCCAGATCCCAGAGAATCTGTTGTATTTGAAGTATAAACCCAATCATAATACTCTGTTACAAGGCTAATGAAATCAGTGTAACCAAGAAGAGACAGATATGCTGGTAACGCTGGGTAAATGTTGTAATATGCGTTTGATACACCAGCAACTCTTTGTGAACCAAGAGGTTCAAACACCGAGGGTGCATTTTCTGGACTTCTTGGTAAAAACTCTCTGTCTGCCAAAGAAAACCCGTTAAGATAAGTAGAGGAGATTTCATTGAATCTATACTCTTTATTCTTTGCCGAGTTTTTAAATATTGCACCAAACATTAGAGTTGATTAACCGTGACTGATCCCTGAAGAACACGAAGAATAATTTCTTGTTTTGCTATAACTTTGGGATCTTTAAAGTTTGCAGTAAACACGACAGAACTATTTGCAACATTTTTAAATATGCGAACAAGACCTCGATTGTAATCAATCTCACCAACACCACTTGGTGCAGCGACTGAAATGAGACCAGATGAATCTCTTGTCACGAGTCTGAGTGGAGAAACACCAAATCTGTTTGGAGTAACACCGCTATCTTGGATGAACACATTACTCAAACCAAATTTAGGAGAGGTGAATGTGGTAGAAGTTAAACCGTTTCCCGCACCGGCAAAATTAATAGCGTTTTTAAATGTAAATTCAACATCTCGATCAGTGGATAATACTTCGGATCGTGAAACATCAAATGATATGTTAAGTGGTGTGATTACCGCTGGTTCAACTCTTTTAATTAGAGCAACGAGATCACTCACATCAACACTGTTGTTAAATCTAACTTTACCATACTCATCAGCAATCGCATCAAAAATGGCTCGTTCAACTTGTTCTCTGGTTCGTGTTGTTCCTGAACCGTTGTAGTTCACATTGTAACTCAGATTCATTGTGAGATTTTGTGGTGCAAGATATTCTGGAACAATTGAAACGGGACAGAGTTCTCGAAGTTTTTCTGTGATTGCGACGGAGTTTGCATCAATGACACCACCTGCTGCTCCATCAATTGTTGAAATGAAAACTCTTCCATAGTAAGGTGGATCTGTTTCCTCCCCACCAAATACGACTAAAGATTCATCAGGTGATTGCCCTGCCGGAAAAAATTCTGGTATCGCAGCACGATAGTCATTCTTCGTCACGGCTCTACCTTGTGCGGCAAACCACTTAGGTGCAAAGAATTTAATCAAGTCTGGATCTGGCTCTAAACTACCACCAAAACTCGCAACACGAAGAGTCGGTGTTCCAGTTCCCGAAGCATATGTAAATGATCGAATTCCGTTTGCGGATGGTCCCGTTGGAAGCAAGTAAGAAATTCTAACAATATCAGTGTTCAGAATTTTTCGACCGACGTTATCGGTTTCAAGGCTCTTGTTGAGTGAAGAAAACTCTTCATTTCCTCTGGCAGAGAAGGTGATTCTAACCGAACGACTTTGACGTTCCGTGAAGTAAACTTTACTTTCTTCTGTAATATCATAACTGATATTTGATATTCTTGTGTATTCTGTAAAGGTTTCTCCGTTATCTTCGCTCACCTCAATGATCAAAGAATTTAAATCAATTCTATCATCATTAAGAATAAGTCTCTGTCGATCAATGTCAATCTGTGAAGTAACATTTCGATTTAAAACAAAATCCTTTGCTTCAAATAACACAACTTCATTAATATTTCCGGTTGTATCTGGATCGTATGAATTGAGAGTGAAAAAGTTATAGTTAGCACCGTCTGGTGTTGTACCAACAAATCTAGAATATTTTGGAATGGTTCCTGTCACATTTGCCATTGAAACCGATGCTCTTGATGATGCTCCAGCAGGAACTTCAAATCCAAGTGGTTTGGAAATTGAAATTAAAGATTCAATTCTTTGTGCCGAGTCAAGGTACAATTCATTGGCAATCATGTTTGAGTAGAAAGCATAATATAATGTGTTGTATGCAAGAGCATCGACAAGGACTTGGATCGCTGATGATTCAAAATCAAAATCCTTGAGTGGACTGTCTGTTCGCTTTAAATACTCAATAATGCTAGTTTTGATATCACCAAAATCAAGATCACCAATCTGAATTTGATTACCAGAAAGCGTAAGAATGCTTGTCGCAGTTGCCGTGCTTGCTGACGATGACGCTGGAACCGATATTCCTGATAAACTGCTGTAAACTGACATTAAATTCCTCTTTCCAGTTCTACTGTGATTTCTCTCAGTGTTTGTTCGTTAACTAATTTAAATTGAACGTTTATACTCACCATATTTGAGTCTAAGTTGCTTGTGTCAAAGTCCAGTCCAATAAAATTAACTCTTGGTTCAAATTGTTGAATCGCATCCCTCATGTCCTCTTGAATTCGGATCATTTGAACAGGATTAAAATTTTCAAATAACAAATCAATTAAATTAGTACCAAATTCAGGTGAAAACCCTTTTTCACCGGGTCTTGTCAAAATAAGATTTACAAGAGACTGTCTAATTGAATTGATATCTTTTTTCACGGCAAGACCATGAGGTGCATCACCAGTTTTTGTAAACTTTAAATCAAAATCAATAAATCTGTCTTTTGCATCCACTCTTATTGACATAGAAATTCCTCCAAACTATGTAGGTCATTATTGTTCGTACTGAGGCTCGGTTGTACCACTTGAATCTTGGGATGATGAATCTCGTGTCAGAGAAAGACTCATTATATGATTCTGTAAACTCATTCTATGTTTTATCTTACCAACAAGATACTTACCAGAAGTTCGTTTGAAGACTTCACTACCGGGAGCCTCGGCTTTTCTTGGATTGACAACGTTTATGATTGTCCCCGGACGTAAAGTAAGATCCCCCGGCAAAGAGGCAACGACAGATTGTGATGTAAGTTGAACCATATGGGCATCACGAAGAAGCGTCGTTTTGTCTGGTGTTGACCAAAACGTTGCTTTAGTTCGATAAAACGGCAAAAGATCCTTAAATAGTTCACCTCGTTGTGGACAATTACAACTATAAGGCAAGTCTGGATCAGAATAAACACACCCAAGATACTCAGATCCAAGTTCAGTTTCGATAAAGTCACATTGACTAACCTTCAGTTCATCTTCAAGTTGATCTATTTCCGTTCGAGTTGGCTCCTTTAACTCTGGATCAAAGACAGACTCAACAGCGGTGATTGGTTCACCCGGCTCTGGTTCATTTTCCTCCAACCCCAAATAGTCCGGTCTTAATTCTTGCATGGGACAGTTAAGATATGGATCATACTCTTCATCTGTCTGACCCGGCTCTCTTTTTGGTGGATTCACTGGACCAGTATTTCCACACTCATAATTTCGACACGGTGTGGATTCTTTGCCATATACTATAAATTGTGCGGAGAAGTTTTTCTCAAGCATGTGAACAAAATCACTGTCCTCACCGACACCCGCATTTTTCAGAGGAAGAATTGGTGGTGAAAATACTCCATATTCCGATTCTCCCGAAAGATCATATTTCCATATATTTTCCTCTGGGTACTCTTCAAATGGTGCGGGATCTCTCCATAACCTTCCGTACGTTGATGTTAAAACATCCTTTGAATACCCAGTGGTACTCGACAAATACTTAGAATAAAATGTCTCTCCATCACCAATTGTGTCATATGGGTTTCCATACAAATCATTAGTGAAAGCCAAGTAGAATGGTGGAGTATCTCCTCGTTTTAATCTAGTCAGGTGGTTATGATTTATTATTTGACTCGGGTTAAATACAGATGGATCATGCGGAAGGTGATGATGCCAAGTTCTGGGGAAATAATCTAAATCACTAATTGGCTGTGCTTCCTCTCTAAGTAGTCCATACATTTGAGCATCTCTCTGGAAAGTTGTCTCTTTGTAAAATACATTGATAGGATCAATTTTTTCTCCCTCCACTGCCTCTGCCGGATACAGGTATGGGTTATCATGGGAGACGTTGTTTTGCATACTTCTCCACGCATCGGTTCGTGTAACAGCAACATCAAATCCGTACGGATCCATCCCAATAACACTAACATTATAATTTGCAGATTGTCTACCGAAAGGTCCCGCTGTTATCTGAACATTGTATGGTAAATAATATTCAGAACCCGCATCTCGAACAAAGCCATACGGGAAGTCTTCTAAAGATTCTTCTCCAATTGGCTCTTCAAATTCAACACGAATATAGTGTTGATTTTCGGCAAGGAATCTTCTTGCGGATTGATAATTTTCTTCAACAAACTCGGTGAATATTCCTTGTTCTTGTTTTAGTTCAAACCACTCACCTACATTACCTAATCCATAAACAGCACCATAATTAAGTTTTGCCGGATTAAATGTAGGTCTGTTGCTGGAATCACCGTAATAGATTGCCGCATATGCTCCGTCACTTCCAATTATTTGATTTATGTCTCCATCTCCACGAATCTGTGAAAATCCAGTAATATAATTCGTAATACCAACTCCATTAACACCCGGCAACACATGGAATCCGCTTATTTCTGAGGTATAGTCTGAGGGTGGTCGTGGTGGATTTTCAACAACGGATCCATTCTCATCTAAAATTGGATCAGGCTTCGCTGGATTTGTAAGTTGTGTTTCAAACCATATGGGTGTCGATTCAAATTCATCAATGTACCCACCGTAACTTGTAAAATAAAGTCCCCCGGCAATATTTCCTCCAGAAACCGATGCGTAATTGAAATTATCCCAATAATCATCGTAATAACCAGAACCTCTAGTGCTATAATCATAATTATATCTGTTTTGCCAATAACTGTTATACCACCAATTGTTTCTGAAGATTGGTAGGAAACTACCCCAACCACCATACCAATTTAACCAACTCCAGTTTCTTGAACCCCAATACTGATTTAACAATCCACTAGATGTTGAATAAGTAACGGGAACATCTCGCACATAACCATTTCCTCTGTCCCAGAATCTCCCCTCATAATTGTATGAGTTACTTAAATAAGGATATGTTTTGACTCCGGGGGAAACCGTTGCGTTTCCATTAAACAACTCTAGTTTTTGATCATAGTATGGGTGTGGTGCCTCTGATTCTTCTTCACCAAATCCTAAGTAGTTTACAAAATAATCATATGAGTCAGCAACGTCCTCTTTTAAAGATTGTTTTTTTGCTAAAACTTCATATCTACTTCCTCGTATTTTTTGACGAGTGATGCTTTTTACATTCTTAAAAGTGTTTGTTGAAACTTCTGGAATTTCCAAATATGGTTTTTTGGATTGAACGTAAACTTTTCTGTTGATGAATTCATCGTAGTCTGTGAACAAAAGTTCTTTGTAATCCAAAAACTCTGCCAAAGTTTCCTGTAAAGCATCATATGATCTTTGATACGATGCAATAGCACAATTGGGACTGTTTATATCAGAAACAAATCTTCTTTTAGTGAATTGATTAGGGAACCCACCATCTGGATTTGGCTCAAAGATTTTTTCAGGATTACCATCAGCATCGAGAACTACCTCATCATAGTAACAACCACCACATGGCCACAAAGTAGTCCAGCCATCTGCAAATTGAAAATTGGTTCCTGACTCAATTGACTTGTCATACGCTCTAGTGGTTTCAAACGGAGGAACTCCATTTGAATTTGTACAAGTATCAATCATACTTTGAAGACCGATTAAATGTTGTTGCATTGTCCAGATTCTACCCTCAAGCAAATAACGAAGAGATTGTAGTTCTCCCGATTCACGGAGTCTGTAGAGAGTTTTCATTGTTTCCTGTAATGCAGGATCGGCCTCAATTCCTTGCTCTTCATCAAATTGATAACTTGAAAAGAAGCCGTTTTCATTTGATCTTGGATCATCGGGATCATAATTAACCGCATCAGTTAAAGTTCCAGCCGCCGCAACATTAAAATCATTATCACCACTTGTAGTGTTTTTGTCACCAGTATATCCTGCGTCCGGATTGTAGTTCTTTAAACAACAAATAGAGCAACGATAAGCAGACCACTTTTCTTTAAGTTCTCTTTTTTCCTCTAGTTCTTTTTTCTTTTTCTTTTGTTCTTTCTTAAACTGAATAAGTTTTTTCAGAATACTACCATCATATTCAACATGATCAAACATGGGCTGCCATAGAACTCTAGAATCAGTGTCTCGATCTTTTTTGTAAACTTCACTATATTCTGTATGTTCGTTTCTCATTCTAATTTGAGGATCATTGTATATTGAATCCTCATAGTAGCCGTGCATTGTATCATATCTTCTGACAGCGACACTGGGAGTATATTCTTCAAACTCATTCGAGACAATTGGATACTGTTCGATTCGTTTGATTTTATCAAACTCTTCAAAATATGAATATTGAACCAGTTTACTCGCATTTTGATGCGTGCTTTTTGATGAAATGAAATCTAGATAAGGATCCTCATAATTTGGATCTACACGCTCATACTCAGAGATGAGTGCTGCGTTGTGGAATAAATTTAGTGGTGAAAAATCAGACGTTGGAACAAAGTTTAAAAAAGCATTTCTTAAATCACCGGGGGTGTTTTGTTCAATAATATAATTTCTTATATCTCGCTCTTCGTAATCACCAATAATTTTATTTACAGACTTATAATGCCATCCGTCAAGGTCTTGCCAAAACAAATAGTTTGCAGCATTAATATTTGTTTCTGGGATTGATTTTTCAATCAAATAATTCATTAACTTTATAAGAGGTAGTTCACCAACGGGTTTTCTGTGAGGGTAAAGAGTTTCATTTTTCTTTAACCAAACATAATTTGCCGTTGGCTCGATGTCCATGTCAAGTCTGTTTGTGTTTTCTTCAGATGGGTTAAAAAACTTTTCCGCAAGAATATTTACAAGTCCCTTTTCGTCAGACTCCCCATTATCTTCCGTTGATGTTGCAATTTTCAATACGACTTCATCTGTGTCGCTTTCCTCCTCATCACCATCTTCATTGTATTCAAAAATAGCAGAGGCTGTATAGTTGGAAAAAACAGTTTCGGAACCACCAAATTCTACAACCCATGTCAATCTTTTTTCGTTACCAAGCATTGCTCCTTGAACCTCATCGGTTGCTGGACTAAGAGAGTGAACGAAGAAACGAAGTTGTTTCCTTGAGTTTGCAACTTCTGGTGTTTCAATGTCAAGAAACAAAAGTTCACCACCAACAAGAGGTAGAGCCTCACCAATGTTATTTGGTTCATGGAACAATAATTTTCCGTGAACACCGGGAGTAAAGATATCCTCAATTATCTCAAGACGGTCGAAAATTTGAGTGATATCACCTCGCATGATATCAATTATTTTTCCAGATCGTTTTACAATTGCAGCAGAACGTAAATTAAAACTCGCAACAGAAGCATCAACCATAACCACCAAGTCCTCCAGATGACAAAGAAACAATCGAACTTTGACTTCCACTCTCGGAGAGAAGTCTTCTAATTTCACCTACAACTGGACCGACAAATTCTTTTCTAAGCAAACGTATAGTGTTTGAGGAATTTTCATCCAACTGATTTTGAAGTGCGACAATTGAAATATTTGCGTCTTCTATAATATTTGTTCTACCATTTAAATATTTTTGTAAAACTGTATTAACACTTGTTTTAAGATTATTTGTTGGAAATAAATTAACATCAAGATTATCAAATGCAGAAGCCGTGGTAAGTTTTAATGCTGGACTTACTACATAACCATCTTTGTGTCTAAAATATAAAACGGCATCTTTTAAGTTTTCAATTCTTTTTGGTGTTAACTGATTTCCAAGAGTGGTGAACTGTCCGTTGGAAGTTTCACGAAAAACATAATACGCACCAAGACCAGTTGTTCCCGTTGTAATGGTCGATGAAGTAAAATTGTGATTTCTTACTTCGGTTTTGTTTAACGAAAAATCATGGTTATAAACAACACCATAATCCCCAGAAACTGTACCTTCTGCGGAAACATCATATTTTGTAATGATATCACCTTTTTGGAGTTCCATTTCATTATCAAAGAAAAACGCATATCCGGAGTATTGATTTGTGAGAGTTCTATCCTCATCCGCAGTAAATCTTGGCCACTCAGTGTTTACATCTTCAATATCGTTTGACATGAGGACTAACCAATATAATGAAGGATCCTCATAATATTTGTTTGCTATACCTTCAGGTCTTTCTCCGTCAGTTAAGGTGTAATATTCAAAAAGTTCAGGTTTATCCAAAAAACGTCTCATCTTTACATTACGAAAGATATCTAACATTTCAACTGAAACGTTATTGGGAAATTTATACTTCAATTTTGGAAAGTTGTTAAAATATTCCATCAGCCAAATAATCCACTTGCATCAATACTTTGACCTGCTTTACTTGTAATAGCAGAACGACTTCTAATTTTTCCGTTAACATTCATGTTTGGCTCTAGTTCTAAATATTGTAAGGTAATAATTGTTGCGATTGGTGCGTCACTACCAGAACCAGAAATGGTATTCAGTGGTGTTTTATCAACACTAACTTGAGTGAGAACGGAGGTTTGCGGACTACTTGTCCAAAATTCTAAATTTGGCTTTTGTTCTTTCGTTTGAACAAATCCAAATCCAGTAGGAGTTGTAACGTATGGAGACCACGACCAAAGTGGTGGGTGAATCATTGCGTTGGCAGAGATGTTACCAGCAAGGCTGGTTGCAGGGAAGGGAAGAGCATATGCTTCAAACGCTTTTGCAATTCTACCAATCTTTGTAGATTCGCTTGCATTTCTAGCGATCAATGCAAACGAAAAGTTAAATGTTCTGGGGTTTGCGGATTGGAATAAACTCTCACCCGTGTCCATACTGACTCGACCAAGATTTCCACCAACAGTTAAGTCAATAATACTTTCAGACAACGGATCAAGAATACCACCGATAGCACGTTTTGCCGCACCTAAAACGTTCCCAGCCATGAGTTGATCGAGACTACTTTGTATGACTTCAATAAAGGGTGTTTCATTGCTTTGATCAATTTCATAATTAACATTTGATGTTGAGTTCATATTTGTGGGCATTGGTAATGTAATATTTACTAATTTACCTTTTCGTCCACCACCTGCTTTTTCTGCTCTTCTGTTACTATATCTTCTAGCAGAAAAGTTGAGCCAGTATCTAACTTCGTTTTGTCTATACTCTGGGTATTCCAAATTAACATTATTCGTTGGATACGCTCCAGCAATTTGATTATCGAGCAAATCGGGTTCATATTCTTCTTCAGCCATTGTTACCCCCACCTAAATATAGTATGGCATACAAAACAGTTTACAAACCGTTAAATGAATCTAAGTATGTAGGTGACTACACCAACATTATATGTAGGTCACTATGGGAACGTCGTGTTTGCAAATACCTTGATACAAACGAAAATGTGATAAATTGGGGAAGTGAAGAAATAGTCATACCGTACATTTCTCCTCTGGACAATCGAAGACATCGTTACTTTCCGGACTTTATCGTTAGGATAAAAGAAAATACTGGTGACGTAAAAACAAAAGTTATTGAGGTTAAACCATTTAAACAAACAAAAAAACCAGAGCGAGGTAAAAAAAGAAAAGCCACATATGCAAACGAATGTGCTACATATGTTGTAAACCAAGCGAAATGGAGGGCAGCCGAGGATTTTTGCTCTAAAAAGAACTGGGAATTTTTGGTTTTAACTGAAAAGGAAATATTTTAATGGCAAAATCAAGACATCCATCAAACCCCGATGCACTAAGATGGAAAGTTATTTCCAGAGGACTTCAACGAGCAAATCGGTTCGAGGTTTTTATTAACGTCGAGGGGATTGGTACTTTAAGTATGCCCGCACAAACGGTATCTCTTCCCGGTAGAAGTTTTCTTGGGATGCCAGACGATATCGTTGCCCAAGGTTCAAACCCACGAATAGTTCCGATGAGAAGAGCGTATGGTGGAGAAGCAACCATTCTACTTGGATTTTTTATAGATCAGAATTGGTTCACCAGAGCGTTTTTTGAAAAATGGGCAGACAGGTTTTACCCATTAACTCAAGACGTTTCTGATGCCTACCTTCAACGCAGCGGTAGTTATGTTAATCTTGCGGAAGGTTCAACCATGAGGATTTCTTTTTTGGATATGAACGATAACATCAGATGGCAAATGCGAGTCATTGAACCTTATGTTTCAACCATCATTCAAGAAACATACTCGCAAGAGCAAATGAATCAACTTGCCATGCTTAATGTGGCAATTGGATTTAAAGAATACATACCCGAAATTGGATCTCTGGGAAGCAACCCAGCAAGTTATTGATAATAGGAGAAGATAATGAGCATACTTGAAGCGATACAAACAACTTTACCAAAATATGAGGTAGTTATTCCGTCAACGGGATCAAAAACCACATTTAGACCGTTTTTGATGAAAGAGCAAAGAGTTTTGATGATGGCAGATTCAGAAAAGTCATCCGAAATGCTTTTAGCGATTGCCGCAGTCGTTGAAAACTGCGTGGATAACGTCAATGATGCAAAGAAGATTCCAATGCACGATCTAGAATACCTTTTTTGTCAAATTCGATCAAAATCTGTTTCTGAGATGGTGGAACCGATTTTTACTTGTCCAGAAACGGGTGAAAACGTCAAAATTGGAATTGATTTAACAAAAATTGAAATTTCAAGAAACAATCCGGCTTCTGAAATTAAAATAAACGATGCAATTACTTTTCATATGCGTTCTCCTATGGTTCGAGATTACATTGAAGAGAGTAACACGGATTTTGATAGTATTCTTTCACACTGTGTTGAAAAAATTGTTGTGGAAGACGAAGTGTATGAAGGTGTTTCTTTGAGTGCGACGGAAAAGGAAACCATATTGGAAAATCTCACAAAGGAACAATATTATAAAATTCAAGACTACCTTCTTGAGCAACCAAAAATTACAATGGATGTACCATACAGAACATCGGACGGTACGGAAAGATCAATTAAGTTGGAGGGAATGAAAGATTTTTTCGGCTAAGTCTTTGCCATGACTCGTTAGAAACAATATTTAAAATTAATTTTGATTTGTTTATACACTTTAAGATGAGTTTACTTGAAACCGACATGATGATTCCGTGGGAAAGAGACATTTATGTTGAATTAGTAAAACAACATATCGAAGAGGAAAACAAAAAGTTACGGGAAAGACAAAATGCAAAACAAACCCTTAGATAAAATTATAGACTCTCTTGGTGGAAAGAAAAAGGGGAGAAAGCGGAAGAAAGAGACTACACCAACTCCAATGAGTGAGGTTGAATTTTTCAATGCAATTCAGTTCACCAGTAAGAGTAGAGGATTTGATCAAGAAAAGTTGGAGTCTGTTTCTGAAACAAAAGAAGTTTCATACGAAAAGGACTTTAATGAATTAAAAGATATGGTACAAAAAGTGTTGAGTAAGAACACACCAAAAGATACTAAATTCAAAAAAATCGACCCACGAGATATCAAAAAACTTGACAAATATACTTTCAAGACAGCAGTGATTAAAACTGAAAAAGGTATGACACAACTTCCCGCATTACGCACAGGTGGTATTGTTACAAGTCCAACACAAGCATTGATTGGTGAAAATGGACCAGAGGCTGTGATTCCACTAGAAAGATTACGATCTCTTTATAATCAGATGCCCATGAGTAAAGAGGGTTTCGGGACGATGGCAAGAAATCTTATGCCAAACGCCGATGAAATTCAAATTTCCAGTATGTTTAGGCAAATAACCAACCCATCTCCTTCATCTGACATGGATTCATACAATCAAGAATTTAGAGCAAGACTAGACAAAATTGCTCCCACTACACCCGGACTTTTAAAAACACCCGGACAAGTGGAATCAGAGAGATTTAGTTCTGGGATACAGAACAGAAAAGATCGTGCAGAGATTCAAGTCCTAATAACACAGGCAGAAAGATTTCCAGATCGTGCCGAACAGATTTTGAAAACCGCAGAGAAAGTAAATCCAGAAATGTATCTACAAATGCAAAGAGATCGAAGACCGGTTTTAGCGATGGATTTGAGAGATAGGTATGGGCCCGGAGGAATTCCAAGACCAGAAACTCAAGAATCTCAGAGTGCTAAACTCGATAGACGAGCAGAAGAAAGAATGAAGAGTGTTGGAGAACCGGGAAAGGATTTGCGTGCAAGACGGGAAAAGATGTTTGCAGATCGAGAGAAAGAAGCAGCAGAAAAAGAAAAAGCAAGATCAGATAGACAAAAAAGACTTGCGGGTTTGGATCGAAAAAATGAGGAGAGTAAGGCAAGATTGGTGCGTAAGGCTGGTATAGATGTCTTTGAACGTGCAGAAAGACAACGACAGAACTTATTAACAATCAATGGCATTGGTCCTCAAGGTAGCCCAGTGGATCTAGAAATAGACAGAGGTATGGACAACAATCCATTAGTGCTTCCTAGCCGTCCATTTGATCCTCGGAATGAAAAATATATGTACCCGATGACGGATGCTATGGACAAGGATAGAGACTACTTGGGAGCCGCACGGGCTGTTGTGCAACGACATCGAGATGAACAGGCGCCCGGTGGGATTGATTATCGACCAGCACCAAGAGGAGAAAAACTCAGAGAAGAACTTATCACGATGGAGGGAGAGCAAAAAATGAAAGAGTTTTCCGCACAACTTTCCGCTCTTCAAGAACAGCGAGAAAAATATAGAAATTCGCAGTCCGGAAGAGAACAAACTTCACAAGCAAACACACCAAGAGTGAAACCTTCAAATCCAGCGAAAGTAAAGACACCTCATGCGACAGGACTCGGTGGAGGTGGAGGTGGTCAAACTATGTTTGACATGATAGGTATGGCAAATAAAATGTTCCCTATCTGGAGAATAGGAAACGGATAAAAAAACCCCCGCCGAAGCGGGGGCTTTTCGATTTCATCCATCTGAAAAATGAAATCAGTCTTCGTTACCCAGACTTTGGAAATATGACAAAGCGTCAGTTTCCTCACCCTCTGTATTTCCGCTGTCAGAAGAGGTCGCATCCTCCACAACAACATCCTCCGCAGTCTTTTGACTCACGAAATCCGATTCCGTTGCACGAATGTCTTCACCGACTACATCCTGCAACTTCTTCTTCAATTCATCGTAAGGCTTAAACTGATCTGGAGCAACGAACGCTTGAAGAGCATGTTCTGTCTTCCACAACTCTTCAAGTTTGGCATCATCACCACCGAGCAACTCGGAAGGTGATTCAAACTCAGACTTGTCATAGTTGATGTAACCACCAACTTTACGAACCTTCAACTTGAAATTCGCACCAGCCCAATAATCAAACGGGTTGATAGGATCTTCGTCATCAAACTCAGGTTGCATTGCTTCCTGAATCTTGTTGAAGATTTTCACACCATACTTGTAGAGGAACACTTTTCCCTCATTCTCGGGTGCGCCCGGATCCTTTAGAACAAGGATGTTTGAGATGTAAGACAACTTACGCTTACGATCCCTAGCGATGTCCTTGTCGGATTCAAGACCGCTGTTCCAGAGTTCTGAGTTCATCTCTGAAACTGGATCCTTTTCACCAATCGTGGTGCGAGAGTTTTCGATATACCAACGACCACCAACCTTAAAAGCGTGGGTGTAGAGTTTCACCCAAGGCATATCCTCATTCTCCGGTGCAGGGAGAAAGCGGAACACAGCCATTCCATTACTTGCTTTGTCAAGAGTTGGTTTCCAGAACCGATCATCCTGATAAGAATTTTTCTTTTCAGAACTTTCCAGTTTTTTTGTCAGTTCGCTAATGCTACCGACAGACTTTCTTTTCATGTCTTTAAAACTCATAAATTTTCTTTCCCCGAGGATCTCCCTCGGTCTGATACTTGGTGGGAACTCCCCACTTCAAAATAAACTTGCCCCAACGTTGGGCAAACGATAGTTTAACTCAATCGCTTCCATTTGCAACTTCTCTTTTAGAGGTTTAGAAATCATTTTTCCACCAACCTCCGGTGAGATGTTATTTTCTTTACATATACATAAAACAGCGTCTAAATATGTTCCACCATTTTCGGAAACATATTTTTCAACTTGTTTACAAAACTTTTCTTGTTCTTGATCAATAAATACCATGACAGAATTATAAGGCCTTTCGGAAGATAAGTCAACTCAAAACTATTTATGGAGTTTTAAATGCCTGATACCGGATCAAACATCATCATCGACATTAGCGGTAACACAGCCAATATGGCAACAGATTTCGCTTCATCTGGGGTTGGAATTACCAACGCTCACATTCCTATCCAGAAAATTGCCTTTGGTGATGACACTGTAAGCACTCGTGTTTCGGCAAGTACCCCATTACCAATCACAATTCAAAGTAACCAAGAACTTGTTGGTGTCTCTGGTTCGGTTGGTCTTACTGGTAACGCAACAATTGTTGTTCCGTTTGAGCCAGTGCCAACAGGTGTAACGAATAACTTTATTAAAGTTGCTGGAACTTCAACGGGAGGAAACGTTGGTATCACGGGAACCATTCAAGGTATTAGTGGTGGTTTCCCTGTTCCCGTTTCAGGAACGGTAAATGTTTCCAATAATACTGGACTTGCCGTCTTTGGATTAAGTGGTGCCACCGCAATTGCGGTAACTGGTGGAAGAAGATTAAATCACTCAACGGACAGTGTTAGTATTGAAAACAGTGTTATTGGGGTTTCTGGTGGTAGAACAATTCTTGCTGCAACCGACAGTATTAAAGTTTTCGGCTCAGACGCAACACCATATGTTCCAGTTGTTTTAGCAAAAGACAGATCCGGTTCAACCGCAGGATTCTCTGGAGACTCTCTGAAAGTTGCAGTCACCAACACATCATTCACTGCGAATGTAACCGTTTCTGCAACGACTGGGGTTACAAACGACTCCGCAGGTAACGCTTTGAGAGTTCAGGGACTTTCTGGTGGTGAACCAGTGCTGGTTAAGGGTGAGTATGGTGGTGCGATTCCCGTCACCTCTCTGTCCTCTCTTCCGGTTTCATTCAGCGGAACTCAAACAATTGATGATACAAATATTGTAAATTCTCTTGAAAGTTCCTCGAAACCTCTTATCACAAATCTTTCTGGTATTAATCAAGATACTGATAGCATCCCATTAATTCGCAATGATCTTAATTCTGGTAATGTCAAAGTTAAGATTTCAGAAACTGAGCAACCGGGGATCATCCATGCTGGATTAAAATCCGTACCCCCGACTGGTGCGATACAAATCACAAGTGGTCTGTCGGTTAAAGTTGGTGTTAAGATTAAGGCAGACATTGACAATACAGATAGTGTTCTGGTCGGAAACTTTGCATTGACACTGAATGCGGGGGCAGGATATCCACTTGAACCCGGTGAGTCTTGTTTCATAAACGTTAGCGATGTTGGATTAATTTATGTTCGATCCGGCGGTGGCAAAGGTGCGCAAACTGTTTACTACTTAGGTTCTTAATATGAATAATGACATTTATAATGACTCTTATGCATCTAACAGAAGATTAAACGCTGTAGATTCAAAGACTTTTTTAGGACTGAGGTTTATAGACTCAGAGGATGATTTATTTTCCGAGAGAAGATTAACGAGTAAACCAAATTTTATTATTCAGGGAACTGATGTTCTCGTTGACTACTCCAGTGTCAAAAATCGTTTGGACTTGGATGAGTTCCAATCAATTTTCCGAAAAAAAGGAACAAACAAACAGTTTACCATTGAAAATGCAAATTACTCAGATTCTATCCAAGGAATCAAAGCCGACTTTTCAGGAACCTACACGTTTAAGAGATTCATCGGTGACGACAGAATTTTAGTAACCCCTGTCTCTGGTGTTTCTTACGATACAGAAAGAAACATTTATAAGTCAAACTTTTTTGATACTACACCTTTGATTGGAATCACTCTTCCACCAAATAATACACAATCATATAAAATTGTAAATGAACTTGGTGTTGACTCAAGTGAATCCTTTGCAAACTTAGGTGCTTTAATTGGTGATACATTAAAACTTTCTGGGGCATCTGCGGCAGCAAACGAAAACAAATTATACAAAATTACCGACATTGATATTGCCAGTGACGGCACAGAAATTATTTCTGTCAATCGAAGGCTTGAAGAGGCAAACTTTACTGGATCTCCGGTTATTATAACGCTCTTCAAGGGTCGAGGCTCTGACACTAAGTTTAAAAATTGTTACTATGCAAAAGAAACAATCTTTGACACAAACACACAAAGATATATCGAACCAAATCAGTTTGTGGAATGTGAGGAAAACTATAATTTCTGGGCTACAATTCGAGCGGACAGGGAAGATTATAACTTAACAAATGTTGAGGGTCCAATGGATGGTAGTTGTGATCTTTGTCCCGAAACATTTCAGAGTTCAGATCAACTGCTAACACAGCAACCAGAGGAACCGGAGGTTGTTCCAACAAACCTTCTTTCCACGGGAGAATATAGAGACTATGTTCAAACGCTTGGACAAGTTAAAGTCCCTCGGTCAATTCGTCAGATTGTAAAAGAACTATTTGATATTAAATACAATAACGATTCGTTTACCATTAATGATGAAAGCAAAACAAACATAGAACTTTTTGCGGGTGAATATTATCGTTTCGATTTATCCGATCCTAGTTTGAAGAACTTAGGAAAAAGATTTGCGATATCAAAAGTTCGTGGTGGAAGTAATGTAGGTGCAAGTGAATTTAGTAGCGGTGTTGATCGCTCTGGATCTCTCGGGTCTGTTGGTGCTTATGTTACATTCCGTCCACCGATTGATTATAGAAATTATTATTGGTACATCGAGGGTACGGATCTTGGTGGTGAGATTGTCGTTAAAAAAGCATCAAATGAGTCTTCTGTAACATCACCCGTCATTCGGACGAATGATTATTCTGAATCTATTTTTGAAGCCTATGACATGTTCCTCACTGAAGAAAAAGCAGTCAAGAGATCGTCTATGTTGGGTTGTCCCGGCATCAGAACACAAAAAGTAAATGATCAAGAGTATTACCTTCCGTGTAACTCTGATTCTCTATATGAATATTATCTTGGACTTTATAACGTCAAAGAAAAAAGAGCAATTGGTCCGTTTTCAATTAGTGGATATTATCCGCTTTACAATACTGCCCAGTCCGCAGTTGCCGCAAGTCCAACTCCAACTCAAGCCAGAAACGAGGAAGAAAGACAACTAGGATTTATTGGGTATCATATTCACGTTTTGGACGGCATTACCTACTTTATGCCAAACGGTCTTGATGTGCTGGGTCAACAATTTCACGGTAACTATGTCGATGATGAAACTTATGCTAGATCAATTCCATATGATCCCGAATACATCACCGTTAGTCCCGAAGACATAGCGAACGGAAACTACCCAACATTAAGAGATCCTCCAGACTTTCCCGGTGGAGTAAACACTTGTTGCACATGTGAACAACGAGGATGTCAAACAAATTGTATGGAGTGTTTGTTCAAAGCGATTCAAGCGGTTGAGTCTGGTGATTGGAGAAATCCGTTTGATGATCAACAGCCGCTTAAACAATGCGATGCTAGAGCGTCCGCCACGGCTAATGGTTGTGGTCCATTCCAAATTTTCCCAGCGTACATCGAAGACGCAAGAAGCGTTTGTCGTTATGGTGGAGGACAAAGTGAACCACACTGCTGCGACATACCGGCAAATGCACATGAACTGCTTTGTCGAGATTGTAGCGAACTTCCTTTACTGCTTCAAGTGGAATGTTGTCAATTTAAGTTAAAACTGTCCAGACTTATTGTCTATTGTTGGTATAGAAGGTGGACTCGAAATCAAGGAAAACGAACATGTGGACTCCCTGCTTGCACAGGTAGTGGACATAAGAGTCGTCAAGACGGACACACATGTTACACATGCGAAGACTTAGCAAAAATGCATAAGGAGGGAACATGCGGTCATAGATGTTGCCAAAAACCGGATTGTTGTTATCAGAATCCAAACGAAGCGGAAGGTGGTGGACCATGTGCGAGAGCAAATCAATACTGGGCACGAGTTCAATCACTTATGCAGACCGAATGTCCAGAGTGTTTAGGTCCAGTAATTTCACCGACAGGAACACCGTCACCAAAAGGATGTTGCTGTGTTGGTAATACAACGATTGACAACTTAACAAAAGATGATTGTGATCGACTTGGTGGATTACATAATCCCGGTGCAGAGTGTGAATCCGGTCCGTGTAATGGTTGTTGCTGTCAAGTAGAGTATCTTCCAGACGGATCAATTATCACCTATGGTGAAACGACAAGACCAGAAGATTGTGATGACAGTGTTGACAGTGCCAAAACATTTTTTGCTGGACAATCTTGCGACGATCCAAGAAATCCATGCGGAAGTGAATATGGACCGGACGAACCACTTCTTTGTTGTACCCCAACACAAAATGAGTTTGGAGACATTACTTCATACACATGTAGCACATCAACTCTGGGACAGGGTTGTCCAGAAAACGCTACACACAGAACTTTACTGAACAAATGTGAAGACTATGATACACCATGTGCAGTTGGTTGCTGTTGCGTTCCGGAGCCGGGTGGTTTCCAGAAACGATATGTTAACAGGATTGCTTGTCAGCATCAAGGTGGTTTCTTCAGTCCGGGTGTTTCTTGCAAAGACACTAACTGTTTGTTTAACGATAACCCTGATGTAGAAGAGCAAGTGTTTGTGGGTAAGTATACCGATGTCACAGATACAAATGCGGTTGTGGTTGATCCGGGTTACTCAATCACAGAACGAACTCAAGCAGCGATTACCTATGTGCAACAAACACCAGCACCCACACCAGTACCCACAGCGGCACCAAGAAGAGCAACTGTAACACCAACACCTCCCCCATCACCACCATCAAGTGGATCAATGGGGGGATACTCATATTAAAAAAGGGAGCCAAAAGGCTCCCTTTCTTATTCGATTGTGATCTTAGATCACTCAGAAACTTCTGCGACTTCGACTGAAGTTTCTTCTTCGATGATGTCACCATCAAGTTGTTGTTCTTTCTTCTTACCACAATTCATGCAACCACCGGGCTTTTCAGTTTCGACATCACGAAACTGTTGTGCCCCTGCTTGGGGAGGAGCCATGCCACCTTGAGGAGGCATTGGGAGGTTGATGGTAACGTCAACACCTGCATCAAAGAGGTCTTGAACTTGTGATGCTTCGATCACTTGACCGGGAAGAACATCGACGATGTTTGACACAGAAAGAACAAAGAAGTCTTCCCGAGCCGGGGTTTTATTGAGAAACGCTCTCTTTACAATTTCATGATCTGCCATTGGCATTCTCCTTACAAAAAACGATTAAAACATGTTTTAAACCAGTAGAGTATGTATATGCTCTACAATACGCCGTCTTGGAATCGAACCAAGTTTGCACGATTATAAGTCGTCCTGAGAAATGCCTATTCCTCCCACGGCGCTTTCATATGCTCTCCAGTTTGCATACATTACACGATAAGTTGGGTTATGTCTAGCCTCATCATATGATTTTTTGAAGATTCTTGCAGACTCCGCTTTCTCACAAGTCCAGTGATCTGGTTCCTGTGGTTTCACGTTGCCTTTGTTATCATACTTTTTTCCACTTCGATGGTTTGCGTATCGTCTTGCTCTCGTCCATCCCATCATGAGGAACTTGCGTGCCATATCAGCACCAACAAAGTCATCGCAAATAAGATACTCATAAAACATAGAAGTGATTTTAGCAGACGATACTTCTGCAATTTCTGGAGTTCGGAATCTCCAATGTTGACAGATTTCCGATTTATATGGTTCAACTAGCAATACTCCTTGTTCACCTCTACCAATACGATAGAGTTCGGGATTCTTCCGAAAGTTAATGTTCTCATAATCTAAACTGTAATCAAACTCTTTCATTTACCCACCATGTGTTTTGTGGAAAAAACCGGACTACATTCCTCAGATAATATGCACTCAATTCTTTTCATAACAGCGTCGGCAACGAAACGATCAATGTCATCATCCAGTGTCATGAAACTGATGCTCCACCGATTAATATCCGAATCGTGTTCATACATCTTTCTTGCAACGGGGGAGTCTGATGATCTTCCATTTCCCGAAACCATTGCTTTCCCGTTATTTTTAAACACACCAACGTGTCTCACCCTTCGTTGGTTTATATTACCCATGCCGATATACATTACTCCATCTTCCTCGTGAATAATCTTATACATTCCGATGAATCGAGAGTAAATAGAATTTTTTATGGCTTGTGGTTGATGCCATCCATTTTCTAGTTGAATTTCAGCGAGTCTTTGGATTTGATTTATAATCCCATCACTTAACTCACTAACTTCTGTTTCAATTAATCTAGCCATGTCATTCCAAACTTAAACATAGTTAATGCGAAGTTTTTTATTACTACAATGACCGTTCTCGTTGATGTCAAGATAGTTTGATCGTTGTCGATCCTCATCGTGTCCGAGTCGGTAATTTACTTCTTTGACACCATCGCTGGAAGTGCTTGAGAAGTCAAGGTGAGACTGAACAAAGTTGCGAGCAATCTTCCTTGCTTCTTCCTCGTTCGTGCCAAGTGGAATATCAATGTGTAATCGGTATTGACTCACTTCTTTGTCTTTCGGTACTGCTTGACTTTTACTTCCTCGGTTTTTTTCATTGTCATCTTTCCGTTTCGCTTTGACCACTCACGATTGATAATATCGGCTTCTTCGAGTGCTTCTTTTTTTGATTTGAAAAGAACAACATCTTCTTCCTGTGTTTCGTGATTGAATCTGTCAATCATCCATTTATTCAATTCGTTATGCCAAAGCCCATACATCAGATCAACTCCTCCAAAATTGTTGGAAGTCCACCTTCGTTCCTCATTTGACGAAGAGTTTTCCTCTTTGCGTTTCGCAGTTCTTCGATACGAAGTTCACGCTTTCGGTTCTTTCGTTTGCGATGCTTCGCTTTCACGGCTGATTGTTTGCTGTTTGCCATTATCGACTCCTATGATATTCTCTTTCCAAGCGACGGATATTTTCTTTACCCTTCGCAATAACAATTTCACCCGCAGTCTTATGACCATAGATCATATAACCACGGACTTTGGGGATGTGTTTGTCAACACACTTCACACAATAGTCTGTATCGGGATTCGCTTCAAGTCGAATCTCGGAAATTTTTTCACCACAATCAATACAATTCATCTTATCTCCAGTAAGTATCAATGAATCCCGATCCAAGACATACACCAAAGATCAGACCAAATGTAAATCCACCCAATGCAAAAAGTAACATTCCCATCATAACAACCCCTCCTTCCAAAATTTGTCTGTGAGTTTGTATTGTTTCTTCTCTGCCTCTTCCTCTCCGTCACCCTCCCAAGTTCCACGCTCCCACTGGAGAACATGAACAAGTTCGTGCATCAGAGTTGCAAGGAAGTCACGGATGCTTTGATCCGTGGCAACGTTGACAATATAATCATCATTGTCACCTTCGTGACAAGTTCCCCAACAATCAAGTTGCTTAGAGGTTTGAAGATTAACAAGAACACAAGTATCAGATAACCTGTGTTTATCTAAAAACCAACCAACCGCAGACTCGGAGAGTTCACGATAATGTAATTGTTTATGGATGTTGTAGATCCCATGTTTGACAGCAGATGTTTGCACTAGACACTCCTATGATAATGTCCTTTTACGGTCTTTCGCTCAATAGCAGTTTCGGCATCCTTCCGTCCCCGACGAGACTTCATGGTTCCCTTACCCCAAGCGGAGCGAATGATTGTGTGACGTTTTACAGCAGAACCCTCACGTTCTGCCTCCAGATCAAATTGGTCTAAGACTCGTTTTGCCATACGGATATTATAGCAGAATTTGAGTCTATGTCAAGATTCAATCTCCCATCAACCAACCAAAGAATCCTTTAGATTCCACTGGTTTCGCTACATATGTGTCATCAAGACAAACTGGCTTTTCTTTAACAATTGGCTCAGTCGAGCCTTGAACGATGGCAAAGTATTTCGGCAGGTCCTCTTTGTTTTTATCGGCACGCTTTGCGGCCCGTTCGAGTTCCTTGTCCGTGAGCAAAAGCATCACGACATCATCTTCACCGACACCCGCTTCAGACTTGACATGGGTGGCAAAAAAGTATTCTCTGTCTGCCGCACGATGGGCATTTGTGTTTTTAACTTTCATAAATTAATCCTTTGTTTTCCAAAAATATTCATCAGTATCACCTAAACGATATTCAAAGCCATTTTCAACTTGATAATATTCCGTACTGACCTTGAAGTCAGGTTGTTTCGGATTCTTGGGAGTAAGAGAGTTGTCATACACTCTCATTCGGTTGTTTGGGTATAAGGCAAACTGACCGTTTTCAAGTTCAAGACAGTTAAATGACTTATGCTCTGAAGGAATCTCAGCAGTGCTGAAGTCAATCTCGTCTGCATGAATGTGGTAATTATCGAGCGTAAAGAGATATGTGCCTTTCACGATCTTATGTGATCGTGTGAAGATTTCAAAATCCATGCTACCGATAAACTGCTTATAAATGGCAGTCACACCATAGTCCATACAGTTCCAGAATTGTAAGTCCGGAAGTTCAAGATCCAGTTTAGGTTTCTCTGGATCAGAAACAAAGGCAGAGATGGGCAGTTTGTCATACAATGCACCATACTCTGGTAAATAAGTTTCAAAATAAAATGCTCTGCCAGGCAAACTCTTTGCCGTGACCCAGTGTCCCTCAACAAATTCACCGTGTCCGCTCTGTCCATCTTGAAGATACTCTTTGCGAACCCAGACTTTTTGGTTGGGTATGTTTGCAATCATTTGTGCCATTGTTTAACCTCATTCGGTAAAAGAAAACTTCCAATGTGAATCCCAGCATTGTAATACTTGAGATCACCCAAATCATATCCTAAAGTTCCGTGTCGATAATTTTCATTTGGGTGGTGTGGGCTATAATGACCATCAGAGCAAATTTGAAAACCGATTGTTCCCGAAGGATATGTCGGAACCATAGTGTAATAATACTTAACAGATCCAAAGTATTTAGTCTTAACTTCTTTCAAGTTAGAAATCATAGATGCGTTGTAAAACATACTTTCGGACTGAGACACAATCATCCCGTGTTTACGAATTGCTTGGGTAAGATCCTTATAAAATTCTTCTGTGAACAAAGACTCACCCACACTAATCGGATCGGTAGAATCAATGATAATAACATCATACTGAAACTCCAAGTCCTTAATGTAAGACGAACCATCATCAAAATGAATAGTCACTCTAGGATCTTGTAGACCACATGAGATGTTTGGAAAATGTTCCTCGGAGATTTTAATAACCTCTTCATCAATCTCAACCAAGTCAATCTTCTTGACATGCTTGTGCTTTACTACCTCACGAACAATGCCACCATCACCACCACCGATCACCAGAACACGCTCTGGGTTTTCATGTGATGTCAGAGGAACATGTGCAAACATCTCATGGTAGTTTGCTTCATCAAACTCGGTGAGTTGAATCACACCATCGAGTTGCAAAAGTTTACCAAACGACAGTGTGTCATAAACTTTAATGTTTTGGTATTCGGACTGAACCTCTTTGATTAACTTACCGTCAATTGAAATTGTTCGTCCAAGTGCTTCATCCCAACTATCTGTAATTTTCATTGTCGAATATTCACCTTACATTCAGATTTGTTTGATCCAAAAAATTCTCTGCTAAATGCCTCGACCACTCTTTGGTCATACCACTTGCAACTAAAGATATCCAAATATGCGGTCCATGTTTTGTTTGCAAAGTGACCGGAAATCAAAGACGTTTCGATCAACTGCGTCATGGAGAATCCCTCCACCTTTGGATCCTCTCCAAAGTGAACGACATTACATGGACCAAATCTTTTCATGTCGATCAAGTCACAGAGTTCTACAACGTATCGCTCGATCTCGTCAGCGTGCTTAATTCGGTAATTGCAATTGTATAGATCAACGCAAGTGGAAAGTCCCCACATTTCCTGTCCCGAAAACTGTTTCTTACTCACATAGTTCATCGCTGTAAAAACTCATACTCCATGTCGTGAGTTCCAAGGATGTCCAAAAGAATCCGAACAACCCTCGTCACATTAAAATCTTTGCATGAAAAAACATCGAAGTAGTAAGCGTTATCTTCGGGGTATGTGTGAACAGAAATGTGAGACTCACCAAGAACAAGAAAAGCCGTCACACCTTTCTCTGGAAACTTGACAAGATCAAAGTCACGCATTTTGGTTGTCTTGGTTATGTCAACAGTTTTGTCGAAGACTTCTCTCCACAAAGATTCGTCATCAACGTCCGCAGTCACATTTTTACCGTTAACTAAAAGATGCTTTCCATTCATGGTAGTAGTTTAGTCTGATTTTTTGTTTCTGTCAATATATCTTCTGTAAATTGCAGCAGCAGCATCTTTATTTGCTACTCTTGCTCGCTGCTCCATCGCAACAGCGGCTTGTATTTTATGTGCATGTGATCTGTCCGACGACTCGATCTTTTTCACGGATGCTTTTGCAACTGAGGCATTCTTAAAGCCAAGACCGTGGATTGTGCCTTTTGGATCCTCGTCGGTGTAGAGATCAGAGTGCTTTTTGGATTTTGCGGGTTGACCTTTTTTCCGTGGGATTCTTGGGTTTGCTTCCTCGTTTGTTGGTCTTGGTTTTAATCCAAGTGATATTTGAATGTGATCGGGTAATGGTTCATGTGCAAACACTGGTTTAATTCTGTGTTTACCAGTTTTGTAATCTGTAAATCCTACAAACTTGACCGAGCCAAGACCAGTTCTTGGTCCTGTTCTGTTTGGATACTTCACTTTTACCTCTTCAGCCAATTTGGGGGCTTTTTTTCTTGTCCCACTGAATCCCCCTCCGTCGTCATCAACTTTAACATCAAATCCATATTTTTTGCCCAATCGGTTTGCAAGTCTTGTGTAAAGTTTTGATCGTCCAGAAGGAACGTATTCACCTGTATCAGTTGTTTTATATTCCATACCCGCTGGTATGATAGCCTCAAACCCCTTTGTTTTTGGGTATTTTTTCAAGTGTTGATCAAGAGAACTTGCAACCGTTGAGAAAATTTTTGCTGTGTTTCCTGCCCCAGTCGGAGTGTCTTGATCATCCACATCAAATTCTACATCGTAATGTCCTCGTCCCCTGAATGTCGGAGAAATCATTACTTTGCCCGTCTTACTCTTTTTTTGCTTACCCTCTGGTGGCATTTCAAAAGCATAGTGGTGATTTATTTGGTCATACGACCTATCTTTCGTATATGTCGTGGGGAATGGGTTGTCCAGTGATTCACCTAATTGCTGCTCTCCCCGTAGCACCCTGTAGATCGTCTCTGTGGACTCCTTACCGAGAGAGGGTGCAATCATTCGCTGAAACTCCTTGACGTTGCCTGAGCGTGCTGCTGCTCTTACAGCGGTGCCTGAGACTGGGTTTGCATCACGCTCACCTGCGGAGTGCAAAGTCAGGTTTGAGATGTTGATTCTTTTCTCTGGATCCTCGTGTCCCATGTATTTCTTTATCATGCCACCGATGTCTTTGACACGATCACCACCAAGCACCAAGTGAACATTTTTGTATCCGAGTTTGCCTAAATGTTGTGCCGCTTGAAATGGATTTTTAATTTCTTCCGAGTCGGGAACGTTGACTCCATAGTGCTTTCGGAGCATGCCGGACTTTGTGTTGAAATCCAAAGGATTCTTTTTGTCACCAGTCTTTCGACTCGTAAAAACAAAGGGATGTGCCCCTTTCTCTTTTGCCAGACTTCCAACTTGTTTGATAAGAGTTTCATGTGCCGATGTGATAGGCTGGAACCTACCGAATGTCATCACGGCAGTGTCGTTCTTTTCTTCCGCAAGTAAGAAATCTCTAAAATTCATAATCCGCTTCTCGTCATCCCTAGAACTTTTTGAATCTGAAGATCACACTGGGCTTCCCGTTGTTTGCCAGGCCAGTGTATGTAGTCTTTGGCTTTGTTTTTCTTCAGGTTCAGAAGCAAAGGAACAACGGCACGCTCGATCTCAAGAAGTTTTGCTTTGAGCAGTTCGTCATACTGTGCTTTGACTTGGTTTGCACCCTCGCAAGTCGAGTTCATTTCAAGAATCAAATCGAGTTGGCTCTTGATTGCTGCGATCTCATCGGGGGTTGTTTTAGAGGCATCAAGTTCAAGAAGTTCGTTCAGATCACCATCGTCCGCTGCGGTGAATCCAAAATCAAAACTGTCACCTAGATATTCTTCTGGAATATCGTGATTAAAATCTGCCATTACTTATCTCTCCTTTTCTTACCACCAAGAGTTTTGGTTATTCTGTATGCTGCTTTTTCCCGTTTTGATGATCCAGTCGCATCTCTAGTCCCCACAATATCTTTCAGTATTTTCCGACGATCATTTTTAGGAATGTTTGCCACGGGGAACTTAAGAATCTCTATATCACGCTCATCAGTGCCAAACTGCGCCCCTTTTCCAGCAAGGGCATTCGCAACTGCGTTAGTCCAATACTGCACTCCCTCGCTGCCTGTAACAAATGCAGAGGGTTTTTGGGGGAGTCTAACATTGAACTTACCCATAGTTTTTTTTGTTGGTTTTAACCCTGTTTTCTTGATCTTTTCGGCACGCTCAGGGGTCGTGACATGAAAAACATATTTACCGACTGGGGAATACATTTGATCTTTGGTCGATGCTACAGACCAGTCTTCGGATATGAATTCAAGGAATCTCTTCATACCCGTATTTATAATAGTCCCACCGGGACTCGAACCCGGACTGGATGGATTTTAAGTCCACTGCCTCTGCCATTGGGCTATGGGACCTGATTAGTCTTGAATAAAGGTTTGGTTTGAATAGTCGTTATGACCGAGAAGCAACTGTGAAATTTGCCCTTCAGTAACCTCTACAATCTCACCAGATGTTTGATACTTAATCGTAACAGTCTCTTCGCTGATTGAAACGACTGTTGCTTGTCTATTTGATTCTTTGCAGTAAACTTGTTGTCCGACGTTATAACTCATGTGTTTCTCCTTGTGCCACTTTTATGCCAGTTAAGCACAATTATGTATTTTTTATTTTAATGTCGGAAAACAATACCTGTGTATATCTTTTGCGACAACTCCCCAAGCAGGACTCGAACCTGCGACATATCGGTTAACAGCCGATTGTTCTACCAACTGAACTATTGGGGATCTACCCTCCGAAGGAACGCTCTCGGCAGGACTCGAACCTGCAATCTACTGATTAGAAGTCAGTTGCATTGTCCAATTATGCTACGAGAGCAGAAGATTAATACTTCACTCTCGCACCATTACCGGAACGTGACGTTCTGGAACGACTTGATTTTGCGTTGTTTTTGCGATTCTTAGTCTTACCATTTTTCAGGAGACCTTGAACGTGGGTTTGATGTTGTGATGATTGTGCCATAATATTACTTTGTTAAAGTTAAACCTTGTTTTGGAGGGGTCACGATACCCGTTCCTGTTTGTTGATTATACTGATTAATCAACTCTTGTAAAGGTTCACTTACACAAATAAGTTTATCTTTTTGAATTTCTGTCGTTCCAGAACCCTCTTTAAACATAGGGTATTGAATCATTGCAACTCCACCTTGTTGTGGATCTGGAATCAACTGAAGAATAGATTTACAGATATAGGAGGTTTTGGTTTCCTCTTTAATATCGGCAAGACACTCCTGACCGGAGATAAGATTAAATAATTTTAATGACATAATAAAAACCTTTCAATTAGAATACTTGAATGTGGCTTGAGTCACCCTCATAGCCTAAATCTTGCATGTGACTGCTTTGTGTTCCCATTGGTGTTCTACCAAACTTAGCCCCAGCACTTGCCAGAACTTCTCTAACACCTTCGATATCTTTTGTTCGTGGATCAACTTTTAAGTCAGACTTAATTGGTAATGTAAGTTTACCAGATGATCTTCCTTTTTTATCTCTTGTTTGCAGAGAGAAGCCTCGTTTTGGATCTTTGACAAGTCCAAACTTCTGAACAGGGAGTTTCAGTGGATTCGCACCTGTGTGAAACAACCCGTGTCCTTTAATCTTAACGTAATGTTTTCCAACTTCACGATATGACTTGTTAATCATATCAACGTCAACATGGTCAATATGAAGTGATCCCATTTTGTTGTATGCGTTTGCTCCTGCTTGAACATTCACTGTCTCTGGTTGTCCGTTCGATTTGATTCGAGTTCTTTGTGACGGTTGGTGTCCGTGTCCATACATGTCCTCCATGTGGGAGGCAAGTCCTTTTCGACGAGAACCAGAAATTTCAACGTCCTGCAAATAATTGTGAAGGGTGACATTGTTTGCGGCAGCGGACCAAACCTGATTTTTATGATCGTAGGAAAAATTAAACTGGTGATAATCTTTAGTCGGTAAACCCGCTTCAACACCAGCATGACCTCGTTCGGGGTGAATTGCATAACCATCAGTTGCATGGGATCCTAATTTACCATGTTCAGGACCAAAAAGTTCAACTTCAAACTTAGCACCACCTTCGGCATAAGTTTCATTTAACAACCATTCTGATAATTTAAGCATTCCTGTTCCCCTTTCGGGTATTTATGGTCTTTTTGCCTTCAGACTTGCTCTTTTTGGATTTACCGAAAGCGAGATCCCAATTTGAATCCCACTTCTTTTTATCAACTTTTCTATATGCGTCACCTTTTCCTGCCATGTTACCCCCTAAAGCCAACGACTGGACTCGAACCAGCAACCTGTTCATTACAAGTGAACTGCACTACCATTGTGCTACGTTGGCATATCGCTATCTTTGGACAATCAGTTGCCACCATTAATCTATTCCAAAGTAAAAGACAAAGAATCATTTTCTCTATACTCCAAGTATCGAACCTCATCAACATAACCAGCGGCAATCGCAGTGTTAATCATGAGATCCGAGGACTTCCCCTTTTTGGGTTTTGCTGAAAAGTAAATAACATAGTTTGCGTTTGGACATTTTGTTTTCAACAAAGCACCGTTACAGATGGCTTTCTTCACATTGTCTGTTCGTTGTGCGCCGGGACGCTTTTTGTTTCCCGACTTACCACCTTTATCCTCACCATACTCGACAACACCGTCCTTTTCGGCAATGTAATCTACATTGATTCCAACTTCAGGTATTTTAACATTGTTGCCGAGTATGGTGTACCCACGACTTAGCAAATCCTCATTCACTAAATCTTCAAACTCTTTGCCAGAAGCAGTGCTTTCTGATTGAAAGTTTGGTTGGGTTGGATAATCAGGTTCACTCATGACTGACGATACAGATCATCAATCGAGTTTTGTAGACCACGAACTTCATCATCAATATGTCTGAGAACATTTTCATTCCCAATCTCATTATCACGCTGCACACGCTCAAACAAGAGCATACCGATCAAAAACCCCGCAGAAACAAGGGTATATTCGATTCGATCTTCGATAAGACCGACAGCGATTCCTGCAATAAGCAAACATGTAACCAAGTATTTGTCTCTAAACATAATAATCTCCTATGCGGTCATTAAATTCTGGACCGGTTCCCACCAATCGGGAGTTTTACCATTCGGCCACTTCGCAAAATAACCTTTTTCACCATTATAGTAATTTCGATACGCTTGAACAGCATTATCTTTTACTTTATATTTATCGGGCATCGCTTGGGCAAAGGTTGTCATGGAATGTGGATGCGACACCGACAGTGCATCTGGAACTCGGCGCAACTTTTTAATCAAGTCCTCCGACGAGTGAACCTTACCATACCGCTCGGTATACTCTTTGCAGAGAGCATAAGCGTGCTGCCAATGCCAAGTGTAATTAATTTCGTTAACCATTGTCCAAACTGTGCATGGGTGTCCGACGAATGATGCTTTCCAAAGGTAGTCTTCACGTTCATCATCCACTTTCCAACGTTTGATCTTGCGACCGTTCTTGGAATAGTCTGTCCACTGCGTCCCGTCAAGCACTCTGTGAGCCGTTGACAGCATTTGTCCCGACTCAAGTATCATTTTTACCACATGCTTGTTACAGACCGACTGAGCAGCAACAATCGGATCGTTATCAAGAACAAATATGTTCATAAAACCTCCTAACGAAAGCAAAGTTTACTGTTGTTGCTCTCCATTGTCAAGTTTTATCAGGTTTTTGATGCGAGTTTGTTCGTCAACCTCTTGTTCTTCCTCTGAAATGTCATCTGAAGTTCTTGCCTCACCGAGTGAATCGACTGTTTCCATGTAAAAACTCATCCATTTACCTTTTACGATGTCCCAAGCGTAAACTCGGGTGTCCGGCACCACTTCCATACGCTCAATCATGCGAACCATCGTCAAAATTTCTGTTGCCGGCACCAAATCTTGTCTTAAAGTCACTAAATCCGCTGATTTTTCACCGGAAGTCACCTCTCGAAACACAATTCTCTTAACACCTTCAGAAAGTTCTTGCACTAATTCAGGTTTTGTGTAGTTTAACATAAATATTTCCGTGAAAGGGGTAAAAATGCTTAGTTTACAGCACTATTTAGCACTTCAAGAAGCAAGGGCACGAAAAATGAGTTACGTTGACATCGGACATCAAGACGATGCCCAGTTTTCGGACTTATATTTGTTCCATGAGCCGGGCAAAATGCACATGGCTAATGCAAATGATCTTGCAAAGAAGACAAATCGAAAACCAAAGCACATCAATCATGCTGACATGGACAATTTTTACCACCAGTCAGAGGATGACATGCACGAACCGATTGCAAGAGGAAGAATCGACCATGCAAAGCGCCGTATCTCGTTCCAAGTGGCACATGATAGTGGCAGGTTGTCTGACAATGCTGCGGTGAAACAGAAACAAGTTGACACAATGAAGCGATCAATCGCTCGACGCTTTAGAAGTTACGTTGGATACGACTTTAGCGAACCGGAAGTTTCAATCTTCTAATTTTACCACTTACGAGTTTTCTTTTTCGCAACCTTTTGACACCCACAGCCACCTGTGGGTTTTTTTGTCTCTGCGTCACGAAACTTTTGGTTCGTTCGTTTACGTTCTTGTTGTGGACTTGGAAGATTAGACCACGAACGGGCTTTTGGTCTGCGATAAGCACCGTCAGAATCTAAACGCCGTGGGAATCTTGGATTTTTCAACGGTATCCTCGTTCTCCCGGTAATCTGGAGCGGCCCGACATTTCGATTCTGGTTGCTCCTCGTTGTGCATCTCGTCTAGTCATTTTACTACCGAACGGCATCGCATCCAATTCTTTTTGATCTCTCTTAAAAGTATCTCCCAGTCCTCTACTATAGTCAGCAGCGTCTCTATTTTTTCTCATTTTTTTCAATGCTTTGACTTTTTCTCTCGGAGTCATTTTGTCTGTGGTTCCGACGACTGTGCTTCGTTGCTCACCTTTTTTACTTCGTGTGTCAGGACCTATTCTTCCTGTTCGTGTGTTAATGTTACCAGCAGAGCCAACATCAAGTGCGTCTCTTGCACCATTCATCATTTCTTTGGCTCGACCTGTGCCCATGTCAAGAGTTCCTGCACTTCCGGCGCCACTCCCTCTAGTGACAATTCCTCCGATTTTTTTCACCTTTTGTTTCACCGATTGCATCTGACCACGAATTCTCTTCTTAACACTCCCACTGAATCCTAAAGTTTCGCTGGGTTGGTTGGTTGCCATAACATCTCTAGGCATTCGGAGTCTTCCAGTTCGACTTCTTGTTTGCGCCCCTCTGGGTGTAAACACTGTTCCTGATCGTGTGGCTTTTCGGGCAGTTGCACCAATGGTCTGAGCGGCTCGTGCGAGTCTACCCATCAAGGATTTTTTTTCTTCGATGGAAATAAGTGCTTCATTGATTGCGGTTAAGCGGTCGTATGCGTCCATTTGTTTCTCCTGTTCAGTAATACAAAACTATGTATAAAAAAAAACACCCCAGCCGAAGCCGGGGTGCTGTTTCCAAGTCGTGTTGACTCGACTGATACCAGAAAGCAATATCAGCCGGTGATCATCACACCTTGCTTGCGGAACCACATTCCCTCGATAGCGGCATGAAGAGTGCCGTCACGGGGAGCGGTCCGCCAAGATCCGTCAGCACGCTGGTAGATCACATTGATCTCGGTGCCTTGGGCATCGGTGTTCTCGATAACGTGAACAGGACGGCCAGCGTTAAAGCCTTCGACGGAGAAACGGTTTGCGAACTTCTTGAGAGGACGAACGGTTTTGAGTGCATTAGACATAGTAAAAACTCCTAGTGGGGATTTGACCCCGTTGTGAACTTTGCAGCACCTCGCTGCTTGTGAAAACCCAGTATACCAGAATCAGAATTGAAGTCAACCCTTATTGTAAAAATTTTCGTAATAAAAGAGAAAACTTCCGAATCCGATGATGATGCAAGAAAGGCAGAAACTGACCGTCTGCCAAAATGCTGTGCCCAATTCAATCATTAGTGGCAGCCAAAATCATCATCGGTGCCACCCACAGACCGACAAAAATGCCGGCATCGTGGCTGTGGGCAAAGTAGAGACCAACCGAAATGGGGATGGTCACGAATGCTGAAACCCAGCACAGTTTAGAAATATTAGAATTTGTCATGTTTCAATATACCTCATACTTTCTGCGAGTCCTATCTCGCTTGGTTAAGAATGAATTGGGTGAGGCTCGAACTCACGACTTGCCGGTTAAAAGCCGGCTACTCTACCAACTGAGTTACCAATTCGGGTGCGGGGCCGATCTCCGCTTACGGCTGCGTCTTTCGGTTAGACAAGAAACTTCCTATCTTTTCACATTCAACGGCATGCTACTTGGATGATCCATCAATTGCCCGAGCAACGGATAAAGCGTCAAACTCCTCATACTCGTGGTCCACGAAGATCCACTTCGGCTCATAGAACGAACAACCCGCTTCAACAAACGCTTTCCTATCTACCTAAATAATATAATAAGTTGAATAGTGAATGGGGCCTTTCGACCCCAAACACTTAATCGGTCGCATCGGGGGTAATGACCACACCACCCGTTCGACCACGCCGGAAAGAAACACGCACACCATAATGAGATTCGAGCGACTCTCGAATCTTCTTCACCGGCTCATTGAATTCCTTCGCAAGACCGACCACAGAAATCTTTTCTCCGGCAACGTTCTTTGCTTCGACTGAATCAATCACCTTTTGCATCATACATCTCCATTCCAGTTAGAACCACGAACCCAATCAGAAGCATGAACATCATCTTCCAAATCGTATGGGTCAAAATCTTCATTGTCTGGATCAAAGTAATCCTCCTCATCATCGGGATCGTCATAGTGACTTTCATCCCCGGCAAAAAGCAAGGCTTCTTCCTCATTCTCATCCATCAAAAAAGAATCAACCGTCATAGGTGTCCTCCCAAGATTCCTTGTATTCACCATCGTTGCCATCTTGAACGATCCGAGTTAGCCGTTCCAACAAGGCAGTAGTCCGAATTCCGAGAACGAGAATCTCATCCATCTCATCCTCAAACATTTCATCCTCACGGTCGAGAAGATCAGCGACTCGATTACCAACACTGTCGGCAATTGCTCCCATGATCGGAGCGGATTGGTAGAGTTTGGAGTCTTCGCAATCCATGAGTTTTTCAAGTTGATTAACGACTTCAAGACACCCAGACATTTCGTCGGACATTTCAGTTGTTGTTGTTGCGTGCATGGAAGTATTATACCTCACTCAGATTCGTTGTCAACTGTTTCTTTGATAATTTCTTCGTCACCGGGGAAACCGTTCTCAAGGTAGAATCCCTCAAGATCGGCAAGTGCCTGATTGTGCAAGCCACAAAGATTCCAGTTTCGGAATTCATCTTGGAGATCCGCAAGGATCCAATCAGCGGCAGAATCAGGATCATCCCCGGCAACAAAGTGGGCAATCGTGGCATAAGCACCAACCAGCAAATTCATCAGACTGTGCGGATCGGGAGTGCCTTCGATCCAATGATCGGCAGCATCGTCTGCCTCTTCACGAGACAGATACGCTTCATCGGATGACATTGACACGGGTTGCCCATCGAGCAATCGCTGGAGAGTATAAAGCCCCACTTCGCCGTTGTATTCCACGACGGCATCACGATCAGTCTCGATATCATCAAAAAATTTCATTTGGGTCATTGGCTTTCCTTTTTCGTTTCGATGTCGATGAGAGCAACGAACTCTGCATCAGGATGTTCTGTGCGGGCTATGTTTAATGCTTGTCCCGCTGTCTGTTCATTATAGACAACTTTTTCCCATTGTCCAGAAGATTTTCCAATTGCGACGGAAAATATCATGTCCGTGTTCCAATCTTTCATGTTCCTTCACCTTTCCCACACCTTCCTAGATTCAGAACAAACCATAAGACCTTTCCAATTGTTTTAAAAAGTGACTTCATCGTTTTGCTCCTCAATCTCGATCATGTTTTCAATCTTGCGAATTAGAATCCACATGTTGTCGGCTTCGTCAAGGGGCATGGTCGGACCATGCTCGTCAAGCCGAGTTTGCAGAGATTCTTGAATCATTCTCAATTCTTCAATATTCATCGGTTGTAAGTCCCTTCGTGTTCTTTCCAGTCATACCCATCTGCCAGCCGCAAGGCAATCTTGCCTCGCACTTTGTGTTTCACATTCTCTCCTCGTTTCCAACCCCCACTCACAAGAGTTTTCCAATAGTCGACCGCTTGTTCATGAGTCATGAACTGACTGTAGGCTCTGTGCGGAAAGATTTTGGAAACCACAAATTGATAGGTGGAACTTTCGTCGGGAGACCTGTGGCTCAAGTATGGTTGTTCCAGTTGGTGAATCTCGACTTTCATCCCGTCTCCGTGATTGAGAACATAGAACTCGTAAGTTTTGATTTGATCATCGTCAAGAATGCGGGCACTCGGTCGCTTTGTCACTCGGTCGGGGAACTTGACATCGGTCACTTTTTCAAACTCCTTTTCATAGAGATTTTCAAACCGCTTGACATTCTCTCGCATCATATCGGAGATCAAGTCATCATATGGTTGTTTCGGTTTGATCATGCGTATATTTTACTCCGGTCTTCCAGCCGCTTCAAGAAGAAAATCAAAGAAATCTTTCATACCCTACGGAAGTCATTTCCTTCCATGTCTGCACCGCTGTGGCTTTATCCCGCAGAGGAATGGCAGGACCTACGAAACTTGGCACATCGAGTAATTCGTGGGTCACATCATCCTCATGGCTCAACGATTGAATCTCAAGCAGAGTGTCGAGCCAATCATAGGTCGTGGTGGTGAACTCATCTTCTGGCTGCCCATCACCAACGATCCAGAATTCGACGAGAGTTGCCGAGTCAGGCTTGCCAAGAACAAATCGGTAAGTCCCGTTGTTGCCGGGATACTGACTCGGATTCTCTTCCCATGTTTTCCGAATGTATTCTCTGAACACTTTCTTCATGAGATCCCCAGTGTTGATCTTTGCCTGATAGAAGAGTTTTGCCGGATCCATAGTAGCATTCACTTGTAAGTCACCTCCGTCATCACAAGACCTTGAGTGAAACCACCCTTGTCTCTAAACTTGTCAATCTGAGCCCTTTCCACAACGTGAGGGTCAAGACCGTCCAGTTGTGCAATGGTGTCGAGAACTTCCCGAACATCTGCAATCTCTTCGGCACGTTGTTCAGCGGTGTTTGCACCAATCACTTCGGCACACTCTTCCATCAGTTTTGAGAACAAGTAAGTTTGGTATTCTCTGCCGAACACGGGATGGCATTGACAAGATTCTGCGATACCTTCATCAACGAGATTCTTGCAGATTTTGTCACGGACGAGTTTGTTTGTTTTAACTTTTTTCATGAAATGATTATACCTTTCTAGGAGTCCCTGTCAAGGGGTAGGAGTCCCATAGGAGTCCCGCTAGGAGTCCCATAGGGTAGGAAAAAGAATTTTGGAAAAGGTAGGAGTCCCGTTAAGGAGTCCCACCCGAATTATTTTTAGAGTCTCATGTTGCTAGCCCCCAAGTATCTTGGACGCTAGGAGTCCCATAGCACTGTTCATTCGCTCACAGACCTAAGGTATCCTTCCATACGTTCAATGAGGTCGGTCCAGTCGCACTCAGGATCCTCAGCCATCTCCCGTCGCAGTTGTTCAATGGTTCGCACAAGACGAACCTCAAACGGGGGCTTTGGTTGTTCCGCTGGGGACAAAGGAGTGATAGTGGCATCCTCGTCTTGTTCCCATTGTGTTTGACAGTCGTTAATCATTCGTGAGTCACTCATACCAGCATTCCCTTTCTATCTTCAGCACCGATGCGTTCGTGTTCTTTTTCAATATTAATTTTTTCCAAGTCCTCCAGAATGGTAGGGTCTTGGTCGAGGATGTCATCAATCATCATGGTTTCTTCAGCGTGGCTCATTTAAAAGTCTCCAGTTGGGTTTTGTTAGAAAGTCGGAACGATTCGTCAAATTCATACACAGAGTTAATCATGTCGAGCATGTCGGATGCAGGACCTTCCCAAGCGTTACCGT
>VMHT01086132.1_pt1 | contig 54011 bp, 78 predicted proteins | sample 4693611 | NCBI WGS metagenome assembly VMHT01 (sample SAMN12280063, study PRJNA550983) | marine metagenome | isolation source: seawater sampled from same location over 5 years 0.02-0.2 micron viral filtrate | place: USA: collected off the coast of southern California halfway between the port... ... | reverse complement strand
ATCTTATCACGCACGTTTTCAACACTGTTTTCACGACTAGCATTGATCTCTAGTACATCATACTCATCAATATCAAGCATGTTAATAAGCACTTTTGCCAGTGTAGTTTTACCTGTGCCTGGAGCACCACTAAACAGCAAGTGTGGAATAGTTTTTGCATCTACCCAACCCTGCACTTGTTTACGTTGTGCATCATCTCTAAACACATAGTCTGAGATTGTGCTAGGTCTGTATTTTTCTGTCCAAAGTTCTTTCATCGAACAAGATCCTCAATAGCAAGATATACGCCGTATAGAAAGAAACTCCAGATAACAACGAATCCAACGATGCTCGTATCGCAGTATCCGTACTCATCAGCAAGTCCTAGTTTCTTAAAAAATTTGTGTATCATTTGTAGGTTCCATCTAAGTTATAGTGTTTAGCATTGTACATGAAACAGAGCAGAGCTGTCAATATTCCATATTGATTTTTAAGTTGTATAAACCAACTGCGATAGTGTTTAAGGGTTGACATATTCAAAGTTTACAGTATCTTCGTTAACACGCAGCTTGATTGCACCATTCTTCAAATGAAATCGTTCTGCCATTTCTGTAGGAGGGCTTAGTGTAACAAATCTGTCTACGTCTGGCATGTTGCTTTTGATCCATTCTACTGCATCAAATACAACGTCTGCACCTGCGCCGCGTTCATAACTCCATACTGTGTAAAACACAGCCGTAGTGCCTGGATTGTCCAGCACTTCCTCAGTGCTAGGCACATCCTCGCAGAATGCAGCGCAAATGATTGCAGCAGGTGCTTCGTCCTTGTACCACAGTGCAAATGCTTTGCGGTTTTCTGTGATGCGAAAGTTTGCATCAATGTGTGGTCTTACAGGATCGTGATCGAAATATGAGAGTTGTGTTTCATCAATAACAGTTAACATTTAAATCCTATTGTAAAGTTCAAAGTCGTCAGCGTAAAGTTCTTCTACTCCTGACTCTTCAATGAAAAAGTTAATCATTGCGATAAGATTGGGGTCTGCATTTTCTGCAAACAGTTCGAAAGGTTGGTACCCATTTTCTACAGCCCATGTATTAAAGTCATCTAGTTTAATAAACTTCCAAGAGATATTCTTATAGCGTTCACTAGCATTGATTTGCTTCTGCAAATGTACAGGATCAATGTTGTACCAATCTTTAGGATCTTCTTCCAATGTCTCTTTAAACAAACTTTCAGTGTTGTCCCATTGATCCATCGGTTCTTTGGCAACCGCTGTTGCTAGACGTTTTGTCACAGTTTGTATTTGCTTGGGCAATCTACCATTTGGGTTTCGTACCAAGTAAATGGCTGTAGCATCTTGAATATTTTTTACATCTGCATCACCTAGTTGTACAAAGCCATTTGCTTCGCCCCAAGCAATGATACTGCGTCTAGCACACTTAGGGCTAGTGCCGATCAGATGTTTTCCGTTCCATATCACCATCGATTAATTCTGCAATACGTTTGTAACTATTTTGCAGTTGCTCCTGTAGTTCTCTTACGTTATGTCGTAAGATTTGATTTTCATCTTCTTTTGCAAGAAACATACTCCTGTATCTTTCTGCTTCTGACTGTGTGTGGTCTTCCCAAGCCATTTACACCTCTAGTTTACCTACACCAACTTTCCCTTGATATTCATATGTCTGGTGCCCCATACTAATATCGAAAAACTCCTGCCCTGGATCTTCGTCTGTTACTGCAAGTGTGTCTTTAGGATCTACTGTGCGTACAATCTCACCATTAAGTTCAAATCCACGGCTCCAGCGACCATGTGCTACTAACACCCACTCGCCAACTTTAACATCTTCTTGCTCAGGACCAATAGCAATCACTTTGCCCCATCTTGGATGAATGCCTCGTGTCTCACCGTCATCGCTGGTAATAATAATACCAGCTTTGGTTGTAATCTCACCAAACTCCATTTCCTTTACAAGAATACCATCTCGCAAAGGTTTGAAAGTTCCTGTGGTCCTTGTCGCTACATGTTTTGCCATTAAATCCTCCGTACACCTGGGTTCTCACGTTCTTCTGTGCCTTTTGCAGGTTGAACGTTTTGTTCTACTTTCTTAGCTGCCGCTACAGCCGCTGCTAGCCCACCAGTTGGAGTTGGTTTAGTTTCTTCATCTGGTTGGCTTTGTACAACTTCGTGTACATCGCTGTGACCGTCAACAACATCAGTTGTTTGTGGTTGTGCTTGCACAGCAGGTTCCCAGTCTTGCCAGTCATCTTCATCTGCTTGCGCAATATTTGTGCCTTCTGGGATAACATCGTCTACTGGAACCATTGTGTTCATTTCATTGTATTCTCGCATGATTTGTTCGCGACTTTTTGTAATAGTACCATCAGGCGAAATCTCATCACCTCTGGCGTTTACTTTCATATTGCCCAGTGCAGGCGCAGTTTCATTTGCTAACATCATAGCACCAAAATCAACGTTTTGTCCATTGGCTGTTCTATAAGTTTTTCCTCGAGCCATTATATTCTCCTAATAATAATATGCGTATATTATACTTATCTTAAAAACTCTGCTACGTCTAAATCATAGTATAGACTGTCAATCTTATGCACACCTATCAAATATAGCACATAACTTGCAACACTACTACCACGACCAACACCCCAAACAATGTCTTGATCTCGCATAGTATCTACAATATAACACAAAAAACGCAACAAGTCAAACATATCTCGTTCTTGGTAAAGCAGTAGCTCTTGTCCTACTCTCTGTAGTTGTGCATCTGTTTTACATAAATCTAACAAGTATTTTGCAATGTCTAAGTGTTTATACTTTTCTGGCATATGCCAGTTGCTTTGATTTATATTATGATACTGTTGTATATCCATATTTACATCGTTCAACTGTGTTAACATTGTGTCCAAATGAAGTGCATTGCTTGCCGCATTAAACTTTGTTACATTTTCTAAACATAGATTAGTAATATCGAGACTTGGGTTTGCATACAGCATTTCACATGCTTGCTGTTCACTGAGAACCTGTCTCGAATATTCATCAAGTTGTATTGTCATTGTTAGGTGGTTTCTTTTTGAAATCTTTTAGTTCTACTACTGTACCTGATTTTTCGTCAAACGTCAAGTCTTCTTCTGACCAATCAACAGTTACTATTTTTAGTCCTTCGTGTAAGAAAAACATCTGCGCACTAGGCTTGTACCAGTATTTTACATACTGCTCTAAATCAGGTTCATCATCAAACAACTGTAACAAGTTTTCATTGCCGCCTTCGTCTGATGTAAATGTATGACTTACGTTTCGTGCCTGTTGGCTGCTAATAGTAATACTGTCTACAAAAAACACTTCTTCACAGATTGCACTGATCTTTGTATACAAACACATGGCGACTAAATGATCCCAAGGATCGTCTGGAAACACATGCACTTGTGCTTTGAATGGTAAGTTAGCAATCTTTGACAGATTGTGTGCTCCAATAAACACACTGTTGTCTATAACTTCTGCAATGTAATATTGAATACGATCCATTGCTTTAGTGTAGAGTTTGTTCTTGCCCATGTTAGGTACTAAACTAATAGTTACATGCCAAGTATTTGGTACAATAATATCTTCCAGCACCATCGTAGTAGAGAAAGTTTCTTTTACTTCTATCATTTTTATATGTCGATTAAATCGTCCCAATCTTTGCCTTTGTCTTTTTGTTGTTCTTGCATTTTATCCCAACGCTCTCTGTCTCTTTTTCTATTTTCTTCTTTATAGTCTTCGAGCATCATTTCAATCTGGCTCATTACATGTGCATTGCCCGATTGATAGGCAAAGTTCATACGCTTTTGCAGTTCACTTATTTTTTTGAGAACTTCTGCGTCAGACATGCTGGATAAGTTAGGTGTTAAAGGATGATTCATCTTAGTCCATCCCTGCGTTGTTCACAATATGCATTAAATGTTATCCAGTTTCTCCACACAAGCCAAGCACCAACAATGCTCCAAAGCATGTTGGGAATCATCATTAGTGTTATACTAAAGTAGATTAGCACAGAAAATACTGCACATACTAAGTGGTCTTTTGTTGTCATTCAATAAACTGTTTAAGTTGTGGTGCCTGCCATCCTTCAGGTTTGAGAACTTTGCCGTCCTCACGTTTGCGAACTTTACCTGTTTCTGGATCAATCTTTGCAAAGTTAGTTTTCATAACTTCTTCCCATGCACCTTCGCTGTCCCAGCCAGCTGCACGGATAGCACCAATAGTTACAACCAGAATATCAATAAGTGCATCTAGTTGTTCTACTTTGTCGTTGGCGTCTACTGCTTCTGTTAGTTCTGTATATTCTTCTTCGATTAAATCAAGATACATAGCGTAGTTACTTGCGCTAGGCTCTTGGTCACACGCTGTTTGAAACGTGTCAATATCTTTAAAAGGATTAGTCATTGATACCTCTGGTTATGCATGTATTATATATATTATACAGGTTTTAGAGGCAGTGTCAAGTATTAAATGGCTTGTAGTACTAGTTTTTTCCAAATAGCAGTTGAGCCATCATATGTTGCTGTACACACATATAGGTTAGTAGCATCAGCACAAATATCGCCTGCCTTGTCACCTGTCTGACCTGTGCCAGTTGCAGTGCGAACTTCAATAGAACGATTGTTGCGCAACTGGTCAAGTACAGCAATACTTGCACCTGCATCATCTGTAATGAACTCAAACAAGTGTACACCTGTTCTGTCAAATGTGATTACATTACTGCCGTTGCTGCCGATAAGTTGATCTTCACCAATGTCCACTGCTCCTGGTAGTGTCATTGTATGTGCTACGTTTGCTACATTGATTTCAACACGGATTGTGCCTACTTTGCCTGCGGCTGGAAAGTTACTAAACGCAAATGTGCAACTGCCGCTAGTTGTTAATGTTTGATATGGACCATCTTCATAGTCAAAGGTTACTGTTCCACTAGTTGTACCTTTTGCAACACGAGTTTCACTGATATCTTTAAGTTCAAAATCTTCAAGTACTGCGCCAGCGCCATCATTGTTTAGACTGTCGCCGTCCAATGCGCCTTTGAGGATTGCCTTGCTTTCAATGTCACTAATCTCTGTCTTAGCAGTGTCTAGTGCTGTTTTAATATTGGTAAAGTTATCGCGAAATCCTTGGCTGTCATTGTCCTGCCCTGCTACTGGATACGCTGTGTCAATACCTGTTGTGATAATACCGCTTGCCATTATTTAAAACTCCAACTGTGGAAACTGTCTATATATTTATCTTTCAGTGTAAGGTAGTCTGTCAAAAGGTCCTACCTGTGGGAACTTAATATATTTGTCCCCTTGATCTTTGTTTGCAAATGTGTCTACATTGGCAAAGAATCTTGTACCGTCACCATCAAACTCTGTTACGTCACTAACATCAAATGTTGTTTCTTGTGTGATTGTAAACTTGTTTGTTGTTTTGTCAAACCAGCGGCTCAAGTTATTGTCTAGTATAAACCTATCAATCTCAAAACTAATCTTTTTAATATCCAGTGTACTGTTTTTTACACGTTCTTCAAGTCTATACTTGATCTTTTTCGCCGTGCCTGGATTACAGTAAACAATAGGTGCTGCTAGTATCCACCCAAGCACTGTGTTATCTTCTTGTTTGTCTTGCATCCAGTCTGGTAATACTTTACGTTCTAGTATTTGATAACCAATGTCTGTGGTAAGTCTACTGCGCATATTTTCAATACTGTTTGGATACACATAATAATCGTTTGCTTGTGAAACCAAATAATGCTGATGACTTACATCTATAGCAGGTTCACTTACACGCAATGGATTACTCCATGTAGTGACATCACTGCGTACATCTTGTTTTAGTACAGGACTACCACTCATCCCTGTGCTAGGATTTATTCCTTGTTTGTTATCTAAAAGTTCTAAGTAGACAACTTCATACTTCACAGTGCCATCTTCATTAAGGGCTCTTGCTGTTTTAAAATCACCAAATCTTAATATGTTATTATAGAAGTTTTTACTCATTGCTTCTATGTAATCTGTTTCAGGCTTTGGTGCTAGACCAGCTGCAATCACAGCACGAATATCTGTTTGAATACCAAATGCATAATCACCCGGACGATACACATCTGCTTGTGGTATGTCATCGTTGTTTTGAATAAACGCTTCATAGATATCACGTTGTGCTTGTGTAGGCAACGCTCTAGCAAAAATACTTTCATATGGCTTTTTGCTATCTAGTACTAGTCTTATACTAAATGTCTTGTAAGTGTCTACAACACCATCTGCACTGAATACCCTTACTGTAAATGTATAGATATTTTCAAATGTTGTTTCATTGGTGTACAAATCTTCAATATCAAACGTTGTACGTCCTGTGTCAAACATTAATGTTTCAAAACTTACTCTGCCTACAATAAGTCCACTGCTGTTAAGTGTTAACCCTTGTGGCAAGTTTTGTGTAAATCCTAGATTACCTTGTAGTTCATACTGTACAGGTCTGCCGTCGCTAATACTAGCTGAAATACTAAGTTGACTTTGTGTACCTGTGCTTATAGTACCAAGGTCAGCATTGGGCCACCCAACAACACTGTCTATATCGCCTTCTACTGTGACACTGAAACTAATAGTGTCTTGACTTACATACTCAGTGTTATCACGTTTGCGACAGAAAATACCAAAGGTATAGTTTTTAGTAGTACTGGCTTGCTGTGGAATGTATCCGCTAATCCAACCGCTGGTAGGATCTAATACCAGACCGTCTGGTAAGTTAGCAGATTCTTGATCAAAGTTTACATCATCAAAGCCATCTACTGCACTGTCAAAACCGCCAACTAGTTGAAACTCTAATGTATCTCCATCAAAGTCCCTTCCAAGTACTTGGTAACTAAAATAGTTGTCGTGTTTAATAGTGCCTATTTCTGTTGCTTGTGTTAGCATGGCAGGTCTACGCAGATTTGTTTCACTTGCGTCTAAAAGTTGACCTAATCCTGTATTAGTTTCTTGATCGTCATAGTTGTCTACTGTGAGTATGTCCATGTCTGCTGTAACAACATTACGACTTGCAGCAAACAGTGTATATGATTTTAAGTCAACGTCTTTGCCATCTGTGACTGCTACAATAAAGTCATATGTTTTGTTTACACTTTTAGTTCTAAAGTCCCATTCTCCGATGTCAAAGTTATTGACATCAAATCCAGGAGTACCTGTTACATCTTCAAAAGGAGTAATGTATCCAATAATCTTACCATCGGTTGTAACTTCTAATCCACTAGGCAAGTTGCCACTTTGCAGTTTCCAAGTTAGTGTATCTTGCGGATCAGGGTCTGTAGCAGTAAGTTGTACATCAACTTTATCGCCATCGAAAAACGCACCTAAATCACTTGCAGGTTCCGAAGTAATCACAGGAGCATCTTGTCCTGTGACAGTCATTTCAAACACACGGTCTGCTACACTGCCATCATCACTTACAGCTCTTACAATAAACTTACTGGTAACATCTTGTGCTACTTCTTTAGGAACACCTTGGATATAATCATAGTTCTTAGGATTGCCTTCTACAACACCATTGCGTGTCACTCTAATGCCAACAGGCAATACGCCACTCAAGTATTTGTAACTTGTGGCATTGGCTGCGTTTAGTTGAACTTGGTAAAACTCGCCTTCTACGACTGTACCTAGATCACCAGGTGGTGTAACCCATACTGGAGGCAACATACTATATACTCCTCGTTATATGTAGTATTTATCAACCCTACCAGGTGTCACCGCTCCATGCAACACGCTTCCAAATGTTTGCTGAACCGTCGTAATCTGCTGTTGCATAGTAGATATAGTTGCCGTCAAAGGCAAAATCGCCTGCAGTATCGCCGCTAACGCCTATACTGCTTGCAGGTGTGTGGCTTTGTACAATACGCATGCGGTCACCACCGGCAGTGATGTCTGCACCTGCATCAACATCTTGTACAAAAATATCTTTAAAACGCAGACTAGTACCGCCAATATCATATGTTTGATCAGTGTCGGGAACAATACTGCTGTCTAATCTGCCTGTAATAGTTACTGTGTCAGCACTGCTGTCACCTAGGTCAACGTTTCCATTAAAGGTTGCTGTGCCACTTGCTATGAGTGTTGCTGTAGTAATACTTGTAGTGTTTGCTACTGCATTTACATTAAGTGTGCCATCTATTACGGCACTACCATCAATGTTTGCAGCACCATCTACTTGCAGTGTAGCACCACGAGTTTCGCCAGTAGCTCTAAGATCACCAGTTACACTAGCATCGCTTTGAATGTTTACAATGCCTGTGCCATTGGGATCAATAACAACGTTTTCGTTGCTTACATCTCCAATAATCTTGTTATCAACAAATCTAAGTCTACTTAGACTAGTACCACCAAGTTCGTCGTAAACTTCTGTAAAGTTGTCGTTTACCTTTACAAATGCGGCACGAAGTGAATCGCCTGTGCCGTCGTCTGCATTAGTACCTACATTAATGGTTGCCTTTGCCATTGTCTATCCTTAACTTACAGCGTAGTATGGTACAACGTATGCTGTGCCGTTAACTTTTAGTTGGAAGTATCCAGTTGGAGTTGCTGGTAGCGCAGTTGCTCCACCTGCCGCGCCTACTGTTGTTTGTGCAGTTGTGTTGTAGTCAATAAGACCAGTACCGCTAGGATCAATAACTAGGTCTTGGTTACTGCGCTCTGTACCGATTCTTGTACCACCAACAAATACATCTCCAACTTGTAGTCTGCCTGTTGATTCAGTAAATGTAAACTCGCCGTTGAAACTTACATCACCGTCACTGTCAACAAATGCCACTGCATTGTCTGTATGGTCTGTAAAACGAAGTTCGCTTGCTGTTGCTAATACGACACGACCAGTGCCGTTTGGATCTAGGATAATGTTGCCGTTGGTGTTATCACTAGCAACGGTGTTGCCTGTGATAGTTACATTGTTACCACTTGATGCAGTACTGTACAAATACAGCTCATCAAAGTTATCGTTGATTTTGTCAAAGGCAGTGCGTAACGGATCGCCTGTTCCGTCATTGGCGCTACTACCAATATTAATACTTTGTTTCGGCATTATTAGAACTCCTAACTTACTGTATATTTATCCAGTAGTAGGAAAAAGATTTACAAAGTTAAGTTCTCTAGTGGTCTTGTTGGATTTACACCTAAGAAATCGCCCCATTTGCCATAGTAGTGTCGCATACCAACTTCATCATGTATAGTAGAGTTCTCATGTCTTCCGTGCAGAATGTTTCTTGATTCTGTACCTTCACGCATTGTAGTGCCTTGCCCTGCAACGCCAATAAGGTCTTCGTGCAGATTGCGTCCAAATGGACCCCAGATACTGTTGTGGTGTTTAATGCGTGTGTGTCTCTCAGCAGGTGTGTCAATGCGCAGCCCATAACCTCTGAACTCGATTAAGACTCGATTAGGACCTAGTGGAGTTACTGTGTCACTACGATAGGCACTGCCCCGTAAGTTGAAGTTATAGCCTGGGAAGAGGTCGACCATGTACCACTGGTTGGGCGGCAGATTGGGAAAAGATAACTCCCCTCTATCCTCAAAGCCGTCATACTCAGTATAGTTAACAGTAAAGCTACTGACGTTAACATGACCATTATCAAAAGGAACATTTTTTCTAGCGAAATATTCATCGTTAAAACCGCTCACTCTGTTAAAGTAGTGCATGAAATCGTGATAAAACTCGCTATTAGTATCATGCCACAACTTGTAGTTGGTGTCAATGATTGCTTTGTGATAGTGAAACACTTCTAGTTCTTCAGTATCAATAGCATCTGCTATGCAATCAAATGCACCTGCTGTCCACTGTTCTACATCCTGAGTAGGATTTGGATCCAGTGTTACCCAAACCATTTGTCCGTGCTTTACTTCGCAATGCAGTTGTGTTCCATCTATAGGCCCACTTAGTGTACCTGCTGGCTGTGTAATGCCTGTGTCTCGAAGAGCACGAACACCGTCCGTTGTATTTACTGCTATTACAGGAACGCCTGCTATTGTAGTTGTGCGGAAATCGCCTAGTTCATACATTTCGCTCAAGTGGCATATAGGCACCCAAACTTTACCGAAGATCAACTCTTGTTCTGCTAGGTAAACTTCGTGATTATTGTAGCATTCACTGCTGATGTATTCTATGTTTGGTTGCTTTAACCAGTTGGTATGATTGCGTGGTGGCATAGTAAACTCCTTACTATACAATATTTACATATAGCATGGAGTAATGTCAAAGATTATCTGTCTATTAGGGAATAGGTATAAACTATTATACAGCAAAACTTTCGCCGCAGCCGCAACTTGCTACAGCATTGGGATTGACGACTTGTAGATAACTGCCGCCTAGTTCTGTAATATAATCAACGGTACAGCCCATTACAAACATTTCTGCAATAGGGTCTACATGTAGATTGCCTACGGTAGGTTCTTTGTCTGTAACATCCCAAATATAAGTAAAACCGCTGCATCCTCCGCCTTTTACACTTAGGTAAACATTGGGATCTCCAACGGTTTTAAGATATTGTTCTGCTTTTTCAGTTAGTGTGATCATACTATTATTTATTGGCGATGTGTGCTACAAGTTTATCAAACAGTAACTTGTTAGATCTAGGGCCAGGATGTACATTGTCATCTGCTCTGTCTAATCTGTTGTCATAAAAACTATAGTCAAGCCATTCTATTGTGTTATCAAAATCTATGCTTGTCAGTATATTTCTAAGATCGTTGAGTTTTTCTGATATGTATTCGTCAGGTCTATTTTCAAAATCTAACATGTCTTTTATGTCACTAGTAAGATTGTAATCAAAAACTTCTCGACAAAGTGTGTTTGTTCCTTGTACAAAAACATATTTTCTATTCAAGTTTTTAAGTGCAAGTTCCAAACTTTTGACTTGAAGTAGAAATCTTTTAAGATTCATGTAACTATTATCAAAATGCTTGTAGTGCAACCGTGCATAGTCTTTTACACCGTTGATATCTGCATTTTTGCCTTCTGCAGGCGGGCCTAATATAGTATAGTCATCTACATTATTATGACTGCTATACATCCATCGTCTATGTGGGTATGACCATACTACAACCGCATAGTCATAACTAGTGTCAATGACTTGCTCTAATGTTCTGTAGAATATTTCTTCACAAGTTCCAGCGTTGATTCCTATGTTTGTAACGTCTGACTCGTAGTAATCTGCTAACAAATAGGGCCAGTGATACAGAGGTTGGTTTTGTTTTGTAAAACCACACTGCTCTGTAAAACTACAACCTGCTACTAGAATATTCTGCATGTTTCTCCTGGGCACCATCCATTCAGTTATTTAACCTGTCGAATGGAAGACAGGACTTTGTTAGTTATGGACGGTCTTTGGTAAATGGACCATCATCTAATTCATTAAGTGCTTCGCTCTTATGATCTGCTTCAAACATTAGATTAAGACTTTCAAACTGTTTAGATTCCCAATCCTCGTTTGAACGCAACTGCACATCAGTTGCTCCGCTTTCCAGTGCTTTTCTAAATGCTGCTATTCCTGCATCAACATCAGTTGTATATACGTCTACGTTAACTTTCATTTTCGATTTTCCTTACGTTTTTATTCATGTTCTCCACCTGGATCGTTTGGATCAAGTTTAACCTTTTCACCGTTAATCCACATGTATTGTCGTGTGCGGCTTACACTGTGATATCCAGGGCGCAAACTAAAAAGTTTTGGATTGCGTTTTGCAGTTTCAAATGTGCCTACTGTTACAACAATACCAGCAATAAACAATACATGTGCAACTGCACTTACACCAAACACAGTGATACTACCTACACTCATGCTAAAGATAATACACCACATCCATGCTAGTATTTGCATTACTACATGTCGAGTCTGTAGGTCTGGAATATTACGCAATGGATTCATGTTATGATCCATAATAGCGTTCCAACCGTTTACAATAAATGTTCTCACAGGATAAACTCCTTTTTCCAGTGTTGTTTTAATAGGATAGTGTGCGTCTACAGTGTCTTTAAAATCAATAGCGTCATACACATTAATAAAACTCTGTACTACTTTATGGTTTCGGAAGTAACCAGTTACCCTATACATTAGTCTCTTAGCATCTTAAAGTAAATGCTTTCTTTCCCAGTCGCTTCATTGCGCACTGTTAGTGCTGGCTGTCCATCAGGATCTGATTTACCAACATAGTTCCAAGACATGCCGTCTTCGATATTTTGCTCTACTGTTTCAAAAAACTCTGTGTTGTCGATTGCAAACAGTGTTGTAAAAAGCATTACTGCGATAGTCATTTTTCGTTCTTCCTTAGTCTATACTTGCGTTTTTATGTACTGGCAGAGAGGGAGGGATTCGAACCCCCGGAGCCCGCAAAGGCTCAATGGATTAGTAATCCACCGCTTTAAGCCACTCAGCCACCTCTCCAATACTTTAATGAGCCATTATGACCTTACGTTCATAAACTTTAATAGCCGCTTTGGCTTGCTCTCTGTTAACTTTAGCCATGTTCATAACAAACTTTATACTTTGTTCTGTACTAAGTTGCATTTGGTATGCTTCAATAACTGCGTAATCAATATCTGCCATTTCATGTCTCCTATTATTATTAACATTATATGCTAACTTTACTAGGATGTCAAGTCTTTTTTGGCGATAAAAAATCCTCAGTGTTTACACCATAAGTTTCGGCCCAGTCGAGCTCTGCGTCTTGATCTTCGGCTTCTTTCTTTTGTTGCTTGTTGTTGAACATATCAACAGGCATGATAGTTTCTTCTTTTTCCATGTTCGACTCCCATATATGAGGGAAAAGTTCTTTACTATTAAGTTTTCTTCTTTGATCTAACAATAGCAGATTAGTTCGAGTATCGTCAATATCTTTTTTGTATTTACTGTCAATGAAGTTAATGCAACCTTCTATGGCATTATACAAACTGTATTTAGGATCCAATGTCTTTTGTAGTTGTGTACATCTGAGTACAAAATAGTCTAGCTGCCAGTCTGGCAGATTATTAATATTACTCCAAGTTGGACTTGTTGCATGATGTATTACAAAACCATTCTCATGTACGCCTCGTTCCATAAGGTAATCTATACAATCGAATAGTGCTACAGGATTTAATACATTCAAAACCATGTTAAAGTTATAACTAGGAACTTCATTTATAACTACGTCAATATTTTTTGCAAAACTACTCCAGGTCTGTGGATATCTAATGTATTGATAATGTTCACCTGTGCTTTCTGCACTTATTGTATATCTTAACTTTTTAAACTTTTTGCTAAGTTCAAATACAGGTGTATGTATGTTTTTTATATTACTGTTTATTCTTAACTTACAATCAGGATTGACCTCGTATAGTGTTTCCAGTAACTGAGCAAAATCCTTGTTTATAAGTGGCTCACCGCCTGCAAGATAAACTTCTTTTGCATTCGCTAGGTTATCCAGTACAAACTGCTTAACATCCTCTACACCATCTGCCCTGTTGACCGTCACTCCTAGTTCTTTTGCCCATCTACTGCTTAGGGCTGGAAAACAATAAACACATGCATTTTGACAGGTGTTATCATAACGTAAATCAAATCCGGTAGGTATTAGGTCACCATCGTTTGTATCATAACTTTCTAATCTGTCAGTTCTTGTAAGTGTGCGTTTATAGTGTTTTCTTAAACTATAAGCATCTTGCTCTGTTTCAAGTTTATAACACTCTGCGCAGTTACTATGGTATTTGCCATTTATCATAGCACCCTGTATTTCTTTAAGCACAGGATTGCTCGTGATACAACTAGCAAACGTATCTGTGTTAAGATTACCTAAAGGGCTTGCTCCGATACTACAAGTTTTAACATCACCATCTGGTGCTACATAAAGATTGTTCCAAGGCGCAGGGCAAAATGTTTTGCTTTCAAATAACTGTTTTGGTTTCATATAACAATATTATTCCTGCACCATTGTTCCAGTTTAGCATAGTCATATTCTCCAGGATCATACAAATGCGCTGGATTAACGATTGCAATGTTCGGATGATTTATCTGTGCAACTGCATGTGCAAGACTCTGTTTCTGTGTATGATAGCGCATCATATGAACATCGTCGCCCCAATGTTTTTCATATACCACTGCACTGCCTATGTTTATAACACGTTTTTTTGTTCCATGTATTTCGAAGCATTCATACACGAGTTGTGTTTGTGCAAAATCTGGCTTTGCTACGCTGATTAGAACATCAAAGTCTGCGGTTAAGATCGTTTGTCTAACAGAATAATCTCTGAGATCATGCTGTTTTCCAAATCTTAAAACAGTGTGTGCGTGTTCTAAATAATCAGCAATGCTTTTTCCAAGCCCTGCATCTGTTCCTGTGACTGATACTATCATAATATGAATATGGCGTTCCCGGCAGGATTCGAACCTGCGACCCACAGCTTAGAAGGCTGTTGCTCTATCCAGCTGAGCTACGGAAACATAAAGTTGGTGCGCCTAGAGGGAGTCGAACCCCCACGCCTTGCGGCACAGGTACCTAAAACCTGCGTGTCTACCAGTTCCACCATAGGCGCTTTATGTTTATTACTATACTAGAATCCTATGCTTGTGTCAACCTATTTATATCAGTGTGCGGTAGCATTTCTAAGTTTGTGGGTGTTATCTTAAAAATAGCAGTTATGCGAGCTACTGTTGTTGTACTCTTTACACCGTCTAATATTGTTCTTGTTTCCAATCCATAAGGAGCAGGACTTAGTTGCTCTACTAGATGCGCACTTGTCTCACGCCAAGCATCAACTATATCCTGCCTGCCCATGCCTAATACCTGTTGCATGCTGCGATAATGCTTGTTGTTAAAGTATCCAGTTGCATGGAAATCTTTGCGTGTTTTTTCTTCATTGTATTTTACATCTATACCGTCGTGCAATCCTAAATGTCTGCAAAAATGTTTTTGAGGAAGGTCTTTATAAACAACAAAGCCTTGTTTGTCTCGTTGTTTTATAAACTCATATCCTTGATAAACTTGCTTTACAGTTAGCTCTGGGTGAACGCTGCCTAGAAAAAAGTCTTCGTGTGTACGTCCAATACAATAATCTGTCGCATCATTGAGTATCCAATAGTAGTCATCGCCATTGACATAGTACCATGGTTTGTCTACACCTAACAGTTCAAGATCATAGTCGTCATATTTGTCTAACATCAAATCGCTATATACCGGAGCAAATCCATGATAGAAGTCATGGTATTTTGTAAAGCACCATGGATCAGTCCAAACACGTTCAAAATCCTCTATGCCGAGCCTGTGTACAACATTAGGCATATGAACGCTGTTGGCAAACTCAATACCAGGTGTAAACTCTTGCTCTGTATATGGATCTTCAACTATGCTATTTGTATGAGTAAAAACACAATCAAAGTCAATACCCATGTCTAATGCCGCAAGCAATATAGTATGACTATCTCTACCGCCGGTGTAATGCAATCTTATTTTGTTGTGTGACTGTCTTAGTACACTGAGTTTTTGTCTAATAAGATCCGCAGTGGTATACTGTTGCAATCTTGCAACATCCACTGCACTGTATGCATCTAGATGATATTGTGGTGCAATGCCTTGGCTAAACTGTTCAGTTTGCGCACTTTCATACAGTGCAGCATATGCATTGACGAATGTCTTTTCGCCTACTCGATAATGTTGTTGATTCATATTTTCTATGTAAAAAAATAGTGTGCGCCTAAACGCACACTATTACGGGGGATTAAGCTGCAGCTTTTGCTGCTACTAGCTCGTCTACGTTGATGAGCTGCATGTTGCTTTCACCAACTAAGTTGTCTAACCATTCGTTACGCTTCACAACCATCATGAATGTGTTGCGTGGGATGTCTGTTACGTTCTCTGTACCATGACCTGTGTGATCTGGATTAAAGATTAGGAACTGACCTTTTTGTAGGTTGATTGACATTTCACTGTCTTCGGTCTTAAAGCGGAACCAAGCACCGCCTGGCATGTCGTTAAGTTGTACGAAAATGCGCAGTGTTTCGCCGTGCTCTTGACCACGCTGATTATCAAAGTCAGTGTGGATAGCCATTGTATGACCTGGCTTCTGCTGGAAGATACGGATGCGTGTCTTCTCACACTTAAACCAATCAATCATAGCTCTTAGTTTTGGACTGTTGTAGTAACTGTCTGTGTATGAGAAGTTTTCTGGTGCTTCTTCTGCCCAAAAGTCTTGGATTTCTGTTGTTGTGCTTTTACCATCTTCACTACGGAAAGCATTGTAAAGATAGTTGCTAACAATACCTTTATCTTCGTCGAATGCAACGATATTGTTATCACTCACTGCACGTTCGCGAGCAGTGTAGTCGAGTGCTGCTAGTTCATTGTCCCAGTCGCCCTGGAAAATCTGTGAACTGCAATAGATGCCTGTATTAGGGTTGTAACCTTTTGCATCATACTGTTTAAGTTCTGACATTTTATTATCTCCTATAGGATATCAGTATTGTTGAACTTTATATTAGGACCCGTCGATCCGCGTCATAGGCGCTGTTCTAACACTGTATTTATACTCTGTTTAAGTTGATCACTTAAACAAAGTCTATTGAAAGGACCTCCTCTGTTAAGGTAGTCCCAATGTTCACCAACACCTGTAGCAAGATTTACCACAGGGCTAGCACTTACACCAAGTTCATCGCACAGTGCAAGTTGTGTAGTTCTATACTTTTCAAACAAATAGTCTGAACTAAAGTTTTCCATTAAGCCCATTGCTATTTGCATGTTAAAAAAGTTTAGATAACTATCACGTTGGTATGCGCCCAGTCCATCTTTATTTGACCCAGATCTCTGTAGACGCATACCTATACGCAATCTTCCAACAGGAAATGCTTTGCTCATGCTAAACACAACCTGTTCAATGCACGGATAAGTTAGGTCGAAGTCCATTTCACCTACCGTGCCAAACCAACAACAATCCACAAGTACAGGTACTTTTAATAGTGTACATTGTTCCATTAGTTCTTTGTAGTTATAGTTTGTACCACTGTCAGCGAAAGGTATGCTAATGATCAAAGTGTCATTTGGCCCAATATCATTTTTATCTTTTAGTACATTAATATCAGTAGCATACCCGTGATAACTGTATTCACCTGCTAGTACACGCAGATTTCTATGACGATGTTTTAAGTAAAACTTATCAAATGCTTCTGTTGTACCATGACTGTATACACTATCGCTGAACTCGTTCAAACCTTGTATGGTGTTGTTGCTTGTACTGAGAATCCAACCTCGATACATATCGCAGTATTCCTCACTGCAATCCGTGTCCTGTGTGCCTACTTTAGCATGCATTAACATGCCTAGTGTTGTAGTTGTTTCACTATCAGGAATACATTTACCTTGACTATAAGGCTTTCTAGTCCTCATTCACAAATCCGGTTACCGTTAATGTATACTTTGGATTGATGCCAAAGTTTGCACTTAGATGAAATACATCATTTGGAATCTCCACAGTGTATCCAGGTTTCCAATGATGTAACATATTATCATGCACTTGCAAAAAATGTCCCCAATCCCATGGGCTAATAGCAACAAAATATCTTTTTACATTGCCTTCGCCGAAACGTGTTTTAAAACCGTTGTAACTATCAGTGTGAATAGGAATGCCTGTGCCTGGATCATATCGTAACAATCTAACCAAACAGGTTTCTTTTTTGAGATTAACAGCATCAAAGAAATCATCACCGCACATGTCTTTCAGTGCCTGATCATCTTCTGGTTCGATTCCCCAGTTGATTTCTAAAGTGTTATGTTCGTTGTATCCTAGATACTGTGTCATTACGCTTTGTCGCAAACTGTCTGCAGGTACAAACGGTCTAGGTTTGTAATCTTTAATCGTAGCTCGGGAAATATTATCTTGTGCCCACGATATAATCTGTTGATGATCAATATCAACATGCATTTCTAAATCACTAATGTCTAGATGATCATCTAAACTTACTTGTTTGTCGTCCAAGTATTCTTGGAACCAATCATTTTTTTCGTAAAGATTTGGCATTACTTTATATCCCATATTCTATAAATCGAATGACTACGCACTGTGCGTCTTACAATATCTTCCCCTGCAAGTTTAGTTTCAGCATATATACGATGCTCTTCTCCCAAAGGTGATAGGTCTATTGTGTGTTTTTGATTGTTAATATCAGGTAAATTTCTAGTACCAAGAAATCCACTGCAAAATACACGACCAACATGCTCTCTATGAGTATGCCTTATGTCATTGTCTGTAAGTCCATACACACATTTTGTACTTGTATACACAACGTGGCAATCACTAAAAACATCACATATACGCTGTATGCCTTCTAGTTCAATGCGTCTTGTTTCTGCATCTCGTCTTGGACTTGTTTTGCGACACGCTCTCGCAACAAGCCAAACTGTGTCTATGTTTTCATATTGTTGCCACTCATCAATAGGATCTTCAAATCGTGTAGTGGCAATGGTTGGCTTATAGGAGTCAGCAAGATACTGTCCTAAATGTCCTGTAGCACCTATAAGCAACACATTATTCAAGTTCACCACTCCAATGAATAGTGATCTTAGGATTGATGCCTGCGTTTGCACTTCCGTGATACACGCCAGGCTGAAGATCCCAAAAGTCTCCTGCTCGCCATTGGTTAATACAAGTGTTGCCCCAATGAAAGAAGTGACCCCAATCCCAGTCACGCACAAAAATCATATACCTGCGCAGTTTAGTATAGTCAGGCTTTTCGTCACCTGTGCGTCTAATAAAACTACTATAGGTATCCACATGACTCCAAATATTATGCCCTGGAGGCTGAATAAACAGACTAATGCCCATTTTATCTTTGCCAAATCCTGGGAATAAGTTTGCTAGTGGTTCAAACCAATGTTCAAACTCCTCATTAGCAATCTTGAAGTACTGTGTGTTGTACGCAGTATGGGTATTATTTTTTAGTGCAAGCAATGCTTGTTCCCTAATAGGAGCATCGCTTACATCATCATTAGCATGCATGATACGTTCATTCTCGTAGTCATACCACCAAAACTTTTCTGGTGTCATATGCTGGTTTGCTTTATTGATTGCAAACTCTGCTAGACCTTCCCAATCAAACTCGACGTTGCCCTCATAGTTGAGAGCATCGCCGTGATCCTGTTTCATAGGATCCCAATGCCAAGGATACTGTTCTCGGATTACCGGAAGAACACTTTCCTCAGGACTGATAGGTTTCAGTGGGATCTTAAAATCATATGGATCTAGTTTCATCGCTGGCTTTCTACCATTGGTTCCCAACGACTGTTGATTTCGTCTTCGGTGAGATCCCAACGAGTTGTGTATACGCTGTTACACTTTGTCCATGTACCAATAGCACTGTCACAGTTCAAATGGTTTTCCATCATACGCAACTTCAACCCATCTGCTTGTTCCTGTGTCATATTAAGTGCCATCCAAGTCATATCCCAACCAAATGCTAGTTTAGGATTACCTGTCATTTGTGGCAAACTGTTTTCGCCAACACTAGCAAGGCTTTGCTCGCAAGTAATAGCAGGATCAGTTTCAGTAACAACCAATACATGCTTTTTACTAAGCAGTGCATAGTCTACTTCGCCGTTGATAAGAGCAAGACGTGCATCGCCTGATCCATCATAGACAACAGGCTTGTGTGTAGTTCCCCATTGGTTGTTGAACTCTTGTACAATACGAGCCAATGGACCGTCTGCAGGTACTGTGTGTGCTACACGACCTGAGTCTTTGCTAATAAAGCCACCCCTGGTACACACAAACAAAGGTGCTGAATCATAGCGCAGTGTGATTGCATCGTTGATGTCAAACTTAACACAGCCGCCGTCACGCCCTACTGCTTCATAATCACTAGCCCATGGCATAAGCACAGGACCATCAATCTTTGGAAGCAAACTTCCTAGTGCAACACAACGGTCACCTGGGTTTACCAAGTTTACGTCATAACTGCTGGCTAGGTCAGTACTGTATGCTTGGCTTTGCATGCTAAAGCCGCCTGTTTTACTACCACTGTTAAGGATAGTTAGTTTTTCTGCCGCAAAAGCAGTAGTCGAAAATAGTGCAATCGAAAATGCAACTAGTAGGTTCTTCATCTATATCTCCTAGAATAAAAGTTGATTGAGTCTAAACACTCCATCTATTAGTTTGTTATGAATGATAAATGCAAACACTAAAGGAAGTGTGTCTGTGTTTCTCAATAGCATTCCTATGGGTGCTAGTACAGCGAAACATATTAAATAATATAGCATGCTGTAGTTCATTAAACCTGTATACAGTGTAACACCAAACAATGCAATAATCAATAAACTTATTAAGATTTTTAAGTTAAAGTTATAAAAAACTGGCACCATTTTGCTCAAGGGCCAAGCAATCATAAATCCAATAAAGTTTACTAACACAAGTCCAAGGGCAAGTTCAGGAAGAAAATCGCTGAACTCAAACTGTACAAGGTTAAAACCTTTTTGTTCCATGAGGAACAACAGTATTGCTTCACTGCCAATAAGTGGTACTCCAAATATAAGCAGTGGCAACAACATACTGAAAGCACCTGCATTGTTTGCAGTTTCACTAACCACAATACGTTTTACAGGATCTTTGGTCACCAACATACTAGCATTGTATGCGGCTGTACTACTAAACACTGTAGTAAGTCCAGGAATAAGCCCTCCGAAGAAACCTATCGCTGTGCTTGCTAATAGTGCCAAAGGATTGAGAATGTACACACGACCTAGTTCATAAGCCTTTGCTTTTGTCTTGGCTATGTCAGCATCCCAATGATGCAACATCTGCGGAATAGCAAATAAACAAATCAACACAACTGGCATTGGAAGACCAGCGTACAAATAAGTGTTGCCGAATGTTGCTACATTGATGTTTAGATAACTATTGTATCCAATAATCCCTAATCCAAGTCCACTAACTATGTACAGTGCATTTACATACCAACGGTTACCGCAAGTAACAATCATTGCCAGTGTGACTGCTAGTAGCAGACCAACTAGGACATATGTATTGTAAAAGTACTTGATTAAAGGTGTATACTCTACAAAAGCATAGCATAATCCAACTACAACAAGACTACCAACTGCACTGCCAAAAGCACTGCCGCTGATTGCGTTGCTTACTTGTGGGATGGTTTTGAGGTTGCGGCTTTCTGCCACAGCAGGATAACTTGAACTTTCGCCAGGTATGCCATATACAATAGCAGGTATACTGCCAATGTATTGACTGATTGCCGCCATGCTTGCGTACATGATTAACAGTTCAACTATGCCAAACACAGTTAAAAAGGGCCATGCTAACAGCATTAAGACAAAGTTACCTACACCTGGAATAAGTCCGCTAATCAAGCCAAGACCAACACCCACAAGGTGCGGAACAAAATAATAGATGTCCAATAAAGACTCCGTTTAGTTTTTTGTTTTGGATTGACTAGTTAGATAACATAGGGCAGGGCGTTATGTGCTTTCAAACAATAAAGCAACCTATAGTTCGGTCGCATGCGTCCTTTTGTAGCCCACGGCATGGAGTGCCGTTGTCAAAGTTATTTATAGTATTTCTTTAGTTTTGAAATATTTGTCGATCATATCAATACGATCTTGAGCAGAAGCCATTTTATTAAGTTCTTCAATCACTGCTTCAGTAACGTCTGAGTGTTCACCAATACCTGCAGGCATTGTACGATATACTTCAATATTTGCACGATGCACTGCAAGCGCACCTTTTGCTTCTGCTAGTGCAGCATCGATTAGCAAGTCTCCGGCTTTTGACATTTGATATCTCCTTGATTTATGGTGCTCCCAGAGAGAATCGAACTCCCAACTAAGGTTTACAAAACCCTCATTATACCGTTTAACTATAGGAGCCTATTTGTTTCCGTCTCTGATACTTCTGAGTTCTATGATTCGTCTGTCTATCCATTTAGTGACAGCGGCACTTTCTTCTTCATCTAAGTCCCAGCGTTCCTGTTTATCAACAACTTCAAAATCATGTTGTTCCCACATTAAAGCGTGTAGTAAGTTATGACCTATGCTGTCAAGTGCCATCGAAACCTCTGTTAATAAAAAAATATTTATTACATAAAGTAAAAGAGCACCAAGTTCATGATGCTCTTTTTGTAGTTTTAGTTACCTGCTAGTGCGCGGTAACCAGCAGCAATAACTGCCTTTGATGGTGCACCTAGCCGATACTTGGTCTTTACACGACCTTTTGTATCTGTGCGAGCGTTTGCATAGATTGGATAACCTTTCATACGCAGTGCTGAAACTGTTGAGCGAGCGTTACCTACACCATAACGAGCTTCGATTTGCTTTGCAGTGAGTTCTTCACCAGTTGAAAGTACTTCAAGTACACGTTCCATTTTAGACATTTGTATCTCCTTATGTCATTTAATATAAAGCATTATATGCTCAGTTAATGAAAGAGTCAATAAAAAAATAGTGCTTTCTATCATTTAAGTGTGTAAAGCACTATCTTTTAATACTTGTATTGCTACCACTCTTGGTTGCTGTATTTGACCCTGACTCCTTTCGAGCGGACGCAGATTTCGCTTCTTTCGTCCTATTATGCAGCAACCTGGTACGGTTTGTTCCAGGCGCCAACATGGATTGACACATAGTAAGCACGATCGAAATAATCGGTCTGTGTGTCATCATTACAGTAATATGTTTTACCACCAGCAAGACCAGGTGCAGTATGTGCAATCTCTGAAACCTTGTCAAGGATCTTGGCATTGTTCTCACCATACAAACGTTCTGCATGATAATGATTGATTTGGCTATACTCGTTGATATCCACTAACTGATCTTTTTGATCATATGGATTATATTTCATAATAGTCTCAAACGCAGGACCTTCTTTAAAAGTAATACGCACACCACTATTATGATCTCGCTTGACACCAAACTTGTATGTCTTACCAAACTCTTCTTTAAGTGCGACGCGGATTGCTTTTACTTCTTCAGCGGTAATATAAGCCATTTGTTTCTCTCTCTCTTGTTTCTAACTATACATATATAATAGCATCAACTAAGGATATGTCAACCTCTAATATACTTCACCGCAGTATTTTCTGCCTAGGCTATCAATAAACTCTCTGTTACTTTTTACACGACTGTATTCGTCGTAGAGCTTAACTTCCTTTTGAATGCCCTCGGGTTGTTTAAAATCCTCAGAGCGCATGTACTGCTTGGGTGATAACTTTTTCATAAAGTTCCTTAGTCTAAACGTGAACCAGCATACGCACGGAAACCATACTTTGCAAACACAGCCGCCGCTGCACGAGCACCTGCTTCTAGTGTGTCAACATTCTGGCAACCATACTTACTTGGATTCCACATGCAAACACTGCCAGTGTAATCTTTACGCAGACCAGCGGCTGCCATAGCCTTGCCAATCTTGGTGTTCATTTTCACACCATAGATGTTAACCCAAGCAAAGCCACATGCATAAGCATCTTTGCCGCCTAGTTCATTTTTGAAAAACTTGTCAGCCGCCTTGTATGCTTCGACTTTTGCTTCTTCGACGATGTTTGGGATCATTTCAACTGTTACTGCTGTCATCTCATCTCTCCTTAACAACAAACTATACATTTATAATAGCATATATTAGGCTAGTGTCAACCTTTTTGTGCAAACAATGGCGCCATTGATTCATAAACAACATTGTAAGCGTTGACCTCATACTCCCATGTACTGTAGAAGTCATCATCGTCTTCGTACTGAGGAGTTTCTGTGAATGATGATTTGCAATACTCGTTCCAACGAGCGTCCATTGCTTCCATTGCGCCAAGCAAATCCTGCTTGCCGTCCAAACCGATTAATGCCCGCTTTGCATCTTCAAAAGTCATAGGCATTTCGTAAAAACTAGGGATTTTAAACATTTTGGACCTCATCTCTCTTTTCAACTTATACATATATAATAGCATCTTTATAGGTCCTGTCAACCTTTTTAGAGCTATTTTTTCATAAAGTTGTAAAGTTTTTTGATATGATCCAAATCTTTTTGCGTATCTGCTACAAGGTTTTCGTCAACAAATAAGAACTGCATACCGTTTTCAATGCCTTCTGACAGCATTTCTAATACACGTTCGTTGCTTTCGCTGAATGCAAAGATACTTGGTAGTACTATACCTTGAAGATCTTGTTTGATTTTGTAATCAAATGCAGGCATCCAATCTGTACACCATGCTTCGTTTGCCCATTCAACTGGATTGATTCCCAAGCCTCTTGCATAAGAAATCATAAACTCACGAATCATATAGTGCGGAGTAGGATAAACAAAGTCGCTGTTTTGATCTGTAAACACAATCCATTTACCATCTGTGCGAAGTTTTGCAAAGTTTTCTTCTGCGCTCTCTCCAGGAAATCTATAAAAACTGCCGGGACGTCTGTGTTCAAAGTCGCTTTGTGGTGTAGCAACACGCACATCAAAACTTACACGACTTACACCTGTGTCGTTGTTAATGTTTCCGTGCCATACACCTTGATTGAACTGCCATGCTTCGCCGACTTTACAGTTTACGGGCCAGCAAACTTTCTCACACATGTCTTGTACTTCTTCAAGACTTAGTTTATTGTTATAAATCTCATCTGTGATTTTAAGTGTTTGTTCCCAGGTTAATACCTGCATTGCATTGCTATCCCAACTGTCAGTGACAGGTACCCATGTGGTATACATATGGTTGTCATAGCCTGTCCAATACCCTGTGTGGAAGTTTAACAGTCTGCCTTGCTTGACTTGATCTGGGATTAGCAAACGAATGCCTGTTGTGCGTTGTACAAGATATTCTTCACTAGGAATCTTATCTACTACATAGTCTACAATAAACTCATCTACCATCGTACTAAACTGCGAGCTATTAGTAAAACGCTCGTAGTGTTTGCGTAAATCTACAAAATCTTCTAGTTGAAAATGTAAATGAATATCTTGCAGGTTTTTGATTTCAGGCTTTAGTTCCTGTGTAACACCTAAAAAGATTTCATTCCAGTTATACTTTGCTGTGTCGTAGGTTATTTTTTGGTTGTCCCATAGAGGATCTAGAGGCTCGTTATAGAGTGTTTTAATATGTTGATCAACTTTTGAGTACATTGTTGTTTACTTTCTTTTGATACATTTTATTGTAGAAGTCAATGCTTGCTACTTGTTTTGCTTTGCTTTCACACATAATGTCAAAGTCTTCATTGAAACTTACTGCCCAATCATTTACTGCACTGTTCCAATACATGTCGCTGTGCGCACGAAGTTTGCCTTTTTTGTAGCCTTGTTCTAGCAGTGCATCATAGTTGGGCTTAGTTGTTTGACAGTGCTCAACAAGATAATCTTCTCTGCTAACACTGTAGTGAATAACAGGACGCACACCACGCCAACTATCCTTTATGCGAGCAAGTCTATCGTCCATGGGCGAGATGTACTCACCGGTTTTAACCCAGTGGTGGTGTATATCCAGTACGAGGGCGCAGTGGTCGACGAGTTCAAGGCTTGCGTCGATACCCCATGACATCTCGTCATTCTCAATAGTAATGCAGTTTCGTGATTCCGGAGAAAGTCTTCCGAGGACTGAAATGATCCCTTGTGGACCGCGTTTACCCGAGATATGGACGTTACATTTGAAATCTTGGAATTGTTTACCGTACCCAAGGTACCTGATGACATCGGTGTGATATTCAAATTCTTCTATGCTCCTGTTAACAACATCTGGGCGGTCACTAGCAAGCACAGTGAACTGACCAGGATGCATGCTGAGCCGTATGTCCCTAGCACGAGCTTTGTCACCAACCTGTGCGAGGTTAGTTTCCAAATAGCGCCGTACATCAGGTAACTGCCAATAATAACTCCAACTAGGCTCAGTATAGGCAGGGAGTATACCACTGCCGAGTCTAACCATTCGTAATTCATTAGGTAGTCCTCCTACAAATTCTATCAAGTTGTTCAAACTTGAGACATTATGTTCCATAATATCCCACAAACGCTGTTCAGCAACTTCTCGAGTTTGCCTATTAAGCCAGGTTATCGTTGTGCTACGTTCATTCAGTGGACGCTCAATCTCTTCTAGTAGTTTCTTTTTGAGACTGCGATCCGGATGAAAATACTTGCAGGCAAAGCCTATTCTTTTTACACTTGTATCAAACATACAACTACTATAGCATAATGTATTTGTTTGTCAACCTCTATCTGGAAACCAATCTTTTTTACTGCCCAGTCTATCCAGATCCAGTGTCACACAGTGTATACCGCCGTCCCAGAAGTATCTGTGTCTAATAGGACAAATGTGTGCAGTGATCCCGTAACGTTCAAATGTATCAAAAACAGTTTTATTATATCCGTTGACTATAACATTTTTTTCATCTATATTTAGAACATTAACATCAAATACACTTTCTTCTGAATAACCTACCCAATCTTTGAACCAAGTTTCTACATAATCAATCAACTCATCATCATTGTGTGCGTTTTGTATCCACCAACTTCCAGCATTTTTTTCTTTAAGTTCTGTAAACCCTTGCATTTTATGTTTGCCTTCTCCTTCGAGGTAGCAAACTTCCCAGCCTGGAAAAGTTTCAGCATAACTGTCCATGTCCCATATACTTAATATAAGTCCAGGCACAACAGGACTAAAGCATCCATCAATGTGTCCACCGCTTGTGATAGTATGAACCCGGTAATCACTGAAATGATTTTCTTTAAGATGTTCCATTAGTTGGAAGTCAAACCCTCTGTGTTCGTTAAACTGCCCTTGTCCAAAGTAAAGATCTTGTCCTATTTGCCACATACCATTGGCATTAATATGACTGAGAATACTTTCATATTCACTACTGATTATTTTATTTCCATTTGCAGTAACAAAGTCTGTTATAGGTTTCCACCAGTCAATACCAGCAACTAAATCTATATATTCTTGTTTGGTTTCTATACCCTGAGCATCCTCAAAATAATAATCACTATCCCAAATACGTCCAGCAGTTTTTACAGCGATTTTATTAAATGGGAACAGCAAGAACTTTTCTCCAATCATACACATTTGGTCTCTAGGTACCATGTGTATAGGACCAGGTATGCGCCGTTCACGTGATTGGTATTGAGTTGGATCAAACTGTATGTTGTTTGGGCGAATAACATTTACATCAAACTTCTCTAGCACAGCGATAAGTTTTTGGAAATCTTCTTCAGTTTCCTCTGCTATCTTTTCAAAAAGGTTTCGCAACCTTGTGTTAGTCATAAAACTATAAAACTCAGGAGGATAACTTCTGCCAACTACGCAAGTTTTAAGTTTATCCCAGGGTTGATTTATGCTTAACATTTCTATCCTTGCAAGTCGTTTATTAAACTGGATAACTCTTGATACTGCACATTAGGCAGTGTTGTGCTATCCCAGCCAACAGGACGGCGCCAACTATGCATGTTAGGCTGACAAAAAACAAACTGAACATCTGGATATGCACTAAAGAACATTACAAACTGTTTTATCCAAAAACTAGGATCTACTGCGTCATGTTGTGCAGCGTTATAGTTTTCTGTGCCTTTGTAAATGTTGTTGTGTAGATTGTTTACACTCCAAAAGTCATGCCCTATAAGCACTAGGATATCACATGCATCGTGCAGTGCTAGATTAACTGCATGTAGTCCACTGCCCATGTGAAAGCTCTGTGTCCATTTTTCGTTTTCTTCCCAAGGCAAACGTGCTAGTTTATTAAAGTTATCATAAGGAAAAAAACTATACCAATCTTCTCTGGTGTATACAGGCTTGGTGTATCCTGCACTTACTGTTTCCATAGCCATGCGTCTATCACAGCAAACTAAATGATCTACAGTGTAGTCTCTGAATAGTGCATTAGTGCCATAAACTGTTCCATGACTAGCAAGTTGGTCAATGTCGAAGCCCCGGCGACTTTCTCCGTTGCCTACACAAAACGCAAACTTCATTCTATTCTACCAAACCCTGCCCATTTAAGTCCATCTAAACATACCCATCCAATGTACTTGCCAACAGATGGATCATCATTAAGAACAATATCTCCACGTTTTGCCGCATATCCAGGAGTTGTTTTTGAACTGCTTATAGTTTTATCTCTCAGTGTAAGTTTGTCTATTACTACACTGCCGTCACTGCACACAGTCAAACCTACTTTGTTGTTTGCGCCTATATTCAAGTCTTGACGTCTGCGTGTGCCAATATAGCCTTGTTGTGATTTATGCTTGCCTACAACAACTTCAACTTCGTTGTCCCATACAGTCAGTGCATCACTTGGATCCATTGTGTTAATACCTACACGATTATTGCCTGGGGTGGTATAAAGCACATCACTAAGCAGTGCTTCGCCACTGACTTCTAGTTCTTTTAGTTGTCCTTGACGTTTTACTGCTACATCAATCTTTGCATCTACTTGTGCAATATCCCAACTGTAGTCTTTGGGTGTTTCAAGCACTGGCACTGCATCAAGTATTTCTTGCTTCAGTTCTGCTAGCCATGGTTGATCTCTAGCGATGTCTTTAGCAATAAGTGTATCTGCATGCAATGTTCTAGCAACTAGTGTATTTTCTGCTACAATACAATCATCCATGATAGTAAGTTGCACACTGTTGCCAAGATCTTCAATGCTGTTGATTTTTAAATCGCTGATGTTGGCTTTTGTGATGTTGAGTTTGGCAACGTCAATAAGACGTGGATCAATACTGCGTTCTGGAAATGCAAAGTTTTTAAGTTTTTGGTCTACTGTGTCACTGAGTACACTGTCAATCCTGTCTTGTACTAACTGTACAACTCTTGGCATGTTTTGTTGCAGTATAGTTTGACCTTTTGCCTCTAACCGAGACACTGCCGATTCTGTAATGTTTACTTGATTAACGTGTTGCTTTACAGTGTCGTTTACATACTGCTGAAACTCGCCACTGTCTAATCTTTGTTTTACTGTACTCGCAACTAGCTCTGCAACGTCTATGGTTGCCAGTGCATTGTCAATAAGAGTTTTAAGTTGTTCAGCAAACTGCTGTTCGAACACCTCTTGCAACTTGTCCATCGTTGCTCCTTGAATAATATGCTATTATAACTATTTATGGTTAGAACTTGACGCAGACTACATATTCGAATGTTTTGCTAAATGCAGGCTTGTACATGTTTTGCTTTTCAACAGCAAAACTAGTTGCACCTAAATCGCTGGTAAACTTAGCAAGTTGTTTAAAATACATAGTGCGTCTTTTATATGGTCCACAGCCTATTAGTTCTTGATTGTGGATAATATAGTTTTGTTGCATCCAGGCTTGTCGATCCTGTTGCAACCATTCACGTTTGCGAATAAGAATGGCATCACCTGTGTCTGTGCGCAGTGTAAAAGGTTCTTCAAAGTAGCGTTGATTAGCATACATGTTTTTGTAGTCTTTGACTGTTGTAAAGAAACCTTTACGAGCAATCTTACTAATCATACTCAACATTTGCTTTTGCTCTATTTCACTGTCAGCGTATGTGATCCATTCATCTGGAGCAATGATCCAATCAAACTGTGTGCCTTGTGCCACAAAGTCCGCTAGTTCTCCGTCATGCACTTTACATGCACAAGGAGTTTCGCCATAGTATGGCAGTCCATGCAACTTGGTTACATCTGCTCCTCGAGCATTAAGTGCATAGGGAATGATGTTTTGACCTATCACAAGAAATGAGTCATTGGACAAATCAGGATTCTCTTGGCATGCATTAATAATACTACGCAGTTTTACTTCCGCTACTGATAGAAAGTTCTTGCCTACATCTGTTAGAGATGTAAGGTATTCTTGACAACTTGGTACTTGCTTCATACTCTTTTTTTATCCGTTGGCGCACTTTTTTATAACATTATTGCGCATACTGTATTTATAGGTTTGTGTAATATTTTTACACCGCCTACCAGGAAAACTAAATATACGCATATAATGAAGCCTTATCAAATAATCAACTGCGTTTTGCAGGATATCCTCAGTAAAAACTATAAAGTAGAATGTGAACACCTTGTGTTCCACACAGGTCCTCGTCACCAAACAATAAATGGATACGACAATCAATGGTATAGTAAGTTCGAGTTTAATGTAAATGACTACTATGATTACCATAGCGGTCGCTGGCGTAATTTTACAGACAATAACTCAAAACAAAAACATGCAAAAGAATATAGGATACTACCTCATTTTATTGATCATAGTTTTGAACCAGTAAGTGTAAACTTAGACAGACAATATTGGGATCCTTTGTTCAAAGAAGATAGAATATGGCCCAATAGTTTAGGCGGTCCACACAATCAAATCTATAAACATTATAAGCCAGAAGATTATCCGTTAATGGTACTGCACAGTGAACGTGATAGTGCAGACATTCTACAACTAACAGAATGGACATATAAACCTGTGCATTGGTTTAGTCATGCATATCTTTGCAGCGAGTTTTATTTCAAACACTATAACAAGTTGCGCACTTGCACAGATTATACTGCCAGACCTATCGAATATCCATGGATTTGTGCAAATAGATTATTGCGCGAACATCGCACAGACTTTTTAGAAATGCTTGATCTTAGTACAGGATGTTACAGTTTAATGAATCCTGATCCAAACGGAATATTTTACAAAGGTCCTGTTCCGGTTCATAGTTTTGATGAACATGACAATAGCAGTGCTCATATAGATTTTACACAGTTAACACCTTGGAACACAAGTTTCCTGCATGTAGTTTCAGAAACTATATGGCAAAATAAAATACACTTAACAGAAAAGGTATTTAAACCCATTGTGCTGCATCAACCATTTGTTGTGCTGCAAGCACCAGGTAGTTTACAGTACTTACGCAGTTATGGCTTTAGGACATTTGGAGATTGGTGGGACGAAAGTTATGACGATATACAAGACCCGCAAGAACGCATGCAGGCTATAGCAGATATTGTAAACTGGATATCCACACAGGATTTATATAAGTTGCGCGATGAAATGGCACATGTTTTAGAATATAACTTCCATCATTTTTACAATGAGTTGCCAAATATTGCGTTAGATGAACTAGGACAAAATGTTAGGTCATGTCCATGAGTTTTTCAAAAGTAAGTTCTTTGTGCAGACTAGCACCATAATAATGATCTTGTGCTATTTTCTCTAACATGTAAGGTTGAATGTTAAATGCTTCAGTCCAGTCTTCCCAAGTAAGTGTTCCGCCAAACTTTAAATCCACCAATAGTTTTTCTTTTTTAGTAAGTGCTACTAGATCATTAAACGTCATATCTTCTGCAATCACACACCAGACTCTGCGACCTACTGGATCTTGTTCAGCATTTTGGATGTAGAAACGTTCACTGCCATCAGGCTGAGTTTTAGTTAATCCTCGAGCTTTAAACTTTTCTAAAGACATAAACTCCCTCGTACTTTTCTCTACCAGCAAGTTTATCATTTCCAACTCCTGGTCTAGTATTTAAAAGCATACGGATCATTCCTTGATACTTGAATCCAACTTTTTCTGCGAGTGCGATCCACCTTTTGCAGACTGCAAACTCTTCTTTTGAGGTTTTGTAATCAGCGATGTTAGTGGCGAAAACTCCTTCTCTATTGAGTCCTCTATGTATTTGTTGAAGGGTTGGAGCAACGTATCCGTCAAACCATTCATCCAAAGTTTTGTAGCGCACCATGCATTGTGTATCTTCATCACTGTATTTCTCCAAGTTAAAGTAAGGAGGACTACTAAACGCACAGTCTATGTCCTCTGGTTGATATTCTTCGCTAACGTTTTGTACTATAGTACCACTGTTTTGTATAAGACTGTTTAAGTAGTTTAAACGTTCTACTGTTTCTGTATTAGGATCTACGCCAATATATTCATAGTGCATGTTACTGCTAGTAATGCCTAACAATCTGCCGCCATAGCCTGCACTGTAATCATATACACGCCCCCACATAACAGGGCATAAATGTTCTACAATCGCTCTTGCATTTTGTGGTTTGAAGTTTTGGATGTTCTCGCCCGTGACAAGCTCCAATGCACGACGTACCGCAGTAGGATATACAAGATTATTGCCGTCACGAAACTCAAAGCATATTCTAATGGCACGGCGTAGTTTTGCATCATTAATGAATCTATCCCTTAGACTGTTTGAACCTCTACCTTTAGGCTCTGCTGTCATCATGTTTGTAAAAACAAAACGACTTATCTTTTGTCCTTGGTTGTTGCCAAGTCCTATAGTATCGCCTTGAACTGTGTTATACTTGGCACCAGCGAAGTTTCTGATTGCTTGGGCAAGTCCTGCTTCAGTGTAGTAGTCAATAGGAACAATGCCACGACTGCGATATAGATTAAACACAGCATCAATAGTCGCATCTGAATCTGCTTGGTAGGTTTCTTTGGTGTGTTTATCAAACTGTTCATAGAGATCCTCATAGCCAGTAAACGTATCCGCTACTGCATAACTTTGGTCTATATTCCAAAAATCATATATCTCACGGATCAACGACGCATCCTTGCGATTTCTTCTGCATGTTCTTTTTTGTCAGCGAACACAGGAACCATATTACTCTTGTGCATAGTAGCAATACCTAACAACTGTCTTTCACCTGTGTATTGCTTAGACTCTTTTACTGTACATGCACCAAATGTTTCTGCACTTGCGCTAGGATAATCTGGTGTAGCACGTCTGTAAGGCTCTGTAGGCTTATAAGTCTGTGCTTCTTGTTTGCGAGGCTTAGGTTTGTATTCGCCAAAACAATAATCAATGTACTCTTGTAGATTCATTTGCAGATCATGCAAGCCTTTGCGTCGCAGATCCTTGTTGTGTGCAAACATTTCTTCTTGGAACTTTGCAATCTTACTCAGTGTAAGTTTGCGCTTTTTGTTCTTTTTTGTGTTAAGGTTGCTCATGCCTCGTACAAGATGCATTGTCATTGTTACTTTCCTTTATCACTGTGTTCCATTATCAATAGTATATTACCAAAAAGTAATCCTGTCAACTCAAATATCACCATATTTTAATTTGAGCGCAAAGTAATCACGCTCAGAACCTACACGAACTCTAATGGAGTTATGCATGCAATCGCTGAGTTCACTGTTCCAAGGGCCGCTGCATAATCGTGCAACTTCTTCTAGGACAGGTTTACGCAGAGCTTGTATTTCAGCTCTGCTTGTTTCTATGAAACTATGAAATGTTTTTCCGTTTGGATACGGAATGAATACTAACATCGTTTACGACTTTGTCAACTCTTTTTGTTCGACTCTTTGACAGATTTTTTTGCGATTTTATATGCTGCACGAGCAAGTTTTCTGCGCTCTGCTCGTGATTCATTTTGATTTTCTTTTGGTGTCATAAAGTCACCAATCTTACTAAAGTTCTTTTCCATTAGTACTCCTGTTGGTACAGATATACAAAGTACCCTTTGCCGTTGGTGTCGCCACCGTTGTTGTCTAGTTCTTCGCCGTCATAGAACACGCTGTACACTAGGTCTTCACCATTGGGTGCTTCTGCGCAAGCAAACTTTAGTTTGTTCTTGTCAAAAGGCAGTGGAGATGTAAACTGTGCATCAAAGAATGTGCCTTTTTCACTGCTCATAAACTGACAAATATACGTTCCTTTTGCAGGATAGTTGTCGCCCATACCATGATCTTCTTGATAGGCTTCGTGTTCCCAATCACTGTCTTCGCCTACACTGCTCATCCATTCATTTAGATCTTCTCTGTCAACAACATCTTTAACGTGCTGACTGTTATAATCATCGCTTTCAACTTGATCTACTGTTAAGTAAGTCGCATCTTGTGCTACACCATAAGTGTGATCAAACTCATCGATTGGCTCGTACCATGTAGAACCTGTGCCATCTTCATCATGCATAAACATTGCTTCACGTGGGATAGTTGCTGGATCAATGTCCTCAAAGTCCTCGGCATCTTTAATGCTGTCAGAATCATTATCTTCTGCATTCAAAATATACTCTAGCAAATCACTATCGCCGTGTTCATCACGGATAGGTGCCCAAAAGTCATATGCTTCTTTACTGATACGCATATAACTTGTCTCAGCGCCATAGCCAGTCAGTTGAAGTCTATAGTGAAAAGGTCCTTTGAACGCCTCAATGAGGTTTTCTTTTTCCTGTGTAGTAGCCATTATTGCTCCTTGTTGATTACATAGTCCCAGGGTTCAAGTTTAGGTTGTTGCAATCTTGCATACAACTCTGTATAAAAACTATCTAAGTTACCACCAAACTTGCCTTGCAAATGTTCTAGCATTTGTTCTACAAAGTTTAGATCGCCTTTTTTATAGTTTTTAATAAGATTTTCATGTTGCTCTTTAAAGTGTGCTAGCTCTGTCATCTCTGCAAGTCCAATATCCCCTGCATCAACAATGCACCAACTTGGCACAATCTTATCCTCGATGCGGAATGTGTCTAGCTCTAACACAAGATAGCGTTCTGCTACGTCTGCTATTTGTTCTTCAGTTGCTAATACGATTTTCATCTAGTATCCTAATAATGTCTAGCCTGCTGCTAATCTCTGCATGTAAGTCATCTACTGTACTAGCAATGTCTTTGTCTTTGCCAGGGCCTGCTTTTATAAGTGCAGTTTTTTGTTCTGTGATAAGACTTAGTATTTCCTTGTGCAGAGCTTGTTTAAGTATTTCTATTTGTTGCTGATCCATTTAATACTCCATTAATATACGCTATTTTCTTGTGATTGTCAACCAGTTTTTTTGAGTGCGCTATAATAACGCAGCCTAAAATGTTTTATAAAAGTAGTTAGCACAGCAATCTTGTTATAAAAAGTTTTGTAAGATTATTACTATATACTCAACAGTCAAGTCAGATAGGTCAGGTATTCTTACATATTTTATAAATAAATGTGTTGCGCAAGAGCAACATTTATGTTATACTTTAGTATAATCACAGAGCGACCTCAGCTCAGAAAAAATGAGTGGCACTGGGAAAGACTAGGGCGGCTCGCGCCTTAAAAGCAGATGACGGTAGCAAAGACTACTGACGCTAGGAAAAGACCTAGGGTATTGCTTTCCTCAAGCAAAAATTACATATAGGAGAAAGACAATGACTGAGAAGTTGTTTGCAAATCTGCGTGTGGTTTTTGGACCGCGCGACAACTACAACAAAGATATTATGACCTGGGCTCGAACTGAATTTGGTACAGATTGGATATGGGCATATAATCACATAACAAAAACAGGTAAAACACCAATAAGAGGGATAGACTACTAATGCAAGCGATAATGGCACAAACATACTGCGCATTCTGTGACGCAGTGGCAAACACATTTAACAAAATGATTAACGTAACCGAAAGCATCGGCAAAGCAAGAGCAGCAAACGCACTTGCACAGATGGGTTATTATGAAGAAGCAAAATATCTAATGACGGAGCAAAAAGATGACTAGTATTTGGCAATGGTTTTTTAAACGTGCAAAATGCACACCAGATTCAATCGCAGAGATTGAACGCAAAATTCAAAGTGAAATCAACCAGTTTGATAGGTACGCATAATGTTAGATCCAGACCACACTTTCTTCAAAGTTCGCACTGAGAAGAAAAAAGGAGGCAAGTAAGTTCCACTTCAAGGAACTGTGTGTCTTGTTAATGGTATTTTTAATACTAGGCACAGATGCATTTGCTAAACCTAAAAGAACACCAATGCAAGGAGAGTTATATGCAGGCTTGTACACAAGAAGAGGCATATAATAACAAATATTTCATGAAAGGAAATAATCAATGAAAGTACTAGCGTTTTATATAGCAACATTTTTGGCAGTGTTTACTGTAACAGCATCTTGGGCAGCAGACACAACAGTTGAAATGTTGAACAAGCGTGATGACGGAGCAAAAATGGTTTATAGCGAAGATATTACACGCATTGACCTAGGCGACACAATCACTTGGGTACCAACAGCAAAAGGTCACAACGTAGAAATCATTGCGGCACCAGAAGGCTTTAACATTCCTAAGAAGTCAAAGAATGGCAAAGAAGTTGCTATTACATTTGATGTACCAGGCATCTACTATTACTGGTGTACACCTCACAAAGGCATGGGCATGATTGCACTTGTTGTTGTAGGCGATGATACATCAAACAAAGATGACGTTGCCAAAGCAAAAGCATTAGGCAAAAGCAAAAAGAAACTTAAAGCTCTACTAGGTGAACTATAATGTGGCCCTATACCCAAGAAGAAGCGGATGAGCTAAATCGCACAAAATAAAAACGGGGGATTTGATTCCCCCTTTTTACTTGCTATAAATACATTATCCTGCTATAATGTAAACTAATGAACATCTTTATTAACACTAACTATGTCGACGATTTCACTAAAGGCGGCGTTGAAAAACGCTTTCCTCTTATCTACTTTTGGCTGAAAGACTACTACTATCAGCGCAGTGAAAACTTTGATCGCACACACTGGAGTTACAGTGATGCTCCTGGTAGTGTGAAAGATAATCCAGCACTACAACAACAGTTGCGTGACACACCTCCAGACATAGTTGGTCTAAGTTTGTATATGTGGAACGCAGATGTTCTGCTTGCAAACGCACGTTGGATCAAAGAAAACATTAATCCAGATTGTGTTATTATTGCTGCCGGTCCTAACGCAGACAGCAGAGATCCGTTTATGCGTGAGCATGGCTATGTAGACTTTGTTGTAAATGGACCTGCCGCAGAAACATTCAAACGTATCATTGACACTAGACTTATAGGCGGCGACTGCAAAGATGTTGCTGGTGTAAACTATTGGAATGGACTTTGTACCATACGCAACCCTGTTGTGCCTCGCAAAGAAGATCCGTTGGTGCTAGACTATTTTAACAACTTCCGAGACGAAGTAATAGCAATGCTGGATGACTACACTGCACGTTTTGACAATGTTATTGTACTAACAATGTTTATACAGGGCTGTCCCTATAGTTGCAGTTTTTGCGAACAAGGCACAAGTCTATGGACTAAAATAAACAAGCGTGATATACAAAAAGTATTTGATGAGATTGACTTACTAAGCAAATATCCTAATATTATATATGAGTTTGCTGATGCTAACTTTGGTATAGTGCCTCAGTATGAAGAAATAATAGATTATATTATTGATAATGCAAATGGTAATATCATTATGAAAAAACCTCCTTTTGCAAAAAATAATGTAGATCATACTTTTCATCTTATTGCTAAAATGCGAGATGCAGGAATCTATCACAGTCCGCATGATGGAATGGTTACACTGCAAGATACTAATCCTGATATCGTAAAATACAACGGAAGACCAGTTAGTAAAGAATATGAAAAGATCAAAGCATATCAGGAGTATGCAAAAGATAAAAAACACAAGACTGCACAGATTGAAATCATACTAGGCATGCCAGGACAAACTTGGGATACACTGTGGAACAGTATGAGTGACTTAGTAGAGGATGATTTGCTGAGTCACTACTTGCCTTATTTGTATCTAATATTTCCTAACACCGTACTAACAAGTCATGACAGTGAAATAGAAGTAACTTATAGGCGTATGAAAGTACGCAGAGAACGTGCTTGGATTAAAGGTTGGATCGATCCATTGGATGCACCTGTGGAAATGGATTATGTGCATTTAACAAGTACACCTACACTCAGTGCAAAAGAACTTATAAGTGTACACTACTATTGGGTGCTTATGTGCCATGCATATGGATTCTTAGGATGGTTGCGTACACCATTGCAATACATACAACGCTATCATAATATAAGTCATAGACAGTTTATGCAAGCATTTGCAAATCAGTTTCATCCAGATCGCTGGAAAGATTTGCCTACAAGTATACGTTTAGACTTAGAACTAAAACATCGTTGGTTTATTGGAAAAGATGAACTGTTTCAACGTCGTAGTAACTGTAATCAGTACTGGCTCGCACCAAGACGTGTTAGTCAATACAGATTTCATTCAAGTTATGATGATTTTGAAACTGTGTTTATGAATACATTTGCTGAACTAGGCATTGAGGACGAACGCTTACCAGAACTTATGGAATGGCAAGGCAGTAAACTGCTGCACTTTGATACTAGTAAACACAGTAATACATTAGTATCATACAACTACGATGATGTTGCTATGGGCGTTAGTGATAGTTATTGGAAGTCACAGTTTACATTCAAGTATGCCGAGCAAGACTTGTATGAAACTATGTTAGAGTTAAAGGATATTCACTGGGTTCCAGAGACACTACATGAGCCAATAGAACCCAGTGAACAAGTTGAACTTAAAGTCCGTTCGGTACAATAATATAATGGATCATTAGAACAAGTGCAACACTTGCACCCAACCCTACCATCATCTTACCAAAGTCCTTTGCCACTAGTGGAAAGATCGCCTTTGTTTTTTGCTTGCCAAAGTATGTTGCCATAGCAAGTTCTCTACCTGCAAGTAAGCCTACAAACACCCATGTTGTTGACATAGGAATATCGTTGAGCTCTTTGAAGAAGTACAAGCACAACCAATAGAATAAGTCGATCAGTGTCGCACTACGCACATAACGTGTGTTGTGTTTCTCTAATACAATCTGTTGTATCTTACCGCCCCTCTCCCTAAACATAAAGAACAAGCCTACTACAAATACTGCACTGATAAACACCATTAGGTCTACAGGAACTACCCGTGGCAGGAACACTGCGATGTTTGCAATGTCATGACTTAACCATGTCCACCACAAGCCGCCTGTTGCTACCCATTGTGCAATGCGCCAAAAGCGTTTGTTGCCTTCGTCTACTGGCTTTGTTTCATCATACCACTTGGCAAAGTATTTGTGTATTGCAAACCATACCACATATGCAAATGCGGCTGCAACACCATAACCCATGATTGATTTCATCAGCATCTTTTCAAGCACAAAGGTACTTGCAAATACACTTAGTACTAGGAATGATGTTGATACCGGCACACCTAGTCTAGTCAATGCAACTAGGATTGCAGGTGCGGCAGCATGATACCATTGTACTTCTTGCCATGGGATTTTGTTTAGTCGTCCATAACTGATGTCTCCACCATTTACTGTCCAACCATACCATAAGGTTGCAAGCAATACTGCGCTTGCGGCTCCCCATAATACTTTGTAGTTGAATCTCTCATTGTTTGATGCCATCCATGTACCGAGAGTTTGTACTGAATCATTGGCTATAACTGCATAGGCAGCTAGTAAGAAGCCCACAAGGCTCCATAAGGTGAGTGCGTCCATTATTTTCTCCTTTGCTTGACGGCTTTACCCCGTCGCTCACAAATGTAACTAATATGTTACACGATTACTTAGTGAATGTCAACGCAAAAAAGATTACAGTTTTATTACAAACTGAGATTTGAATGAATCGCTTATAAGATGTTGCTGATTTGCAACAAATCTACTAGTACACTCTTTGTGGAGTTTAAATAAGTCTACTTCGTGTAACCAATCAAGTTCTTTCATAACTGCCGCAATGCGTTCTCGGTCATCTTCTATATCATCGTAACTGTGATTGACTATATCGTCAAATACGTCAAATCCAATATCACGCATATATTGTATAAGTCCTCTACTACCTATCATAACAAAAAACTGTCCGGCAAGTATTGGCTTAAATGATTTTTCTGTAAGTTGCGGAGTGTCATTGCGACTGGTTGTTTCTGTAATGATGTTTAAGCATGCACGAGTGTAAGCAATATGGTCTGCACTTCTGTCATTGTGTGTAGTATCATCTTGTGGATATGCTAGTATGCGTTTGGGCAATGTTTTGAGTTCTGCCCATTCTTGGTCTGTAATGACAATATCGTTTATAAAATCTTCTTCAAACAAAAAGTCTTTGGTCCATCCAGTTACACGCCCCCAACTAAAAATCATATCGTGAAAGTATGGCTTTTTAGTTAAGTGTAAGTAGGCAAGTATCCTATGGCTCCACGGGTTGCTGTTTAGACTGCTAAACTTATGTGTGCGCTCACCTAATGGCAATGCAGTTTGCTTGTTAGCGACTAGTTCTTCTTCAGGAAAAAATACAATCTCAGGATGTTGCCTATAGTTTGCACAAGCACTTAGGACATGGTAAGGGTGTTTAATATCATACTGTTTACAGTTTGCCAGTAGTTTGTCTGCACGACCATTGCTGTTTGAAAACACTACACGTTCAACGTCTTGTTGATTTATTAAGTCAATCCATTTCTGATCACTGTCGCGAGTATTCTCAGCGATAACGCCTTCTTCAACTATTAATGTATTTGGAGGAGTATGTAGTGCTAGTAAGCCTAAGATGTCACAACTGTAGTTGTCTAATACAACTGTGCTTGGATCGATTTCACTGCAATGTCCTCGAAGATCAATATACTTGTGCATTGCGCTAATATTTATTATGATAAGTACAGTATGTTAAAAGTTATCACACATTGGACAGTAGCAGCAATCACCGCATTGCTGTTACTGTTTGTTCACTACCAAGATAGTTTTGTAGTTGAAACTGCAAGACTCAAGCAGTTTGACTTACTACAACAACAAGACACCACCCAGTCAAGTGTAGACATTGGTGTAGTTGCTATTGATGAAGAATCTATAGAACAATATGGACAGTGGCCCTGGAGCAGATCACAACTAGCAGATATTATTTGGCGATTGCGTGAAGCAGGAGCGGGTGTTATTGTGCTTCCAATATTAATGAGCGAGCCAGATAGACTAGGTGGCGACATTGATCTTGCAGAAGCAATGCACAATAATGCTGTAGTCATAGCACAAGTAGGAAGTACAGATGTTAATCGTAATGGTGTGCCTAGAGGTGTTAGTAAAATAGGCGATCCGCTTCCATACTTATTTGAATGGGACGGTATGCTAGGTCCTATTCTCGGACTAGGTGATCACGCTCCTGGTGTTGGAGTAGTAAACACTACGCCTGAGATTGATGGTGTAGTTAGACGAGTACCGTTGCTCATGCGCATAGGCAATGAAGTTTACCCAAGTATAGCAGTAGAAGTTATTCGTGTTGCAACAGGTGCTCCTAGTTATCAAATCAAAAGTACACTTGCAGGTGTAGAGAAAGTACGCATACCAGGATATCCTATTGTTGATACAGATGCTAATGCCCGCATATGGTTACGCTGGAACACAGAGTTTCCGACTATTAGTGCTACAAGCGATGACTATAGTACAATGGAAGGCAAAACAGTTATTATTGCACCAACTGCCGCTGGTACCACTACGCTGGTAGCAACTCCTACAGGAGAGCAGTATAGTTTTATACCTGCCGCAATCACACTGCAAACAATGATAAATGGCGAGCAGATTACTCGTCCATGGTGGGGAAGAATCAGTGAACTTACAGCAACAGGTTTACTGGGTTTATTACTTGTTGTGCTTGCTCGCTTTACTCCTTACTATATTGTAGGCGGTGCTATAGTTGTACTAGCAGGTGCCGCAGTTTACACTCCATATTACTTTTGGACAAACAACTTGTATTTGGTAGATGCAACTATGCCACTAGTTGCAATCATACTAGTAGGCTTACATGCTGTGTTCAATAGATTTGTACTAGAATACTTTGAAAAGCAAAAGATTAAAAAGCAGTTCGCAGGTTATGCGTCACCAACAGTTGTGCGTATGCTACAAGAGAATCCTGCACTAATAAAAGATGGAATGAAACGTGAGATTAGTATTTGCTTTAGTGACCTGCGTGGATTTACACCATTAGGTGAAAGTTTTGGTGATGATGTAAAAGGTCTCACACAGTTAATGAATGGATACATGGATGCAATCACACAGCCCGTGCTTGATGCAGATGGTATGATAATAAAGTATATAGGTGATGCAAGTATGCATGTACATGGTGCACCTATAGAAGATAAACATCATGCTCGTAGTGCAGTACAAAGTGGATTGAATATGTTAAAGGCAGTGGAGAAGTTCAATGATAAAATTACTAGTGAAGGCAGACCACCTATTGGTATGGGGGCTGGCATTAACACTGGGTTGGGTTACCTTGGTGAAATGGGATCAACTGCCCGACACAGTTACGATGTCCTCGGTGACGCAGTCAGTACAGCCGCTCGTATTGAAAGCAAGTGTAAGGAATACGGATGTTTATTACTTGTTGGAGAAGCGACATATGAAGCAACTAAAGACGACTTCTTCTATCTCAAAGTAGACGACCTACAAGTCAAAGGCAAAACTGTAGGACTGCGTATATATACAGTGCTGGATAAGCATGGAATAAACTTACCACAGTATAGACAGGTACAAGAGATTCACGACCTTATGCACAGCGAATATCAAGCACAGCGTTTCGACAGCGCAATCACAAAGTGTAACATTCTAAGAGGGAACTTTAAAGGTGAGATGGACGAATATTACACTATGTGGATTGAGCGTTGTGAGTATATGAAAACACAATCGCTGCCAAAGGACTGGAACGGCGTGTTTATTGCCGCTACAAAATAAGCCCTATAAACAGTCCCAATACGATTCCGCCTACAAAAGCAAATACCATATCACGGTCTTGCCATACAGGTGTTCTATCTAAATACGCTTGTGTTGATTCGTTTTGGCTGTTATACCAACTTGTATATTTCATTTCGATTCTCCTGTGCTATCGAATACTGTACTCTTAGTTCTGTTCTCAGCAAGAACTTTTCCGAGTTCCTCATCTAAGTTCATCCCTTTTGCTTCTAGTTCTGTTTTATATTCCAGTACCATTGCAAGTTTTTGATTTAATCGTATCATGTCATTGTCTAACATACGCACACGGTCAACTAAGCGTATAAGTGTGCCCATTGTTTCGCCAACGACAGGATCGATTGTTTCTGTTACCCACTTCCATATAAAGAAAATAAAGTAACCCATGCCCATTGCGGCAACAACCGGAAATCCAAAGTCCTTAATCGCTGCTACTAGATCCAGATCCATGACTCATAAACTCCTTAAACTTATCTTGCTTTACAAGCCAGCCTGACTCGCTTACAATAAAGACATCGCCTGGTTTATACAAGCCTTTGTCCATTACTTCTGTGGTTGTGTCACCACAAACTTTAAAACTATCTCCCAACTGGTCAATAGTATAATCTACCCATAACATCGATTAATCTCTCCTTGCATCTTCTTTGCCTTCGTTAGCAGCTATACGATCAATGTTTGGTCGTACATGCAACACATAACTCAGCAGTGTGTCGATCTTTACTAGATCATTGTTCATTGTCTGCACTCTATTATCCAGTGCTCCAATGATGCTTTTAAGTGTTGTAATGCTGTCTGTAACGCCTGCTAGAATAAACTTCAGTGTAACAAATACAAATATACCTGCCGCTATTGCGCCTGCGATTGGAAAGCCTACTTCACTTACCAGTGTTAAAAAGTCCATTATTGTATACTCCTTAACCACTCAACTCGTTCTACCCACGCTAGGTGGTTTACTATGACCATCATTGTAGCCGCTATTACTAAAACTTTAATCTTGTACATCGCGATTATCCCATGGTCCATTCTCATAACAGCCTGCTGGCATAGTGTCTTTGTAACTCACACCTGCTCGGAAACCGTCACCAGTTTTTTCAATATAAGCACTTTCAAAAGCACTTTCACGTGGCTTGCCCCAACAACGGTTCTGACTTTGTCCAGGTACTCTGTAACGGGGATTGGCATGTAAAAATGCTCTCAAATCTGCTAGTTTGTGTGTATATTGTGCCGTTCTGTAATCGCTTGCACACTTTGCGGCTCGATTGAAATCGAAAGTGTCAAACTGTTCTACACTATAGTTTTGTTCTGCCAAGCAATCCTTAATGTATTGATTTGGATTTGCATGTACATTAGTTGCAAATAATGCTGTTGCAACTAGTATTGTTATTTTTAACCCTTCCATGAGCTCTCTCCTTCTCTGTTTCAGTATTGTGTTACGGCTACTGAACAACCGCCTGTCGTTTGACAATTTTGGTTTAAACTATAACTCTGAGCACTAGTTGTGCTACTTTGCGTTAAACTTAAATCTGTTCCATAATTACCATCTAAACTAATAGTTGCTGTATGGCTATGTGATTTCTTTTGATGTATAAAAACATTGTTGTCATCATTGTTAATAGTAAGGTCTAATGTTTTATCTGCATTTGCTTCTTGCATCACATGTACATTATTGTTATCACCAGATATGTCTACATCCATACTATGATCACTTGTGTTGTTTTGTGAACGTTGGGACAATCTTAAATTATTGTCATTACCATTAACAGACAATTCCATATTATGTCCTCCGTGTTCAACATAATCATACTGCCAATCGTTTTCTGTAATTTTGTAGCCTTGTCCTAGTTCCATGCTATTGCCTGTCCCTGTTACATCTATTACCATTGTGTCTGCATTGCAAAGGCTACCATTATGACATTTTTGTTTTGCAAGCATTGTATTGTTGTTGCCGTCTATAGATAATTCTATTGATGCGCCCTCTGTCTCTTGTATCAGTGTAACATCAATATTATCGCCATCTAAAGTGACAGGTGTTGTACTCGTGCCTATGGTGTTGTCTTCTCCATCTTGTGTAACAGACAAATCTAGTCCGTTGCCACTTTGGGTGATGAATATATCATTAGCAAAACTAGTTTGACTGGTATATATTAATATCATTAGTAGTAGGTACCGCACTGTCCACACTCAACTTAAAATCATCTATCCTGTTACCAACACCTTGATCTATGGTTAGATTATAACCATATGCTTGCTGTAGTCTCAGTTTTATATAATTTCCTGTACCGCTGTCTCTTATTACAACAAATTCAGGATTTTCATCTGTGATTGCAATATTCAGTACAGGGTCGTATCCAAATATCGTTTCATTAAAGATATCATCAAACTCGCTTTTCAATATTGCCGCTAGTCTTTTGTTACTTTGTTCTAGTGCATCAAATAAAAACTCTAAAGCGAGAGGATCGTACTCTAGTAGTGTATACCAAGTATCTTCCTCGTCCAAGTAAAGCAAGTCACGTTCTAATACATCTATCTCTAGGAAATCAATATCTAGTATATTTGTTAACTCTTTTACTCTCTGACGTTCTAGTTCTTCTTCATCAACAACAGGTTTGCGTACAATGATAAGATTGTTGATAAATGTTTCATCGGGATCCAATAACAAGGGTCTCTGTGGAGCCGAATCAATAGCGGAAACGGTAGTGGCTTGGAAGGCTTGGTTGAGAACTACCTGTCCCATATCCGACTCCACAGAGATTTCTCCAACTGTACACAATAACTTTGAAGATACTTGTGTACAACTGGGTAACAGTATAACAGTACTTTGACCAAACTCATCCACACTCATACTAAAGTCTGTACCTCGTACAGCAATAGTTGCAGTGGGTGTTCTAATCTTAATGTTCTGTCTAGAATTCTTTGCTATTTGACCGCTGGCATAGCGAACTGTGCCAAGTGCTGCTTTTATACTTAGAGCACCAGTCTTTGTGTTAGGGTCATAGACGAACTCGTCTATAACAAGTTTACTGTGTTCGGTAACATCTACCCTTGTGTCGTCCACAAACTGGATAGCAGTTCGACCTTTTGCTGTTTGAACAGTATCATAACTTTCAACATTTGTTCCTTTGTCCACCATCAGTTCTTCGCCTCCACGGCGTTCAATCATGCTATTGCCTTTTTGGTCAATAACATCACCTATGGAGGCGAGTCCCTGTGTAGTGGAGAAAACTAACAATGATAGAGTCATGAATACTTTATACATTGTTAGTCGCTCTGTGTAATGTCAACGTCGAAGTCATCACCAGCAATGGTTAGATCAACGGTATTATCATGGATGCCACTTTGTGTAACATCAACAGTACCGCCGCCACCTGTGATATCTAAGTCAACAGTATGTCCTGCGGTATCACCGTCTCCACTAACATCAAGTGTAACTTTGACGCCTTCGTCACTGTTTGCACTATTAGTTGATAGACTAGCACTGTTGTTAAGTGCTACGGTAATGTTTGCATTTTTACCATTGAGCGTAGAGTCGATAATGTTGTTGTCACCTGTAACTGTAAATGCTACAGTGGCACTATCACTATCACTGGTTTCGCCAATGTTGATTGTGAAATCGTTGTCATCACCGGTTGCAGCAACGGTCAATGTTACTGTATCACAACTACCTGTGGCTGTGCTACTACACAACAAATCTATTTCGTTGTTGTCACCTGTGATATCCCAATCACCTGTGTAAGTTGCGCCTTTGATGATAGCGGTAATAACATTACTATTACCAGTTTGTTTAATGTCAAAAGTCATATCATCGCCGGTTAGGCTTACTGCGGTTACTGAGTTCCCGATCACGTTGTCAGTTCCATCTTGTACAATGTCCAAATCCAAGTTATCACCACTTTGTGTGATGTAAATGTCATTAGCGAAACTTGGAATAGTCCATAAGCACAAGATAGCTAGTACTTTTACTGCATACTTCATTTTTTATCTCCTGCAGTACTTGTTTTTGGTCTACCATTGGGAAAGTAACCTATTGCTTTATCGCCATAGTCTTTTCCTTTGAATTTCCAAAAACCTTTTTGTTCTCCTTGTTTTACTAGTTCAGCGACCGCTGCTTCGATAGCAGCTCTCACTGCATAACTAGTAGGTTCATTTACCGCCATCCCTGCCTCAACCTCCAGGGCTTTGGTACCTAAGTCAAGGAACCTAAAAACATCTGCGCCACTACTGTGACTTGCGATGCTTTTTTGTGTCAGCACAGTGAGCAATATTTCGCCAGTTTGTACACTGACTATACGCATTGCTACTGTTACTTGATCTGTTCTATATTCAGTACTAGCGCCGATGCCAAAGTATCTTGCACCTACACCTCCGCTAGTAATATTACTGTCATACCCCACGACACCGCCTTCGATCATTAAGCCAGCAAACTTTAGTGCCTTGAGCGGCGATTTACCTTTGTCAAAGGTCTCCGCTGTGCTACGAATGAGTTGTCTTTCTTTTGTGAGGTTTTGTAAACTGTTACGTTCTAATACTGTGAACCAAGTTTCATTGCCAATGTTTTTTAGTGCATCAATAACATACACTTCAGCACCTTGAGTTACTGCGCTACTAAGTTGACTAAAACGTTCATTGGGTTTACGTTGTCCGGTTTTATCAGTAAACTGATATACTGCAATAGGAATCTTGGGTCCATCTAAATCTGGAATGTCAGTAAGCACAGGTACAGCAGCAGGAGCCAACGTTGGTTGCTCATGTATTTTTGCATTGTGTGCTCCGCAACCAGCGAGTGCTAGCGCCAATAACATTGGTAAAATGCGCTTATACATATGCTAAAATCCAAAACCTGTCAGTGGCACTGTTAGTTCTGTGGTTGTACCATCTTCCTCAAGTATTACTACGGTAATAGTATCAGATGTAATATCCTTATTCCAAGTAATGGTAGCACCTTCTATTTCTGCTGTGCCTGATGTTGCGCCATCATCTTCAAACATTCCATCTACTAAGCTCTTACTGATGTTAGCGTATATTCTACTTTCAACGTTTTTAAGAAACTTAGCCAAAGTGGTGTTTTCTTCAGCACGTTGTAGTTCGCGCTCAAGTGCTTTTTGTTCGTCTTCACGTTCTTTTTTACGTTGTTGTTGTAGTTGGTCAATGGCAAGCACATGGTTACTGTATCCATTGCCACTGAATGCTGGATTTTTAAATGAATGTGTTAGTTCGCTGGCATTTGCAGTCCAGGCGAATAACCCTATGATTAAGATAAAGTATCTCATTTTTAGCCCTCTCTCCAAGACACTTCTTTGTATATAAAAGATCCGCTCTCACCCAGATCCTCTAACCGAGACACAACGATATGCATAAAAACCTAGGGCTTTTACGGCAAGAGTTATGTCTCGATTACAACTATATACTAGAAGTCTCTCCTCTTCCAAGTATATTTAATCAAATATTGGGGATTTATTATATGGTATTATATTGTCTGATGGACTTTGCGTCCACCCATAGGATACATACTAAAACGTGCACCAGCAACACCAAAGTTACTGCGATCACCTTTATACATTGCCATCATTGCTGGCTCGTATGCACCTTTCATAGGATCACCGTTACTGTGCATAATAGGACTTACTAGTTGTCCGTTTTGGATGGTAACAGGTCCTTGCAGCACAAGGTCTACGTTTTGTGCACCACGCACTCCACCATAGCCATTGCCATAGATACTAATAAGTTGAAATAGTTCGCTTGCTGGTCTTGCAATAGTTGTTGCTCTTGGCATTTGTTCGCCAACCATTGCTTTAATGTCTTGGATAAACTGTAGTACTTCTTGTTTGATTTGAGGATTTGCATTGTATACTGGCAACATTTCTCTGTCGCTCATGCCTCCCCATTGTCCAAAATCTTGTGCTCTTGCACCATCTTTGTGACTTACCCAAGCAACACTTTCACCTTGTGCATCTACAAAATGAAAGTCACTTTTAGGTGTGCCTGGTGTAGTGACAACATCTGCTACGTCAACAGTTCTGTCGCCTACTACAAGTGGTATTGTTGGATTGTTGCCTTTAAGTTCTGCTAACTGTGCTTGCAAACTTGCAAGTTCTGCATCTTCAATACGAGTGCCAAATCCTGTGCCTTTGCCACCAAACTCCGCTGTTTTTTCTAACTGCGACAGTCTATACAGTTTGCCATCTGCACCAGTATAGGTTGTAGGTATATTGCCTTGTCTTAGTTGTTCTAATGCTTCAGGATCTGGCTCTAGTATTAGTGTTGGTTCAGTCTGTCCTGCTAGTACAAAAGGTTCTTTGTTAGCAAGTTTTTGGATGAATACATCCATGTTATTACGTTTTCTTAGTTGTGCTGGCGCAAGAGTAAGTTCTTGCAAATCCTGCATATCTTCAGGGATAACCGCTGGACCTTGTTGCACCGACTTTGTGCCCTTTACAGGATATGTAAGTTCGTTTAGTAGCATAGTGTAGTATTTATCTACACTATTACTCTACATGGTCCTTGAAAGAAGTAGAAGTCATCTTGTTTCCTGAGCTTCCAGTTGCCTCGCAGTTCAAACACTTTTTTATCTTGAAGATAGTCGTCCCATAGCATAAGCAGAGGATTGTTTTCTTCAACATGCATACAAAATGCTCTGTTATCGTATATCTTCTTGAACCAATATGTATAAGTTTTTTTGTTGCCAAAACGTTTTACAGTTCTAGTAATATAGCGCACAGTAACTTTTGCATCTTCAACATACACAGGCGGCGGCATTGCGCTAGTATCACATTCCTGTTTGATTTTTTCTCTAGCAACATCTTCAGCATAAAACTCAGGTAGTTTAGCAATCATTCCGATTTCACTGCCTTTAAGAGTATAAATGTCCTTTCGCTGTAAGCAAGCACCAAGACAGTCTCTAAATGTTGTTGCACTAAATCTATTATCCATTGCGCCCATAAACAGTTTTTTACGATAGTATTGCCGTATTTTATCTGCTTGTGCTAGATAATCGCCATTTAGTATATACTTGTGTGTTTGTATTTGTTTGTCCACTTCATGCATGTGAAGAGGATTATCTTCTTCAATCCTAACTAGTGCTACTGCAATAGGATCGTGTTCAAACTTTACGTCGTTCATATCTATATCAAATAACTGTGGTTGTGTAAATAAACTCATTCATATACCCTGTTGTGAGTATCCTGACATCTAATAAATGTTGCGCATTTGCTCAAATGTTTAAGTTTTATTGCTCCAACGTAAGTAAGAGTAGAACGCAACCCACCCAACAAATCTTGAATAGTATCTCCCACTGCTCCCCGGTAAGGGACCAAAACTTCTCTTCCTTCACTGCTTCTGTATTCCTTTAATCCACCAAAATGTTTTGTGTTTGCTGCTTCACTGCTCATCCCGTAAAACTGTATAAACTGCTTTGTTTCTCTTAGTTGCTCGCCAACTGTTGGATCGACTTCCATTTTGAGATAGCATTTTTCAACAATATTTCCGCCACCTTCTGTATGACCAGCAAGCATGCCGCCTAACATTACAAAGTCTGCGCCGCCTGCAAATGCTTTAGCAACATCGCCGGGACAAGTGCAGCCGCCATCAGCAATAATGTGACCGCCCAAACCGTGGGCAGCATCGGCACACTCAATGACAGCAGATAACTGAGGATAACCAACACCAGTTTGAATCCGTGTAGTGCATACACTACCGGGCCCAATACCAACTTTAACAATATCTGCTCCACGCAGTATTAACTCCTGTGTTTGATCTGCGGTAACTACGTTACCTGCAATAATAACAATGTTAGGATAATCTTGACGCATGCTAGCGACAAAGTTTAAGAACCTTTCGCTGTAGCCATTTGCAACGTCAATGCAAACGTATTTAATCTTTTTTGCACCTGCGTATACTGCACGGAACTTAGCTGCATCATCGTCTGTAACACCCATACTGTATGCTGTGTGTTCAGCACGTTGTTCGTTAAAAAAACCTACTAGCTCTTTAATACTGTAGGTTTTGACTAAGCAAGTAAACAGTCCTAGTTCACCTAGACGATCTGCCATTTCAAATGTACCAACACCATCCATATTAGCTGCCATTACAGGAATGCCTTTGAAATGTGGATTTGTTTCCGGTTTAAGTATCTCTATACTTAGTTCTTCTGGCTTGTAGTTACGAAACCAAAATCTGCGCTCAAGTTTCACTTCTTTGCGTGAGCCCAGTGTACTGCGCTTAGGGCGCAACAATACATTGCTGTAGTCCAGCTTGACGTCCGGTTCTATATTCATTTATGCCTCTTATGCTGATTCTAGTTTTATTTCTAGAGGGTAACCTTCGTTTCTCGCACTCAATAGTACTTCAACACCCTTTTGTTCTGCTATTTCAAACGGCAGTACTGCTACAATGCCAGCGCCATTATCATCAATCTCTTGACTTTTATCAGCCGCACTTGATTCATCATAATCAAATGTATTCATTAAACTGCTAATAACAAACTCATATGTTGTAGAATCATCATTGAGATAGATTACTTTATAATCTTTTGGAGGTTCGATATTGAGAACAGGTCTAGTAGTCTGCTTTACTTGTGTATCGCTCATGGTAATCCTTTATTGTTGTGAGGGGTATTGCTACCCCCCACTCTTTATAGTAGTATTTACTCCGCAATATGCTCAATGGCAATCTTGCGAGGTTGCTTTTCTTCGGGGATAATACGCTCTAATGAAACATAAAGCATACCGTTCTCAAGTTTAGCACCATTAACAACTACATCATCTGCAAGTGTAAAGTTACGTTTGAACTTACGCTGTGCAATGCCTCTGTGCATGAACTGAAGTGTTTCAGTCCCTTCATCTTTGGGATCATGTGAGATTGTAAGCACACCCTCTGCAACTTCAATGTCAAGGTCTGCTAGTTTTACACCAGCAAGTGCCATTTCGATTCGGAAATGGTTGTCTTCCTTAACAATGTTGTATGGAGGATATCCTGTACTGTTTTGATTATGTTCTACATAGCGGAACATATTGTCAAAGACTCTGTCGAATCCCACAGCATATGGTGTTAGTTTATTGATGTCGAGTGAGGTTAATCTTGTCATTTTGTATCTCCTTCTATAAGCAAGATTTATGAGACCCTTAAAGGCATCTCAGTTGAGGACTAACCGTTGATCCTCCCGTGTCTATTAAGTAACAACCCTTTTCTATGACAGTGTCGTTGACCCTTGTCATAAAACTTTAAATGTTTTGGCCCTAGTATCTATTGACTCTATATTTGGCCCTGTGTCCACCGTGTGACTCCACGATGTTAAAAATATTTATCTATTGTCTAGTTCACGTTTCTTTTTAAGCCAGCGAGCTCTGCCCGCTGCTTTTTGCTTTGCACGTTTTTCGCTGGGCTTTACATGATGCTTGCGATTTCTAAGCTCTTGAATAACACCTTCATTTTGCATTAGTCTTTTAAGTTTACGCCAAGCACGGGTCACATCATTGTTGCGAACCTCTACATATAACCCTTGTTTTTCTCTGGGCTCTCTTGCCATTTAGTCATCCATTCTATTGCAGGCTCCAGTGGGTCTGCAACTTCGTTTATGTTCCATCGTATATACGATTCTTTATTATTATAGTAGTAAACACGTTCTTTGTCAATAAAAAAACCACTGTAAAATGCATTATATGCGCAGTTTATTATACTTATCTCACTTTGATAATATGCTGTAGTTATCCAATCCAAATCACTTTCTAATGTAGCACAATATATAGTAACAGGAATAGGTAGTCTGCGTATATTATCAACAACATCTTGTAGGTAGTCGTCACATCCTATTAATAGTATACTAGGCTGTTCAGCAAAATATAAATCAGGCGCTGTCACCACGACGGCGTTGGATTGCATTTTCGACTTCCTCTTGCTCTTGTACGGTTAGGTCTTCTAAATCTGTGTAACCGTTCACTACTTGATCTGTTAGGTGTGCAACATATTCCTCATTGAGATATGTATCTGTCACTTCCTTGTCCAACTGCATCCAGTTTGTGCCTGTGTATCTAAACAGCCTGTTAGGCAGTACGTCTACTCTAACAAACAAGTCACCTTTTTCTGGTTGCTTTGGAAACTCTATACCAAAGTCTGCTTGCGCCGCTTTGTCTAAATCAAGGTCCGCTACAGCGGCTAAGTTCCTGGCAGGGACCTCTATTCTTTTTTTGGTTCTACGTCAAATGGCAGTTCTGGATTTGTATTAACTTCTTCTTGTACTTGTGCTTCTAATCCTGCTGCAAACTCGTCTTTTTCTACTAGTTGATATTTTTCAGCCATCTTAATAACAACTGCATCTCTACGCTCAATCTCTGCTTCGAGGTCACTAATCTTGCCAAGCAGTGTAGTAATGCGTGTCTCTTGGTCAGTTACACCTTCTGCAATAGCATCTAGTTTTTCTTTGTAACTATCACGTTCGGCTTCAGTAGAAACTACTTTGTCAACTAGCCCATCATTTTCTGTTTTAAGTTCTGCAATAGCCGTTGCTAGCTCATCACGTTCTCCTAACAGTCTAGTTTTTTCTTCTTGTAGTTCGCTGTATTTTGCGGGATCAATGTTGCTAAGATTACCGTCTAGGAGTTTTTCAATCTCTGCCAAATAGTCATTGTGTTTTTGTAGTTCCATTTCTAGTTCCTCTAATCTTGGGTCATCCACTCGTACGATTTTTTCTTTAGGTTTATTAAGTCCACGCTCTTGTCGCCACCAACTTATACTCATTACACCTGCAAGCACCAAACAAATAGCAAGTGGATCAAACACTGCAACAATAATAATGATTACCCAACGTACTGCTTCTTCTAGTTGGCTACGATTTGCTTCGCCATATACTAGTTCAGCAATGTATTTTACCGGACCAACCTCTGCTTCGAACTGTCTATACTGTTTTTCAAATACAAACTTTTCTTCGCGCAAGTTATCTATAGTTGGCTGTATATTTTCTATTTGTGCTTCTAGCTCTTCAATACGCACATCAACATCTTTATTTGCACTGCCTGCTTGAGTTGTATATTTTGCAATATTTTCATTTGCACTTGCAATAGTAGGATCAATACTTTTTCTTATGTCTGCAATACGAGCTTCAACTTCTTTTATTTGATTTGCAAGACGATTGTTTATCTTTGTGATTTCACGTTGTACTGCACTGGCAACACTTACTTCGCCGCTCTTTGCTTTGTCTATATCATCTTGTAGTTTAGCACGTTCACGACGCTGTTGTTTGCGTAGTTCATTGCCTTTGGCAACCATGTCTGTTGTGCCACCAAATGCTCCTGTTTTTGCTTGTCCTTGTTTAGTGTAGGCAAGCACATCGGCATCTAAACGATCAAGTTCTGCTTGTGCAACTGCTATTGCATCTGCACTACGTTTTTGTGCATCATTTAGACGTTTGTTTTGCTGTGCAACTTCTTTTTCTGCTTGTTCACGCAGTCCAGGAATCTTATCATTCTCTGCTTTTATCTGTGGCGCTAAACTATTGCGGGCATCTTTAATACGCTCACGCTCACGCTCAATAAGATTGTCAACTCTGCCACTTGTCTCGCCTGCGTTTAGTCTTGCAATCTCGTCTGTCCAGCGTTGTTGCTTTGCTTGCGCT
>VMHT01158883.1_pt1 | contig 54137 bp, 86 predicted proteins | sample 4693611 | NCBI WGS metagenome assembly VMHT01 (sample SAMN12280063, study PRJNA550983) | marine metagenome | isolation source: seawater sampled from same location over 5 years 0.02-0.2 micron viral filtrate | place: USA: collected off the coast of southern California halfway between the port... ... | reverse complement strand
GCTCTTCTAGCAGAAAGCTCTTGTTTAGGGCTAAGAGAACCAGATTTTATAGCTCTTCTTATTGTTAACTCTTCACGAGCGTTCATATTAGCCCCCTTGATCAATTCGTAATTGAGCTAGTTCTGCTTCAGCATCTTCATCCATTTCTTCATCAATATCTTGTGTTGGACGACCAGAAGCATACCCTATTTCTTCAAGAGTTCCGTATGCTGTATCTAAGTTTTGTCTTTGAACAGTAACAATCTCTTTATAAACATCTCTAATTTTCATAAGAACTTCTTGTGTGCTTGCCTCATCTATTTTAAACATAGATATATCACCAACTATATCTTTCACTCTTTGTCTGTCTGCGTCTGATATTGTTTTTCCAGCTTCTTGTAATATTTCAGGTGCATTTTGTGATTGTATTTTCTTCAAAATAAACTTTGCTTGTTCTATTGATGTTGGGGCATCTCCAACGCCAAAACCTATGGCTTTACCAAAGGTTTTTATAGTAGATGCAAATTGCTCTGGTATAGTAATACCTTGGGCTACTAATCCTTGTAGTTTTTCAAATTCTTGTGCTGTTTTGTTTAAAGAAGATTCTCTTCTTTTTAGTTGTCCAACAACAGATTTATAGCTTGCAGGCGTTAGTTTAACAGGAACAATGCCGTCTACATTTGGGTCTTCTATATAAGCATTTACTTGAAAACCTTCTAACCCAGGGACCAAATCTATTTTTTCGGTTTTATCCGTATATAAATCTGGGGCTTCTTGATTAGCTATCCAAGCTTCTCTTAATTTTGTTCTGTTGTCTAATCTAGCTATCGCTATATTATTGTCTAATTCAGCCTGTTTTATAATAGCTTTTGACTTATTATCAAGATTAGTATTATTAAGCTCATTAAGAGCTTTTTTCTGAGCTACTCTAGTTGCAATTTCAGTAGCATCATCTGCGGCAACTTGCTCAAGACCATATTTACCAGCAGCTAATTGTGCTGTTCTTGCTCTTTCTCTGGCTTTTTCAAGTTTTGGAGAGGCTTTCTCACCAGCTTCACCAAGACTTGTTAGTAACTTACTGACATTAAAACCTTTACCAGCTTGATTTTGCATCAAAGCAAGACCGAATGCTTGCAATGCCGCACTCTTATCAACCTTTCCAGAAACATCTACACCCGTAGCATCTGCAAAATCTTTTTTATATTCTGCAAGAGTTTTTCTTGGAGTTTCTTCTCCTGCATTAATATTTTCATATTCAGACATTGCATCTTCAAAAGCTTTTTCTAAAGGGCTTAATTGCTCTTCTTGAGGAGCATCAGGCACATCACCTCTGCTAACATTATCAAGAGCTACATCAGGTGCAATTCCTTGGTCTTGTTTTTTTGATGTATCTGTTTGCGTTGCAGTAGACTCTGATTGTTCTTTTAAACTATCTGATAATTGATTTAATTGTTCGGTAACGTCATCAGGTGCATCTTCAAAACCTATGCCCATGTCATCAAAATTAATACCCCTTAAAGGATTTCTGTCTACGTCAGTCAAACGAGTTTCCCCATCTGGAGTAATAAAACTTCCCAATCCTGTTCCAGCTTCCTCTGTATAAGGAGTTTGTCCAAATAAAAAATCAGTGCCTTGCCTTATTCCTTGAGCAGCTAAATCATTTAAATCTAGAATTGTTGAGGGCATTCCCAACAAAGATTCAGCACCTTTTTTAAATACTCTGTAAAATCTACTATCATCTGGTTGAGCCGCATATAAATCCGCTATATCTGATTTGTCTGACAAGTCTAATGATAACGCTTTTGGTACAGCACCTATCCCAGATTTTAAAATATCAAGTATATCTGCCATGACTTATCCCCCTGCTGCTGTAGGGCCACCAAATTGTGACTGACCGTAAGTAGCAAATCCAAGACCTTGCAAGAATGGATTCGCTTGAGGTTGAGTCACCGATTCAAATGTTGAGGAAAGACTTCCGCTAGGCGTTCCCTTTAACAACTGACTCCCAAGCTGTAGTCTTGTAAACGGATCTTGATATTGTTGCATTAAGTTTTGTCTCTGTGCATCGAGTTCTGCTTGTGACTGAGCCTGTCTTGCGCTTCCTAAAGAAGTAAGAGACTGTATGTCTGCTCTACCTAATTCAGACTGTAATCTACCTATATCGCCTAATGTAGAAGCTTGCTGGCCTATTGCCTGACCTAAACCACCAGATAACTGTGCGGCTCTCTGTGCAGCGGCTACAGCGTCTTGATAACCTTTTCTTTGAGCTTCTCCAACAGTAGCAAGTCTACGTCCTTCTGCCTCTGCTCTTTGAATACCTTCCCTGCTTCCCCCAAATGCGCCAGAAGTAATAGCCTTCTGAGCTATTCCTTGCTGTCCAATTGCCGCTTGTCTATTTATTTCGTCAATAACATTGGATTGATAAGGGTTCATAAATTGCTGTGCAGCATCGGGTCTTAAAAATCCTAATCCCGAAAGTGCCGCGCCAATTCCTAATTGTGTTCCTTCAGCGCCAGCTTGTAAGTATGGTTGAAAAGCACCAAACTGCGCTTGCGCTTGCTGCATAGCAGCATTTTGTAACGGGTCAAGCCCTGCTATTTGATACTCAGGAAGCTGAAGTGGCTGGTCTAATAAACCAGGATCTGTTTGCGTAGAACCATCAAACGTACCAAAAGCAGTTTGCAGTATTCTTTTTTCAAGACCTTCTAAGAAAGGCGCGAGTCTCTGGGCTTCAGTAGTGATTGCCATTATGCCATCCTCTCAAATTTATCCATCATATTATACATGCGATTGATGCCTTGATTAATATCCCCATCTCCTGCGCCCTCAACAGCATCACGGGTCATAACAAACTCACCAGCCATCAGCATAGCTGGTACATCATCTTTCGTACCAGAGCCCTCGCTAGGGCTTATACCGCCATTGCGTCTGGGAAAGTATGTATCTCCACCATCTTCCATATAATTTATACCGCCAAGTTGTCCACCTGGTCCACCAGCACCAAAAGGTCTTTTTTCAAATTCTGACCTTGTATCTTCTTCTTCCTCTAAACCAGATAGCAATTGAGCCAATAATCCAGCACCAATTCCTTGCCCTAAGTCTGTGTTTAAAACTTTAAATAATAAATTAGGATCATCTTCTGTACCAGCAAAACCCAATGAAGAAAGAAGTTCTCCTGAAATTGTTTTTGCTTCTGGGGCCGCTACAGCTTGTCTTGCTGTTTGATTTGCCATTTTAGCGGCAACATTTGCCATTGTGGGGTCTGCTCCTTGACGCATCAAAGACCCTGCGGTTGTTACGGCTTGCGTTGCAGGATCTGCTGCAGGAAAAAACTTTTGCGCCCCTACTCCACCAAGACCAGAAAGCAATGCATATCTTAGAGCATCTTTTGGTTTTCCGCCAGTAGCAACTGCCCCTAAACCAGAAGCAACAGCACCACCTACAGGGCCTAAATACGCTCCTGCAACAACTGGAGCTATTGTTTTTACTAAATCACCTAAATTCATGTCACTACCTTAATAGTTCCGTTATCATTATACAATGCTCCTGTTTCAAGTCCAGAAGGAGATATAGGTAAGTCAGTGAGAGTTATTTTAGTACCCCTTAACTCACCTGGGTTATTTAGTTGTATCACAAGTTGAGACAAACTGCGAACCATATCATCAAAATACGTTCTATCATACTCTTCGGGCGGTACAGAAAACTGTGGTGGTACTAATTCTCTACTCATCTTCTGCCATCTGTTTTAACATCTACACGATTCGAGCCTAGTCTCCAAGCAACGCCAGAACCACTACTTTGAACTTTAATACCAAAAGAGCGACCTCTAACACGAGAGTTTTTTTGTTCAGTGGTGCTACTAACGGTAAAAGCATCATTTGTTGTAAACCCTGTTCCAGGATATCTTTGTCCTTTTAACGTATAAGTAGCTTCTTTTGTTGCACCCGTAGTAGAGCTTGAAAAATCAATATCAGGAATAAATCTACGGATTAAAGCAAACTGTTCTCCATCTGCTATGTCTATAGGGCTGGAGTCAATGAACGCGGTCAAGGCTAAGTCGTCTGCGTTGTTACCAATCTCGTGAGTATACAACTGACTAGCTGCAACAGAATCAGTATCATTTGTGGCTCCAAAAGGATATTCATATATACCTCTGTCTAACCAAGCAGACCTAGCTAAGTTGCCATAGTACCAAACTTTTTCTTCGTAATTATAAATTACATACTTATCATTTTCCCCCGTTCCTCCAGACTTGGAAGGGTAGTACCAAACAACCTCCCCATAAGCGGTATTTAAACCAGCTATTACTTTTTCACTGTTGGTAGTATCAAAATCTTCAAACACATAATCTTTTACAGTGCAAGGTATAGGTTGAACACGTCCATCGTATAAGTAAAACCTATCCACACCCATCCAAAAAACTGTATCATTGTTTGCTATAGCTGCGTTAGAGTTTCTGATTGTAACATTCCCCGATATTTGAGAAATTCCAAAAGTAAAAGGTGCGCCAATAAACTGCAAAGAATGTACACTTGTATCTGTTATGACTACAATTTCTCGTCTTGTTTCAACAGCGGCAACAATTTCAGAGCCTGACCCAACTCTTAAATCTCCAGCAGTGTTTGTTGCAGTAGGTGTCCAATCAAAAGGGTCTTCTTGACTACTAAAACGAATTAAAAGAGGATCTAGCTCAGTGCCCCCGAAAGGGGTTGTCCCAAAAGTTATTACATGTCTGTCTCTATCGGACACTAAAACATTTTTGCTAATAGTGGGTGCGTTAGAATCTCTTTGAGTTATGGGGAAAGCTCTAGAGCTAAAGCCTTGGGTTTTGTCCCAATAATATAATAAACCGTTTTGAGGAAGTATTATTAAGTCTTCTCCAAAATTATCTTGTTTCCAAATGCGTAAAGCTTCATCTAGTGTAATAGCATCACTAGCTGCCAGACCCCAACCTCCTGCGCCCCAAGAGTCAGCCCCCCAACCCGTTCCTAATAATTGAGAAACACTTCCTTTATTAAGTAAGTAATCTGCATCGCAAGCTCCAGCGTCTGTTAAATCAAACCCAGCGTTTGAAGAAAGTGTAACTGTGTAAGTGCTTCCAGTTATAACAGTCATATCAAACTCTCCTGTTAAGAGAGCTATTAAACTATCGTAAGTTGATCCTGCGCCAAAAGTTATATTTGAAAAAATAACAAAGCTGCCTGTTACCGCCCCATGATTTGAATGATTAACTGTTACAGTAGAACTTCCAGAAGTGGTGGTGAAAGTAATTAAGGACATTTATCTAGCCTCCCACTGGAACATCTACATCAGATGTTATAACTGTTACAGTACCCAATGCGCTTGTAGCAAACAATGGTGCAGGCGATGGTATTGCACTTACTGAAACAGCACCTAAAGAAGTAGTTCCTTCAACTCCTGTGACAGAAACAGTTGGTTCTGTTGATAATCCTATAACTACTGAATTTACAGAAGTAGTTCCTTCAACTCCTGTGACTGCAAAAGGCTGTCTTACACTAAGCCTAACAGGGGTTATATCATTAAAATCTCCTCCTGATTCAATGTAATATTTTACATTTGTACCAACAGCTAGATATCTGTCACTTGCTAAAGTGACCCAAGCATGTAAAGTTCTTGGTGTTCCAAGATATGTACTAGAGGTATATTTATTCCAACCCCCTATTTTCTCTGGGAAGCCAAACCTAAATCTGATTTTGTCCCCATCGAACCAACCCCCTTCATTAGAATATGAAGTGGTTTCTCTGTTGATTCCGGGTCTAAACTGTAATTTAGTTAAAGGCATTAACTTGCTCTGCCTCCGTAAAAATCAGCAAAATCTATTGTGCCACTAGTAGGAACATTGGGATTAGCGTTTATTGTGAAGGAAATATTATAATCTCCAGACGGAGAAATTGCAGAACTCGCTCCATTTGCAATAGTAGTTCCTTCTATTGTTACATCAAAACCTGTGTTGTTTGTAAAAGTGTAAACAGTAGAAGAAGTAACCGATCTATAAGCATAACCAATATCAACATTTTGGTTAGGAGTTAGAGTATATGGACCAGTAGCATTTAAGGTAATATTTGCAGAAATGGTTCCACCAGTGCCAAAACCACCAGATGTAGAGCCTCCTGAATAACTAACACTAATGGTTCCACTTGAGTCTCTTCCTCTACCACCATACTTCAATCGATTGGAATTACTACTACCTAGTGTAATACTACTGCCTGCTGATCTATAAACAGTATTTATTCCACCATTACCTCCATTTGATGGAACCCACGTTGTAGTGCTTGTTAAAGCTCTAACTAATGTTAACCCAGTTACCCCTCCAAAGTCAGAGTATGTTCCATCAGAAGACGGGGCTGCTTGTGTTGCGCTTCCTGATACAGTAGTGGGGACAAGGCTACCACCTCTATAAAATTCATTCATAGAGTTAGGTTGACTATCGCTATATTCTGTAGCCATTTGCCCTAAAGATATTGCACCACTGGTAGGTAAAACCATGACTAGAAGCTCTGATATGCTGTTATGTTATCGGCTGTTTCTAATGCTCCAGCACTAGAAAGTCTCATTATTACTGTGCCATTAAATTTAAACACTAAACGATTGCTTGAATCTACTTCGGCTGTAAAGTGACCACTTGGACCTAATTGTAGGGCAGTAGCACCATCTGCTGTTGAAGCAATAACACCTGTCGCAGTTATATTTCTTGCACCGCTTGTATCTTTGTTGCTATCTACGACTACCGCTTTTGAAGCGGCAACAGTTCCTGCGGTTGTATCTACGTAATTAAGTTCTGTTGTTGTTGCGGTTACACCATCTAGCTTATTCAACTCTGTAGCTGTGGATGTAACACCATCCAAAATATTTAATTCAGCAGCAGTAGAGGTTACATTTGTACCTCCGATAGCCAAGGTCGCGGCATCAATTTTTGTCACAGCCAAACTAGCATACACATCGGTAACTGTTGCTGTAGAACCGCCACCGCTAAATTTTAAGAAAACGTCACTACCGTTGGTTATCTCAAAGTCTCTACCTGAGTTGTAGGTTCCTTGAAAGATAAGAATTGATCGACTGCCTGATAAGCTATTTCTTATATGAACAGTTTTTTCTGCATCATTAGGTGTTAATTGCACATATGCGGTAGCACCTAAATCTCCACTATCTGTAAACTCTATAAACTTGTTACGACCATTCGATACTGCTCCATCACTTATAGGTAAGGAGTTAGGAGATCCAGAAGACCCAGCACTTGATAGCGTTATAGATATGATGCCATCTATCGCTTGATCTAATATATCAAAGTTTGTATTTGTTGTAGCACCCCAAGTACCAGATTGTTCACCTGTTGCTGGTTTTTCGATGCCAAGGTTTGTTGTATATGAACTTGCCATTATGCGGCTTCCTCTGTCCAGTTAGGGTTTTGTGACGGCTCTTCTTCACTCCAAGACGGTGTTTGACTTACAGTTATATCTGACCAACTTGGGGACTGAGAGGGACTTTCTTCACTCCAAGACGGTGTTTGGGATGGGTTAATTTCTGAATAGTTTGCATTCTGATCAGGAACAATCCTTCCCCACACAACTACATTACCAAGAATTGCAGTGTTTGACAATCCTATTGGTGTAACAACGCTTGTTCCTACAATGGTTACAGAACCAACTGAAGCAGTGCTAGAAACACCTGTAACAGAAACAAAGGTAACGGTTTCTATAGTTACAGCACCTAATGTACCAGTGGCTTCAACACCTGTAGGAATAACAATACAATTACCAACAACTGTCTCGTTCCCTAAAGCAGAAGTTGCTTCTTCTCCCGTTACATCTACAGTAGCCCCTGCGCTTACTGTTTCATTGCCTAATTCACCTGTTAATGCAGGAACACCAGAAGTTATAGCAGTAACACTTATTGCTACTGTTTCATCACCTAGCTCTCCTTGCGCTTCCACTCCTGTTGGAACATGATTTGAAGTTCCTGTGACGCTAACAGTTCCTAAAGTTGTGTTTGCAGAAATGCCTGTAACAGATAAATTTGCATCTCCTGTAATGGTTTCCTCACCAACGGATGATGTTGCTTCAACGCCTGTTACAGTTACACTTGAATTGCCTATTGGAGCAACATTTCCAACTGATCCAGTTGAAGACACCCCTGTTACAGAGTATTTAGATTCAATAACTACTGAACCTGTATTTCCTGTAGCAGATACCCCTGTTGGAAATATGTTTGCAGTACCAGTAACAGTTTCATCTCCTATATTTAAGGTAGATGCTTGACCAGATACTCCTGTAACTGCGGCACCTGACACAATTAGAGTTCCTGCGTTTGCTACTCCTTGAGTTCCTGTAGATGTAAGAATGGAAGACCCAGTAACAATTTCACTACCCAAATTAACAGCAGAAGAAACGCCAACAGGAACAAATGATGTGTTTTGTATTGCCTCAACTGTTACAGTACCTAAAGCAGAGGTAGCTGACACACCTGTTGGGAATACATTAGCGTTTAAAATTGTAGTAGCAGTTACAGAACCAACAGTTCCTGTAGCAGATACACCAGTAACAGATACGGGTGTTTCAAGAGATACAGTAAGAGAACCTACTGCTCCTGTAGCAGCCGCAGCTTCTGTAACAGATACGGAAGCTCCTGCTGCCACTGTTTCGTTACCAACTGAGCCTGTGGCAGATAATCCTGTAAGGCTCAAAGTAGAGTTTGCGGTTACAGTTTCATTACCCACTGAACCCGTAGAAGAGGCGCCTGTAGGTGAAATGGAGGCTGTGCCAGTGACAGTTTCATTACCCACTGAACCTGTCGCACTTATACTAGTAACACTAACAGAAACACTTACTGTTGTTGTAACTGTTTCATTTCCTAAAGCAGTTGTTGCATTTACCCCAGCAACACTAACAGAAACACTTACTGTTGTTGTAACTGTTTCATTCCCAAGAGCAGACGTACCAGCTAACCCTGTAACTGATACATTTGCCGTGCCAACAACAGACTCTTCACCTAATCCACTTGTGGAGGCTAGTCCTGATACGCCAGTTACGGCTGCACCAGAAACAATTAAAGACCCTGCATTAGCAACGCCTTGTACTCCTGTTGTTGTGGTGGAAGATGTACCTGTAGCACTTTCATTGCCCAGAACAGAACTAGCAGCAACACCTGTAACAGAGACAGCAACCCCGATTGCACCGCCCCAACCACCATCGCCCCATGTACTGCCACCCCACTCTCCTGCGGAAGGAGTGGTTACTTGGTCAGCATCAGCAAAAGGACGTTCCGAAAACGCTGAAAAAGGCAACGCCATCTTTAGCCTCCTATGCTAAGTCTCCGTGAACATTAGAAAATGTAAATTCTCTATCTACATCAGTATCACCAGTTGCAGACCCAGTTCTTATTATAAAAGTAGATGCTGTTTGTTGAGGACATAAAATAGCACCAGAAGTTGTATTTGGGTTAGACCCATTTCCACCAGTCAGTCCTCCAACAGAAAAATTCGTATTTGCCATGTTGCTTGTAAAGTTAATTGTATAGTTTCCAGTACCGTTGTCTGTAATAGAACCTACATTAAGGTTATCTCTAATAGCTACAGTACCTGTACCATTAAAGTTTACCCAAGCCTTTGCACTACCTTGTGCTACTGTAGAGGTAGCAATAGAGTTATTACCACTGGCATCCTTTAGTGTATTTACTCTAAGTTCGCTTGCCATTACGCTAAATCTCCGTGCAATATAATCTGACAGTACGTTGCATCTCCAACAGATGTATTGCTAAAGTTTGTATTAGAAAACATTTTTGCAAAATTGGTTTGTTGTGTTTGATGTATTTGTGATACGTCACAAAAAGAACTTCCCGGAGTTACTGTATCTGCTTGTTGAACATTAGATGCCCCAGCCCATTGAGCAGCCGCAAAATTAGTAGTAAAATTAATTTGCGTTTGACCTGCGCCCAAATCTCCTAAAGAACCAACATTTAAACTATCTCTTATTGTATGACTTGAACTTTGTTCATAGTTAGCCCAAGCCTTCGCCAACCCCTGTTGTAAATTAGTAGTTTTACCAGTAGAATCACTAGATGTAACACCAGCCTCACCATGTATTGTAGTGCTACCACTTGCTATAAGATTAGCTAAATCAGATGCTCTGCTCATGCTAAGTCTCCACTAAGCATTGTGCCGTTTAGACCGTTATCAAATTTGTTACTTGAAGCTCCTGAATTATAAGAAAAGTTTAAACGTATCGTGCTTGTTGTTAAGGAATAAAAATCTCTGTCTGGACCTATAATTCCAATATTAAAATCGTTAGTTCCATCGTCTAAAGAAGACATCCCAGAAAAAGCATAATTTACATTGGAAAAAGAATTAGTGTAGTTAAGTGTTCCATCTCCTGTACCATTATCTGTAATACTAGCCATGTTGATGCTATCTCTAAAAGCAGGAGTACCACTCATACTGAAGTTAGCCCACCCCTTAACTAACCCTTGTGTTAAACTAGTAGTTGTAGTGCCACCTTCAGCCGTCACAAGCACTGCTCCAGCAGAAGCGACACCTGATATTTTATCTACTTTGAGTTCACTAGCCATTACGCCAAGTCTCCAAATACTAAAGTAAAACCATAACTATTTATGTCACTACTTGAATCTGCGTCATGTTGTTGTGTAGCTAACAAAGCAGTAGTTGTGACACCTATATCTACATTCTGTGTATTGTTTGCGGCTATAATACCATCTGGATAAACATTTTCTAACCCTGCCATATTAGTAGTATAGTTTCCATGAGCATCTCCAGTTCCAGCATCTGTACCACTTGATATATTTAAAGTATTACTAGGTAACGAATTTTGAGTTACACCAGCATAAGTAGTAGAACTTAAATTCATACCAAAAACAGCTTTCGGAGCTAGTTGCTTAGTCAACGCAACAGGGCTAGTGCCATCTTTTGCTGCAATCGTATCTACATTTAATACACTGGTCATACAATACTCCAGTAGCCATTAACAGTGACTGTAGCACTTTGTGTGATAGGCCCAGCAGACATACCATTCTCATCACTATCTATTGTAAGGTCATTGCTTATTGTCTGACCATTAAGGCGTATAATACTGTTGTTACCTTTAAACGGATAGCGTGTATCTGACTCTGTTTTAGTGTAGTTACCTTGTACACTGAATACATCATAGACAACCATTTCAAGTACATCGTTACCTTGTGCGCCTGTTGTAAGCGTGACAGTTGTTCCGTTTGTCGCTGCATAGTCAGTAGTTGGTTTAAGTAACACACCGTTTTGGTATACGTCCATGAACATGCCATCTGTGTACACAAGAACATTAGAACTGCTGTCACTGCCTGAGAACGCTGTCTGTGCATCAGTAGCTGTATACAGGTATCGTGTTCTTACACCGTTAGTTGGACTTTTTCCTATATATGGCATATGTTTATCCTAAAGCTGTAATTTTTATCTGCGGTCTATGAAACTGAGAACTAGTAGCCCCGTCAAACCAAAGTGTCTGATGTAATTTTATCGTGTTACCAGTTGCATATTCTCTAAACTGTAACTTCAATGTTTTGGCAGAAGACCAAGAAGCTTGTCTTCCAGTATCTGTATTAGCTGTACCACCTATAGGAATTACCCAATTAAAAGTAACTTGTTCTCCGTAATACGATCCTGCGCTCGTTACTCTAGCATCAACAACTTCATCACTGTTTATATAAAATCTTGTATGAAGTATGCCATGTTCATCAACATGCGATCGTAAGTAAGTAAATTCATATATTACACAAGTCGCCCCAGTTGGCGGGGTATAGTCTATTGAACTTCCTGAAATATCTACATAGGACGTTGTGCCAACTTGTACTGCCGTAACATTTGTCGTGGTATATGCACCACTTGATACGGTGTAACTTTGACCATCGCACAAAGCGGCAAGTGTCTCCAAAGTCCTCCCACTTGAAGGAGCAATTCCTGCTGGTCTAACTTGTGTAAGTGTCATACTTTGTTCCTATGCGTAAGGACTTGCTCCTAGTAAACTTGTATCCCAAGCAGCTTTAAGTTCAGCAATCGTTGTTGCATTTGTTATTGCACTTGCGGCAGGAGCGTTACGAAGATTTGTTTTCTTTGTAACAGATGCAGTCTTTGCACTTGCATCATCTGCCTCTAATGCTTTCATATACACAACATCTTCTGCTTCAAGCAAAGGTGCGCGAACTTCCCTAATTTTATCTTTAAAAATTGTTTTCGCAGTATCTAAGTCTTCTGATATCACGTTACCAGAAAGTGTCCAAGCATCACGAAAATTACGGTCAGACGGCTTGGTAACACTAGCGGAATTAGCTTGATTGCCGTCCTTATCTACTATGTATGTTGTTACAGCCATCTAAATCTCCTTTATGCGGCTAGTTCTTCAGAGATACGCCATGCGTTTCTCCACTCTCTTGTTGCAGGAAGTTGGTTCTTCCTACAGATAACCATCTTAGGACGATTACCTTCATCCCAATTCTTCCAAACATGCTCTGGCACATCTTTCTGAATCAAGTATTCTATTGCCTCTTCTTCTGTCATTGCCTTAATAGGTTCTGTCTGATGTAACAAATACCCACGAGTATGTTTTTTAAAATCAGGTTGAGCTTCATCCTTCTTTAACTCCCAATATACCCAAACAGGTGGCAATATACCACCCTGTAAAGCACACGCCATCCAGTTAGGGTCAGGCACAAGAATCTTTGCACACTCTTCTAGCTTATCCTCATATACAACTCGATACTCAGACTGCACTCCATCTAGGTTTTCTTTCGCCCAACATAATCTGTCAAATAAGTGTGTGCCTTGAAACTGTGGTGTATCCATTATTTATCCTATTGCTGTTATTGTTAAGACAGGTCTAGTAACTTGCGTTGTATTGCCAGATCCATTCCAATATCGAGTATTATGATAACGCTGATCATAACCGGTGCTATAAGAACGAGCCATTATTTTAAGTGTTTTAGAGGAGGTCCACGAAGTAAACGACCCTACATCAGTATTGTCTGCACTTGCATTACATTGTATTGGCCATTTAAAGGTTTGATTCATAGCTCTATACGCACTTGGAGCGTGTCTAGAAGATACAACTTCAACATCATCAATATATAATATACTATGGCATATAGAATCTGCACCATCTTCTGCGCCTATTTGTGACCAAAACTCATAAATAACAGTTTTTGTTCCTTCAGGGGGAGTGTATGTGATTGAAGACCCTGTTACAGCAGTATAAGTAGTGTTTAATAATTGAACAGCCGTTACATTTTCTAAAGAATACGTACCACTCATCGTAGTAATGCTCCTGCCATCACACACACCAGATACTACCTCAAGTATTCTGCCAGTGCCTGCATTATTGTTCTGCAACAGGAGATTATCTACTTTTAATGTACTCATGCTAAGTCTCCTTTAGTATCTACACATAATATAGTACCGTCAAACGCCCCATAATTTCCTGATTGCAAACAATGTGTCCTTATAGTGCTTGTAGTCATATTAGCTGTATTAGCACCAAAACCAAAAAGCGAACCCCTTGCTACATCACCATTCCAACTACCTGTACAGGCTGAGTTATAATTAGCATTATTCATATTGTTTGTGTAATTTACAGTATAATCACCTGTTCCATTATCAGTCAAAGAACCTACATTTAGACTATCTCTAGTAGCAATTGTTCCTTCACCACTAAAATTTACCCAAGCCTTTGCCAACCCTTGTTGCAAGGATTGCGTAGCCGCACCACCCTCGCTTGTAACTGTAATGTCACCAGCAGAGGTCTTACCTGTGAGATTGTCTACTAAGATTTCACTCATGCTAAGTCTCCGTGTACAGCATCATTTACTTGAATAGTATCTACATTTGTACCACTGTTGTTTTCTGTTGTTGTTCTAAATGAACTGGTAGTAGGTGCAGAAAACATAAAATCGTACAAACCATAGCTTCCATAATTAGCCGCACCTGCATTAAACTGATAAAACGAATAATTTGCGTCTGCCATATTGTTTGTAAAGTTAATTGTATAGTTTCCAGTGCCGTTGTCTGTAATTGAACCCACATTGAAGCTATCTCTCAATGCTACAGTGCCAGTGCCATTAAAGTTACACCAAGCCTTTGCTGCAATCTGCTTAGTCAGCGTAACAGCACCGCCAGCAGATGTTTGTAATGTAGTAACTTTTATTGTACTCATATTATCACCAACGTACCGCCATCTTCTACTTGAAGAGTGACACTAGAGTTAACTGTAATAGGGCCAGTGGCACTAGCATTTTCTGCACCACCTATCGTTACATTAGTACCTACCGTTTTATCATTCACACGAAACATACCCCCACCAAGAAAGTCCGACTTGTTAGCCGTTGGAGGTGTAACTGTGGCAATATTAAGACCAAGAAAATTTACAAAGATATTAGCAGTACCCGTTGAAGGTGCTGTGCTAAAGCTAAGTGTTGTACCACTCACGCTATATTTATTTGTATCTTGAATAACACCATCAACAGAAACAACAATATCTTGGTCGTTTCCTACTGTTCTAGACAGTGTAAAAGACGTAGTAGAGTTATTGCCATTAAATCGCTCTACGGCTGGTATATCCACAAAGTTTGCTGTTGGTTGACCACCGATGTAAGGCATTATAGCTCCTACTCTACGTTGTTATAAAAAACGGTGCATGATTTTACATTGGTCATGTTGGATATCCAAAGATTACTGGCTCTTAGTCCCGGAGCAGGAACATAAATACGAAATTCGTTTTCTGGCACAAAATCAATATCTAAGATAGTAAACCCACCATCCCCACTTGTAAAAGTTAATCTAGGAGAACCAGAGGTGGTAGTTACAGTTAGTTGTACTATCTCAATGTTTTGAGTTATTTCTGTGTCACCAACAGAATCGTAACGCTGAGAATATGTTATAATGTTAGTCATGATCTTTCCTATGTACTAATTGCGTCAACTACTGAAACCCAAGCATCACAACTACTTGCTGTGTTACTAACAATCTTCAAAGCATCTCCCGATTGTAAAACAATCTTAGCCCCTCCGTCTAAAACTTGAAGGGAAGAACCCGTTGGTATAGGAGCATTTTTAACAATATAATAATCGGCAGAACTTGCAGTTACATAGACATTAACTAATATTTGAGATGTGTGAACATTAGCTATATTAATACCAACGACTGCATCATCTGAGTTAGCTGTTCTCAAGGTACTTGCGGAAGTCCCTATGTTTCTTGCTATGTTTCTTTCAAAGTCTTGTGCCATAGTTTACTCCTACAAGGCTATCGCCATAGCGGTAGCAAAACCTTTAGACGCACCATCTCCAATGCCTAAATTTGACGGTGTTATCTTTTTCATCGTACCACCATCGTCTATTAAAATAAAATCAGCGTCACCACTTGAAGTCGTAGTTGAAGGAGTGTCTGAATTTAATGTGGTCATAATTACAGCACCAGAGGACAACGCATTAAGATTATTACTAGCGTCCAAAAATACTGCCTTATCGGCTGGGTAACAACAGAAAATAGTTTTTGTACCAGAACTCCAACTTACAGCATTATCTGAATTACTAGACTGTAATATAGTAGTTCGGGCTAATGTAGTGCCAGAAGCGGTGTACGTTCCTATTCCAACTTCAAAGTTGGAACTGTCTTGGCAACAATAGTAAGTTGTATTTCCGTTGCCTATAACAGAAAACGCTTGAAAGTTATTCTCAGCACCGCCAAGACTATAGGTTCCTGTTCCTGTCGTAGTCGTGGTTTCTTTTACACGATCTCCTAAAACAAGAGCCATAGCACCACCTATTAAGCAATACGAATGATTGCGTTAGATGCGTCAGCAGTGGGAAACTGAATTGTAAACGTACCAGAGGTAGATGTTTTATTACTAGTAAAATCAAGAACCGCAACAGCCTTATTAGAGGCACTAGAATTATAAATTAAAGCACCCATTGCTGTAATCGTAGCTGTTGTAAAACTAAGATTAGCAAAATCAGTTAATGCTGTAGTTCCAGAGAGTGATGGGTCTACTCTGGTTAAAGAACCACCCCCAGTGGTGTAAGTACCACTTGAAGCAACTTCACCCGTTGTAGTGAACGCAGTTGTTGTTGCACCCAATGTTGCGGTTGTAGAACTTTTACCACCACTTCCCTCTGCATATAAAGCAAGTTTAAAAGTGCCTCCACCAGAGTTTTTAAAATTATGCACACCTTCTAAAAGTTCTTTCTTAAAAGAACTGCACATTGCTTGAGCTATAGCCATTTATATTCTCCTAACAAGATCAGCCATTTCCTTTTGTCCAGCTTTCGCCATCCTATAAGCGATTGTAGCACGTTCTTCTCGTCTTGCCAATTCTATATAGTATCTTAGCACATTCTCTATAGAACTGCGAAAAGCTTCTGCCTGATCCCTTATAGCAGGCGGTGCGCTATCTGCAACATTAATTACTTTATCCATAGCTAATTCAGTAAGCTGTTCTGTGCTTAGACCCCCTTCGTCTGAGGTCATCACGTTTACAGATTGAACAGTTACTCCTGTCTCTACACTAATCATTTTGTAACCTTTCTAGGTCGGCCTCTTTTGGGCTTGTTTTCTTTAACATAACTAACATTTGGGATGTCGTGCCTACCAATTAATACAGCGTCTTTTTCTTGGGTATCAGTTGGTTCTGGAGCAGTCATCTCACTTTGCTTTGCTATCATTAAATTTCCTTCAAAAAAAGTTTGAACTAAAGGGTTTTCTAACCTGTGATATCCATAAAGTTTTTCATTGTCAGGAACATTAGTGTCTAGCAGTGAAGAAGATCTTGCGACTTGAACAGGTATGCCATTTTTTGTAGCTATAGCACACCAAAACTCTACACAAGCTCTACCAGCCTCTGCGTGGTGTATATTTTTTTTGTATGAAAAATCTATTCCAAATAAATTAATTTTGCCTACTTCGGCTGCAATAGCAAAAGCAACAGCATATGCTACTGTATTATTGAAATAACAAGCTTCTACTTTTTTAACAACTTCTGCTAAAGGATATTCAATAATTTCAGGAACACGTTCATCTAATGCACAAGAATAAATAGGCCCTTTATTAGGTGTTTTTAATAAAAATTCTCTGCCAACACCTGTTTGCAAACCAGCCTTTACATCATCTAAAAACCTACTCGCAGGATCCATCATAAATGTTTTGTCTACATGAAATATAGCACCAATACTATTAATGCCCCATACTTCATCATATTTTACAGAGTTTATTCTTGATAAAACATATTCTGAAAACGAACCGCCTAATGCGACAATCGCTATGTTTTTACCTTTTAATTTTTTCATATTGCCCCTCTTATGTTTTTTGAACGCGAACAAGACCCTCCCTGTATGCGTCACTGTTTTCTACGCCCTCACCGTAGTTCTTTAAACGAGATATAGCTTCGTTAAACCTGGCTTGATAAAGTTGTAATAAGTCAGCCTCACCTTTCATAAAAGTATATGCTTCAACTAAACATCCGTAAAGCAACGTATCTGGCGCATTTGTGCCAAGCCAAGAAGTTCCATCGCTAGTAGCAGTAATTGATTGAGGCCGATAATAATAATGTAGCTCAGAAGCATAGTTTGCATCTGGAGTTGGAGCCAAAATAAAATTACTTACATCAAAAGGCGCATAATATCTTGGTGTTCCAGTAGTTGAAGAGTTGGGATTAAACTCTTGTATAAAATTAACATCCTTCAGCAGTAAAAACTCTTTATTACTGCCATTTGTAACAGATAATGAAAAAGATGCTAGATAATCAGTAGGTGTAGCTAAAAAACGATTACTACTTGAAGTTGAACCAGACACGTTCTTTCTAAAAAAATCTAAATCAACAAGTTTTAAAATACGTTCTTCTGTGTTTTTAATAAAAATATTAAGATTGTTAACGAAGGTTGTTTCGTCATTTTCTGTCCAATCTTGAATAGTTTGTTTTAAAGTTGTAAATGTAAAACTCATGGTGTATTCGCCTGACCGCCCATGCCGCTATGGTTTGTACAGTAGTAATATAAGGTTGGCGCACTAGCCGCAACAGTTATTTGTGTGTAAGCCCCTGCGTTCCCTGGTGTTCCATACGTTGTTACTCCTGTGGTGTACTCACTACCTCCTCCATGACTTCCATCAGAAGTAGTAGAAAATCTCAAGGGATGACTTGAATTAGAACTGTGGCTTTGGTCAAATTTATAAGTAGAACCCTCTGTCAAAGTTATTGCTGAACCTGTTCTATTTACACCATCTAAAAAGTATTTGTTGCCCCCAGAATCAACCACTGTTACAGCAAATAATTGATAAATAGAAGTTGAAGTACCTACTGATACTGAACTACTAAAACCTGTTGCACTTGTTGAAACATCCGTTCTACTGGAAGAAGTATTTGTTACTGTCACACTACCTACACTAGATGTTAAAGAAGTTAAATCTTCAATAGATGAAGGTATAATGTCCTTACCTGTGCTAGTAAAAACAACAAAAGGAATATTGTCATCATTTGTATCTGGTCTAGGATTTTTTAAAGCTTCTGGGTCTGTTCTGTATCTCAATGGTTCAAGCTGTGGATGTTTTGGTTCAAATTCATCAAATCCAACCAAAGAACCGTTCCATTCTTTTCTCATATCTTTTAATCGATATCTAAAACCAGAGCGATCTGAAATCCCATAAGCATATTTACCAGATGCAAAGTTACTCATTAGGAAACCCTGTAGTATCTAAGATTAGGAGATACATTAAATGAAGCTCTATCTCTGTCTTCTGTCATTGCTCTTTCAAACTCTTCATCATAAATAGCTTTTAAAAGTTGTATTCTATCTGGAGACTTTTTAATTGCTAAATAATATGCAAGACCAGCAGCAAGACAAGGATAAAATCTAAAAGGAACTTCAACAGTATTTGTAAATGTATCAGCGTCATCAATTCTTGTTAAAGCATCATAGACTAAAATATCTGTGCTATTTTCAGGAGCAGGCCATATTTTTAATACTGGTGTTATTTGTCTGTCTATAAAAAATTGAGTGGGTCTAGCTTGAGTGGATTTGTTAGGTATAGATAAATATTCGTCCCTACTAACACGCTCCATGCTAATGTCTGTGCTGTCTCTGCGAACAACCATAGACAAAACATCAATAACATCTGCACCCAAAGTAATATCCGCGTCACCTTGCGTTACAGTTTGTGTTCTTTGAGTGATAGTCCATTGATTAAGACCTCTATTAGCCCAATCAGCAAATAAAAGATTCAACGACCTTTTAGCAGTTTTTAAATCATAACCAGTACGAACCTCTAAACCGCAACGCTCAAAAGCCTCCTCAATGTAATCAGATACATCGAGTTCAAAATTAGTTGAACCTGATACAGTCATTATTTTTTAACTTTACCACCACGCATCATTTTTTTGGCTTTCTTTACTTTGCCGCCATCCATCATGCCCATAGCCATAGCTTTTCTAGGTGATACATTGCCACCACGCATCATTTTCTTGGCGACACCGCCACGCATCATTTTCTTAGCTTTTTTCATTACCATTTTTTAATCTCCTATAAATAGATTTTCTACGCTCATATAAAGACCCAGCATCATAATAATCTTCGCATACATTATAATACCCTTTTATTCTAAGGGAATCTGAAGCTTCTTGCAACTTACTTAATCTTTGGAAAAAAATCATAGCATAAGGAGGACTTGAATCTTCTTCCATATCAAGACTTTCATCTAATAACTCATTACTTTCATCTTCTGGATGAAAGCCCATGAGATACATATCTTTTGTATTATACTTTCCTTGACTTATATCTTGATTTAAATCATCTAAAAAAATATCCAATTCATCTAAATCCATTGGGAAGAAGTCAATTAATATCAATACTTCTTTGTCATCTTTCCAATTGTTTATGCATGAATATATTAAATCTTCACCGTTTATATAGTTAAATTCAAAAGCTATTTTTTCATTCATCCAAGCCGCTTTTGCGTATGGGCAAGGAGGTAAATTATTATAGTGTTCGTTAGGAATTTCTAAAGCATATTTAGACCAATTCCTTAAATCTGATTTAATTTTTTCTTCTAAATCAGGAAACATTAAGAAGACCTTTTTTTCCTTTTAACAGCCTGCACTCTTCTTGGTTTACCCGCTGGTTGTCCAAGCTTTTTTTTCTGCGCTATTCTGCTTCTTTTTTCGGATACACTAAGTTCGCTTGCTGTTTTTGGTGTTTTAGAGCTAACCCGCTTGGAGGGGCGACAATATGGAGTACCCCGTTTTTCACTTTTGCCACGCCCACACGCCTTCCCCGTTGATACGTCCTTCCAATCTTCTTTGAACCATCTTTTAAGAGCCAAACCTTTTTTTGTTTTTCGTACTGCCATTCTTTGCTCATGTAAACTTTGTAACCTTGCGCCTGTCTTCCATCACAAGACCACAGCCACGAGCTACATTAGAGTTTTTAGAAGGTCTTTTGGCAGGCAACGCAGGCCCACCATCTTTCATTTTCTTAGCTTTAGACTTATTACCCCAATTTGAAGCGCCAACTTTTCTACACTTGGCGATAGCACCTGATGCATAAGCGGAAGGGAAAACTTTGTATCTAGCCTTTACTTTTCTATAACATGCATCTTTAGCCATTTTTTTTCTTCTTTTTTTTCTTAATAAATTTTTTCTTTTGAGGAGGATTCGATATCTGTTGCCTCATTGAGCCACGCGAGATTGCCATTTCCGCTCCTATTTACATAATCTTCCCACAGAGTTGTTATCATTTTATGATTTTCATTTACTTTAACAGCTATAACAGCCGTATCTGTTTTTAAATCTACTACAGATGTTGCGATCCATGCAAGCAAACCTATAACAGAGGTTAATACGACAGTAACGAATGCAATAGATATTCCATTTAACATTTCCATCTTTTCCTTGCTTGTCTTAAACGGCTATTCGGGTCTTTAGCGGCTTTAGGAAATTTCTTCATTTGACCAGCAGAACGAGCGCAGAAAGACTTACGCCTTTTAGCATCTTTACTACCTTTTTTAACTTTTCCTGTTACTGCTGTTTTTAATTTAGAACCAGGATTATCTTTCCTGTATTTAGCAACACCAGCTTTCGTCATCCCCGCTCCACTTTTTGTGGAACGGAAATATTTTTTGGTTTTTGGTGGCTGTTTGTCTTGTTTACGAGCCATAAAAATTCCTTATGATAGGAAAATTGTAAGTTTATTACCTGAACCTGATAAAGCAGCAACAAAACAACCACTAAAAGCAATAATGCCATCATCAGGAATATTCAAAACATGATTCCCCGCAGCAAAACTTTGCTGAAGCAAAACATCTCCTGAAGCACTACCATCTTTTATAGTAAATGCACCAGCAGCCGCGCCAAACATAACAACCTGACGTATACGAGATCGAGCAGGCCCAACAATTGCTGGTGTTGCTCCTTGATCAAAGTTAAAGGATTTTACTGGACCAGCCATTAGACTCTCCTATCTTTCAATTAAGTAGCAACATCGTAACCAGTGATTTCAATTAAAAAACGACCAGCAGTATATGTTGCGTCACCTGTGCCTTGACTTACAAGATACAAAAACTGATCTGCTGCAATATCACCACCAGCAGTAAGAGTTCCTGCTGCTTGTGTTCCTCCATTAATAATAGAGGTTTCTGTTAAAGCACCTATTCCTGTGTCATTGACTCCAGTACCTTCAGTAGCTGAGAATAAGTCAATATCTGCTGATCCACCAGCAGGGGCTTCCACACACTGCATAGTTACACCAAACACCACACCTTGATTTGCTGTAGTGACTTTGGCAATATAGGCAACTCCTGCGCCATCTTTACCAATAATATCACCAGCAGTACCACCATCTTTAAGACCAGTAAGGTCAATCATAATAGTGGTCTTTACGATATTAACATTTGTTGTAACATCACTTTTAAGACGATTAACTTGAGTGACATAAACTGCAGCGGTTCCTTCAATACCAGCACCGCCTACGGCTTCGTTTGCCATTTTGTTACCACTAGTAACAGTTATTGTACCTGTTGTGGCATTCTTTGAAACCATTTGAAATCCGTTTTCGGAACGGACTGGACCGTTAAAAGTTGTCGTAGCCATTTAAATCTCCTTGTCTTGGCTAATGTCTGCAAAATTGCAGTCAAGGGTTTACTGACTATACAACAAAAAAAGGCGACTGTGAAGCCGCCCTTTAAAGAAGAAAAGTTTTTATCCTTATGCGCCTGGTGAACCAAACACTGCACGAGGATCTGAGTATCCAAAGCTGTAACGCTCACGAGCTTTAAAGCGCATGTTACCTGAATCAAAATCAGCTTCCATGCCTGTTGACATTGGAATACGCTCAAAGTGTTTGAATCCATTTGGAGTATCAGTTTTGATGAAAAACGCATCAGGGTCTGTCAAGAAGTGGTTAATTGTATAACCCTCTGGAAGCATACCCATATTCTTGATAGCGTTAATATCATTATCTGCTGAACCAGTACGAAGTGTAGATTCAAGCAAACGATCAGCTACAAATTGTAGTTGTGGCGGAACAATAAGCTTCATACCACGAAGAGCGATAATCATATTTCTTTCATCAACAAATGTAGAAATATCAATCAACGCATTTTCTAATGAAGTCTCATTTAAGTCTGCCGCAACTGAAGGCTCATTACGGAAAGTTCCTCCGCCTGCTAGTGGGTGGTTAGTAGCACAAAGCTCCACACCATCACCGCCTGCAAAGTTTGCGTCAAAAGCACTGTTAAGAACAGATGAAGCTTTAACTTGCTTTGTATGAGCCATTGAACGCGCTAGAGCCCGTGTGTAACGTGCGCCTAGACGATCATACAGATTATCTTCCATAGCCTCTTCTGTCAAAGCAAATGCAAGAGTTACTGTCTCATGCGTATACCTTGCAGTGTAAGCTTCAGAAGCATTGTCGAAGTTTACTCCAGCACCTTCTGCCTTTGTTTGGGCATTTCCAAAACCAACGAGCATTACCTCTTCTTCAAACGCACGGTCTGAAGATTCAGTGTCGAAGATTTCCGCATGTTCGTTGTCGTAACGATCATACTCCATACCAAAAAGGGCATTAAGACCTGGTTCCAACTCTTTTACGAGTTGCGCTCTTGAAATAGCCATTAATCAGTCTCCTTATGCCAAGCCAGCAGTGCCAGCACTGAACAGGTGATTGTTGATCATAACAACAACATTAGTATTGGCAGAGGAAACATCACTATTCTCAGGATCTTGAGAAATATCGATTGCTTTCAATGGCAATGTAGCAGTTGTTGCACCAGTTGTGACATCTAGCTCTAGACGAGCAGTACCAGAATTAGTATCTCCTACTGGGCTTTGATCTACAATGTCGAAGTTTCCAAACAAGTCGGCTACAGGGAATGCTGCATCGGCTTGAACTTCAAAAACAGCATGTGGTGAATCGATAACAAAACACTCGATATCAGAAGCTGCAATTGAACCTGGATATGAATTTGAAAAAGTTTCCTTTTTCGTTGTTGGGTCTGTGTAACGGCATCCGTTGAATACACCTAAAACAAAACCACTACCACCAGCGGCTATACGACCGATTGTTCCTGCTGTTAAAGCAGCCACCAAGTCACCTTGGAAAATCGGAGTAGTAGCGCTACTTGCGATACGGTATTTATTTTGCATTCCTACGAAGTCTGAGCCACTACCAGAGCGTAATGGCTTTAAACCAAAAGACGCATCTTTATTTGACATTTCGTTCTCCTAAAAACAAAAAATTAACTTTTGGATTTATTATTAGATCCAAAACTGACTGAACTGCTTCTCTGAGGCTGTAGTTTAGGCATAGCTGAATTTGATTCACGCATCCAATCCCTATCAACAGCATCCATTTGATTAGCAGTAACATTACGATAATGAGAATTACGTTGTTCCACAATTTCTTCAGGTATTCTTGCTAAAACAAGACCACCTACGCCAATCACGCCAGCGTTTTTACCTTCATCTAAAACAGGAGCGTCAAATTCTGGGTGATCTTCAGCTTTTACAAGCTCCCATCCTTCACGTCTTTTTTTATGAATATTGTTTCTGTCATCAAATTCCATGACGGACTCGCGTATCCATCGATGTTTATATCCAACAGGGGCTTCAGGAGCCTCTAACGCAGAAGGCGGCACCCAATCAGTTACTCTCGCTTTTTTTTCACGGGTTTGCGAATCCCTATTTGTACGATCAGACATTATGCACTCCTTTGTTCAATTTTAGCTTTTTCTAAAGCAAAACGCTCAAGCGGTATTTTCATTTTATTAGCAAAAGCCACCTCTCCAGGAGTAAGTTCTACCGCTTTTTTCCGCCCAGATTTAACAGACCGTCCGTTAGACGCAGGAGCTACAGATTGGGCTATATTCCGTTTCTCCTGAAACTTATTAGGCATTTCCACTCTCATACGCCTATCAATTTCTTTATAATAATCATCACTTGTCGGATCAAATCCCTCATCCGCAACAAGTTGTCTGTGGATTTCTTGAGCCGCCATTGTCATAATTCTATCTTGGTTAAACCAAGTATTTTTATTCATCCAACTAACAAGTTTAGGATCAAGAGGACGTTGAGCTTTCTGAGGTTGAGCATCGGGGGCTTTGGGCTCCACAGAAACTTCTTGCTCTTCTACTCTAGCCTTTTGTATTCTTAAACGCTCTTTTTCAATTGCTAAACGAGCTATTAACTCTTGAGCTTCAGAAAATTTATCCGTATCACCTAAGTCAAAAGCTTCTTTTGCAAGTCTCTTTGCTTCTGCTGTTTGAGATTCAATGCGAGTTCCATATTCGCCAACATAACCAGTATTTAACTCATCATATTTTTTTCTTAATTGTTCGTTTTCAGCTTCTTTTTGTTTGGCATATTGATAAGCTGCCTCCGCTTCTTCAATAGCCTGTTTTCTTTTAGCAGTTAATTGATTGATTCTTTTCTGAACAGAACTGTTATAATTATCTAACTCTTGATCGGATTCATCAGATTCATCAGAATTATCCTGAACATTTGTTCTGGTTTGCAACTCTTCAGAAGTATCTGAAGTGTTAACTTCTGGCTCTTCTAAAGAAACAGTTGTCATTTCTTCTTCTACTGCATTTTGATTTTCAGTATTTTCCATAAAAATCTCCTAATTATTTATACATAAGATATATCTGCGGGGTCAAGGATAGTTCCGATAATATTATCGTCATTTATGAGCCTAACCTCAAGACCATCCACTTTGAACCTGTTGCCAGCATATCTACCCATAAGCACCCATGATTTCTCACCACACCAAGCTCCTGAAGGAAACTTATCAATGTCTTTGTATGCGTCTGGACCAAGCCGAACAACATAAGCCGCTACTGTAGCAAAGCTTTCACGATCACGAGTAGCGTCAGGTATATAAACACCACCTTTTGTCTTGGATTTCATGTAATAAGGAATAACGAGAAGCCTGTAACCTACTGGTTGAGGCAGTCTATCTATAACAGAACCGTCAAATTCCTCTGGATTTTTGGAGTTTTTATCTTCTTCAGCTTCAAATCCTTTTTCAATAGATTTAGGAAGCTTTGCCGTAGCCACTCTATCTGGCACGAATAGTTTCTTTGTCATCCCTCTATGACACCTTTCATCGCGGCAGTTAATTCATCTTCACAATATTGCAAGCCGCGTATTTGCCCTACTATAAATCGGTAGTTTGAATAATCCTCTACCGCACCATCAGCAAGCATCTGAGAATAATCACTCTTCTTCTCGCGTATGTTCTTTAGCATATGTTCAGTTAATGCTACTGCATCCATTATTTTGTTAAACCTTTAAACTTTTCAAAGCTACGCATACTACCAAGACCCAACATTCCAAGAAGAATAGTTGTTAAGGTTTCCATGTCGAAGCTAGGTAGTTCAGGTATTTCAATACCAGCAATCGCAGTTGCGAAAAGAATAAGTGGCATAAGGCAAAAGTGATACGCAAGCGCGAACGCAGTGACCCATCCTGTAAAGGGGCGCCATCCAGCAACAAATATTGACCTGTGTTGAGCTTCTGCTTTGTTAACTTCGACTTGTGCGAGTTGCGCTTCGTGCGCTTGTTTTGTGGCGAGTGTGGCGATTTCGTGGGCGAGGGCATTCTTCTGATCTTTATCTTCAATAAATTTATCTAAAAGCCCTGATACTGGGCCTATCAATGCTTGTAACATATCAATATACCTTTACAGCTTCAATGTTTACATATTTTGGCAGGCAATATGCAGTGATTGTCTCGCCTTGTTTATGCAATTCCCTAGCAAAATATGTACATTCATGTAGGTTTCTAAAATACATATCTTGGCTTTCTAACTTTTTATTAGGCTCTAATCCTGTAAAAACAAACAACAGAAATAAATGCTCAAACATTATTTTTTAGACATCCAAGCAGATACACCCATATATGCTCCTACAATAGTACCTCCTGTTATGTAAAGCAAGTTAGATAAATCTGTTAATAATTTTATTCGAGAGTCTGGAATAAATGGAGCAAACATTAGCAATGTATAAAGAGCCATAAATACTAAAACAGCAGTAGCCATACGTCTTTGCGCTGTCATTTTGCGAAGCTCTGCAGCTTCATGTTTTTCGGCAGCTTCTATCTCATGTAGTTTTTCTGCTGCGGCTAACTCATCATCATCCACAATGCCATCCCCATCTAGATCATATTTATTATATTCTGAACCTTTTTCTAATTTTTTTTGTATCAAAACGAACTCCTATTCACATATAGCCACAACAGACCAACCGCAAATCCTACAACAACAATAACTAGAAATATTATTGCTATAGCTTCTACGAAATGCTTACGAGCTTCACGCTGCTTGTAGATAGTTTCTTTTCTTTGTTGTCTTATATCCCTTTCCATCTTGATCAGTTCTTGCCAAGCAGAAGGCCCACACATAGAACTAATTAATTTACGAAGCTCATCTCTTTGGTTCTCAAGCTGTTTTTTTTGAGTGAACAATTCCATCGCTTCTTGCTCTACAGATTTACCAGAAAACAGCTTTTTAAATATAGGAGGATTCTTAGCCTCGTGATGGGCGCGGTCAATATCAGATACCGCAGACATCCAAGTAGACAAACTTTTTCCCATCGAATGAAGATCTCGGCCTATGCTCACCCCTTTTTTTAAAGTCGCGAAAGCGGATGAGGCGAGTGCCATGCTTGAAATAGGATCAATCATTACCAACCCCTTGGTAAAAAGCCCTTCATTTCAAGTAACTAAAAGATTCCCTCAAATCTTTGTGGTTTAGATATTCGTGAAAACTTCGTTATCACCCCGCCATCACGTTTTTTTTGCACTTGTCTTTTTTTTGCTTGAAGCTTTCTTTTTGGCTTTTGGCTTGGCTTCGGTTTTTTCGATGACGATAGGGATATCGCTATCGCTTGTTTCTGCGGATAACCCTCCGACATTAATTTGCTGATGTTCGAGCTTACTGTCTTCTGGCTTGTTCCTTTTTTCAATGGCATCTCTTCTCTCCAGCTTTTTGGCCTTCATATCAGCGGCTACTTGTCGATTTATTGAACTTGCACTCATCCTCTACTCCTTATGTTTGCCGCAGCAATATCCCTCTGCGTTTGAATTCGCTCTTCTGCAACTCTAGTTTTATCAGAAAGAGCCTCATCTTGTAAATCTAAACGCTGTTGAGCAAGTAGTTTATCATTGCGTTCTTTTTCTTTGTCAAACTCTTGTGAACGCTCAAACTCTTCAGCTTTTCTTTGAATATCAGCACCGCGTAAAGCAAGCTCTTGTTGTCTAATGGACACAAGAGGGTCTTGTTCTGGTGGAGGAGATACAGCTTGTGCATATTGTTCAGTTAATTCACCAATTAATTCAGCAGCACGGGAAGAAACTTGATTTGCCACTTGAGCTTGTAAATCAGGATTTGTGGCTATCATTTGAGCCTGCATTTGATCCATGCCTTCCATAACTTCATCTTGAGCCATTTGCTCTGCCATAAATCCAATATGCTCTTGAATATGACCTTGTAGTGTCATTACAATTGCCGCATTAGCTTGCGCCACTGGCGTTGCAATAATTGCCAAGTGCGCCTCAATGTGCGCTTTATGGTTCTGATCTGCAAATACCTGTAAAGACTTTCCTCGCATAGCTTCCTGATTTTCTTTTGCAGGGTTAGCAGGAACTGGTTCAGGCGGGACAGGAAGTATTGAATCGACATTTGTTACTCCTAAAGCTTCGTACATTTTTCTATACGCCTGATACAAACCTTGTTGACCCCCATGTAAATCTGGATTGCTTTGAACTAACTGCAACTGAGTCTGAGCCAATGCAATTCTCTGAGACATAGAAAATATGTTCGGGTCTGATACAGGTATAACATCAATCCTACCATCAAAATCGGTAGCTTTTATTTCTGGAGGGGCGCCCGGAACCTCATACATATATGAAGGAGGAGTGAATCGAGCAAACAAACCAGCAAGAAGCTTAAACTCTTGCTTCTGTGAGTAATGCAAACGCTTGTGAATAGCACTCATAACTTTAGTGCCACGCTCCATAATAGCCATAGTCGTGCCAACAGGTGTCTCTCCACCCATCTCAGCGACTTTCATATCAGCCATAGAAGCAAATCTGCGTCCAGAGTCAACTAAAGTACCTAGAAGCGAATACAGCGTCTGTGAAGGCTCTTTAAACGGCAATGCCATAAGAGCCTGACGTATATCCATACCAGCCACATCAATGTCTCTAAATTCACCAGGATTTAATGGTTCATTCTCATCACGAATACGAGCGCCACGAGCCTTAAAGCCAGCAGGGAGGTTTGATAGAGTTCCAGCGTCTATCAACTGTCTTAAAAGACTCGTAGCTCCTTGTGCTAAATTTCCAATCATGTGAGTTAAGCCAAAACCGTAGAAGCCTAACCCTGGAAGAAATTTGTAATGCACAAAATACTGTTTTTTCTGCAAAGGCTTTTCTATGTCGTAGTTTCTACGAACAGACAAAACTTTGCCACTTTTCTCAATCAAGGTAACAATGTACGGAAGTTTAATTCCTGTAGGCTCACCTTCCATATCCAAATCTTCAAAGCCAGTAAGGTCTAAATCTGTGTGAACTTCATACAAAACAACATCTTCATTGGAGCCTGAAGGCTGTATACCATCAACCTCATTAATAGATTCCTGAACCTCACTGTAGTCCTCTGCACCATAACCGCCCCCTGGCAGATTAACGTCTGAGTAAAAACCAGAAACCTGAAGCTTTAATATCTCATTCTTGTTCATTTTTACAACGTGAGTAACACGAGAACAGCTAAATAAATCAGTTGCTGTGTATGGAACAACTAAATCTTCAGCATGAACAAACTTAGAAACAGGTCGCTGTAATAATGGGTCAAAATAAACTTTTTTAAATGTAGAGCCAATAATAGGAAGATAAAACAACATCTGATCTAATTCAGGATCATACTCTTCCATCTCATATGTTATTTGATAATTCATGTAATTCTTGATGCGTTCAGCCTGCTTTACAACCTCTGAATTCTCTGCACCAATAATCTGTGTTCTAACAGGCCCTCCTGCTGGTAAAAGCTCCCTGTAAGCTTGCGCCTGAAACTGTGTTACACTTTCTGCCAATAATGGATGAACAACCCCTGTAGCACCCTCAAATGGCTGGGAACGGTCTTCATATTTCATCCCCAGAAGGTCAATACCTCTTTTATAAGTATCTTCCCATTCTTTTCTAGAAGAAAAATCATCATCGATACTACCAACTAAATCACTGGAAATAACAGCAAGTTCTGCATCATCTATGTAATCAGCTAAATTAGCATCATAAGGCAAGTCTTGAAGCTGAACAGATAGCTCTTCCTCTTCTCCACCAATTAAAGCACTACCATCTTCAAACTGAAGAATATTAGCGTCAACAGGAATAACTTCCTCACTTATTCCTATCTCCTCAATGGCTTCTATAGGAATATCCCCTCCTGCACCAAGTATTTTTTCTACTGCCATTTTATGTTCCCCTTAATCCCTTAATTGGTGTTGGGTCAAATTGAATTGCGCCTCAAAGTGAGGGTTACTGAGCGCTGATAAAGCCGAAGGGCAATTCACCTTATCAATGATACAAAATGACCCAACCACTTAGACTTCATCAAATAATATAACCAATATTTTCCAAATTTGATGAATAGTCTTTAAAATGTTCCTTTAAACTTACTGCCTCTTGTTGCCACACCAAACCCCCTGCCCATAGGAGACTTGGATTTCATCGCTTTTTCACTTTCCATAACTAGATGCCTATCAAACTCAGCATTAGTAAGATTAGTAATGTCCCTTTGAGCCATTATTCTGATTTCTTTGTCAGATCGCATTAGAATGTACCCTTAAAATTACCGCCCCTATTAGGCATAACAGCACCGCCTTTTTTAAAGTTTTTACCCGCTTTTTTTATCTCACTCATTAAAATAGGTCTTCTTGTAGGTATAGCTTGCCCTATGTCAGGGTCATATCTTTTATCACCTGGATATGGTTTAAATTTCTCTTCCCTAGACGGCATGAACATATTGACTTGTAATTCTTTTCTAGGCACTCGTTCATATGTTGTTGGGTCAAAAACAGTCACTGTACCAGTTTTTGAAAGCATACCTCCACTTTTAGGAGCAGCAGCGATTAAACCTAATCTTTTAGCAGCATCAAACATTCTTTTTGATGCTGGAAGCAAATCATCATAATCTGACTTGGTAACTTTTTTAAATTTTTTATTAAACTCTTTAACGTTCATCAAAATGTCCCCTTAAATTTGGTTCCTCTACCCTTTAAAACAGCACCACCATTTTTCATTCTTTTAGGTTTTTTAAAAGGTTTTTTGACCCCCATCATCTCTTCCATTAAATCACCTATGATTGTTCCACGAAACATTTTAGGAACCGCCCTGTAGCCTTTATCAAAAACTCTAAGACCTTTTTTTCTAAATGGACCACTCATCACTTTACTCCTGTGAATTTAGTGCCACGCAAAGCAGCGCCACCGCCACGAGAAACATTAGAGGCAACACCACCATACTTAAAACCAGAAACACCTCTGCCACGCAATATATCCTTTTTGGTGACTTTCCCATCACCAGTTAAATCAGGAAAAGCTTTGCCACCCTTTTTCATCTTAATAACACCACCTTCAGCCTTGTAATCAGGCTCTGGCATTTCCTCAAAACGCTTACGAGCAAACTTAGCGGCAGCATCATCTGTCATGCCCATTTCTAATGCTTCTTCAAATAACTGCTCTAATAAAGCCTCATTGAATTCATTGCTCATTAGAATACTCCTTTAAACTTAGTGCCTGACGTAGCAGCACCCGCACCTCGAACAACACCACCATCTTTCATACCTCTAGCTTTAGCGCCAAAGTAGCTCTTTCTTCTAGCAGCCCTTTGAGATGCTATTTCAGCATCAGGATCAATAAAAAAATTCCTGAACATTTGTCTTCTTGCTGGAGAAGTTTCCATCTCTCTAGAAAGAGCTTCAAGTGCTAATAATGAGTTTAAATATGCAGATCTTTCAGCCATTATTTTGTTCCTTTAAACTTGCCACCACGACCGGGCATTACAGCGCCAGTGTTCTTTCTAGTTGGTGAATAACCACCTACTTTTTTAGGTCTTAAATCCTTCTGGCGAACACCACCTAAATACGAATCAAGAATAAAACCGCCTAAATCACGGTTTACTTCACCACCGTCTTCAAAGTTTTTAACTCTTTTACTCATTCTTGATATCTCTGCTGCATCAGAATCAGACATGGTTCTTCCAGTAGTTTTTCCTATTCCACTAGTAGCTTTTATAGCCATTTTAAGTAATTCAGCAGCATCTGCATCAGAAATAGTTTTTCCTGGGTCATCAATCATACGACCCATCATTTCATTCATCATACCAGATGTAGGTCTAGGTTTAGGACCTACTTGCTTTACTTTCTTAGGAGCATTTTTAGGTCTTGGTTTTGGACCTACACTACCGCCCTTTTCCATTTTTCTAGAAAATGTTTTGGGATATTTTGTCTTTGCCATTTCCATTAATTTACTTCTAGAAATATCAGGGAACCTATCAACTAAATCAGCAATTCTAGCTCTTTGTTCGGGTGTATATTTTATTTTATCAGCCATCAGTAATATTCCTTCCTGCGATTATAACGCACTAAATCTTCATCTTCATAATCGGTGGGAGTCGAAATAAAACCACCTTGCCTAAAACGTAGTATAGCCTGAGTCATCGAATCTGCCAAGTCATCATGTTCTCCATTCGGAAACGCAGCACACTCCTCCACAACCTCTTCAGCAAAATTCATGTCTGGCCTCCATACCATACCAGATTCAAACACTGGCGCACAGGCATTCATGCGAGTAAACTTATCAGCGCCTCGACTAGGCGTAAATGGCGTTACAGGTATGTCCATGCGCCTTAACTCCTGTGTTAAAGGCATACCACTAGCCTTCTGCTCTATAAGCACCATGTCAGGCTCAAACTCATTATATAAATCTTTGGCAACTTCTTTTAATTCAGGAAAATCCCAGCGACCACGCTGGGCATCGAGGAGAATAATAGCCTCCCCATCACCCTCTACAGGCTCAAATATACCCCAAGTAGTAATAGCAGAATAATCAGCGCGCTCAGACTTGCTAAACGCAGTATCATACGACTGTATGATATATGAACACATAGGTGGGCTACTACTATCCCAAACATTCCACCACTCTCGCTTAACAATCGCACCCTCTTCAGCAGTCGGATTCTGAAGATACTGTGCATTCCACTTGCCTACAGGTATAGAAGCCTTAACAGCCTCAAGTTCTTCTTTTGCCCAATATTCGGGCCACAATACGTTGTCGGTATCGGGGAATATCGCAGGAAACTCCACTATGTCCCACTGATCCGCCCCGCCCTCTGCCTGCTTCTGAAGTACCTTCGCGGTCAGATCCCGTATACTCCACCTCGTCATAACTATAATTATCGACCCTCCAGGCTGGAGCCTCTGTCTTGGACCAGATGTGTACCATTCGTAAATATTATCCAACGCGGTAGGTGATAACGCATCCTGCTCAGACACAGGATCGTCAATAATACATAAATCAGCACCACGACCAGCTAATGCACCGCCTACACCAACCGCGTAATACTCACCGCCCTCACTCGTACTCCAGCGACCTGAAGCCTTCGCATCAACAGCTAACTTAACATCAGGAAAAACATCCCTGTAAATATCACTGTCAATCAAATTCTTTACTTTACGACCAAAACCAACAGCCAACTCAGCCGTGTGTGTCGCTTGAATAATTTTCTTGTTAGGCGTTTTGCCCATTAACCAAGAAGGAAATAAAAAACTCGCAAACTCAGACTTTGTATGTCGAGGCGGCATGTTAATTATTAAACGCTTTATCTCGCCCTTCGCAACCTTCTCTAACTTCTCAGCATATATCCTATGATGCTTGCCCTCTATAAATGTAGGCCAAACATGACGAACAAACGATAAAAACGTGCCTTGCTTCTCTTCTCGCTCACTGACTAAAGAATAACTCTCAATGTACTTCGAGAGCATCCCACGTTCTTCCTCCGTGAGATAATCTAAATCAATATTAAATGACTCATTCATGTCACGAGCTTAATGCACTCAAAAAGTTGTTAGCAGCTAAATTTAAAGAATTAGGGATATTTGTTAAAAACTGACTCATAGGCTGAATAGGACTTGGCTGACCCAATGGCATACCCAACTGCACAGGAGGTGCTGTAGACTGAACAACAGGGCTAGGAGCCGCTGTAGTAACAGGTATGTTAGATATTACATTAGGAGCAGGCGTTGCAGGCGTAGCTTGCGCTATAGGCTGACTAATCGGCATACAGGCACCATTAACCAATGTATACCCAGGAGGACAAGGATTGACATCTCTCTCTGGTCTTGTAGGTGGAGCAAAAGGGTTAAACCCAGGTCGGCCCGTATAAACCCTGCCACCCAGCAAACCATCGTGAACAACACCAACAATCATACCAGAATCATCTCTTACAGCTTCACCACCTTCATTTATCTTGCTTAAAATGTTGCCTGACATTTTAGTACCTAATTGAGAAAAGGGATTGAATCTATCCAAACCTGTTGGCGGTATTGATCTGCCAATTAAATTACCTATTCCCTGCATTTGTTCTTGTTGTTCTTGGTTGCCAAACTCTAAACCCAAGTTTTGCACTACATTTATCTGGTTTAATAAATCGTCTGTGCCAAACTCATCTCCAAAATCTTCTGGACCTCGTAAAGCAGATATTTGCTCACTCAAAGCGCTACCTAAACCTAAATCTTGGAAACCAGCAATATTTGCGTCTGTCATGGGATCGCCTGAAAAACCTATGTTTTGAGACTTTACAGGATCTACTCCTAAAGCTTCTTGAATAGATTGATTGATAATATCTGCTGGTGTTTGAGTAGATGCAATCCCAGTAGCAATCGAATCCCTTCTTCTCCTGTCATCACCAAACTCAGCACCAAAATCCGCAGGAACACTACTCAAAGCAGCTACCTGTTCACTCAAAGAAGAAGGTCTTCTGTAACGATTTCTTGCACTTGCAACAAATTGACCATAATCTGATGGATCTTCAGAACCAGCCCTAGTTTGAGCAGCCTTTACAAGTTCAGCCCTAGCATCAGCCTCCTGTTGAGGCGTTATTTGTACAGTTCTACGAGCAGAAGGAAACCCTCTGCTTCTGTCATCATCATCTTTTTCGCGCTTGGGCTTAGAAAAAATTCTTCTAGCAAGAGCCCTACCCTCTTCAGCTCTTTTAGCTCTGTCTTGTGGGCGTGAAGCACGACCACCGTTAGCCATGCCCTGAACAGGCTGTGAAAATACATCAATATTCTGCATCGGAACAGGAATCTGAGGCATAGGCATCATAGGTGGTGCCATAGGTGGTGCCATAGGAGCCTGCGGAGCCGATAAACCCTGCATAAAACTCTTAAATTGCATCCTCTGATTAGGATCGCTCTTAAAACTTAACTGAGATGGTGGTGTGGGGGCTGTAGGAGGAACCATTCCAGCCCCCATCATGTAATTCTGTGCCATATTTTGCCTCATCTAATTAGATGAAATCAATAATATGCTATAAATCAAATTTTGACAACAGAAGAGACAATTCTTGCTTAGATTGATGCAAAATCTTGTAATAACCCTTGTCATGCTCAAACTCATGCTCCTCCAAATAACGGCCTATACCCTGTATCAACCTGTTTATACGCTCAATATCAAAACCCGTCAGGGTACCTATAGCATCTAAATCTATATCTGGATAACCCTGATTGTCCTGCTCCCAATTCACAATGCTCCTTATCGAATCTTCTAATGCTTTCGATACAGGTGTCTTCCCAGCCTCGTAATATTGCAACATTCTAAGCGATATACCTAACTGATCAGATAATTCCTTCAAAGTTAAGTTCGCCCTAGCACGAGCAGCCTTGATTTCCTCTGGCCCCCACTTCGATTTTAACGACTCTTTGTAGTTAATTACCTTGCCCACTACATACCTCCATGCAACCAGCACTCTCAGCAGTCGTTATAAAACCCTCAAAATCACTGAAAACAATACCCTTGCCACTCCAGTTGCACATAGTACGCGAAAAATCCCTTAATTCATCGCCCCTCGTTAGAAATGGATTGTATTCACGCAACCTATCTCTGAATTCACCCTCATCACGAGCCGAAAACATATAGTCCTCGCCCATCGTTAACTTGTATGTCGCCATAATACCCTCCATGTTGATTAGACTAAATGTAATATGAAGCATGTTGCGTAGTCTGTCAATAGTTGTTGTATTGTTTGTGGGAAACAGGGCGCAACCGTCGCTCCCGTCAAGCCCCTATGTTTAGGGGTGGTATACTACCCCGCCCCGATCCATATTGGTTTTTCACAATGTGACATAGGGTACCTTAGACAAAAAAATAGGCGGGGATAACCCGCCTATCTCGTGAATGTAAGATACGCTATGAAAGCGCATCTATTCTTTCTTGCAGAAATTCAAATAGATTATCATCTAATCCAGAAAATAAACTGTCTAATCCTATTCTGTTTTCTGGTAATAATCTGATAGATGATGCACTTGTTTGAACTGTCTCTCTTATCTGATATCTTGTGTGAGTGTCACCATCACCATAGCTTGCACCGTTTGTTTGTTGAGAATGTGTAACAACAACATCATCACCAAATCGCGCTCTCATTTCAGATATACGCGCTCTCACATTTATTGCGCTAGTACCAGTTGCGCTCATTAACTCTTGAACGGTTGAGCCATTATCGGAACGACACATTGTCCAGATTAAGCCCACTCTTGAATGATTTCTGAATGGCTGTATTGGCGTATCAGTAGATGTTGAAGTTGTATTGCTATAATCTAATCTGGTGCTATCGCTTGTATAAAATAGATTGAGATGAAAACGTACCCACGCTCTAATCTTTTTCATATCTAAAGTGCCTTGATGCTTTCTGAATTCAACAGTCGTAGCATCTCGCACCGTTTCTGGATCGCTTATTCTTACAGTACCTCTAGACCATCTAGTAAAATTGATAGCCATAAATTTGCGAGATCTATTTGAACCAGAACAAAATGCATTCTCTAAATCTTGTATGGTGTTACACAAATCAATGTTTTCTAATGTTGTTCTAGAATTCTCACAGAAATGATTATTTCTTCTACTTTCTGAAACCATAGAGTTATAAACGCTATTATGCTTCACAATGCGTCTAGTCACATCAATCATTAACTCAGGCGCCATTTCATCACGGTTGAAACATTCATTCGCTATTTGGATGTTTGGATAATTGCTAGTTTCTGACAGTCTAATGCTTTTAGCTAAAAACTGGTTTTTATTATGGCGGTCACAGTCAATTTTTTTGGTACTGATATGAATATGATGTCCGCATGATACGTTAATCCCTGCCCCTGCATTCTCTAAGCATTGATAAACCTCTTCTACTTTACGCCATGCTAAATTGCTATCTGGCAATGGTGGAAAAACAATTTCAGCATCAACGCCAGACGTGCCATCATCGGTTACATGAACCCAATTAATATTAGCATCGCGTAAAGCTTGTCTGGCGCGGTTAACAGATAAGCCCTTAACCTCGCATTCTAAACCAAAAACCAAATAGTCGTTTTCATTAAAGTAAGTCATTTTAAATTTCCTTTTTGTTGTGTGTGTGTGTCTATCGACACCCCTAAATTACCATGAAACGCATTTCATATACAAGAAAAATGTTCTGGTTTTAGCCAAAAATAGCAAAAAACAACAACAATCACGCTGCGTGATCCAGGGGTACAGGCAGCAGGAATGCAGAACAATTGTTCGGGTTTTAAGCAGCAGCAGGAAAGCCCGATGCCCGAATCCCGACATAAAAAAAGGGCTGCCCGTAAGCAGCCCGTTCATTACCCGAACAATTTTTAACAACATTCACATTCGACCATAGGTTTACCATTCCGACACACTTCACCCCAAAACTTTTGGTATTTTACTATAGATTCTAACACGGTGGTCGCTTCTTCTTCCGTAATCTTATCCCTACCTAGCTGGTCTACTAAATCCTCTAAAGACTCAAGTAGTGTAGTATTGTTTAAATCCTGTTCCATCACTTTGCTCCTTGTTCGTTTACCCGAATTAGTCAACAGCTACTGAATCGAGCCCAAGCTCCTCGGTTATTGATGCCATCGATCCACATATCTCATCCCACTCTTCATCATAACCTTTGTCTATGCCTTCAGGTATGAGGTCATGCCTGTAGCTGTGCAACGCCCTCCATACCACAGCCAACTGTTCTCTTAAATCTTGTTCCATTACTTCCCTCCTGAATTTAACTGTGTGTGTGAGAGGCGGTGGTTTCATCCACATCTAGGTAGTTCCGACACCGCCTCCCGTGCAAGCCGTTTTATATCTTTCTGCAAGACCAACAACTTACCTATATACTATACGAAACTTATTTCATAGAGTCAAATAAAAAAACACATTTCCTGAAAAAAAATTTTGCTGCGCCCTGGCCTCCTGCCGCTGACCAGGACGAACAATTGTTCGGGTTATGCTGCTGTCCCTCCAGGGCACGAGACAAAAAAAAGTGCAGCCGAAGCCGCACCTTTTCCACAGAAAACCCGAACATTTTACATTATCCTGGCTGGATCCGTCATTGCTCCGAAATAACTTACTCGAAACCGATTACTTGATTCAGCTTTCCATCTTCCGACCCAAGCAGCGTCTCTGGTACCCGAACATTTCATTACAGGACCAGCGCTATCACCGATAGCCTCTAGGTTTGCTTGAGCTAAAAGATCCCTGAACTCTTCAAAATTCATCTTATAAATAGCTATATCCATAATTATTCTCCTCTATTTCGTTATAGTGCGCCCAACCAGCAGAATCATAAAGCGAGACTACATCGATATCGAAATCATAGTATCCCTCGCGGATTGTATTAAAGTAACCTCTTGGTGGCGGGGAAATATCCCCTCCGTTCATCTGATAGGTCATAACTCCCGCAATATATATTTTACTGTAAAGCCGATGTGCGACTCCCTCATATATATCAAGAGCCTTCTCACACTCTGGTGTAATTTCCCAAAGACCCCCATCGATACGACTATCTGGACGACCTGTTTTGATAATGTCAGCGACTCCCCGAAAGGTCAATTCATAGCCAAAAAAGGCAACCTTCCCGACGGGTCGGGCATTGGGGCAACGATGTTGCATTTGCCCCAAGTTAAGGTTTGAGCCATAAGCAAAATATAATTTACTCACGCTACTTCCCGTTCTTCTACGAACTCACGGAACTGATCGCGGAAGTCCTCAATAAGCGTATCGTTGAACTCTTCCAATCTATCGCCCAGAACTTCCTTGAAAGCTCTGGCGATTTGATGCTGTGAGTATTCGCTCAAATCAGTCTCATTATACTTGCGCCATTCATTCAACACAAAGGCACGGATAGACCTACGAGGTTTGTTCCACAAGCGCTTTGCTTGTTCAATGTTGCGCCTGTAGTGTTCTTCTCCTAGATACGAGCCATCAAGCCAAAGCCTGAAGTAACGCCTGTAAACATTGTTTGAGTCAAACAGATCCACATATTGTAGATCTGCTATTAGTCTTTTGGTTTTTTGGTTCTTAATCATTTTTATTTCCCTTCAAGAAATTCTTGTAATTTGCATATTGTCACAAACAAATTCTTTACTTAAATAGTTTTCATTACTTTGGGATAACTCCAAATAATTTTTAAGCGTCAAATCATTTTCAACACTAACTTGGTTTAACAAATCAAAATTATGGAAAATACCATCTGGATCAGTAAATAGATTAGTGTTTGAATATGTGTCTTTTAAGGTTTCTTCATTATGTATTTCTACAATTGAATCGTTCCATTTGCACAAATAAAGAACGCCTTTATCTGTTAAATCTACATACGAATTAAATTTACTCATTTCTTTTCTCCCTCAACGAATTTTTGCAAATCTTGTGCAATAACTAATGCCCTTTGAATTGCTTCGTGACGACTGTTGCCGTGCCATTTGGAATAAGTAAAATCCCCATCTTTAGCAAAATCAATTCCATAGACATCTAACTGCTCTAATTCTGCTTGTTCTTTTGTTTCAAAAGCAAACAGTTGAACTAAATTGTGACCATCTTCTGTGTCTCCAGCGTTGAACGTAATAGATGGGGTAAGATCATGCTTATCTGAAGAGTCATCCCATAGAATGCTTTGATCACATTCATTTAATTCTTCAATAAGTTTTTCTATATAATTCATTTCTTTTCTCCTGTGTGTGAAATGTGTTTCATATATAATATATAGTGAAGTCTATTTCGTATGTCAAATAAAAAAAACAAAAGAATAAAAAAAAGTTTCTTGGCTGCGGGACTAGGGAGAGCAGCACCCAGGCCCAGGGCTCGACGAACAATTGTTCTGGTTAACTCCCAAGAAGTAGTTGCTGCAGCACGGCAGCCAGGGGGGTCAGCAGATCTGCAGCACAAGATATTGTGTTTTACCTGGCAGGCAGCGGATAATCCCGAACATTTGTTCAGATCCCGAAGTTGCATCCAGGTAAGACCCCGATGATTCAGCAGCAGCCCAGGCGGAGGGCGCCCCGAACCCGAACATTTCTTCGGGTTTACCAGCGGCTCCGCCCAGGGCGAACCCGAACCACGATGACCATAACCCGAACATATTCCGATCTATGCCTCGATGCGGCTCTAGGGCGACCTCCGAACATATCCAGAGCGTCTCTCTGGGAGAACAAGGTTAATCACTAGATATAGTGGGTATTTCTGTATCAGGCACTATCTCTTGTGCCTCTCCTTCAACGGGCGTGATGTTTTTCATTCTGCTATCTGCCAAACGCCTGAATTCATCAAGCTTTTCAAGCATTTGCTCCTTAGTTAAGCCCGATACATCTTCGTGTGTTATGTGGCTTTTATTTATAAGTAGCCCTGTGGCCTTCAAACGTAGCTCTTCAGCGCGTATTGCTTCCCCGAACTTACCTAACTGCCAAGCTTCATCTCTAAGCTTCAGTAAGTCCCGAACAGACTTATCAACTGTTACCCCGAACTTAGCTTTAGCCTCCAGCCTCATTTCTTCCAATCGCTCTTGGACGACAGCGTTCCGCAGAAGCCTAACAGCAGCGACAGACGGGTTAGCGTACCCCGCTTCTCTTGCTGATGCGGTTTGTGTCATATCCCGATACATATAGTTATCTAGAAACTTTTGATGTTGTGGAGTGAGTCTTTTCATATGTGCAAGACTCTGCTCCTTAGTTAAACTTTGCCCTGCTTTTGGCATTTTATTTTGCTCCTCTTTTTACTTAATATATGTGTGGGGTATCACTACCCCCACATATATATATATATGACACCAGTGACACCAATGATACCTTGTTTGTTTTCAATGACTTAGCGTTGGTGTCATTCATTTTACTTTAACTGATTCCTTTTACCTTAACCTATTGATTTTATTGAGGTATCACTGACACTGGTATCACACCCTCATTGACACTGATACCTATTTTTTGTTACTAACACCCGATACTTTTACACTTAAATCTTTTCTATTTGAGCCTTTTGTAAAAAAGCGAAAGACCTTTTTTATAAAGTTAATAAACATATAAATTTCCTTATTTTTCCCATCTATAGAACACATGATCATTGATCCGAACTATATACTGTTTGCTCTCTGACCAGCTTGGTAATACGTCAACTGAATGATAATGAGTAGCCCGATCTACCACATCATATAGCGCACCTCGATATACTCCAGAGGCTATCATTCTGGCTTTTTGCCATGCATACATGTCTGTAGGTTTATCTGATTTCCCGTCACAGAACCATGAAAACTGGCATTTATCCCGAACAAGTTTACTTTTATCCCAGGAGTATCTTTGCCCCTGTTCTACGACCTCACAAACGTCATTAGGGTAGCGTTCATCGTACACTCTGTGCATAACCACTTGTGCTACTGCTATTTGCCCTATCATGGGTTGATTACGGGCTTCAAAGTACACATTAAGAGCAAGGCATGTAATTGCTGCTTCAAACATTGTAATACTCCTTACGTCTTTGTGCTGTAAAGATAGATGTGCAATTAGCGCAAGTAAGCTTTGTCTTGCGTATTTCTTTGAATAGTTTTTTTATCGTACAATTAAACAAAGCAGACGATATTCCAACATTTCTGTCATTATATGTATGGAAGAAATAAAGAGCTATTGGATGTTCTTTATACCCGCAATTATGACATCCCTTTGCTATCTTATATAAATTCAAGTGATGATTGCGTCTTTCTGCTCTTTGTCTTTTTTTTTCATAATCTCGTTTATTTTTCAAATTTTTCTTATTTAATTTTATTTTTCTTCTTTCTAATAAATATAATTCAACTGTATCTATTTTTTCTGTTTCTTTAGTTACCATTTTTTATGCCCTTTACATTGCCATGTTTTTCCAAAGTCTATCGAGAACCAAGCTTTTAAGCTGGTACAATCCGAACATTTCTTCTCTTTGTGCAGCGGTTCCTGCTGCGGTTTTTCAAACATACTAAATTGTTCGGTTTTAAATTCTCTTAAATCTTCTGTCCCGTGCTTTATTCTTCGCAAGAGACTTCTCCTCCAAGAGCCGCATAACCAGCTATATCAATCCATGAGTCTTCATGGTCTGGTGTGTGTCTTAACCGCGCTAACTTAATCCCGATAGATATTTGAGCAACATCTTCTTCTGTTAGCTTAGACTTTAGTTTGTCTTCGAGTATAGCGTTGAGTATCTGAGATATTCTATAGAAGTTTTCCCTAGCATCACCATATTGTTTATTTCTAGGCCCTCCGATATATTCCTCTGCTTTATCTAAAAAATAATATCTAGGCTTGCCCTCATAGTCTTTTTCGTCCATTACGACCTCCTTATAATCAACTACATATCCTTTAGCACCATGATGACCATACAAGAGTCTTCTTGTATAGCCATCTGGTATATCATCTCTTTCGTGAGCGTATTTAGCGATAATGTTAAGCATCATTACCTAATTGTAGCATAAGCCATACCTAAAGCTTCTAAGTCGTGCATCATATCATTATGCTGTTCTTTGTTTACTTCTAATAAAAGTTTTTCGCTTTTTTTAGGATGAATAAACATACCTTCACAATCATCATCATAATGTGACCAAGATCGTATTTCTTTTATGGCCTCATCACGATTTGCTAAAGCTTTTAAATACATTTCTTGAAGAAATTGAGCCAACACCATTAAATCATTTTTATGAAATCTGTTATCTTTAATAACTTTTCTGTAAGAAACCCAACATTCATTTTCTGGATTTCTTTCAGGATCAAGTCTCCATCTACTAATGTTTTGATTTATTTTTCTTCTCGTAAAATTTGATATGATACTATTATCATCAGGCGAATCTCCTGTTGAGTCATCATCAAATTGATATTCTGTTTCTCTTACTAATACTTTTAACATTTCTTTGCCCTTTCAATGTTATATTTCAATTGTATTATACCTCAAGGTATAACTAACTATAACCTAGCTTTATAAAAAGTTGACGCATTGGGATAAAAAAAATTTTTATTATGCATTGTCTCTTGCAGTAACCGCTTGATATTCGCCATTAGACATTACGCCTTGTGTGGTTCCAAGCCATTTACTACCTCCTGTTGCCGTGAATGAATACTTCGCAATACGCCTTGTCTGTATTAATTCCCGAACATATCTATCTATTGTTGCCTGAGAGATGTTTTGTAATGTAGTTGGTGCGTTTGCATCATCCAATCGTTCTATGATTGAATCAGCTCCTGTCTTTTGACATAAAGCCCGACCATTACGCTCACATAACTCAATCCAGTTATATAGAGCGTTTAGCTTAACATCTCGCTCATTAGATGTTTCTACCGCCTCTAGTGCTTGTGTATTATCTACCAGCAAACCGCTGTCTAAATCCCGAACAAATTTTCGTATTTTTCTTTCTGCTGGTCCGTTGGACTTCACTATAGCACCATCAAAACATATGTTTCTGACGTAACCTATGCCGAGAGCAGAACATCTTTTTTTAGCCTCTCCTTCCTCGACTTGCCATAGGGCAAATGCCGAGCGCACACCATCAACCAATGCAGAAGTACCCCGAATAAGATTACGGGCTTGCTCTGGTGATGACACAGGCTTATCGCCCGATTTAGTCATATGGTGACATACTATAATACTTGCCCCTGTTTCTGTTGCGACCCTAGCCATAAGACCAGTAAAGGCAGCCCCTGCCGCAGGGTCAGAATTCACATCAGCGTGAACAAAAGACGCAAGTGGGTCAAACACAACTAATTTTAAGTTTTCCATTTGTAACATCTGGTCATGGATACGATTAAATTCTTCTGAGACAATGTACTCGCCATTTATTTCGCTAAGTATGGGGAATGTACCGCCTACATTAGGCAATGGCACAATATGAAGCTTATGCTTGAATGTTCTTCTATTTTCAAACGGATCCATTCTCTCGATACGTCTGTGAACTTCTGACTCATCATCTTCTGCGGTAAATATAACAACGTCACCATGCTCTTTAACGATACCGCCAAATGCATTTTGCATGGGGAAACCAGAAGATACTTTCATACCAAGGTCTAAGGTCATCATGCCTTTACCAGCATCTCCAGCCGCAGAGAATATAATCGGTATGCCCAATGGGAACGTACTATCTATTAAGAAATCTTGAACAGGCGCTTTCCCACTGAAACGATCAATAAGTAAGCTATCATCGAGAAGATTAATACTTCTGGTTTTGAACTGGGAATTTTTATCAATGAACGCCTTTATATCAAATTGTTCGGCTATTGCGTCTGCTGAGTCCCATTTTTCTGGTTTATCAAATGGTGGCTTAAGCATTGTTACTGAGGAAGCCTGAACATCCACACACATATCCCGAACAATTTCAGCCAAGCGCTTACCAGCTTCGTCATTATCAGGCCATAAAATAACTTCTTTTCCCCTGAGTGGCGTGAAATCATACTTATGGGAGTTGTTTCTAGTTAATGCACCAGCCCCTCCCAATGTGCAAGTTGCTACATACCCCGATTGAATTAAAGCTTCAGCACACTTCTCGCCTTCTACCCATATGACTTGCTTGGCATTTAATATGTTCGGGATATTGTAAAGTGGCCTAACTTCAGGTGCTTTGGAATAGGTATTGTTTGGTAGGAATGGTCTAAATTCTTTCTTACCCTCAATATCATAACGCCTAACTGAACATATTATTTCGCCATCTTTGCTAATATAATTCCATTCCTGCGTATAAGCAGTATTGATATCAATGGTGGTTTTAATCCGAACATTTTCTTGTGGCTGCTGGTTTACTGGGTTTTGTAACCAAGGAGGAGTAGTGCTGGATGAATTTGTTCGCGTTCTTACTGGCGCTGTTTCCAGGTAAGACCCGAACATATCTTTTATTTCATGCAGCTTCATGCCTCGTGCTTCCATAAGTATCTTTACAATACCCCCGACACCAGTGCCTCCGTTGAAGTCCTGACCGCGCATGAAGTTTTGGCTACTAGGATTAATGTCTATTTTCATAGATTCGCCACGTTCACCATACATTGAGCCAATGTAAAAAACATTGCCCCGAATGATTCCATTTGGAAAAGTATCTTTTAGCGTTTGTACCTGAACATGAGATGGAACACTGTCGCTAATATGTTCCACTAAATAACGCGGATCACTAGATTTAGTGTTGTCAAAGGGTGCAATACGCATTATATTGTACCTGTAAGGTTTTCTTCATTTGTCCTTATATGCATTTATCTTGTCCTTTCTAAATGCGTTGTGTGTGTAAAAAAGGCGGCACTCTCCTGTGCCGTCTTTTTTCTATGTCCAACAAGTATTACGATAGTCACAAAATTTGCAAGTAAAATAATCTGGCTCATTTGCAATGCGAGGTAGCATTTCATTTGCTCTTGTGGCTTTTATTATTTCTACTCCTCTGTCGCTTATTTTTTGCGCTAGTTCTGCGTTGAACGGAACAAACTCATAATAAAGTTCTGAAGTATCTTTATTCATAACGGTAAATAGCGCTGGGTAGTCCATTAAATCCATGTATGTTTGATAAAGCGCTAATTGCGCTGCATAAGTTGGGTTAGCCTGTGTAACGCCTTTACGGACAAATTCCCCAAACTTTTTGCTGTTAGCTGATTTACATTCCCATAAGAAGGGATAGTCCATCTTGACAGGGCCTCCACATATAACACCGTCTATATGACCTTTAATCTGGTCATCAGCTACCGAGAAACCAAATTGTTCGCCTTTGGTGCTATGTGTTCTTAAATCAAATCCAGCGTTCTTTAAATAACCAGCAATCATATCCTCGATATGATGCCCGAATTCAAATATTCTAAGAGTTCTGGCTTGAAAGTCCTCATCTTTTTTAGTTTGCATATAGCGGTATTGGACTTGACGAGCGCAATCATTTCCAAGAGAGGAGCCTCCTATATATGTTCTGGGAGTTCTCTTGTTATTTTCCTGAACAATTCCCTGATCAATATGTTCGGCTATTTGTTTAATCAGATCAAAATGGTATGTAGTCGTCATCGGAGAAGTCACGAAGCTTGTCTTCGACTTCTTGTTGTAACTCCAATACTCCTTGTTCTGTATACTCATCTTCTAAGCCCTTCATTGACTGTATTTTAGCTATTGTTCCAAGAACCTGTTCTTTGCTTAAATCGCACAGTCTTTTTTCCCAACCTATTGTTTCAAAAATTTTTGCCACTTCTTTTAATGCATTGTCTGATTGTCTGGTATTATCACTCTGCATAAATCTTCCTCTTCAAAGCCATTTCTTTTATACAATTCCATTACCATTGTTTGATCTTCGCCAATTGTGATGTGAGCAGATATGGACTCAAAGTCTTTATTAAATTCCCAAATGTCTAAATGAAGTCTTTTAAAATGATCAATAAGTTTCATAATTTCATCAAACACATCATCAGTATCAAATGGGTTTTTTATAAAAACTTGCCCTCCAAGTATTTCTTCTGTTTCGTCTGTAAATTCTAATTTTACTTTAACTTCACAACTGCCCATTTTAATTAAAACCTATTTTTATCAACTATAGATTATTGGACAAAACACTGTTTAAGTGATTTTCTCTTCTAATCGTTCCAGTTGTGTTGTCTTCTTTTATCTTTACGTCAACGAATGAATTATCATCAGCTAAGTCATGCAAAGCATCATTAGAACTTTTTATTCTAGCTTTGTTTTTTGCATCTCCCCAATCTCTATACTGATTATAAATTGGCATTAACTCCTCCATACATATAAAATAAATAAAAATAAAAAAATTAAATAACCTACACCAACTAAATTAACGGTATTTAAAAAATCCATATTAAACTCCCATTTTTTTTATTGTTAATCCAATTTGCATTGCGATTTGCGGCACAATTGCGTTGCCTAATCCTTTAATTCTGTCCACCCTATTGGGTACCCCATGAGCCACTCGACAAAAATTGGGCTCAACTGACCACCAGTCTTTGATTGATTGTCCGTGTATTGGACTGCTACGTCCAGTGTATCGTTGCTGATCTTCCCATTCCGCACTCTCCCACCCTGATATCCGCCTTTGTGATCTCTGGTTGTCGGAGTAGGCCACATCTTCTCTGAATGACTCACTGCGTCCTTCAGCTTCACTCCCCATCTCTCGCCCTTCTGATTCTTCCGACTGAAGGATCCGTTCTTGAGTTCTATCCCCTGTGGGATTCCCCCCTCTATGTCGCTTGCTCTGGGTGTAGGCCACATCTTTACTACTTCTGGGTCTACTTGTTCCCTTAAATTCGCTGGTTTGGTTCTGCCCTTGCGAGTCGTGTTCGCCTGTCTTATCAGAGACTGCTTTGACCTCTGTGGGAGATGATCCATTGTGTTTGGTGTAGCCCAAAATCCAGAGTCTATCTCTTTTATGGGGCGCGTTGATGCTGCAAGCTGGAACAATAAACGTCCTTGTGGTGTAGCCTTCGGTTTCCAAGTCAGTAAGCACTTTGTCGAGCCCCAATCTGATGTGACCATAAACATTTTCGCAAACGACCCAAGTGGGTCGTCTTTGTGCAATAATTTTAAAGATGTAAGGCCAGATGTGTCTAGGGTCCGCTTCTCCTTTTTGAGATCCTGCGACTGAGAATGGCTGACAGGGATATCCACAGGATAATATGTCACATTCTGGAACAAGTCTTGCTGGGTCATTGGCTAACTCCTTTACGTCTTCTGCAATTGGCACATCAGGCCAGTGCTTATTTAAAATCTTACGCGACCAAGGTTCTATATCGCAAAATAAAACTGGTTTAGATAATCCTGCCCATTCAAAGCCAAGGCTAAATCCACCAATGCCAGAACATAAATCAACATGCCTTAACATTTATTTTACGTCCGATATAAACAAAAAGCCACCGCCATTACCCTCTGGGTCGCGTGATACTTCAATCATAATATCTTTATAGTTTGGTTTTTTTAAATGAAATTGAGCGAACCCATCTCCACCTGTGTCATTATCATCCATGCCTAAATATTTATGAATCTTAAAACCTTCAAGCTGTTTATAATAATCATCAAAATTTCCATTACTCATTTTTTTCTCCCTTGTGTGTGTTGGGGAGTTTTGCGGCACTCGCACTCCCCAAGCGAGTTCTACCAATACCAATAGGCACCGCTAGAAATAGAATCCATATTACTTAGCCCACTGTGGTGTAACACCAGAGTTTTGTGGTTGGGCTGGCATTTGTGCTTGCATTGCATTTGCCACATTTTGTGGTAATGCATTCATATTGACAGTGCCATTAACAGGCACTGTTCCATTGTTAGAACCAATAAAGTTATTATCTTTTGGAGTCAGAACAATTTTTACTTTGTTCTTATCTTTATAACCATTAGTTCCTTTTTCGACTGCAACAACAAAACAAATCTCTTGCCCCTGCAATGCTTCTATAGCCATGATATTACGCTTACCCACAGCCTCTGCTGACTGATCATTAGGGTTAAGGTTATACGCACTATCAACCATGTTTCTAAGCGTTCTCATGCCGATTTCACGAGCAACTGGGATACCATTGTTGCCCATCTTATCACCATGAACGAACAAGTTGTGCCACACTCGCCTTTTATCAAACTCACCACCCATAACAGTAAACTCTATGGGGCAATAAATTGCGCTAGTTGTTTGTGATTTTTTAAACATAGACAACTGACTAAACTCTTGGATGACTTCATCGCCACCAGTAAAGTTAATAATAGCCCTTACAACTGTACCATCTGGAATAGGCTGTAAATCATTGGATGTGTTTGACTCTTCTAAAACGACTTCATTTAAATTAAGCATTTGTAACTCCTTCTGCTTGTGTTTGTGTCATTTGATTTGGATTAACGAATTCGAGTGGTTTATCTTGCACAACACCACTCATTTTTTCAAGAAGTTTACCAAGATTAGGTTCTTCAACCAGTTCAAGTAAACCACTCCTATCTTTGGCAGGATAGTTCCAAGGGTTAAGTGTTTGACATACAAATGCTCGATATGGCGCACCTTCATCAGTGTTCATAACTGCCATCGTAATAACTTCGTCAACAATTCCTGGGAGTTCTCTGCCAGTTTTAGAGCCTTCTATTTGTAACTCAAATGTCTCTCTACCGTAGTCATCAACTTTAGTATCAAGTATACCAACAAAGATTACATTCTTATCTCGAATGTGTTGCAAGTGAGTTAACCAACCCATCATCTCTCTTCCTTGCATACCATAAGCATTACGAATATCTATTTTGCCTGTTCTGTCTGACTTATTGTCAGATGAATTTTGACAATATAGCCAACATAATCGACCAGCTACTGTTATGCTATCAACAAATATAGTATCGTATTTTGAAAGAAAGGTAGAAGGATCTCCGTATGTTTGGCAAACTAAATCATAGTGTGCCTGTGAGTAACACATATCATCAGACAAAGATGGATTAGGACCACCTAATAGACATGCGAAATCACGACACTCTGTCCATGTTCTTGGGCGAATTACATCTACCGCTACACCCTCAATCGCGGCATCTCCCGCCTCCAAGTCCATGAACAGAGTTTTCTGTGTATCTAGCGTTCTGACGAGGGTAGTTTTACCCACGCCAGATTTGCCACACACAACAATTTTATGACCGCGCTTTTCTTTTAAACGGTCTTCAGCACTAATAATTTTAAGCATTATTATTCTCCTCAATATTTGCTGATACACCTTGTAAAGAAACAGTACGAGCCTCACTAAGCACACCTTTTATTTCTGGCGGAGCATTAGTATATTTTGCTTCTGGTATTGTATATTTAGCATTCGCGTAATGCTTGGCTGTTTCTGTGTCTAATGTGTTTAATATGGTGACAAGTTTATCCTGATCCCATTCAACTTTCTTTTTAAAGTCAAATTGGATTTTAAGATTGCCCTCATATAAAGTTGTAGAACCAAAATCTTTACCTTGTTGATTAAGCTTTTCTTTAGCTGCATCTTGGTATCTAGTTGTGATTTGGTTATTGATTGCCTTTATTCTCTCTTGAGTTTTCTGCAATTCATCCTTGGCTTCAATAAGAAGCATTTGTAGTTCGGCTGTTGTTGCAGAAGACAAAAGAGACTCAGTTTGCACTAAGTTCATTTGAACCTCCTATTGGTAATTGGTTTCACCAGAATAGGAAATGTATTTCACACTGTCAACTATTTTTTTTTAGAGATTCGTATATCTATGTTATTTGCTGCTAACATTAGTTTCTTTTTTAGCTTAAACTCTGGGGTTTCTACGCCTTTTGCGTCTTCAACTACGAACTTTTTTTCGCTATTTTCATCGCGCTCATAATATGTGAAGTCTGCTACATATGCACATATTTTTTGATCATTAACGACAATATTAAATCTTATTTGCCGTTCTAATTCTTGTATTTCTCCAGCTTGAGAAAGCTTATATAGCTGTGCATATCTCTCCGCTTCCCATTTTGAGTCAAACATCATGCCCATAAACTCTGTCTTCTTTGCGCGGAATTTGTTGCGTCTTCCATAAGGTATGTTATTATATGGCATTATATGTCCTTTTAACCATGAGGTATGTTATGCAATTTAAATCTGTGGGTATAGATATAAACACTTATCATAAGATAAAGCAAATTTCAGAAGACGAACATCGAAACATTCGGCAGCAATTAGCAAAGCTTATTGATGAATATCACATTGAAAAGTATGGTGACAAAAAGAGCAAAGGTGGCCTTGGTTTAGTATCTTAATCGCAAGAACGCATTCGATCTACTAATCTACGGGCTCTATTTGGCACTTGTGTGTACCACTTTGAATCTACCATTTCATTGGCTGCCCCTGACCAATCTCTTGCATCTACGTTAGCCTTCATACCCTTGAACTTAGATAAACGCGGATATCCGAGGTTAAACATCATGTTAGCTATGATTAACTGCACTTCTTCGGGTAGGTCATTAAAGTCTTTGTAGAGTCTCTGGCAGTCTTCGAGCGTAACTGTAATGTCTAGGTTAAACGCAGATTGAACACGGCTCTGCTCGACTACTGAGCCAACATCCTTACCGTACTCTGGGTCATCTTTAGTAATTAAATGCCCTATTCCAAACGTGGGTAATCCTAAATGATCCAGATATACCTCGTACTTACAGCCTTCATCAGAAGCTAATTCTTCTCTTAACTTGTCTATGTTCATTACAATAATCCCGCTGTTGATCCTTGGATACCTAATGCCTGTGCTACTCCGGGGTCTGTTTTAGCTCTTTGTCTTAATCCCCCAGGAGGTGCCGCTGCTGGTACGGGAGAAACCTGGGCCAAACCCGAACTTATGTTCGGGGGTTGTATCTGCTGCGATAGATTTGATAACTCTTGTCCAATTTGAGAATTTTCTATTGCGTATCTTATTTGTCTTTCACCTTCTTGAAATCCAGATTGAGCGAGTTGCGCTGGAACTTGAGAGAAAGAACTTGCTAATATTCTTCCTAAAATGTTCGCCTTTTCTTGTGCGCTTTCTCCAGAAGCTTGTTTTTTGTACTGTTTTAATACTGTTTCATAATAAGGAGCAGAAGCCAAGAACTTAGCTAATACGCTAAATTTCACTAAAGCTCCTAAGTTTTGCAAAGGACTAGCAGCTATATTAGCTGCAACCAAATCACCACCAGCCGCTGTTCTTGAGTTGAAAGAAAGTATTTTAGCAAACTCTGCCATATCTTTGCCCATTTCTTCCCCGAACAAAGCTTTTAGTTTGCCGCCTTCATCAGCTTCTATAAGTCTATTTGCAAATCCTTTTAAAGCTTTCGCGTCTGTTGTTAAGCTATCACCAAAGTCAGCAATAAGATTTTGCATGAAGTTGCCTCTAACCGTTTGTTTAGCGGCTTCATCTCCTGCACTATCAAACGCATTCATAATTTTTTTTATGTCCGAAGCGCTTGTTCTTTTATTAGATATAAGTTCAGATGCTTCAACAGGATTCATATCCCCTCTAGCTAAGTCTCGTAGAACTTTGCTTTTTGTAAAGTTTTGTAATTGATTTTGAGTGGTTTCTATTTGCTTTAATGTATCTACGGGCCTTAAACCAGCGTTAATAATATTATCAACTGTTTCTTTGCTCATGTTAGATAAAGAAGCTTTATCAATCGAATTAGCTAAAGCTTTTATTTGCGGTGCTGTATCTCCAAATAAAACATCTGCTGTTCTGCCTAAATCTTTTATAGACTTTGCAAAAGCAGCACCTCTAAATGTATCTGGCTTATAGTTATTTATCTCACTTATCCCAGATTTATCCAAAGCGTCTCTTAGCCATTGTCCCGCAACTAATTCTCTGAAGTCATTAGCAGCAGTTCCGCTACTTTCCGAAACAGCTTCTATCGCGCTTGTTAAAGTGCTTGGATTGTCATTTTTTACTATTCTATCTAGTTTAATATCTTGAGAACCTATTCTGTCTCCAGTTTCGACTTTTCTTCTAAGATCTTTTATTATACCAGCATCTTCAATTCTATCAAATGCGTCTGCTCCAGATTTATAATCACCTCTTGCATTGTCCAATGATTTAGATGCCTGCCTTAAAGTATTTAGCCCTTCTTCTGATATTTGATTTCCAGATGCTAAAGCATAACTTTCAATGTTTCCGCTTCTTAATAACTTATCTGACTCATCAATCATCTGCCTTATTACATCTCTCTCACCTCTTCCTGTAGCTGTAGCAAGAGTGTCATTTAAAGCTTTTCTGGTTTGATAGAGAGACTTAAATGATGTTTTTGATCCTATTGTTTTAGAAATATCTATTGCACTCTGTAACGCTCTAGTGCTTGGAGTTCTACCAGCTAAATTTGGTCTATAAGTGTCAGATGCTTTAATAGCTATTGATCTGATACTGTCAGTTGGTATTATTTGAGCAGAACCAACGGTACTTTCCAAAGCATCATCAATGGGTGAAAATACCGCACTCATTCTATCATCAAAAGATTTTATAGCATTACCAAAGTAATCTAATAATTCAGGCTCTAGGTTAGCATTCTTTTTAGCTGCCGCGCCTAAGTCCTGCGCTAAATCATCTAATTGTTTTACTAATGCAGTCTGCGCTTCTCTATTTAACTTATTTAGCCTAGTGCTTTCTTTTCCTAAAGATTGCAAAAGAACTGTACCAGCTTCTTCGTCAGTAGCGGCTCCTGCCGCATCCCTAAATTGAGCAATTTTAGATTGCATAACGTCATTGTTCTTTTTAAGCCTAGAAGATGTGCCAAATATTTTTTCAATAATTGCTTGCTGACGACCAACAATAGAAGGCGCCCTAATTGCGGTAAGTGTGGGTTTAATGCCCATCTCAATTGATTTGCCAGCCGCTTCTAATTCTTCAGGAGTTAATGACTTTCCTGCTTGTCCACCTCTAAGAGCCCGATAACCTAAACCGAAAGTTCCTAAAGTTGCATCAGCCAGGAAACCTATTGTTGCTTCTGTTGCTACATCTTTTGCTATTTCACCAGCAGTTTGCTTAGAAACTCCCGCCAATGCCTCGATACCTTCTTCTACAGCAGAACCGCCTCCAGCACCCAAACCAGCCCCAATAGCGGCTCCTAAAACAGGAATAGGAATAAGTATCTGACCAGCAATAGCACCGCCAATACCGCCTATTACTTCAGGAGCAATACCAGCTATATCCGCCAAATCATAACGGGAGAAACCTTCTTCATCTATTAAGGTATTTTCAGATAATTCTAGTCCAAGCTTTTTACCACCTTCAGGAGTAACTGCTAGTCTACCTCTGCTATCTCTCAAGTAATCTTCGGACTGTAACCCGAACTTTTGTAAGATTGCTTCTTGCTCTGGATTTGTTTCTGCAGCCGACAAAGATGCTCTTAAACCAGCATCACGAACACCTGTTCGGGTATCAAATCCTTTTTCTTCAGAAGACCCAAGTTGTAATTCACTAAGCTCAACTCTCCCAGCGGTTCTTGGCTGTAACTGACTTATAATATCAGATACATCATCAGGGTTGTTTTTTATGGCTCTTCTAGCAGAAAGCTCTTGTTTAGGGCTAAGAGAACCAGATTTTATAGCTCTTCTTATTGTTAACTCTTCACGAGCGTTCATATTAGCCCCCTTGATCAATTCGTAATTGAGCTAGTTCTGCT
>VMHT01062591.1_pt1 | contig 54241 bp, 64 predicted proteins | sample 4693611 | NCBI WGS metagenome assembly VMHT01 (sample SAMN12280063, study PRJNA550983) | marine metagenome | isolation source: seawater sampled from same location over 5 years 0.02-0.2 micron viral filtrate | place: USA: collected off the coast of southern California halfway between the port... ... | reverse complement strand
ATGTGTGGGATAACAGGGGGCACTGCCGGTGCGGGAGCAGGCGGCGGTGCTACAGGAGCAGGCGGCGGTGCTACAGGTGTTGGTGCAGGAGCTACTTGCGGAATGGGCGGAGGAGGTGGCGCTACCGCAACTGGTGGTGGTGTAGGAAGAGGCTCTTCAAAAACTACACGCTCTGGTTCTCTAACCGGCACAGGCGTTGGTGGTAGAATTAATTCCGGTATCGTTGTTGGCGACGGCACGGGCGTAGGCATCGGCGGCACAGGAACCGGAGCAGGTGCTGGAACCGGAGCAGGTGCTGGCGCGGGAGCAGGCATTGGCTGCGGTACTGGAACTGGCGCGGGCGCAGGCATCGGTAAGGGGGGCACGTTCGGTTCCGCAATAATCGGGCCAGATTCACCGGGCATACGCTTCGGCGGGTTTACAGGTGTTGGCAAAGGAGTCGGCAAGGGAGTCGGCACAGGAGTCGGCACCGGAATGGGCGCTTGTTTTACCGGTGCTTTTACAGCAGGTGCAGGCTTAATAATCGCCGGGTTTATCGGCGGTATAATTATCTCAGGTAACGCCGGAAGTCGGCTGCCCATTGTAAACCTGCTAAAATCGACCATCAGAAAACTCCTTGAAAACGTTGTGGCCGTGCAATGGGGCTAAACCCCTTAACCATTCCGCCACGTGCCATACGCTTGGCAGGCGTTTCCCCAGCCTTAGACAAAGCAATAGCAACTGCTTGATTTTGCTCATAGCCCTCGTCCATCAATTTCTTGATGTTCTGGCTCTTCGTTTTGTTGCTACTACCCTTCTTTAACGGCATCTCAGCAACCTATGTAACTACCGCCGCGCTTTGCAGCACCCATGCCACGTGCAGTTAGCTTGGAACCCGGCGCTTTGCCATCTTCCATACGCATATCTGAATACGGCGCATCAGCAGTCTTGCCGTATGGAATACGACCCTGCTTATCAATCTGTGCATACTCGACTGGCTTTGGTCCGTCTTTTGGTGCGGAACCGTTGACCTTAACAACTGATTTCATTCTAACCTCCTCGGTTCTTTAATAGCTCACGCTGCAACGCAGCATCAATACGAGCCTGTGTTTGACTTTCTTGCGAACTCAACCTGCGGTCAAACTGACTTGCACGTGTCTGCTGGTTCTGTGCGTCAAGCTGTACCTTGGCTTGGTCAATCGCTTGGTCGGCCTGATCGGCTTGAGCCCTAATCTGTAGCTCTTGCTCTTTAAGCTGTACCAACGGATCAGGAGCGCCCGCTCCCGACAACTGACCAGATAGTTCTTTAACTTGCTGTAACCCTTCCGCTACAAACTGTGCCGTCAACTTCTCAATCTCTAGCATCTCATCGTCTGTTGCGGGCTGGCCACCTTTTTGCTGCATCTGTTGCAAATATGCAACTGCCGCTTGTTCTTTCGCCGCAATCTGTACGTGTTCCATAACGTGCTTCTGCAACGACATGGCAACCGGTGGCATACCACCAACCATGGGCGACGAACCAAATACCAAGTGCGCTGTAATATGCGCCTGATGGTTCTGACCCTCAAAAGCATGTAGCTGCAACATGTCCAACGCATTGATGTTCTCTTGCGCCGGATCAATAGGCATGGGCTCTTCTTGTGGGACCGACTTCATAATTCGGTCAATGTCAGTCACGCCCAACGCTTCGTACATGTCTCGGAAAACTTCAGCTAGGTTGTGAAGCTCCGGTGCCTGCGTAGCCAATTGTAACTTGGTTTGCGCCAATACAATACGCTGCGCTTGGCTGAAAATATTAGGATTACTTACAGGTACGACATCTACACGATCATCAAAGTCGCTTTGCATGACACGCTCGTCACCACCCGGAACCGCATACGGATACCGTTGCGGCAAACTCTCGGACATAACACGCGCCAGAATCCTAAACTCCTGCCGCATCGCATAATGCAACCGCTTGTGAACAGCACTCATCACACGAGTGCCCTGCTCCATCATAGCAATAGTTGTGCCAACAGCAGCCTGCTGATTACCGTCGCCTACTTTAAGGTCCGTGATCGTTGCAAAACGCTGTCCGGCCTGCACAACAAAACCAAGCAAATTAAACAAGGTTTGGTCGGGACCCTTAAATGGCAGCGGCATCAGGCTGTCACGTATAGCCCCACCGGGTGCGTCCACATCTCGGAACTCACCGGGCTGCAACGGGTCATCGTCATCCCTGATCCGTAGTCCGCGGGCTTTGAAACCCGCAGGGAGGTTGGACAACGTACCAGCGTCGATCAACTGTCGCAGCGCCGCCGTGGCAGTTCGTGACAAACCGCCAATGGTGTGAATCAAACCTAAACCATAAAACCCGAATCCGGGTAAAAACTTAAAGTGCGTGAAGTATTGTATCTTTTTACGCAACTCGTCTTCTTCACGATAGTTGCGTCGGATCGACAACACCTGACCGTTGTCCTCGGAAATGGTAACAACGTAAGGAATCTTGATACCCGTAGGTTCACCGTCGTCGTCTAAATCTTCGTATCCTTCCAAATCCAAATCGACGTGGCATTCCAAAATGGTGCAGTCATAATCAATCTGATTCGGCTCCATGCCCTCAATTCGATCTAACTCACCGTCCAAATCAGACATTTCTTTCTGGGCAGGCAACACCTCAACGTCTAAATACGTGCCGTTTATCTGGCGCTTACGCAAATCGTTGAGCGACATGCGCACAACCTGCGTAATATTAGGACATGTTTCGAGGTCCGAGGTCTCATACGGAACAACCAAGTTCTCCGCAGGCACAAACTTAGATACCGCACGACCCAGCGTTTCATCATAATACGTCTTTTTAAACGTAGAACCCGCCAGTGGGAGGTAAAACAACATCTGATCCATGTCCGGCGTGTATTCTTCCATCACATTTGTGATGTAGTAATTCATAAACTGCTGTACACGCGACGCCTGCTGCGTCTTGGAAACAGTGTCCTTACCCATTACTACGGTGCGCACGGGCCCCGAAGCAGGTAACAATTCGTTAAAAGCTTGTGCTTGGAACTGCGTAGCAGCTTCAGCAAGCAACGGATGAGTTACTCCGGAGGCTCCACGAAAAGGCTGGGTGCGCTCATCATAAGTAAAGCCCAAAAGCTCCAGACCGTTAGTGTAAGCATCTTCCCACTCTTGCCGACTAGCCTTGTTCGCATCAAACTCAGATAACAAGTCGCTTGAAATACGGGCCAGTTCCCTGTCCGGTATCTCTTCAGCCAAGTTCATGTAAAAATCGTCGCTGACGCCACGCTGATCCTGTGGGTCAAAATCTATAACGACACCGCCGTCGTCTTCTGGGCTGATCTCAATGGAACCAACGTCAGTTGCTTCGATGTCAGCCATCACAACGTTGGAACTATCCGGCAACTCAAGCTCTACTTCAGCCGTTAAATCGTCCACGTCTAGTTGCGATGGTACATCCATCAGTCCTGCATTTGGTTTACCATTTGCCATTGCCGCTCCTAATGATCCGAGACAAAGTAGCCATAAGAGTCACGCGGGAAATATAAGTCCATATCCGCATCTTTGTCACTCTCAAACCTACGTTCATTCGCAGGTCGGGCCATAATCGCCTCTAGTTGCTGGAATATCTTACCATCAACCATCTGTGTTAGTTGTTGTGGTGTAGCATTAATTCCAGCTTGTTTAAATAAAGAAATGCCCACCGCGTTATTGCGCTTGTCTTGCGCACGGTGACGACGATCCGAAAACCCGATGTCTTCGCCAAGGTTCCCAACCGTCATAGCGGTCTTTGGGCCGTAGTCCGCGGCCACCATACTGGTGCCCAAGGCATGTCCACGGGCGTCCGCTAGTTCTTGAGGAGTAGGCAAATCTTGGCGACCGGCTGGCCGACCATGACGATTTGGACCTGCGATAGGGTCTTGAACTAGCGGATAACCGTAATCGCTTGAAAGAGTTTCAAAAAAAGTAGGGTCGTCCCCGTAATATGTTTCGCGGGCCGCGGAGCCCGGATTACCCGACGCTCTTATCTCTGATTGTTTATCAGCATTAAACTGTGCGCCTTCCGGCGGCGAAGCAAACGGCGTATACTGTTCAAGAAAGAAAGTGCCAACACCGCGCTCATCAAACTGTTGTTCTTGCTCTGGGACTGTAGTATCGTCTAACACTACAGTTGCACCGCCGTCCTCATAATAGGACACGAATCCGCCCGCTCCAAGGTTCACCGCAGGACTATTCATTCACGAGCCTTCCCATAAAAAGTTAATAATACATTTTCACTTTAACATGGTTTTCTTCATCTTCCCAGTCATCAGTTGGTAGCTGGACAAAGTTTCCTTGTCTATAGCGCATAAGCGCCTGCGTCATACTATCAACCAAATCATCGTGCTCTCCATTAGGAAAAGCCGCGACCTCTTCAATTAATTCATCTGAAAAAGTCTCATCGGGGGCCCAAACCATCCCTGCTTCAAACAATGGCGACACACTGTGTACTCGACTCACCTTATCGTTACCACGACTCGGTGTAAAGTTTACAACCGGGATGCCCATGTTCCGTAGCTCGTGGGTCAACGGCATACCACTAGCCTTGGCCTCCACTATTACCGTATCAGGCTCCCAAAATTGGTAACTCTCAAGCGCAACTTGTTTTAACTCAGGAAAATCCCAACGTCCCTTTTTACTGTCCAATAGGATCAGGTTGGGACCCGAACCACCCTCGTTCGGATAAAATACACCCCACGTCGTAATCGCAGAATAATCCGCCGTCTCCCTTTTACTAAACGCCGTATCGTAACTCTGAATCACATACTCAAGCTGCGGTATCTTCGCAGGCTCCCAAACACGCCACCACTCACGACGAATGATCGCATTCTCTTCACCCGTAGGATTTTGCTGATACTGAGCGTTCCACTTGGACGGAGGAATCGACGCCTTAACCGCGGTCAAATCTTCCAAACTCCAAAATTCTGGCCAGCACGGAGTCCCATCCTCAAAAATAGCAGGCAACTCCACAACTTCCCATTGATCCGCCAACGGGTCCTTGGCCATCGCACGTAATAACTGACCCGTCATGTCCTTCTCAGACCACCTAGTCTGAACCAAAACAATACTGCCGCCCGGCTGCAAACGCTGACGTGGACCACCCGTGTACCAATCCCACGCATCATCAAACCCGGAACTCGACATCGCCGTCTGCTCCGAATGCGGGTCATCAATAATCACCAAATCACCACCACGTCCCGCCAAGTTAGAACCCACACCAACCGCGTAGTACATACCACCCTTGTTCGTGTCCCAACGACCCGACGCCTTACTGTCAGCCGCAAGCTTTACCTCCGGAAAAATCTCCTTGAACTCGTCCGCCTCAATCAAATTCTTCGTCTTACGGCCAAAGTTAACCGCTAACTCAGTCGTGTGCGTCGCCTGAATGATCTTCTTTTTCGGATCGCGGCCCATGAACCACGCCGGGAACAAAAAGGATGCGAACTCAGACTTCGTGTGACGAGGTGCCATGTTAATGATAAGACGCTTCAATTCGCCCTTAGCCACCCTTTCAAGCTTCTCTGCAATGATTTTATGATGACGACCCGCGATGAAGTCCGGCCAAACTGTTTTTACGAAAGTTAAAAAATCATCACGGCACTTCTCGTTCTTTTCAAGCTGCGCAAGCCGAAGCTCAAGCTTCAGTTTTTTCTCTTCGATCAAGGTATTTTGCGCTGCACTCATAGGGGTCCCTAGCTAATTTTTCATACGCAGTTTTCAATGTTTCACGTGAAACAATTTGCGATGTTCCACGTGGAACATACCACGCATTATATGCGATTTTAAGCACAAATATAAGACAGTTAATTCTGATTCAAAATAACGCATAAATATTTGCGAGAAACATGGCCCAAGCCTCCGCTCCGTAAACGCGGGGCCATGCGCCCCGGATCGCGGTTTTTGGCTCTCGCTCCATGGCATTTGACCCGATAGCCGGGGGACCCTGCGCGATTATCCCGGCGGATGGATCACGGCCAGCGGCCAGCGGATGGAAGGCAACCGGCACCGGATAACTGGCACCGGCCACGGTGCGCCGTCCGCGGTTTAATTTTCACCGGCTGGGGTCAGGGATCGGGGACCGGAGCCCGCCGCCAACGGCCAACGGGGCACGGCCCACGGCCACGGGATCGCGGCCCGTAGGTTTGGGGAAGGGTGCGCGGGGCGGGGCCCGCCTTGTTTAACTGCGAAACACTAGGCAATAAAAAAGCCCGCACGGGGCGGGCTTAGTGTTGGCGCTGGGGTGGCGTTAGTGGCCAGCGTCCACCAATTGCTGGGCGAGTTTCTGCGCCTTAACATAAGCCGCGTCGGCTTCGTCTTGGCGTCCGCTCATCATCATCATGCCCATAAACTGCAATTGGAAAAGCAGCGACTGGGCGGGCGTGGTTTCGGTTTTCTTTTCGGCTTCCATCAATCAAACCTCGCGATCTTAGTTTCACGGGTTGCACGGTCACGAATTGCGGCGATGCCGTATTCATAAACGAAACACTCGAAACCTTCGAAGATGAAACGCGCCAGCGGTGGCAATGCTGGATCGTCGTCATGTTCGCTTTGGTACGTCCCGTTGTGATCGTCAATAGTACCGCCGAAGGGATAACAGAAACCGCCGAACTGGTAGGCGTTATCCATACCAGCCGCGATGGCGTCCAACGTTAGGGCGTCACCCGCTTCGATACAAGCTTGGCAAAAGAAGTCGGGAATGATCCCGCAAGCTTCCGCCAATTGCTTTGGCGTTGCCCCGCCAATGTCCGCATCTTGCGCTGGATTAAAAACCCGATCCAATAAGATATCGGACGGGCGTATATTTAAAGTGTGTACATTTTCCATTTTATTTACTCCGTAGTTGCGGCGGCTTTATTGCCCCCGCGTATGTGATTATATGCGATAACTTTTGAAAAAGTAAATCCCCAATAAAAAAGCCCGCACAATGGCGGGCTTTGGGTTGGCAGTCGGGGCCGGTTATGAGTGCGTGTATCCGTCGGGTTCAATACCTAACCACATGCCGGACCAACGCACCAACACGCAGCCGGGTCCGGGTTGGACAGTGGCGCGAAATTGCCGATATGTCATTCCCCCGTGGCCGCCGCGTTTCCAAACTCGGACCAATGCGGCCCGCTGGTTTTTATTTAAAAACACCATTACGCGGCCACCTTATCCAGCAGCGCACCGGCTTTTCGCTCGACTTCAATGCGGGCGTCTTGGTGGGGAATGTCTCGCGCTATTGCGGTGATAGCTTGCGCGGCATCCCATACCGTTTCGACTGGGCGGCCTTCTTCTTTCAAGTGTCGGGCGTTTGCAGCTTTTGCCATGCGTCCAGATAATCCGGCCCGCTTGCTTAAAAACTCTAAGCGGCTTTCATCATCGTGCGCAATCTTGGCAGCTTTGGCAGCTTGAACACCTTCGACAAATGTCGCGGTTGATCCATGCGCAAAGCTTTCCAATGCTGGACGGGCTTCCATCGCGAAACGATCCGGCGCGAATTTGGTGTGCCTAATCTTAATTTCTTGGAAGTTTTCCACGCCCCATAGGTTGCGATTCATGCAAACCCCGCGCAGATACATCGCGGCAATGCCCGCCGTCTTGCTACCGGTTTCACTGTTCCAAGCGTAAAACCCGCGGAACATTAAATCGGGTTCGCCGTTCGGCAGCTTACCGACTTCGATAGGGTTGCGGTCGTCAACTAAGAAAACGAAAACGTCGCGGTCGCTGGCGAATAGCGTGGTCGTTTCCATTGTTACTGGCACGTCGGGATCGTAAACGGCTAAACCGTCGCGGCTTCCCGTCATCATGCCCGGCACTTTCCAGCGTCCGCCGCTGGCGTCCACTAGGTTCTTAACCGGCTCTAATATTTCCCAGTCAAAAATCCGGCCATAGTCTGGACCCGTCGCCGCACGTAGGTCGCCGCCGTCGGATTGGCTTCCGTATACCTTCACCAGTTCGCGGCCACGGTTATAACGCAAACCCCATTGGATACAGTCCGCCGCCAATGGTGCGGGCAAGTCTTTAAGGTATCCGGCAGGCGCTCCCGATAGTTGGGACAATTGGCCAAAACTCCAATTGGTTGGGGTGTTCACGTGGTCCCGGTTATTATCGTCGGCATATTCAATTCTCAAATCGCCGCGGCTTGGGTTTGCTTCGTCGAACTCGCCAACAATCTGGATTTTGTGAGTGTCAACCGTGCGGCTTGTCATCCGCTGGGCGTCGCTCTTTTTAAAGGCCAGCATGTTATCCAACGATAAAAACTTTTGATCGTCTGGACGGCTAAACCATTGGCTACTTACTGCGCTGTTTCCGATGCCATGCGCGAAGGCGTTAGTTTGATAAGTCATAATATTGTTCTCCGTAAAAACAAAAACGGGGGCGGAATTGCTCCCGTCCCCCATAATATCGCATAAAGTTATATATAGCGCAAGCTAATATTTTGAAAAGTTATTCAAGCCCGATATCGCCCGCGACATGGTGCCGGATAATACTGCGCGGCGGTAAAGACTTCGCAAACCGCAAAAGCTTTTCGCCGTCGGTTTCATCCGGCTGGGCTTGGTTTGATGTATCGCGCCAATGCAATGCAACGTTTCCGCCGTCGGCATAACATCCGCCGCGGGTTTCTGGATCGGCGGCTTTTTTCTTACTCGCACCGTGCGCAGTAAATCCGATCACATAATTGCGATCAAGACGTGCGCACAATGGCAAACCGTTTCCACAATCGCGGCAGCTAAACCCGGCGCGGTATTCGGCGGGGCATCTTACTACCTTCACGTCCCACCCGGCGGGCTGGGTTTTCTTACCCTGCCAGCTTTCATCCGAAACAACAGTAACCGACGGGACGCCATTAATAATGGACGCGGCTGCGGCGGCTTTGTTTTCGGTCGAGAAATTTATAACGGTTTTACCTTCCGCCAGCTTTCGGTCCCAGCCATATTGGCGCGGATCAAAATGCGAGTAGGTAAAAGAAACACCTTTACGCGGAACAGCGTCCAGAAGTGCGTCCAGATAATCCGGATCAATCTTGCGCGATCCCTTCCCGCTGCAATTCATTTTGCAAGCTGCCGGACATGTCGCATATTTTTCCCCGTCGCCAGCGCGGTAGGTTACTGCGATACCCTTAGTTTTTTCGGCTCTACTCAATTCAACAGTTTTCAACATGGTTTGCCCCCGTAGTTGTATAAGATATATCGCATACTATACGACATAAAAAAGCCCAGCGTCAACCGGGCTAATTTTTTTCTTTTTTATCGGCGCTTCCGATTTGGCTTTGGCCTTAGATCGTCGGCAGCATCTTCCCCAAATAAAAGTTTATAAATCCATTCAATAAAACCCACTGCTTTACCCCCAGTCTTTTTGTGTGCCATCTTCTTCGGCAGCGTTATACCCGCGAGTGTACGCGGCGATTTCTTCCGCGCTCATCTCTTTCATTTCTACTTTGTCGCTGCTGTACGTCGCGCCAGTGTAGTAGTGCGGCTCAAATTTCCGCCCGTAATAATAGTCAGCACCCCCGCGATCAAACGGACCGCCATGGCGTTGGTCATACAGGCTCGCATCGAACCGATCTTTTTCAATTACTGTCACTTTAACCTCCGTAGTTTTCTATTGACTATGGGATTGTATGCGATGTTGTGGGACAGATCAAGGAAAAAACTTCGTTCCAATCTATCTTGCTGGTGATGTGGTAATGCGGATTAACCTTCAACCCTTCCATCTTCAAATCCACCGCGTCCGCTCCGCGATACAAATATAGCTGTTCAGGTTGGTTTTTTGTTTTGAGTTTTTTAACCAGCACCCAAACGCTGCCGTGCCCATGGTTGGAAAGCCACGCCACTTGATGGGGTCTCAGGTCTACCGCGTTCCCTGCGGTTGCCTTGAGTTCTACAAAATGAAAGTAACCACGCTCATCACACAATACGACATCCGGCACACCGGGCATCGCCCACGTTTCAAGCCGTGTTGCCTTCAAGTTCCTCCCAGTCTTCTCCATCCCCGTCTTCATCTGCCTCCAAAAGTCGGCCTCGCGCTTTGTCGCGGTTTTGGGAATTGCTCTCTCCTTCGGGAGTAACGTCGATAGTGATCGGGGCATAGCTTTGTTTAATCTCCTTGAGTGCCCGCAAGACTTCATCTTTGCTCATGCTGTCGATGCTGCCTGTCCGGATTTCACTCTTACTTACATAGATGTCACCTTGCGCTTGCCCTCGTCGGTACTCTGCTTGAACGGCTGCGCTGTACGCACCGTTGTTCAATGCCATATCACGAATGGTTTGTAGGTCTCGTAAATGGCGTTGGTAGTTGACCCCAAACTTTTCATCCAGTTCTGCACGGTAAGCTTGTATTGCCGCTACAACATGCGGGCTTATGTTTGGGTTGGTTAATTCATACGCCCTAGTGTGCGCCGATCCAACAGGGTATCCAGCATTGACGGCTGCCTCCCGCATAGTGATCTGCCCGTCCTTCGATACCAGTTCTTTCACGAACAGTTCTTGTCTTCGAGTGAGCGGCTGCGCTTTAGTTGCTTTCGGTCTTCCCACCCTTTTCTTCTGGGGCGGAGCAACAGATTTACTAGGCATTTAATTCTCCAGTTATTTGGCGATAGTTTGCCATAACTTAAACCCCTTTGGTATATATAGGCAAGAAATTAAAAAAAAATAAAAAAATCATTTAGCCCCCTTATACGCAATCCTGCTCCTTCTGGTTACATAAACTCAGGTACGGTTACTTTTTTGTTTTTCACTTATGTAACTAAAAATCTCTATATATAACAACGCTTTACTTGCTCTGGTTACACGGTTACACCGGTTACGGCTATTTTACCGAAAAAATTTATTTTTATATTTTGCTTCTATATATGTAGAAGCGTTCCTTTCTTTGACCCGTGGCCCGCGACCTGCCCCGTGTGTTTCTTGTATACTGGCCCCCGGCCCGCCCTTGCTCACTCCTAGTGGGGGAGTTATGACCCCTGCATCAAACGTCGGGGGCGGGTCACCTTCCTCGCATAAAAAACCCCCGATCCGAAGACCGGGGGCCGTGTTTCACTTAGGGTGGTACTGACCTAACCAATGAGCGTCCACGTTATGTGGCACGTAGTTGACGATTTGGTAGTCGGCTTTAGCGTGGACGGGCACGAAGTGGATGTTGAACGTGTGTCCTTGCTTTGCGAACCAGTTGTAGACCTTTTGAAAATCGACATCGGTGTACCATTCAAAGGCGTTGCTTCCGTAGAAGTGATGTTCGATTTCTTTGGGGTTTTCCTTGTCAAACGTTTTAGCGTCATAGGAAGGTTCGAACGTGAATTTCTTCATCGTAGTTCTCCGTAGTTGATTAAATTGTCAAAGAGCGTGGGGGAAATTGCCCTCCCCCTATCGACCGGGTTAACCGATTGATATAGGCACTTTAGCATATTATCGCATACGTGTCAAGCTAATTTTTTAAAAAGTTATTCGTCGATGTGGACGCGCTTCATGGGTTTGGTTCGGAAGAACCCTTTGTAGTCTGGGAACTCGTGCATGAACAGCCGAGCGTAGAGTGCGATGTAGTCGTTGGAGATTTTGTATTCATCGCCGGTGGTAACGATCATTGTTTCCCACCGGATGCGATTGACGATGAGCCATGCGGAGAGGTTACGGTGTCCTTTCTGAATGGCTTGAAAGGTGAACTTTTTGAATAGCTCGTAGAACTCTGGGTTTTCTTTGTGCCATGCCCACCATTTCTTTTTCAGGTCTACGGTCATTTAAAGAACCAGACGGCCAGTGCTGCAAACATCCCGCCAATCATGGCTTGGAGAACAAACTTGTGTTCCACGTACCATGGTTCGGGTTCCGTGTGCCAGTGGGCGTCTACGTCTTCTGGTGGGATATTGACTGCGGCGGTTGCTGCCTTCTGCACGTTTTGAATGCAATGGTTTATGACTGCGCCTTTTTCCCATCGGTTGACCATCTTTGGCCCGCGGGTCGCGGTTGTTGGTACTTTGACTGGGGCAGGAAACTCGCCAAGCTTTACCTTCCGGTAGATGGTTGGCTTGCTGACTCGTGCCACTTGGCACACTTCTTCGATAGTAATGAGGTCTTTCATAACGTTCTCCGTGTAGGGTTACAAGGAGTAGTGTATGGGATTTTATAGGTAAAAGTCAACCTTGCATGATACGTTGCCAGCACTTTTCAATTTCTGCGCTGCGTTTAAGGTCTTCTTCTGAACCGCTTTTTTCCAGTTGGTCTTGGAAGTCGGTGACGGCTTTGTTGATTTGGTTGACGGCGTAGACCCAAGGGATTTCGGACACGCGTAGGTTTAGATCATCCATGGCTACTTGTCCTTTTCCCACGTATCAACTTCGACGTACCACGTGCCGGGTTTGTTTTTGCTATCCAGCACTTGCGCATTGACCCACTCACCGGTCTGTGATTCGAGCCACGGGATGAGTTCGGCACGATTTATGCTTACGTTTGCCTTAACGAAGTCGGGAGCATTGTCGCGTGGTTTTTGTACGCGCAGCCCGTTTACGAAAATTTTATCAGCCATAGTTTTTCCTCACTAAAAAAATGGCCCCAGCCGGGGGCAACCGAACTGGGGCCATCAACTACGGAGAACATGCTTACCATGTTCAAGCGTAGTATAGACCGCATGGTATGGGATAAGCAACACTTAATCGCATATTTCACAAATATCTTCGGGGTATTCGCCACCGTCGAGCGGATCGACAATAGACAGGTGACAGTTCTTGCACCTACGAAAAAGTTGGGTGTTGGTTTTGCCTGTAACTTCGAGCGTCTGTTCACACTTCGGGCATTTATTTCTTATCAGATTTTTGTGGAACTGACCCGTTGTCCCTTGCGCCTCTGTCATTTGAAGTCTCCATGTACCATTCGAAAACCAGCCGTAGCTGCCCGCCAATGGTTCGACCTTCCTTTTTTGAAAGCTCTTTTATGTCTTCGTACACCTCTCGCGGGACGAGAATGCTTTTCCAGCGTGTTGTATCCATTAATTTTTTCCTCGTGCCCCCGAATATATATCTAGGATAATATAAGAAGATATACAACAATGCAAGAAAAACCCGTGTAAGAATAATTTTATAAAAAATTAACTATTGTGTCGTGGTTTTGAACCAAAACCTGTCAACATTGTGGTGGGGCAACCGAAAAGTGTTTGTGATCTGGGATGCACAAGAAACACCGCGACGGAAAAATATGTGAACTGATCCTTGAGGAGTTTTTATTTCGACAGGGGTATTGGGTGTTCAAACCTATAGGAGAGCCAAGTCCCGCAGACTTCATCGCACTGTCGCCTTCGGGCGACATTTTTTTGTTTGATGCAAAAAAAGACGGTCGGCGTGTAAACCCCAACCGTACAAAACCGTCACGCATTTACCGCCCTCGCAGCGACGTTCAAAAGATGTTTAACATCCGCATGGCTTACGTGAACCTTGACACGCGGGCCGTGGTCATTGTGCCGCCGCTAGAGGATCACTTGGCCTCACCCCAAGACGGGCCTATCTCCACGTCGCATTTGGATGGTACTTCGAGCGGCACCGCGGTTTCCATAATCTTGGCCACCTTGTTTGCTTCCTCGACGTTTTTCACGGACATGGCTATTTCGTCGTGGATTTGAAGCATGGGTAGGATGCCTTGCTTGTATAGATCGACCATCGCTTTTTTCGTCATATCCGCAGCAGATGCTTGAATTAACCGATTGAGCGCCTTGTAGGTGTAGGCCCGTTTGAGGCGGGTCGTGGGCCCATAGGCGTCAACGGCTTCCCGGTAGGGCAGCGCCTTGTTCATGGCAAACGTATCGGGCTCCCATAGATCGAACCGGCACTTACGGCCCAGCAGCGAGTGCAGTGAGCCGCCAGAAGATTTCTCGTTCAGCCGGTTGGTGACGCCGTTCATCAAGCCTTTAACGAACGGTACGCGGTCGTGGTATTGCTTGGTCAGGCCCTTGGCTTCTTCGACCGACACGTCGAGTTGTTCGGACAGTTTGTTTACGCCCATGCCGTACATCATGCCGAGGTTGATGGTCTTGGCTTGCTTGCGCGGAATGTTAGCCATCTCCGCCACCATGGTATGGAAGTCGGTGTCGGGATTATCGTTGTAGGCAGCGACAAACTCTTTAGCGCCCTCCAATGCAACGCCTCGCGTTTTACCGTATACATGCGCATAATGTACCAAGATGCGCGGTTCCTGTTGCGAGAAGTCAATGGCCGCCCATTGTTCGCCTTCCTCTGGAAGAAACAACGAACGAATCATTGGTCCCAGTTCTGGGTCGCGGGCCGGGATTTGTTGAAGGTTCGGGTTGGACATTGAGATACGTCCAGATACCGTGCCCCCATCGTCGGAACGGATTTGGTTTATATGGGAATGTATTCGACCATCAGCGTGGCAGTGTTTCATGATTGTATTAATGAAAGTGCCGGATGTCTTGTTCAGGTTCCGAGCTTGGGTGACGAGTTGCGCGAGGGGATGCTCATGCTCTTGGAGGAAGAGTTTCGTGAACGACGGTGCGCCCTTTTCAGTGCGTGGGTAGTGGACGCCGACTTTATCGAACGCTTTAGCGAGAGACTGAGCAGCCCAGATTTCGACATCAGTGCCACAGATGCGCTTGATCTCCTTCACGACTTCCCGTTCCCGCTTGAGCAGGCTATCCCTAGTTCGCTCGACCTTATCCGTATCTACCCGAACGCCCCGCATCGTCATGTCAACGAGACATGGGAGGAGGTCAAGTTCGAGGTTAGCGATAGGCCACAGGCCCTCTTTGCCAAGTTGAACGGAGAAGTAATTCCAGAGTTCGAGGGTAAGTTCAGCGTCACCCTCTGCATACGGTCCAACGTACATGGCGGGCATCTTCCACATTTCTGCTTTCGGATCGACTCCGAACTCCCGCGCCGCCTCCACTAGACCTTTCTCTGATTTAACTTTGCCCAGATGGTCGTAGGCCAGTGCGTTCAGGCTGTAGCTGAAACGGTTTTCGTCCAGCAGTGACGCGACGACCATGGTGTCGATGATGCGCCCGTTTACTTGGAAGCCCATCGCTTTGATCCAGCCCAAGTCATACTGCGCGTTGTGCATGATCTTATCGGCAGGACACTCAAATACTTTTTTGAGCCAGCGGTTGACGACCTTCTCATCAAGGTTGCCCCCACCAAAATGACGGATAGGAATGTATCCCGACCAATCTTCTACGGCTACGGCATACCCCACCACCTCACCGTCACCGGTAGGCCAGCCGGGGCCGTTTGATTTGAGGTTCGGGTCGCGTGTTTCTACGTCGATGGCTATCTTTTTAGCTGACGTGATGTCCGGCAGTTCTAGCGGCGGTATCCACTCACTTTTTGGTGCGAACATGCTCATTTGTAGTTTTGCCATTAGTGTTCCCCGATGATTTGGTTTCGTGTACAAATTCTGTTCCCAGAGCCGTGTACCCTGCTTTGTCTATCCACGAGTCCTCGTGGTCAATGCTTTCCACCAATCTGCTGGTCTTAACCCAGTCCATCATCAAGGCGACGTGTGCGGGCGTTAGAAAGCCATGGCTTGTCATAGCGCCCTCCACGATTACGTTCCATCCGGCAGCAATCCGCTTATGGTTATGCAAAGCGTCCCCGTAGTCTTTGGCCCGCGGGCCGTTGATAAGTTTCTCTGCCGCGTGAAGTAATGCTTCTCTTTTCATTTAATGTACCGTCTGGTTAAGGGGGCCGAATACGCACCATTCTTTGAGTTCTTGGTCCCATTGTAAGGTAAGACCGGGTATGTCCTCGTCCTTTATGAGCGGGTTATCCCAGTCTCTTTTGGAAACTTCGCTTTCGTAAACCACGCCGTATTTGGCTTCAGCCTCCTGCATCATTTCCATATATTGTCTGAATGTAATTTTGGTCATAGGTCATAACTCCGTGATACGTCTTCTGCGTCTACAATGTATAAGTTCTTTTTAGCACGGGTTACACCTACATAGAAAACTCTATGAGTATCGTCCGGGTTTTTCTGGAATTGTGTATCAGCTGCTGGACTGAGGTCCGTGAACAGTACGACGTTATCGGCCTCGCCGCCCTTTGATCCGTGGATCGTGGACGCTGTTATGCGGGGAATCCCATTAAACTTCTCTCCTCTTCTAAGGAGTGCTGTGACATAGGCCCGGTCGGTATCGGGCAGCTTGTCCATGGCGACGGACCAGATCATATCCTTTGTTGCTTTTAGACCGTGGTGTTCGGTCAGAGCGTCAAAGGTGACTAGCTCGTTGTCATCTACTCCCGGCAGTTTTTTAAAGCCGCGTGTTAATCGGTCACCTATTGCCATATAGCTGTATATTATACGCGCTACGCTGCCGGTTATTTCTTTTCCTTTGCGCACTTGCTCCCAGCCGTTGACGGCCTCGCTCACCTTTTCGCTAATGGACCGTCTGCCGCGGTAGTTGAACAGGTAGCCGTTGGACTTGAGGTCGTTGGCCACGGGGGTGAGTTGGTATCCCGCTTGCGACAAAATCAACCAGTCTCCTTGCGCCATGTCGAGGGAATTGATAGTAGTAATCCGCGTCACATTGCCGGGTTCTTTACGGGGTTCGTAGTCTTTCGGAAACCGTCTGGCGATGCGACGCACGACATTCTCTGCCACATCATGCACACGTTTGGGTATTCGGTAAGACTGCGACAGTATTTCTGAACCACCGGGCAGGTTAATGAAGTGGTCTACGTCTGCACCCGCCCACCGGTAGATGGCTTGGTCATCGTCTCCGGCGCAGTACATCTTCTTGGATCGACGGTCGAGCAGGTGGGCTATGTCCCACTGGAGCGGGGACAAGTCTTGGGCTTCATCTAAAAAGCACAGATCAAATTCTGGGCAAAACTTTTCATCCCCGTTGGCAAAGTGTTCAAGCATGTCCGTAAAGTCAAACAGGCCCATGCTTTCTTTGTATTCACGCAAGCACTTATCGACAAAGTTAACGGTGTTCCAATCATGCTCAATGTCACTGATGTTGTATTGGTCCCGTAGTGGAACCTTGCGCAGTCGGGCTAAGTTAATCAGCCCAAGGATCGGGTCGCTGCTGGCTACCATGCTGGGCACGTCATCGTCTATTGACGTGTTCTTTTGGCCGCCCAGTTCGACACCAATGGCCCGACTAAGTTCCCGATAGTTTTCTTCCTGCATCACCTGCTCTGATCGTATATCTGACATGGTTAGCGCCAGACTGTGCAGCGTCCGGAAGAAGATTAAGTCGTGCTTGGGGTCAAGGTTAAAACGGACAGCCGCCCGTTCTTTTGCCTCATTTGCCGCTTTTCGAGTAAAGGCCAAGAAGGCAATGCGATGGGGTGGTGTTCCCTCTTCCAGCGCCTTATCAACCATGTTGAGCAAGGTTGTGGTCTTACCTGTACCCGGCGGTCCAAAAATTCTAAACATCTTTTTCCCTTCGGTATATTTGTTGCACTCTCTGCTTTGAGATACCGAATAGCTTGGCTACTGCGGTCATTGTCATTCGTTCTTTGTCAATCAGCCGAACGATTTCTTTATCACGGTCTTGCTTCGACAGACTGCTCAAAACGGAGCCTCCTCTTGGTTACCAAAGGCGGGCGACTTTATCTCAACGTCGGCGCTTTCAAAGGCCGGTATCTTCCATACTCGTACAGACCGACCCTTAATCTTGAGAACCATACTCTCGCCATTAATATCACGAAGACGCTGCGCAATTTTGTGAGACTTATATTCGAAAAACTTATTCTTTTTGAGATAGCTTTCAAAGTCTTTGAGACGGAAGTACGTGACCTCTTCCTCCTCATCGGTCCATGGGCGGCGGAGCAGGATTTCTTCTTTATCCTGCGCTTGCTGTAGGTGGCTGCAAAACTCTTCGAGGTAATCGTAAAACTGCCCGCTAATACTGGCGTCTTGTGCCACTTCCATGATCGCGCTTTCGTTGTCGCGCATTTCGGACATGAGCGTACTGATCCGGCTTTCCCATTGCTGCTTGGCAACGGATCGGGGCATGAAGTTCAGTTGCTCCATGCAGTTCTTTTGGAACATCGGTTGGCTCATCAGAGCATCCGTGTCTAGCTCCAGTGGTTCGCCGTTAACGTCCATAAACCAGACAGGCGGGGTAGAGTTATACTTCCGCAGGTTTGCTATCGTAGCGCCCGCTACAGCGGCTCCTATGCCGAATTTACGGGTACGGCACAGTTCTTTGTTGCAGTGCGCGTTGATTGGCGCGTCAGAGCATTTGTAAGCGTAGTCTTTGCGGTCTAGCTGCTTGGCAACTATGTTGACCTCTGGCAGTGGCAATGGCGGAGATAGGTACTCCATGTTGTAGCGTAGTATTTCCGATTCGTAGCTATCTGGGTACGCCTTGCGTAAGTAAACCCCGATATTGAATAGGCCATTGTTTCTGCCTCCTTCACTAATGCGCTGCTTGCACAGTATCTGCAAACAGGGTGGACCGTCTTTCAGCAGGTCTTTTTCACCCGTGTCCACTATCTGAAGCTTAACAATTTCTTCTGGGGTTTGAGCAAACTTTTGGTGTAGCTCAATAAATTCATCTAAGTCGGCAGATGTGCCGTCATCTAGGAATGCGTAACGCAGGCCGTTCTCGTGATCGTAGTAGGGCAGATTGAGAAAGTTTCCAACGTCACCACGGTCTAAGTGCAGCTTAATCTGTTTTGGAAATATCTCGCTCTCGCCATAGCCGAGGGCCGCGGACATGTGTTGCAGAGACTTCTGCATGTCTTTTGCTGAAACCCATTCGGTTGAGAACAGAAAACAATGCGCACCGCCTGACTTGCTGCGGCACACTACTAAAGGTAGTTTTAACTTTCTTATCTTATCAACAAGGTGCTTGTGGTCGAGTGGATACTGGTCCACGTCAATGCAACCCCATTTGCACATGTTGTCTTCGTTGATCGGGATGATACCCAATCCATTGCCCTTGCCGGACAAGTGGTTTTCCCAAAGTTTCTTCGTTCTGGGTTCACGTGTTACGCCTGCCTTACCTTGCGCCTTACCATTGGCGGCAGTTTTTTCGATCTTAAAGTAGCCGTGGGCTTCTTTCAGGCCATCAAATATGGCCATAAATTTTTCTACTGACATGTGTGCCCCCATACGGAAAAGAACGGCGGGGCGCTAGGCCCCGCCAAGTGACTCATTAAAACGGTGTTGAGCCGTTTTCTTCGTCATCCGTATGTTTCACCACAACATCGCCTGCGGTGATGCTCTCTGCAAACGCCTTCGCACGGGTATACAGAGCGCCGTCCTCAATGACGCCTTCACAGGACATTTCCCAACCGTGCCACGAACCTTTTGAGTTCTCTTCGGCAATGGTCTTGAGATGGTAAATGTGGCTAAAGCGGGGCGGGGTAAACGGCCCGTTAGCACCTTGCATTGAGCGAGACGCCATCATGCTATTCCACTTCCGGCTCTTTTTAAGCTGGGTAGATTTCATAGCGATAAGGGCCGTCTCGTGTGACCCATCTTCGTTGATAAGGAGTACAAAGTGCTGGTGAGTTTCTTCGATGTAGTCACCATCACCTCCGACAACGTATTCTTTGTTGTCATCAGTGGAACGCTCTGTCTTTGGACGCTCCTGTCCCGGCTCGTAAATTGCCAAAGGCGCACCGCTTCCGCTGCCACGCGGAGCCCACTGGATAAACCTACGCTGGTAAGCACAAGGTACGACACGCACCCCTTCCTTTCCTTTGTACGCCAACCCAGTAACGGTGTTGTATATATCGCCCTTACGAGCATCGACACTTTCGTCATCCAATACAGGATCGTTGCCAGACAAGACTTTCAGGAACGGAAGAGCTAAGTCTTCTGTGCCCATATTGTCCATGCCTGCTCCGGCATCCTGCTCCATCATGGCAGGGTTAAACACTGCCACTTCGTTTTTTGCCGCTTCGGCTACTTCATTTTTCTTAGTCATTACTTTTTTCCTCGCTTTATAACTGCGCGTTGACCTACCCATGCACCAAACAATTCCATCGGAAAATCCTCTCCCGCTTCACAACGTTCTTTGACGAACGCACGAAGTGTTTGAGGGTGAACCTCTGTCTTTTGGTCGGGAACATAACCTTGCTGTTGCGCGAAAGCAGCAAAGGCACTAGCTTGATCGTCCTCACCACGGCCAAACTGACACGCGACAGTGTTTTTAATAATGTCATCGTATCCGTTATCACGTAGCCACTCGTAAGCTTCGGGACGTTTATCAACTAGAATGGAAGCACCATAGGTTTGTTTAACCTCGACGGTTGAACCGTCATCTAGTGCAAATGAAGACATACCAATCTCTGCAAGCATCGACGGCATTTCTTCATCCGTGAGTTTCATCAAAGTCTTCTTCTCTTCTTTGAGCGACTGCTCAAGGAAAGAGATTCGTTCTTCTTTGTCACGGATTGTTCTGGCCAACGCAGCTACCGAAGTAAGCCCTTGCTGGTCAATTTTATCAACGGACGAAGCAGCAGTATTTTCAAAATCCTGCTCCATCAGTCTCTTTAGGTCATCACTCATCGTGTTTCTCCTTTCGTGGTTAAAGGCACCGTTTGGGCCTTGACAATTTAGGATAATATCTTATACAATTTTAAAGTCAAGCGATTTTAAAAAATAGGGGCAACAATGACTGGCTACGAATATGAGACCCAACCATACGACCACCAACGGGTAGCTTTTGAAGACTCGTGGGCCGCGGAATACTATGCGTTGCTTATGGAGATGGGCACGGGAAAGTCGAAGGTAGCTATAGATACCATGGGTGCTTTGTACGAGGCAGGCAAGATAAAAGCCGCGTTGATCGTTGCGCCGAAAGGGGTGTATGACAACTGGGTCAAGGGTGAGGTGCCGATACATTTGCCCAAGCGTATACCAAGAGAGGTGATGCGCTGGATACCGGCTAAGACGCAGCGTTATGAAAGTGACCTGAAAGATTTCATCGTGGACCGTGATCCAAAATTGAAGGTCTTCGTAATGAACATCGAAGCGTTCTCATCACAACGCGGGACAGAGGCAGCCGTTGCGTATCTGTACCAGAATCCCGACAACATTGTGATTATTGACGAATCAACTACAATAAAGAATAGGAAGGCTGCGAGGACGAAGAACATCATCGCTTTGCAGGAACGGGCTAAATACCGCCGGATATTGACCGGCTCCCCTATTACCAAGAGCCCTATGGACCTGTTCAGCCAATGTAACTTCCTTGCCGAAAAGGCTTTGGGCTTTAACAGCTACTTTGCTTTCCAAGCGCGGTACGCCAATGTGCAGAAACGCCAAATGGGTCACCGCAGCTTCCAGCAGATTGTGGGCTATCGACGCTTAGACGAACTTTCTGAAAAGTTAGATCGGTTCAGTAACCGTGTTCTAAAAGTCGATTGCCTTGATCTTCCAGTCAAGGTTTACACTCGAAGGGAAGTCGCCCTCACACCCGAACAAGTCAAACTGTACGTGCAGATGAAGAAGCTGGCGCTTGCCAAGCTTGAGAGTGGCGAGTTGGCCACGACTGCAAGCGTACTGACACAAATCATGCGACTACAACAGATTTGCTGCGGACATTTGCAGCCAGATGACGGAGAGGTGCAGACGGTAAAGAGCAACCGTTTGAACGAACTGCTCGACGTTACTGAAGAGTTACAGGGAAAAGCTATCATTTGGGCGACGTATACACACGACATCCAACAGGTGGCTTCTGCCCTGCGCGACCGGTTCGGGCCCGAATCGGTCGCAACCTACTACGGGGCTACACCGCAAGACGAGCGGCAGCAAATTGTGGAAAACTTTCAACAGAAAGACCACCCGCTGCGGTTCTTTGTGGGGCAGCCAAAGACAGGCGGTTATGGGATCACATTGACTGCGGCTAACACTGTTGTGTATTACAGCAACAGCTATGACTTAGAAATACGGTTGCAGTCGGAAGACCGGGCGCACCGTATTGGTCAAGACAACAAGGTCACGTACATTGACCTAGTGTCTCCGGGCACCATAGATGAAAAGATACTGGAAGCGTTACGCAACAAGATTGACATAGCGGGCAAGGTATTGGGCGAAGAAGTGCAGGACTGGTTGCGCTAGTTTTTGCTCTCTTCCTGCTGATCGCGAAGAGCTTCGATTGTACCAATTCGTATTGTTAGTTCATGAACGTTTTCTTGTAATTCACGTAACTCATTTACATCCCTGTCCAAAGCCTCAAGCAGCATGTCCTGTCGAGCGTCTGCGGGTAGTGCGCCAAGCTGTCCGCGAGGCCAGAGAATACGGAACTCTGTGTTCGCTTTAATGTCCACGTCTGTCATTTCGAGTTGATGTTCGAGAGCCGTGAGCCGCGATTCGATGGTGAAGTACGCCATGGTTGCGATAGAGGTAAAGGCTATCATACCCAAGATATTCTTGAGTGGGATTGTTAGGTTTGTGTTTTCCGATACGTTTGCCATAGCATTTACTTTAATCCTTAAAAGGCAGGGGGCAGTGAGGCAATGCCGCTAGTCATTGATTCGGGTCCTTGTGTCTGCATTAAAGGCATTTCTGTCATTACTGCGCGGTGATTTTGCATCATCGGTGGTTGCATAGGCCGTCCGTAACCAAAACTTTCTTCTGCACCAAAATGCGCACGTTCGGCTTGATCTACTAAGTCTACGAACTCTTCAACTTTCCCCTGCATTTCTTGCGCTTGTGGCCCGACGTAAGTTTGGTTTAAGTAATCGGTGTAAACACGTAATGGTGAAGATCGCATTTGGTTCATTTGTTGACCAAACTGCTGCTGCAAGCTTTCAAACATCCCGCCAATACCGGGTTCCGGTAAACGAGCCTCCATTGTTCTGACCTGCCCCATCTGCATTTTCATGGGGTTTGCATACGGTGAAGTAATCACGCCGCCCTCCGCTCTATGTTGTACATTTCCTTGGTCGTCGCGTGGACCACCGCCGCCACCGCCGCCGCCACCGCCGCCACCAGATGTGGTGCTTCCTGTTGTTTCGGTTGTTGAACCTCCGCCAAACAAACCAGCAAGACCACCAAAGCCAGACAGACCAGAAGTGCCGCCGCTCGTTTGACCACTGTATCCTGCAAAACTAAACGCCGGGTTTGTGGCTCCTGTGCCGCGGCCCACGTAGGAATACGGTATAGCATCTTGCGATGCTTCCAAAGCGGCCTGCCGAGAGTCGGCTTTTTTCTGCGCTTGTGCCGCAAACGCATCGTACTGGGCTTGGTCGTAATTGTACTTTTCAGGGTTCTGTAGACGGTCGAGTTCGTTAGCCGTGTAATACGACGACCTGCCTCCAAATTCCTGAAAGATACTCATTAGCCTTGCCCCATCAAACTGCCGATACCCATAAGGTCTCGGTCTTCTGGGAATAAGGCTGCAAACCTAGCCCTATCAACTTGTCCTGAAGGGGAGGATGGCTGGGGAGCCGCAGAAGCAAGTTGAGTGGGCATAGGCGCAGCATCCGCACTTTGAGTGGGAATATTCAAAGCAGGCGGATTCAATGACCCTTGCTGATTAGCAGGGGGTAAATTTGGTGGAGGGCTCATGGGCCGTGGCGCGGGTTCAGGCGGAGTGTAATCCTCTTCCTCAATAACAGGCCGTATACCGATGGGTAGCCTTCTACCGGTTTGTCTTGCCAGTGGCTCAAAGACCTTTTCAAGAGCCGACATGGCGGCGTCTGCTTGTTTCTTGTCGTTGATGTCTTTCATCATTGCAGCAAGTAGCTTTGGGTTTTGGAACATTTCGGTCATGACCTTAATTCGCTGTGTCTCTGGTCCGCGAAGCAACACACGCTGTACCAGATCAGAACCTGTTTGCTCCGCGATAAGGCCGCCGCTCATTTGCGGCATACCAAGAAACTTCTTCAATTGGTTCTGCGCGGCTGCACCAAAAGTAGCACCACCAATACGGACGTAGAACAGCTTGGCCATGCTAGGGTTTTTAAACAGGACGTTTTCAAAGTTGTTGGTAGCAAAAGCCTCTTCCACGCCACGTAAAGTTTTGATGGCTTTTTGTACTAAATCCATTTCTGCTTCGTCAGCCAGACCTTTACTTAGCATAAAGTCTTTCATTGAAAATTTAGCGTTTTGCCCAAGTCCCGGTAAGTCGGTAAACAAAGCTTTTTGCAGCGCATCACCGTTGGGTAAACCGGCGGTGTTGTTAGCTTTAGTCAAAGCGTTGTTATAAATAGCCGCTTTCAAACCCGCCATTGCTTGTTCACGAGTGAACTCACTATTCGCGTAATTAGCTTCATCGACCATGCGATAAAGAGAATTAAGCGCCAGCCCCGGACGCTGAGAAGACAGGGCTTGCGCCACTGCTTTACCGGGGTCTTCAAACTCTAAAACGCTTTGGAACGCTTTTGTTTTGTACAAGTTGTTAATTTGCTCTTCATTAAAGCCTAGTTGCTTGGCCCTTGAAGGACTCATCGTGTTTGATACATCAGTCAACATGTTATCAAACGCTCTTTGTGCGCTAACCGCGTCTGCCAAATCAACCTCTAAATCAGGCAATAAGGCAAAAAGTTCTTTTGTTCCGGGCTGGCCTTTCCACGTATCTAATTTAGTTTGATTAACTACAAACGTTTCAATCATTTCATCGGGGTTCGCCGGATTAGGTATACGCTTGCTATCCATGACCTTGCCCAGCGAATCACGTAAAGCCGCGCTCATCAATGAATCAGCGTCCATTATCTGGGCTTCTATTTCATCAATACCGCCTTCATCTACAAGGAAACGACCCGCCGCTTTAATTTGGTCAAATCTTTTAGCGGTACTTAGGTTGCCTCCGCGGAAAGCGGCATCTAGCAGATTTTGTGGGTCTAAAACCAGACCTCTGTTACGGTCTGTTGCAGTCAGATCACTCAAGAAGCTACGTGTGAATACGTTGTTTCGGGCGAAGGTATATGCGCGAGCCGCGTTATATCCTTCGGAAGCCCCGTCTTTTTGCCCGGTCAAATCGCGCAACAAAGCGTCGTTAATTTTATCTAATCTGCCAGCAGCTACTGTGCGCCCTGTTTTCCTTAACTCTGAAGCGCGGTCCATTAAACCCGAACGCATTTCAAAAAACTTTTGTGCAGTAGCGGGGTTACGTCCAGTGCCGTTTTGAAAGTAGTCACGCAAGTCATCAATGTCTTTTTGGTAACCAGATAAGGTGCTTTCAAGGTCTCTTTGCGCACCTTTAGAGGCAAAATTAAGACCCCCATCACGTGACGGACGGTCTAGCAATTGCAAAACGTTTGGCTGTTGTATTTCACGCCCGTTTTTGGCGTAAAATTGTGTAAGCGGATAGCTGCCCACTTCATTCCAAAGGCGTCTTTCTCTTACTTTAGATAGATCAATCTGATTTTTAAGTACGTCATACAGTTTTTCAGACAGGTCAACTCTATCGGAACCGCCAGCTACATCTCGTCCGACAACTTTTGACGCAGATTCCATTAATTTTGTTACAGAGGCGTCTACGCCATCCATAATGTTTTGTTCGTATAGCCCTTGTTGGATACGCGCTGCGTAAGCCAAGGCTAAAGGGTCCTTAGTAGCGGTTAAAGCTCGAATAGCCTGTACCGCACCGGCTTGCAATTCTTCTCTTCCTCGGCCTGTAGCTACAGCAAGGTCGTCGCTAGATTTAGCTAATTCTCTTTCAATTGTTTGTAAGGTTGGAGAAAAGTCCAAACCCGCGGCTTTTGCCAGATTAGCCACGGTAAGCTGTATGTCTTCACCGTCAGGGCCTTTACGCGGCTCACTTGCAGCTTTCCCAAGCTCTTCAATGAAAAACGTCAGTTTTTCGTCCGCCGTCATTTCAAGTTGGCCGGTTTCTTTATTTACTTTGTTTGCAAACTCTTCGGACTTGTTCAAAGCTTGTAAAATACGACTAGCACTGTCGCGCTTTAGGCTGTCTGTAAGAAGGCCCTCGCGTGTGGTTTCATTTGCGGCATTTCCATACCACGCTTTTAACGTTCTAAATAAACCTTTGGCCGCGTCTGGGCCAGAATCTAAAACTATCTGCGCAGGAATTGGAATAACAAACGATCCAATTAATTCTCCACCTATACGGGCGCTTTCGTCATACGGAGCAACTTCTTGAGCAATCATTGCTCCAGTCCCCGAACCGGCAGCGACTAATCCTTCCGCACCTAAAAACTTTCCCGGATTTTCTCTAGCAAAACGCAGTGATCGGTCAATGCCGCCCTCGATACCACCAACAACTCTAGCCCCGACAGGGCCTTTTCGTGGATCAAATAAATAGCCCGCGGGGTTAAATCGCCCAATACCTATATTAACGCCGACGCCTCCACCAAACATGGGCCCGCTTTGAGAAGCGGCAGTTCTGGCCCGTGAGGCGCGTTCAAATAGTTTTGTTGCAGCTTTCTCGCTAAGTCCGGCGTTTTTTGCGGCAAGCTGAAAAGCTTCATCCGCCACGTCAACGAACTTACCGTTAGAAACCTGCTTGAAGTTTTCAAGAAACTCAATCGCACCTGTTTTGGCTTTCGGTACACTAGGTGCTAATTTCCAAGGGGAGGCCAACATGGATAGCGCAAACATGCCCGTTTCACCACCACGGTAAGCAGGCTCTAGTGACGGCACTACCGGAGCGGCTTCACCTAACAAAGCGTCTTCTGCTTCACCCGCACCAAACGCTCCCAAAATAGCGCCACCAATACCACCAGCACCGTAAACAATACCCTTCAAAGCTAATCCGGGTAATCCAATGGGAGGAATCAGAGCCGCTATCGGCGTTGCGGCGGCAAGACCCGCCTTAAAACCTACCCCGGCTCCCACTGTTTCTGGAACCATTCGTCCCGCACCAGAAGCGGCGGCTTTAAATCCTGAAAAACTGCCCTTTTCTGGGTCATATTTACCGTAGTCTTCTACGTTGGTAAAAATGGTCAGTATTTCTTCAGGCGAAACATTACGCTGCTCTGGCGCGATACCTTTATAACGATCCAATTGATCTAGTATAGGGTGTGTGCCGTTTGCCAAGCTTTCTCTTGTAAGCGGCGCAGATAACTCTAGCTCCTCATTGGCTATGGACAAGATACCGTCAACGGTCTGGTCCAAGCCTTGAGTTTCCATCAAGTTTTCAAATTGGGGCCTTGTAAGTTCAACTAATGCTTCACCTGCCATTATTAACCCCCATTGTTTTGCTTACGCATATCTAAAATTTGGCTTCGTGCAGTAGAGGTACTTTGATCGGCACCTGTTTCCGTCGTCCGAACAACAGGGGTATAACCAAACCCTTCTTCAAACGCTAAAACCTCGTTCAATAAGACTTTCATTTCATCCATTGCTGCACGGGAGGCTTTAACCTGCGCTTCCCCTAATCCAGAAGAATTACCACCATATTCAGGCAATTGCGCCGCTTTTAGTTGCATACCTTGCATTAACCCGTCCCGTAAAGCTTTTAGAGACGAACGTGCATCGGAGTCTGTTTTAAGTAATATACCACCGGGTCTTAAATTCTGAGTTTCTTGCTCTATTAGCTCCTGCACAAATTTTAATACACGGTCGCCCGTTATCTGTGTTGAAAACTGTAAAAGATCGTTCGAAAAAGCATTCAGCGTTTTTTGTGCCTCTGAGTGCATTTGTGCCTCTTCGGTGGGCATACCGTCCGTAGCCTCCGCATAACCTTCAGATACAATCTTTTTCAACCCCGGATACAAACGAGACATACCTATTACCTGCTTGTAATCTACTTCAGGGTTGTATCGGTTTGGTCTAGTAACCTCAAAAACACTAGATTGTAGATTAACGGTGCCGTCAGCGTTCATAATGTCGCTGTTTTGAGAATTTGCCCCTAACAACGTAAGCGGCGCATCGGGTAAAGCACTCCCATCTTCCGCAAGTTGCGTACCGGTAATCTTCGTATACAAGTCTGGGTTGCCCGATTTAACGCTTTCCAAAATGGTTGGCGCTAATTTACCCGCAGAGCCTTGAACATACTTACCTAGCGCAGGGTCCCACACGTCGTTAGCAGAGGTGTAATCTAGCAACGCTTGCTCATACAGAGCCGTTTCGTCACCCAAGGTTCCTTGTGCGTATTGTGACATACGCTCTGGGTTAGTCAGGTAAGTCAATTCATCTGTCTTAGCTTTGCTGCCAACCTTGGTTGCGTTAGCGACAAGTCGCTCAATACTCAACATGCCCAGCTTGTATGCCTCATCCAGAGCCTGCGCTCTTTCGCTAAGACCAAGTTGAACATCTTTCTGATCCGCTCCGCGTACTGCAAGAGCCTCGTCAAACGCACGATTTGTCTTAGCAATGGCCCTGTCGATCTCAGCTTGATCGGAGGTAAAGGTCTGCATTTCTTCCTGCATAAGTCTGCGGAAGGTCTGATCGCTAAGTTGCAAGTTTTCTTTCTGCGCACGATCCAGCGCCGATTCTGCGGCTGTAAAGGCGTTTTGCAACTCTTGGTTTTCACGTTGAATAGCACCGCGGTGCGACGTAAGCGCCAAGTTTTGCTCATGGCCGTGATCCATCTTAGAAATATCGTTGATATGCAAGATGTTGTCACGCTCAAGCTGATTCTCAAAGGCGATTTGATTTTCACCAACACGCAATTCACTGCCAAGACGCATGTTTTCTTGCTCAAGCTGGTTTCTAAGCGCAATACCTTGTTTGGTATTGTCAAACTCAAGCGCAATAATGGCTCGTTGATTAGCAAACTGCTGCTGACGTACTTCGTCGTTGTAAGCTTGAGTGTCCAAACGCTCCAGCTTGCTAAAGTCAAACCGGTCTTGCTGCATACTACGTTGGAACGCGTTGTCGATCTGCGCTAATTCAGATTGCAACTGTCCCCGAAGTTGAATTTCCTCTTTTTTCTGAGTGCCTTGTAATTGTTGCAATAAGTTTTGAGCTTCAATCTTACGATCTGCCAAACGCATTTGGAAATTTTGGCTTGATTCGTTTTCTTGACGGTTGAAAGCAAACGTTTTATCCATTTTCAAAAGCTCGTGACCGCGGTCTAGTGCTTTCTCTTTGGTTTTCCACGCTTGTTCAGCGGCTTGCGCTGCTTTATCTGCATCAACCTTTAATTCAAAGGCCAATTGGTTTTCTGCTGAACCCAACGCTTGCAGGTTCAAGGCCCGCTTTTCTTGATTTTGTGCGTTTTTAAACTTCTGTAGTTCACCGGCGCGAGTGCTGATGTTACCCAACACGGGTGTAAACGCTTGAGCCAGCCGTTCTGCGGGGCTCATGTTTCTCTCTCCGGGTGTAGCAAACATTAACGCGCCTTGAGCCACGTCAAAAAGCATCTGCGCCTTTGTCATGTCAGTCTGGTCGGCTAGTTCGGCTTCTTGGTCTGCGACGCCTAAAATGTCGCCATATACGGCTTGTCTGTCCTGATATATTTGTCCAAGGCGGCTATCACCACCGTCCGCCATGTAAGCTACGGAACCGCCTTGATTAAAATTTACGGGAGCAGGCCCTCCGGGAACCTGTGCTGGAGCTTCCGGACCACCCATGTTGACAGTAGACATGATGCCTTCTGCCATGGCCCCTTCTATCGGGGCATTCATCTCTTCGGCGGCCAATCCTCCAATACCTTGATCCACCGCAGCCATCATCATGACGGGCTGCACCAGAGCAAGCACCGATTCAGGAGTTTGTTGCGCATCTTCTGGACCCACAACACTGGCTAGTTCCTGATACCTGCTTTCAATAGGTAAGTCATCGCCTCGAATACCGTTCATGACGGTCTCGTAATCTTCAGCGTTTTCTAAGTCTTCCAAACCAGCGGAATATTGCGTCAACATGCCTTCAAGCATTGCGGGGTCAATGCCTTGCTGCATGGCACCTTGTGCCGCTTGATTAATATCAACGTTATTAGGGTCAATAGGAGGCAAACCCGGAGGCATCATTTGTGGTCCGGGAGCCGCGGACATTGGCATGGGAGCCATACCGCCTTCCTGCATGGGGATAACCCCACGACCGATCAAAATGTCTTTTTGCGTCACGTTGCCGTCCCCACTAAGGTCGGGAAACGCCGCGCCTCCTTTAGCAAACATCTGTCTGCTCATTACTTCTCTGTTCATCATTTAAAATAACCCCGCTTTTGCTGCACCTGCCGCTGCCGACAAGCCTGCTACACCCAAGCCTAAGATAGACTGGGCTGGTGATACGCTTCCGCCAGATGTTTGTGATATGGCCATCTGACTAGACGGCGCACCTTTGTAAATGTCAGATAGGAAACCAACACGCTGGTAAGGCTCGTATTGTTGCTCGACCTGCGTCTTACGTTCCGCTTCCAGTACCGCTTGATCCTGTGCCTGCTGTTGCTTACCAACATCAAACAAGAATCCAGCTTCTTTCTGACCCAACTGCTGCTGTAGTTCGCCAAGAGCGCCCTGACGTAGACCCAATTGGCTGAGTCCTTCAGCTTGTTGTAAGTTAAGCTGCCCGTATTGTGTGCCAAGGGCTCCAAGTCCCTCGCCCAACCGGCCTTGTAGCTCTGATCCTTGAAGACCAAGAGCGCCGCCTTGCTGAGAACCCTGCATAGCCAACTGAGCTTGGCTTTGACCCAACTGTCCCGATTGACTGGCCAGTTGTCCCGCAAGCTGTTCGGCTGAGATACCCAGTTGTGCTGCTCGGTTTGCAATATCGGCTTGCTGATTTACGCCCTGTAGTGCTAATGCGCCCGTCTGCTGGTTCATTTGACCTGCCAACTGCGCGGCACTTAGGCCCGTTTGTGATGCAAGCTGCTGTAAATTCATACCGGTCGTTGCCAACGCTTGGGCGTTTGCAGAAGCCATTTGCTCTGCGTTCATGCCTAGCTGACCCGCCTGCTGTAGTGCGGCAAGTCCCAACTGACCACCTTGTTGTGCGCCTTGTTGCTGCATCTGCGCGGCGCTCATGCCCAAACCGGCGGCTTGACCCGCCAATTGACCTTGTAGCTGAGACGCGCTCATGCCCAACTGGCCCGCTAGTTGTTCGGCGGACAATTGTGTTCCGGCTTGCTGCTGTGCCGTTTGAGCCGCTAATTGCTCTGCGGACAGACCCAACTGACCGGCTTGTTGCGCAGTCTGCGCCAATAGCTGCTGGGCAGACATACCCGTTTGAGCCTGCTGACCAATCAAACGTCCGGCAAGTTCTTCGGTGCTGATACCCATTTGAGCCGCTTGGCCCGCTAATTGACCCTGCAACTGAGCAGAAGACATGCCAAGCTGACCGGCCAATTGCTCGGCAGATTGACCTAACTGACCTGCTTGAGCCAAGTTTGATGCGGCCAACTGCTCGGCAGTCATACCCATCTGTCCGGCCTGTGCCAGATTAGACGCCGCAAGTTGTTCTGCGGACAATCCGATTTGACCCGCCGCTTGTGCTGCGGATAAACCAAGCTGGCCACCCTGCAACGCACCTTGTTGCGCCAATTGCTCGGCACTCATACCGGTTTGTGCGGCTAACTGCTCGGCAGATAAGCCCAACTGACCCTGCTGTTGCGCAGTACGCGCCGCAAGTTCTTCGGCAGATAGACCAAGCGTTCCAGCAGCTTGCGCTGCGGACATTCCGGCCTGTGATCCTTGAGCGCCCAACGCTCCAGTAAGCTGCGCGGCCTGTTGCGCACGAGCTTGCTGCGCTTCAAACGCTTGTTGCGCCCGTTGTGAGGCGCTTTCAAAGCCTTGCTGACGCATTCCTGCGGCAGTACGGCCCTGTTGCTCTAATATGTTTCGTTGTAATTCTTGCTCGGCTACCGCTTGGCGTGACCCGCCAAAAGCACCTGATCCAACCGCTTGTGCCGCTACACCCTGTTGTTGAATGGTTCCAGCACGTTGAATGTCGGCCAAAGCCTGCTGAACAGCGGCATCTTCGTACTGATTCATGAACGAACCGGCAGACGTAGGATCAAATGCTCCTGTAGTGCCCGCTAAACCAGCAATACCCTGTTGTGCAGTTTGTGTTCCTAACGCTCCAGCTTGTTGTAAAGCTCTTGCAGCATCGGATGTAATCCCCCTAGCGCCGGAAATTGCGGCCTGAGTCTGTTGAGCAGCTTGCTGCGCTGCTGTTTGTCCGCCTGTTTGAGCGCGACCTGCAACATTTCGAGCCGCCTGCGCAATATCGTCAACTCCGCCAATAGCTCTTTCATAAGCACCCAGCCCGCCTGCGGCAGCGTCTTGAGCCGCGGTCCGCGCTGCGCCACTTACGCCGCTTAAACCTTGAGCCGTCTGTTGAGCCGCTAAACGGGCTGCATCAGAAGTGCCCGCTAAACCTTGAGCGGTTCCAGCCGCGCCAAGTCTTGCGCCTAATCCTGCATCCGCAGCGGCTTGCGCTCCTGCTAAACCGGCTGCGCCTAACGCTTGCTGACCACCTGCGGCCTGCGCTCTGGCAGCATCAATTGCGCCTTGAGTCGCGGTCCCTGCATCTTGAGCAGCTTGTAATGCGCCAATACCGGCTTGTTGTAATCCTGTTCCAGCACCCTGTACGGCACCTCGCGCCGCTTGAATAGCAGTCGCAGTATCTGTTCCAGCCTGTTGAGCCGCGGCCCGCGCTCCGGTGCCCGCCTCAGTAGCAAAACCTTGCCCCAATCCGGCAGCCGTGCCTAAATCAGCTTGTCCTGTGGCTGCGGCTTGTTGCGCAGCTAATGTGGCGGCATCTAAACCAGCTTGTGTTGTAGCAGCTTGCTGTAAACCAGCATCGCCAACCGTACCGGCTATACCTCTGGATGCAGCATCGGCTGTCGCTAATTGCTTGGCTAGAGTGTCTACTCGTCCGGTAGCCGCAGCATCAGCCGCCGCTTGTGCTGCCAAAGCGTTTGCAGCAGCAGTACCTTGAGTGACATCGCCAATAACGCCGGGTATGTTAGCCGCCGCAGCGCCTAACGCTTCTTGGCCGCCCGCAGCAGACGTTCTTGCGCCAGTTGCTGCCGTGTCTAATGCGCCTTGGGCCGCGGTTGTTGCTGCGCCGCCAGCGGTAATTGCATCAGAAATACCCGCTTGAGCGGCTGAAATTTGTCCGGGGATATTAGACAACCCGCCACGCATGGCATCGGCAGCTTCCGTCTGAAACGGCAAAGCGCCTTGCATGGTTGCGCCAAATGCGGTTTGTGCATCGCCTAGCGTGTACCCAGCTTCTTGTAAATAAGGTTGGTATCCGCCAATTCCGGCTTCTGCTAGTTCGGTTGCCTTAATCTGTAGGCCAGACATTTCCGCGACCATATAGGGCGGAATAGTTTGTCCTTGGTCGGCAAGAGCTTTTGCAGATTCTAATAGGGCGAGTTTATACGCCTCAATTTCCGGAGCTTCGCGGACGATCTGTGTGGATTGTTCAGCCATTACGCCATAGCCCTCCCACGACTCTCAAGGTTCCGCATAACCGAATACATGTTCTTGATGCCGTTGTTAAGATTTCCGTTACCTAAGCCACGTACAGCATCGGTGGTCATTACAAACTCACCGGGCATTAACATGGCTCGAACGCTATCTTCACCCGGAGTACCTTCTGTTGGGGCTATGCCGCCTGTGCGACGCGGGAAGATTGGTCCACCCTCGGCTGCCGTCACGTATGGTCGCGCAAACGGTCCGCCGGGGTTGCTGGCCATAAGATAGCCAGCTTGGTTTACTGGTGCATTACTTTGCATGACAGGCTGCATGAGAGGCGGTAAATACGCCGCATCTTCAACTTCCTCTGTCGTAGTATCTTGCCCAACGGTTTCATACTCGCCTGTTTCTTGGTTCAGTTGTAACTGACCAAGGTTGTGGACGAGGTATTTGCCGGGGTCGGCTGCAATTAAATCAGCACCCGTAACCGGCGTACCGTCAGGGTTGTAATCTAAGAAATTAGCTTGCTCTACTTCTGGAACATCAAAGAAGCCCATGCCACCGGCTGCAACTGTACCTGCCGCAGCCATTGGTCCGAAACGTCTAAGCAAGTTAGGTGTAAGATCAGCCGCCACCATTTTTGCGCCCGCTTGTTGCGCCGCAGTAGCGTTAACAGGATTAATGCCCTGTGCTTTCAAAACGTCTGTAGTTGAAGTGGTCTCAGGCATAAACGCATCGCCCATACCTTCAAAGAAGCCTACGTCATCAGTGGGGTCCAATGCTCCTTTAACGCTTTTGAAAAAGCCGGGAGGTTCTGTTCCAGTTGATAGCTGAGTACCTTGTGCCGCTGCATCCGCGCCTGACGCTGCTGCATCCACGCCTGCCGCTGCATCCGCGCCTGCCGCCGCGGCGTCACCCGCAACTGGAGGATTGCCAGCACCCGCATCAACACTGGCTTGGGCCGGTGCCGGTGCATTAGGGTCAAGAGCTTGTGAGGCACCAGCATCACCGGCGGCTGCAACTTCCGTACCCGGAGTGGGTACAAAGTCCGAGAATAAATTGCCTTCTCCGGTAAAGCCGCCACCCGTAAAGGTAGAGCCCGCACCAGAAACCGTCTGACCAACACGAGCGCCAAAATTGGAGGCCGCATCAGCTACGTTCTGTCCAAAGCTGCCTGATCCTGTAAATCCAGCAGTGACACCACCTACGGCACCCGAAATAAGCGCCGACTTCAGGGCGTCTTTCAGACTACCGCCCTGTATTAGTGTTCCGATACCAGAACCAAGTGCGGCACCGTAAATAGGTCCGAGAGGCGTGAACGCCAAAGCAATAGGCAAGATGATCGGAGCGACCTTTTTGACCACTTTAACAACAGCCTTAACAACCTTCTTGACGCCTTTGACAATTTTCTTAAATAGTTTCTTGAGGAAAAACTCAGGTAGGCCCGTTGTAGGGTTAAGATCGTTGGCTTTCGCACCAACAACATAAGCTTCAGGGTCTTCAACCCCGGCTTCTGTCAGAATATCGTAGATACGTTGCTTAATTACCTCATCTTCGAGGAATTGTGCCGGGATGACTAATTCACCCTCCGCAACGTGGGCCAGCATGTTATCTTCATTGCGGCCATACTTTGCCATGCGCTCTGCCAGCGCAGGAAATTGAGCTATACCGTCGTCACCAAAGTCTTCAGCTTTATCAGCATAAACCTCATCCGCTTCGTCATCGTCCATGACGAAATCACCAATACCACCGGTCGGGACTTCCAGTTCTTCGGTTTCTTCAATCTTTAACGCTGTTTCCGCCATTATCCCGCTCCGCCAGTTATGCTTTCAGGCATAGTTACCTGTATTATTGTACTTCTGTTCTCGCCTCCAGTCCATGAAGAACCACATTGAGGGCAGTTTCCATCCGGATAAGATGCAATCTCTTCCGCTGTATCCACCTCATTAGTACAATTAGCACAATGAACCACGTCTGTGCTAGTAGAAGGTTTCCATTTACTGCCGTTCGGCATATTAATAATAGTATCGCTCATGATATTGTCACCGTGACGCTACCCACGGCCCCCGCTGCTTGTGATCCTCTCAGGTACGGCTTGTTCGCTACAGTTATGCGCAATTCGTCGCCGTACTGAAAAACACCACCAAGAGGAAGGTTATAGTTGTCGGTCTGTAAGTTTGGCAAAGTCAACGCTGACGCCTGCCAAGGACCGGGATTGTTTACTTGCTGTAGAAAGACCGAGAAGGCACGAACAACCTCCGCCATGTACTGAGCGTCATACTCAGTAGGTGCGTTTGGAAAGAGTGGTTGTACTAAGCCTCTACTCATCTACGCCCATCCGGTCTTAATTCAACACGTGGTGTTCCAAGCCGCCATTCAACACCCGTGTTGTCCGATTCTATTTTCAACGCAAACGAGCGACCGCGCATTCGGAGCCGTACCTGATCGGTAAACTGCTCAACGGGCACGGTAGAGCTACGAATTACGTTACTGCTTGTGGTTTGATTGTAGTCCGCACCCGGAAAACGTCTGGTTTCAAGGGTAAAATCGACGTTGGGCGACGGTGAAGTCGAGCCATCAAACGTTACGTCCGGTATCAACTTGCTCAAGAACACAAAGTTGTCACCGGCACCAATCGACATTTGACTGCTTTCAATGTAAGAACTGATGGCCGCAGGCGGGTTGACGCTGCCATCGTCTGTACCAAACTCGTGGTAGTACAAATAACCGTCAGTGCTGGCCGCCACTGGATACTGACCAATTCCCCGATCAATCCAAGCCGTCCTGTTCAAGTTGCCGTAATACCAAACCTGCTCTTCATAGTTATAAACCACATACTTATCAATATTTTGGTTTACTATGCCGTTTGTTACCGTCGCAGACGGGTAAAACCACCATATTTCTGAATACGAACTGTTGACCGCTGCGGTAACTTTTTCTGCTTGATCTTGGTTAAAATCGTTAAAAACATAAGCTCTGACAGAGCAGGGTAGCTTCTGCACCTGACCGGTGTAAATGTAAAACTCTTCCTCACCCATCCACATCACCATGTCGTCTACCGCAATAGCGGATAAAGGACTGGCAATCGTGATGTTTTCGGAAATCATGGAGATACCGAAAGTAAAGGGTGGGCCCAAAAACTGCATAGAATGCAAAGACTTATCTGTCCAAACAAGGATTTGTTGCCGTGTTTCGAGGGCCGTGATTATTTCAGAGCCCGTACCGATTCTCAGATCACCTGCCGTGTTGGTGGCTTGTGCCGACCAAACCAGCGGGTTTTCTTGGTCAGAAAAGCGGATAAGTAGTGGGTCTTGAACACCAATGTCGTTTTGAGCATCACAGCCAAACACAATAACGTGTCGGTCACGATCCGAAATCATGACCTGTTTGGCAATAGTAGGCGTTGTGGCGTCCGCGCCCGCAAGGTCTTTTAGCTCTACGGCACGGGCAAAGGGGGCTGAACTGGTGGACTTGTCCCAGTAGTAAATACCACCGTTACGGACGTTGATGATTAAATCTTCACCGAAGTTGTCGTGGCTCCAGATACGCAAAATGTCGCCTACGGCAGTCAGGTTTGCACTCGAACCCCACGCTCCGCGTGACCACGTGCCTGCGCCCCAGCCTGTTCCGGCTACGGTCGTATCCAAGCCGGATTGAATTTGATAAGCACCAACCACGGAACTGCCGCCGTTACCGGTGTCTGAGCTATTGGCAAGAACGGGAGTGGGTGTGTAAACACCGTCAACTGTAATGTCATTAAGAGAAGCAACTTCTCTGGCCACGACTTCATACGAATTCGTATTGACAATACGAGATATTTGATACTCTTGGTTAAGAACACCTGCCGTAATGTTACCTCCAAGCGACGCTGCGCCACTAAAGGTAACAAAATCGTTTTCTAGTGCGCCATGGTTACTATCGGTAACAGTTAATGTGGACGAGCCGTTGGTCGCGGCAACCGTCACGTCGCCCGCTGCCGTCGTTTCACGAAGCGGCGTTATGTCGTTATAACCACCGCCCTCGTTGATGTAATATTTTAGATGCGTTCCGACACCCAAATAGCTTGCGCCATCTAAGGCTACAAAAGGATGTAGTGCCCGACAGGTGCCTAAAAAGCTTTTGCCAGAGAACTTTTCCCACCCGCCTATCTTTTCTGGGGTGCCGAAACGAAACCTTACTTTGTCACAGTCAAACCAACCGCCCTCGTTTGTATACGAAGTGGTTTCTCTGTTTACTCCGGGTCTGAACTGTAACTTTTGTAAGGGCATATCATCCGTTCACTACTTCAGCTTCTTCAGCACTCTCCGCTTCAGCAAGAGACGCTGTGAGCATGTTGACAAAAGCCTCACGGCCTACGTTTAGCTGATCCATATTGAAGCGTAGGCTTCCTAGCTTCTTATCCAGATCAGCAATGTGGTTAACCATCGCAATTTGTTGCTCGGTCAGGTCATCAATGTTGTGTTCTACATCATTGACAGTAATGGTTTTCTTTTCATTTTTCGCCATTATAAGTCTCCTTATTTAAGTTAAATTAAGCGTCCCAAGGAAGTCCGCCTGATTGCGTTGCTGCACGGTCGATCTGACCTTGCACCTTAGCTGTACGGTCGGCTTCGACACGGGCTTTTGCTTGGTCAGCCGTTTCGTCGCCTTCAATCAAGCTGTTGTAGACCCAGCCCAATACGTCGTTCTCGGTAAGATCAGCGTAGGGGATGTAGTCTGGGCTTGACGCGTCATACGTCAAACGCAGCTTGCCGCCTTCGGTAGCGGAGTAGGATGGCGTACCATCGCTTGCCGCTACACAAGACCAATAAACGAGGATTACACCCCCGTCAGAATCATTATGCGTCATGTCGTTGACGCTCCAAGTTGTAGTAATTGCCATGTTTCTTTCTCCTTTAATGACAGTTGGTTAAGTGTTTTCAATTTGTGCGACTCGCGCACGTAGAGATTGTATTTCTTTAACGAGCATGGGTACTAGCTTGCTGTAGTCCACTGCCATCATGTCTTCTTCGGTTTCGCCTTCAGATACCGCTTCTGGTGCAACCGTGTTTAGCTCTTGAGCCACCATGCCGTAACGCTGGTGTTCGCCGTCTGCAATCCAATCAAACTGACGGACTTGTATAGCATCAATTAAGACACCAGCATCGTCTGCGTCTGCGATGTTTTCTTTGAGTCGAGCATCTGAAGAGGTGTTGTAAGATGTTGCGGAGCCTGTAACTGATATTGAACCAACCACGACTGATTGTTTTCTAAAATCACAAATGGAGCCGTTAGTTGCAAAGTTTTGCCCAAGCACCAACGATGCACCAGAAGAACTGTTTGCTATCTGAAATCCCCCAGTGTCGGTATATGCCGCTCCACCTTGTGAGGCAAAACCGCTCGCGGGGTTAGCAACATTATTTCCGAAAGCCACAAAGTTAGCACTAGCATCAACAAACAGCATGTTGGATTCATTGTCAGACTCAACGCGGAAGTCTTGCTGCGCCAAACCACCTTGGTTGAAAGTAGTGCCACCAGCATAATCTAACTCCAAGTATGAAACATTACTCGCAGCATCGTTTGTCCCACGGAACAAAAAGTTAGCTCCAGATACTTCATCTTGCGTAGAATCAAACACAAACGTGTTGTCATCCGCGTACATTGAGCCAGATTGATTTGTTGAGCCAGTGCGAGTAATGTAGAACTTGTATGAACCAGAGTTTGAATTAAGTATTGCTTCGTTATCTGTAAAATGCAGTCTTTGCGTATTATTTTGACCTAGAGACAAAATGTCAGATGTCGTCGTCCACAATCTAAATTGATTGTCGTCAGCACGGCCCTGAATGTAGCCAACATTTGAGGAACCATCGTCATCATAAAACGAGATTGTTCCAATCCCGCCGTTATTTCGTCCGATAATTGAAATGGCACCAGCACCACTGTTTGCTTTAATTACCAAAGAGCCAGTAGCGCCTGTCGCGCTCGTGGCTATCCCGACACTTTCATTCCCCGCATCCACAAACAGCATATGCGTGTTGCTGTTAGACTCAACGCGGAAGTCACTGTCATTAGAATCTTCATTGACGACCATCCCGTGACTTGTAAAAATCTGACCAGTCGTTGCAATTTCAAGATACTTAGACGGCGTGTTGTTTACATAGAGGCGCAGGGTGTGGTTTGTGTTAGTGGATATTTCGCCTCTAGTGGCGTCCCCGAACACACCCATAACCATATTTACATCATTGCCGCTACTATCATGCGCCTGATAATTAGCGATTGCCCTAGTATTGTTTCCTGTGGCACGAATAGTTGAGTTAATGGTTGCAGAGCTTTCAGCTAGGAAGTTGCCGCCTATGGTTAAAGTAGAACCAAACGTAGCCGCACCCGCGCTTGATAAAGTCAAGGCTGTGCTTGCATTAGCGTTGTAGTTAAACTTCAGGCTGTCGTCAGCACCATCCATAAACAGGCGGTACTCCTCCACAAAGTTTGAACCTGAGTCATTGTCCCAGTTGTTACCAAAAATTAAGGATGCCGCACTACCTGCACCTGTTCCTGTAATTGTCACCCCGCCATCACCAGAGGCATGTCTAAATATTGAACGTCCTGCCGCACCAGAATGCACTTGAAGGACATCTGAGGGAGCGCCGACACCTATCCCAACCCTATTATTCCCACCATCAACAAACAGCATATTAGCGTTGCCGTTTGATTCAACGCGGAAATCCATGTCCGCACTGTTATCATTGACAACTACTTCGCCATTGTTGGCTTTTAACCTTTCCTCGTCACCTGTGACGACCCTAAATGAGTCAGCGGCGTTGAACTGTAAAAAAGTATCTGCGTCCCCAGTGTGAGTAATTTTTTCTGGGATCGTAAGGTTCCCCAAAAATGCAGCATCTTGATTTGACTCAAGGCGCATAGCTTCTGTTTTAGCGTTTGAGGCAGCATTTACGAAAAATCGCACATCTCTCGCAACAGACGGAGTTCCGTCAAACCCACCAACATTCAAGCTGACTATAGAACTTGCAGTGCTAGAGGTTATTTCAGCACGAGAAGACCCATCACCATCAATCGTTGTAACGCCTTTTATGTGAAAATCAGTAGCGGGAGTCATCCCTATACCAACACGATTATTACCCGCATCAACAAACAACATATTAGCGTTGCTGTCAGACTCAACGCGGAAATCTACGTTGGCACTGTCCTCATTAAAAACAGCTCCAAGCTTGCTAATAAACAAGCCATTAGCATCAAACTTTGCGTACTCAACTTCTGTCGATCCGTTCTCTCCAGTAAATTTTATCGCACCATTTGATGATCCGTTTCTAGACTTAATTACTATCGCATCGCTTACTTGGCGTATGTCGCCTTGTGTGTTTGTTCCATCCGAATCATTTAGTGTGACACGTGGAACCGACGAGGTTATTACAAGAGAGTTTGTACTATTTAAAGAGGTGAAAGCACCCGTTCCCGGTGTGGAAGCGCCGATATTAGTGTTGTCAATCGTACCGCCGTTGATGTCGGTGGTGGTGAGAACAGACGAGGCAACAGTGATTACGCCCGTGCTATTGGCTAAAGTTGCTACTTGTGTGCCGTCATTGGCGGAAATATTGCTTGTTTCTACGTCGGTGGCGTTGACTACGTCATCTTTGAGCAAAACGCTGTCAATCGTGACACCGCTGCCCGCAGTAGTCTCGTTAATGGTGTTGGAGGTCAGAGCTTGACCGTTATTAATAATAAGGTTGTTTGATCCAGATGTGTTGCCGTTGGCCAAAATTTCGGCCAGCGTATCGACCGTGCCAACCTGCGAATCAACGTAAGCTTTAATAGATTGCTGGGTGGCAAGCTTTGTGGCGCTATTAGACGCCATATTATCTTCGTCTTTAATACCCGTTACGGTTGCGCCATCGCCTGCAATGTTGAGGCTGGTGTTTGCAACTATAGTCGTACCCGTGATAGCCGCAGCCGTCGTGCCGCCAATTACAGAATTATCAAGCGTCCCGCCGTTAATATCGGCAGTCGTTGCAGTAAGCGTAGGAGTGGTTAATTCAGTAACACGTAATTTGGTATACACGTCAGTGACCGTAGCCGCACTTGCGCCGCCACCGTCAAACTTGACCACCATATCAACGCCCGCAGGGACTTCTAAGTCCCGCGCAGAGTTATATGTACCTTGAAACAAGATAACAGACCGGCTACTTGCCAAACTGTTTCTTACGAAAACTATTTTTTCAGCGTCATTTGGGTCAAGCTGCACGTAAGCAGAGCCCCCAAGGTCGCCTGAACTATAAAATTCAACCCACTTATTGCGCCCGTCTGAGGTCGCACCGTTAGTGATTTGAAGTGCATTGGGTGAACCAGAAGAGCCCGCGCTAGTAAGCGTAACCCGTACTGCGCCATTAATGGCTTGATCCAAAATATCGAAATTGACGTTTGTAGTGTCGCCCCATGTACCCGACTGCTCACCAGTAGCCGGTTTCTCAATACCGAGGTTAACTGTATAGGTACTTGGCATCTAATTTATCCTCACGCTGCTATTTGCGTCCAATTTGCGCTCTGGGCTGGTATATCCTCCGACCATGATGGCGACTGGTTAACATTAATCTCACTATAACCCGGATTTTGATCCGGGACAATGTTTGAGTAAACCAGTACAGTACCAACACTACCTGTTGCGCTGACTCCTATTACATTTACTAAAGCGTCTCCATTAACAGAAACACTTCCTACTTGACCTGTTCCACTGACCCCGCCGACGCTAATAGTCTGACCAGTGCTTACCGATACTGATCCAACGGTGCCTGTCGAAGACAAGCCTGTTACTGGTACATTGGCCTCGCCATCTACAGAGGCGGTGCCTACTACACCAGTAGCTTCAAGACCTGTTGGGAATACATTGGCTTTTGCAACAATCGTTACGGAACCAACAGACCCGGTGGCCTCTAATCCTGTGACAGGTACATTTGCGTCCGCTTCGACGCTTACCGAGCCTACTGCTCCTGTTCCTGACACACCCGTAACGTTAACGTTTGCATCTGCGGTAACCGTAACGGAGCCTACTGCTCCTGTTCCGGCTAATCCGGTAACTGGGACATTCGCATCACCTGTAATGGCAACCGAACCGACTTGGCCTGTGCCCGCCACACCCGTGACGTTTACATTGGCTGCCGCCGTAATACCGACACTGCCTACTTGGCCTGTGCCAGCAACTCCCGTGACTGCTACGTTGGCTTCCGCAACTACTGTTACGCCACCTACGTTACCAGTCGCTTGTAGACCCGTAACCGGTACGTTGGCTTCCGCCACAACCGTTACAGAACCTACTGAGCCCGCCGCTTGTGGTAAACCACTCTGGGACCACGGGCCCTCGCCCCAACCAGAGCGGCCCCAGCCGCCTATTGGGACGATTACGTCAGCCATTACGCTATCCGAATAATGGCGTTACTTGCATCGGCAGTTGGAAAAACAATCGTAAAGTCACCTGCGGTGGACGTTTTATCCGAGCCGAAGTCCAACACTACAACCGACGGATTGGTTACCGAAATAGAAGTGGTGTTTGGAGTTGTATTATATATAAGTGCCCCACGTGCAGTAATTGTTGCCGTGGAGAAGGTTTCGTCTTGGAAGTCGGTCAATGCCGTAGTTCCAGACGAAGTGGGGTCAACATTGGTCAATGCCCCACCGCCTGCGCTATACCCCGTGCCACTTACCTCATTAGAGGTCGTGTAAGCAGTAGTAGACGCATCAAACGAGGCGCTGTTTGTATATAGAGCAATTTTAAATGTATCGCCGTTGGCGAGATCAAAGTCGTGGACACCGTACAATAGCTCCTTCTTGAACGATGTACACATGAAGTTTCCGCTGAAAGCCATGGTTACAGTCTCCTAATTAGTTCCGCGAGTTCGTGATTTCCAGAATCCTTAATCGCATTGTACACGGTGGTTCTATCACTTTTTATCGCTTCGCGCATATAAAATTCTAAAACTTTAACTATGTGCTTACGAAAGGCATGTGCCTGTGCCTGTATTGCAGGGTTTGCAGAATCACTGATAGATATAATCTTATCAGCACAACGCTCTGCAACTTCCTCTGGAGTAAACCCGCGATTCTGAGTGGTGTGTACTTCCACCTTAAAATCAGAGTTCAAATCTAGTTCTAATGCTGGGAAGCTCATTGTTTCGGCCTCACTAGCATACCGGTGCGATAATCATCGGTGACTTCTTTGTTTTCACCCAGCATCTTCATGCCGGTCATCGCTTCCGCAAATCTTTTTTCATAGGCCGCCATAACGTCCTGTTCACCCTTCATATAAATGTAGGCTTCGATCAGGCTGCCGTACAGCATCGCCATCTGAGCGTTTTCACTCAGCCATGTGGTGCCGCTACCCGCACCCGCCGTCAAACTTGCCGGTCTATAGAAATAATGTAGCTCCACTGCTCTTGCAGCGTCGGGAGTAGGACCGATAATAAAATTATCAACGTCAAATACCGCATAAAAACGCGGATCGCCGGTTGTTGCAGGGTTTGGGTTGAACGATTGTACAAAATCGGTGTCCTTAAACTCCAAAAATACTTTGTTGCTGTTTGCGTCCGTAAAAGAAAGCGAAAAAGGTGCCAAAAAGTCACTCGGACAGGCTAAAAATTGATTTGCCTGCGTCATATTGCCACTGACGTTCTTCCTGAACAGGCTCAACTGCACGTTTTTAAGGATTCGCTCCTCTGCCTGACGTATAAATACTGGCAGATTGTTCACAAAGGACGTTTCGTCGTTCTCTGCGTAATCTTGAATCGCCGTTTTTAGCTGGTCATAGGTAAAACTCATGGCGTCACCACCGATACTGTGCCCACCGCACCCTGCAAAGCCGGGGTATTTTCTAGTTCTGACGGCATTTCTGCCGTTCCGCCGGTACTCCAGTTGCCGTTACCCAAATACACAATTCCGTTCGTAGTAACCACCAAAAACGCGCTTGTCGGGTTGTCCGGCTGCGGTCTTGCGTTCTGCAAAGCCTGCGGATCAACTACTTTTCTAAAAGGACCTAGTTGCGGATGCTTCGGCTCATACTCATCTGGACCCACAAGCAAGCCGTTCCACTCTTTTTTCATCAATTTGTATTGATAACGAAAACCAGAGCGGTCGGATATTGCGTATGAGTTTTTACCAGATGCAAACTTTGCCATTAGCCCGTCCTATAGTATTCATACTTAGGTACGACGTTAAACGACGAACGATCACGATCTTCCGTTGCAGCGCGGTCAAACTCTTCTTCATACATGGCCTTGAGCATCTGAACCCGGTTGGGGGCTCTCTTCAAAGCAATGTAATAGGCCAGCCCCGCCGCCAAACACGGATAAAACCTAAAAGGCATATCCAGCGTGTTGGTGTAAATGTCCGCATCGTCCATGCGTGTCAACGCATTGTAGTAAACAACATCGGTGCTGTTTTCTGGTACAGGCCACAACTTCAAATTAGGCGTTAGTTGACGATCCAAGAAAAACTGGTTCGGCCTGCTTTGTGTCGTTTTTGTCGGAATTGTCAGATACTCGTCTCGACTTAGACGCTCCAACGAATAATCCGTTCCGTCTCTACGCACAACAACAGACAAAATGTCAATAATATCCGCATTAAGCGCATATTCGCCTGTTCCTTGGGTTAAAGCCTGCGTCCGCTCTTTGATTGTCCACTGGTTTAGCCCGCGGTTAGCCCAATCTGCCAGCAAAAGATTAAGCGAACGTTTAGCGGTTTTGAGGTCGTAACCAGTACGCACCTCAAGACCGCATCGCTCGAACGCTTCTTCGACGTATTCTGCTACGTCTAGTTCAAAATCTTTGCTGTTAGATAAAGTCATTACGCCTTAACCAGTTTGTAACCCTTGTCTTTAGCCATCTTTCGTATCGTAGCCAAATCGGTGCCGCCTTTTTTCATCCGCTGTGGCTTCATTGCCATACCGGCTCTACCACCACCCTCCATTTTTTTGACACCACCAGCGCCACGCATTTTTTTAGGTTTCATCGCCATTTTTCAGTCTCCTGTAAAGTTGCTCACGTTGTTTGTAAATGTAAGACACATTGTACTCACCATCATAACTATCATAATATCCTTTTTTGTCCAACTTGTCTGCTGCTTCTTGTAGCTTCGACAAACGCTGTACGAATATCATGCAGTATTCGGTCTCTTCTTCGTAGTCAAACTCAATATCTTGTACAAAATCACTGGGTTCGTCATCCGAATGAAACCCCATGACCCAAACATCTTTGTCAATAAACATGCCATTAGCTATAGCTTCGTTGATCGACTCAAAGTATTCGTGGAAATCTTCTGGGATTTTATTGTTGCACAGGTCAATTATGATGGCTAAATCAAAATTGTCGTCAAATTGCGATATGCAAGAATATAAGGCTTGATACGAATCGTCGTATTTAAAAAGAATAGCGACCTTCTCGTCCATAAAGGCTTTTCGCGCATACGGACAAGGCGGTAAATTATTAAAGTAAGGACTGGGCTGTTCTAACGCAGTTTCAGACCATTGCATAATCTCTTTTACAATGGCTTTTTCTGTAGGCTGGTCATAGAAAGCTAAGTTCATGATTGTGTCACCGAGCCTTTCGTGCGCTTTCGCCTGTTGTTCATGACCATACCGCAGCCTCTGGCTATGGCGCTTCCGGGTTTAGTTTTACCCCGAAAGGGTCTTTTGGGCTTGGTTTCTACAACGCCGCCCGTGGCCATCTTTTTTACTTTGGCCGCTTTAGTGTTCGAAACAACTTGCTTTCCTTTAGAGCCTTCACGCTTTTTTCTACGAGCAGTCGAAGCTCTTTCAGACTTACTGAGACTCTGTGCTTTAGATCGTGGAAGGCATCGGTCAGGGTTCTTTTTATTTTTAGAAGTGCCGCATTTGCCTGCGATGTTACCTTGGCTATCAATTCTGACCCAATCTTCATCAACCCAATCCTGTAGCTTTCCCATTACTTACCCTTCCTTTTGCCACCTTTTGACTTTTTGGCATAATTAGGGTCTTTGCAATACTTAGAAGCAGCAAGATTGGCGTAAGCAGAGGGGTATGTGTCAAAAGTTCTTTTTGCCCACGCTTTACCTTCGGGGCAAATCTTACTCCCTTTTGATTTTTTTGAAACCTTACCGCCCTTGCGCATGTAAGTAACGTCAGGGCATTTTGTTTTTTTAGGTCCGGTTCTAACCACTGATCCCATACGTTCACCCCAGAAATTTCTGCACAAACGGCGCAATTAAAATCAACACCGCAAGCGCCCATAACTTTACATCCAACGCTTTTAGGCTGCTTTTATGATCGTCCAGACGTTCTTCTATCCTTTGGTATCGGAGATTACATTCGGCCTCGTGTTTTTCTAACTTGGCTAAAACTTCTTCCACCTTCATTGCACCCTCACCACGCCTTACAGGACCAATATCTGGCGCTGAACTTGTCTTTTGCCGTATCACAATTGTGGCGGGCACGGAAGTTTTTACGTCTACCCGGCTGGTCTTTTTTAATAGACATTTTAGGGTCTCCAAATCTTACCAGCTTGATTTCATTGCCTTTTTTGGCAAGAACCGCGCTTTTTTTCGTTTTACCCGGTGTCCGTTTCGGTTTGTTGTAGCCCGAAAAAGTTTCTCCTCTATACTTGATCCTTCCGGACGGTAAACGAGTCGCATCTTTTGTCGTAGCCATAATAAAACCTTAGCTATGAAACACCGTTACAGAAGTACACGCAGTAAACAACGAAATATAGATGTCTGACACCCTAATCCCCTCATCAGGAATGTTTACAGAGTGTGTATCAGAAGCATCTAAGTCCATGTCAAGCACGGTCGATCCACCATTACCATCTGTAATAGTAAGTCGCGGTGATCCCGTAGTTGTCTTGATTTGAACCTGTCGAATACGTGCGGGACCAACACCGGCAGAGCCGGTGGCAGTCAAACGAATCGCTCTTACATCAGAACCAGCCATGTTTACCTCCTATTACGCGAGGTTGTTGTTTTGCTGGTACAAGATAGTAAAACGTACTTCTCCAGCATTTGTTGCCGCAGAAGCCGTAACGGTCAAACGAATGTCCGCAGTTCCTGTGTCTTCCCACGCTAAGGTGCCGCCAGCTTCCGTAGTCGGATACTTACGACCCGCGGTGGTTCCGCTTGCAAAAGTGTTTAGAATGGTGGCTGCACCGCCTACCGTATCACCAACACTCAAGTTGGTAGAGGCGTTTGCTGCGGTGATTACATCAATCACACAATCAATAATTTGTGAGTTTGCTGGAATAACAACATTCGTAACTTGAGCCGCTACCGCACCGCCAGAAAGATCGACGGCAAAAGTCTGCGCCATTACGACTTGACCAGTGTTTTTGATGTTTGTACCGAGGGAAGTACCCGTGGTTGCTTTGATGGTTCCAGCTTTAATAGGGCCGGAAAAAGTTGTAGTACCCATATGTATCTCCTGTCGTGGGTTATGTCAGCCGTACCATACGGCTGTCAGGGATATTGACAGGATACATTATTACCGAAAAAAAAGAAAGGGGCAACTTTCGTTACCCCTTCCAAGTCTAAAGGGAGGAATCAGTATGAAACTGGCAACCCCTTTATAGCACGGTTTACGCTCCGGGTGTACCGAAAACTGAACGCCAGTCCGATACTCCGAAAGAGTAACGTTCTCTAGCCTTGAAGCGCATGTTGCCGGTGTCAAAGTCACCTTCCATTGCCGTTTTAATTGGCGAACGGTTGAAGAATTTGAAGCCGTTAGGCGCATCAGTCTTGATGAAGTATGCGTCTGAGTCAGTCAGGAAGTGGTTAACCACCGCTCCATCCGGAATCATACCCATATTCTTCATGGCGTTGTTGTCGTTGTCAGCAGTGCCCGAACGCAGGTTTGAGTTCAAAACTCGTTCTGCGATGAACTGAAGCTCTTTAGGAATAATAAGCTTCATGCCGCGTACAGCGATTTTCAGACCACGCTCATCAGTAAGACCAGCAATCTCAATCAGCATCTGCTCAAGCGAAGTTTCGTTGAGGTCAGCCGCTGTGGCGAGAAGGTTGCTCTGGTTACCAGACAAGCTTGGGTGCGCGTTTGAACACAGTGCTGCACCGTCACCAATTGCAGAAGCACCCGCTGTGAACGCATTGTTCAGGATAGCGGCAGCTTTGATCTGCTTGGTTTGAGCCATTGAACGAGCCAATGCCTTGGTGTAGCGCGATGCAAGACGATCATACAGATTGTCTTCAATTGCTTCCTCAGTGATTGAGAATGCCAGCGCAATGGTTTCGTGTGTGTAACGAGCAGTGTATGTTTCTTGTGCATCGTCAAAGCTGATGGCAGTGCCTTCACCTTTTACGGGTGCCGTAGAAAAACCACCGAGCATAACTTCCTCTTCAAAGGCTCTGTCCGAAGACTCCTCTTCAAAGATTTCTCCATGCTCGTTCTCATAACGGTTGTATTCCAGCCCGAACAAAGCGTTAAGGCCGGGTTCTAGCTCTTTCGCTAGTTGACTTCTTGAAATAGCCATTAGTTAAACCCTCCTTAAATGCCCGTCGAAGTCGCAGTTGTCTGCGAATCGAAACGGCTGGTTGGTGCGTTGAAATGAGCGTTTAATCGCACAATCAATGGAATACCAGCAGCAGTGTAATCACTGTTTGCTGCGTCATCCATAATTCCTACGATACGAAGCGGTAGCGTCGCCGTAGTGTTGATTGTTGAAACGCCCAAGGCGGATGTTGAACTACCGTTGTCGGTAGAACCTGACCTAGCAGATGTGCCAAGTGACGCATTCGCGAAGACTGCGGCTTGAGCAGTTGCTCGGTCAGTCAAAGTGGCGTCAGACGCTACTTTAAACAGTTGGTTTGGATTGTCAGCTACAAACGCTTTCACAGGGTGATTTGTGTCAACGCTCACAGAGTTTGATCCGGGCCAGTAGTTAATGAAAACCGGTTTCTTGGAAACCGAATCGACGTACTCCACCCCCATCAGGACACCCAATGCTTGCGTAGTACCACCATTGGTAGCACCCGCTTGGTCAATAACGCCTGCGGCCAAAGGCACACAGATAGCGTATTGATAAATAGCATTGGTGTTATTGGATGCGATTTCGTACTGAGTTACCCCAGTAGAATTGGTCGCAGAGCCATTAAGCCCGATAGGACGAAGACCATAGGCAGTATTTTGATTTGCCATTTTAGTTTCTCCTAATTAGGGCAGCCCTACTTTTTTGGGCCACCGAAGGTTACACGAGATTGACGATCAGCATTGCTGATCCTCATAGTTGAGTGTGCATTCTCACGCATCATATCGTGGTCAACTGCTTCCATTTGGTCCCGACTACGCTTATTAAAGTAGTCAGTCCTCTCTTCAACAGTTTCTAACGGTATTCTGGCAAGAAGCAATCCGCCGACTCCAAAGACACCTTGATATTTACCTGATTCCACAACTGGCGATTCAAAATCAGGATACTCGTCCTTACGGACCAATTCCCAACCTTCACGCATTTTGGCACTGATGTTTTTTGTATCATCAAATCCACGCGTTTCTGCGCGAATCCAGCGATGCTTAAACCCATCAGGGGCAGGTGGTGCTTCTAGCATTGACGGGGGAGCCCAAGGCTTACGAATTGCCTGCTTCTCCCTAGTTTCGTTGGCGCGAGAAGTTCTCTTTATGGCGGAACCCATCTCTTTATCTTGTTCTGTCATAATTTTTACTCCTTCACGTATTTCGCATATTCTTCAAGCGGCACACCCAATTTCTTCGCTATCGCGACTTGGCTAGGGGTGAGTCTAACCTTTTTCCCACTGCGCCCAGATGTACTTCTTTGGGCTCCTACAACCGTCTGAGCGGGTCGTCTGTTAGAAGCCGTAGCACCCGTATTAAACTTAGAAGCAATACGGTTGTCTAATTCAGTATAGTAGTCATCGCTCTGCGGGTCAAATCCTTCCTCCTCCACCAGTTTCTTATGAATACCAAAGGCTGCATAAGTCATGGCTTCGTCGGACCCAAACCAACTGTTTTTAAGAGCCCACTGTTCCGCTTTAGGGTCAGGTCTCTTAGGCTGCTGGGCAGGCATTGGTTGACGTACTTGTTGTTGTGCCGCCGCTTGTGCTTGTTGTTGCGCACGGGCGGATTGCGCTTTTGCTTGTGCTGCGCGGTCAGCTTGAATAGCTAAAGCTGTTAAATTTCGTTGCGCGGCTACTGTAGCGGCGCTATCACCAATCTCAATGGCTCTCGCAAGCGCAGCTTCTGCTTGCTCCATTTGAGTAGTTACGCGATTGGTATATTCAGACACGTAATTAGTGTCCAAAGCTTGCATACGCTGTTTTATTTGTTGAGACTCGTTTTGTACGCCTTGAGCGTATTTTATAGCCTCTTGCTCTCGCCGTTCGGCTTCGCGCATCTTTTTTGTAAGCCGGTCAATTCGCTTTTGCGTTGCGGTCTCGGCTTTTTGAAACTGATCGTCACTACTATCAGTCTCTCTGGATTCTAGTTGATCCTCATTAACCTCTACTTCGGTTTCTTGAGCATCCTCCAAGTCTAGTTCGACTTGTTCTTTCTCGGCTTCTGCCATCACAATCTCTCCTTATGTTAATTGGTGAATATCTTCTGGGTCCAAAATGGTAGACAGGATTTCGTCGTCGTTAAGAATACGAACCTCACCGCCATCAATTTGGAACCGTGACCCGGCGTAACGTGCAAACAAAACCCATTGTTTTGCTTCACACCATGGGCCTGATGGGAACTTTTCTTTGTCCGCATAGGCTAACGGGCCAACTTTTAGAACGTATCCAACCTGCGTGGATACCTGACTTTTTTCTTGAACTTCCGTAGGCAAGAAAATACCACCTGCGGTTTTTGCTTTACCTTGATAAGGAAGAACTAAGATTCGCCAGCCGGTTGGTTCCGGCATTCTGTCAAGAAGGGATTTACCAATTGCCTCTGGATTGAGACGTGGTTTTTCTACATACGCATCAGCCAAGTTTGGCTTATCGTCTTTTTTGATTGGTTCTGACGGACCCGTTTTTGCTTGCATGTTGAATGCTGCATTTGGTGCCGCAGACAAATCAATTTTTGTTGATTTAGTCATTAGATCGCTCCTGTTTATCTAGCAGGCCCTTGAGTTCCTGTTCCACGTGATTAAGACATTCTAGGTTGCCCATAAGCTCACGATACTGCTCCATAGATTTAACGTTCCCATAGATCATTAAATCCGTCACCGATTGACGCCTTTCTCTCAAGATTCGAAAGACCGCTTCGGCTATATAAATGTCATCCATTCACTTCTCGCATAATATCGAACAATGTCAGATATTATCTTAGCACGTCCTATACCCTTAACACAATTCAAAATGTGGGGCATCAATAAATGGACGCCTACCTTGCGAACGACGAAGGTCTACATAAGAATTCATGGCGTCTTCCATAGTACCGTCCCACTCACGAATGTCCGGTATGTGCCATGCAGCACCCCAGCGAACTCCGATACCAGCGGCTTCGGCACCCTCTTTCATAGCGTCCGCTATTTCGTCATAGACATTGAGTTCCCACGATCCACGCGAACCAATATAGGCCATGAGGTCTACGGCGTGGCCGTCGAGGTGTTTAGATTTCATCGTTTTACTTGCGCCTTTTGCAACAAGTGCTTCTTGTTCTTCCATAGTACGGAGACCACAGATCACACCAAAATCAATTTTTGTGACGGCAATGGCGTAATCGACAACCGCAATTAAACCGACATCTACCCCCTCTAAATTGCCTTGGCTACGGTTAGATAATTTAAAACTCATTTGGTAAGCCCTTTCGCTTTTTCGAATGTGCGTAAACCGCCCAATCCGAGCATACCCAGAAGTACAGTCATCAGGCTGTCCATGTCAAACGCGGGTAGTTCGGGTGGTTCAACCCCCGCGTAAGCAAAGCCAAAAGTAATCATGGGTACAAAAACAAAATGCCAGATCATGGCAAACGAAAGGCCCCAGCCAAGGAATGGCCGCCAGCCTGCAATAAAGACGCTTCGGTGTTGCGCCTCCATTTTATTAACTTCTAACTGGCCCATGTTTGCTTCATGGGCCTGCTTTTCTGCCATAGTGGCTATCTCATGAGCCAACTTAGCTTTTTCATCCGCATCGGGAATGAACTTGTCCAGAAGACCTGTGACTGGACCAATTAACGATTGTAACATGGGCACCTCCTGCGATTTCCCGCATTAAGTCTTATACTTATTATAGCTTTAAATAAAGAAAAAAGGTTACTTTGTATTAACCAGCCAGCCATTTAACCCACACCATCAATAAAATAAAACCTGATACGCACATGGAAACTGCTATGAAAATACCAAAATACTCCATGTTTTTAGCTTTTTTTCTTTTTCTTTCTTGTTCCTCTTCTCGGCGTTTTTTACGTGCTTCAACTTGATAGCGAATCCAATCCTCATGCAATCCGGGCCGACCATAAAGTTTCATCATACTGGTCAGTTCTTTTTCAATTTCGTTGATTTTTTCAAGAGCCATAAACTCTTCAAAATCATTTTCTGTTTTGCCGCCTAAAACAGATAAGACGCTTTTCTTTTTCTTGTCGGCGCGGTTTTTTAAGTCTTCTTTTGCGCTAACCATTTGCCCGATAGCGCCCATGGCATCGGACAGGTCACGACCGTTTGCGACAAATTGTTTTAAAACATTAAATCCAGCGTTAAACGCAGCTAATTCTGCTATCAATTTGGTTGCCCCCGTTTGTTACATTAACCGCCGCCAGCGAGTGAACCAATTCCCCCTTGGGTCTCTGGTCGTTGGAAAGGATTAGGCGCGACAGGCACTGTTTGTTGTGCGCCCGTTAAACCAAAACTACTCGCCGCCCGAACATTCGGTACAACATATGGCTGCGTAACATCAATTGGTGGTACATCCTCACCAGTATTATCACCCGTATCATCAACACCTAAATTACCTACCGGATCAACCGGGGGTACATAGGTTCCCGCAGGTATATTGGGAATGTTAATATTGCCGATGCCGATTCCCCCGGCAAAATCAAAGCCGTTGGGATACTGCTCGTAGAAATTGTTTAAACCTGTTAATTGCTCTGGAGTCATTTCGCTAGTGTCAATGCCACCGGGAATAAACGGATAAGCGTTGTCCGGGACCGGGTTGTCATTTACCGTTGGGTTGTAGACATCATTACCACCGCCATCAAACATATAGTCCGTGTCTCTAAAGTCCATACCTTCGCCTGAACCAAGAAAGCCGAACTCATCCATGTTCAACCGATTAATAGCATCCAACTGGTCTTGGCTAAGAACCGGCGTGTCCGGCGTAGCGGGAACATTGTCTGGCGTCGAACTTACGGTTGCCGCGGGCGTTTCTACGGGTTCTGTCAAAAACGTATTACCCAAGGTTAAACCGGCATCAAAATTAGGGGTAAAGCCCCCCACGTCAGACAAATCAAAATCTCTCATACCGGAAAGATCAAGGCTGCTCAAATCAAAACTATTACCGTCAGGTAACGGAATGCTTCCTTCGGCTTGTACCGCAGGTTCCGGCGTTGGTTCAACAGTAGGTTCCGGCGCAAGCGCCACCGGCGGTGTTTCAATAAATCCGCCAATACCAGTCGGCATACCGCCTCTAAAGTCTTCTCCAAAATCTTCTCGGATTTGTGCAATGATTTCAGGGTCAATTACAGGGGGTGCCGCAGGCGCAGGCGCGGGCGCAGGTTGTACTACCGTAGGAGGCACTTGAACCGGTGGCGGAACAACCGCTTCTGGAGGCGCTTCCGGCAAACTACCAATACCCTCAAACCTAGGAGGCGGTTCCCTCACTATTATTTCGGGAGGCAATTCAGGCGGCAACGACGGGAGGACTGGCGGCGCTACCGGTTGCGGAGCAGGTTGCATAACCGGTGGAGGAACTTCTACTGGCGGCGCTACAGGAGGTGCAGGTGGCGCAGCCGGAATATTAAACTGTTGTTGTATTTGCGCCAAAACCTCTGGTGAAATTTGTGGGATAACAGGGGGCACTGCCGGTGCGGGAGCAGGCGGCGGTGCTACAGGAGCAGGCGGCGGTGCTACAGGTGTTGGTGCAGGAGCTACTTGCGGAATGGGCGGAGGAGGTGGCGCTACCGCA